>JAABUO010004296.1_pt1 | contig 16787 bp, 12 predicted proteins | sample 5559291 | NCBI WGS metagenome assembly JAABUO01 (sample SAMN10711878, study PRJNA513372) | rock metagenome | isolation source: Antarctica rocks | place: Antarctica: Victoria Land, Finger Mt sud | reverse complement strand
GCTCATAAACATGTAAACATAAATGATAAATGAGTTTAAATCTTTCACTTTCAACTAAAGCTATCTGATAGAAATTACTTCATATCTCATCTGTTCGCGTCTGTGAGATTCACTTTGAATGATGATAGTCTGATACTTTTCGTTCTACTTGCATCGTATATTGAGTTTGCTTTCATCAATTCAGAAATATATGTTGATATTCTTGCTCATGATCGTACAGCACATATCATTTATCATGTAATGACTGCAGTTCAAAGAGCACAAGAGAAGCAACGTTAAAAGAAAAAGATCGAGCACTATCATGCTCACTGTTGTTAAGATTCTCTGAAGATAGATTTATAAAACTGAATAAAGTGTTCAAATTTGCTTGTAATTTCAATGTTCTCATTCAAGAAGAAAACATGATAAGATTTCTATTTTTGATAAACAATGATAATGAATCTCAAGTTAAACGAAAAAAGAGACTGCAAAAAGAGTTGCAAAAATAATTGAAAATAATTGAAAACAAGTTTGATCTTTTCAGCGTCATAAAGCTTAGAGTTTAATGATCAATGCAAATTGTGAATCACTGTTGACTTGTGACTGATTGATTCTTATCTTTTAAATTAACTTTTAATAAATTTCAAATGTTATGATTGACTAAGAAGCTTATTACAAATACAAGAAAATAATTATACAGAGACGAACTGACGAATTGAAGTATTGAATAATCTTTGCACAAAATTATGCGAAAAAAGTGTTAAATTCTTCTGTTTGTTTCTGCTATTTAATGATTACATGATTGCGACGCTGCATACAACAATTGTTTCTATTTATCAACTTGTGACTGCGAAACTAACTAGATCATTGATTTAGAAACACTTGATTTCTAAGATATGAATATTGAGAGAATCAAAAAGATTACTTGACTTCGTAATTTTGAATATTACTTTTCAGATTTCATGTGTCAATTTGTGTGAAATATTAGATGTTCATTCATACTTGTTGTAGTCAGAATTTGTCGATCAATTCTCAGTCTAATTTGATAGCACAATTCACTTGCATTGCTTGTTTTTAATCGTCTTTCTTCTTGATTATACTACATGTCATAAGGTTTTCTCAGATGTGATAAATGACTGTTGAAAGTGCTTTGATGTCAATTTGCGATCGCAAAAGATATGATAATTTCTGAAGAAGACTTGATGATATTGATTGCTCTCTGCTTTTTTATATATTACATTGTTAATATAAATATTGAAATACAAGTCGCGAATATGATTATAAAATTGATTGCAAAATTGATTGCAACATTAAGAGCAAAATCAAGAGTAAAGTCAAGAGCAAAATCAAGAGCAAAATTCAAATAGTAAAAGAAATAGTAATCATGTTGTAAACAAAATTACAAGAAGAACTGTCAAAAACTTACACAATGAGATGATGAGTTACATCTTTTCATGAATTCTGAAACTGTTGAAGAATCTTCATCGTCAATGCTTCTCTGATGACATTCAAATCATTCATCATATTTTTGTTCATCATTGTTTTCAACTTTTCACTCAGAAGCAAGTCATCAATCTGATATTGTTCTTTCGTCTGAACATCATTAATGTCAGAGAGTTTCTCTCATTGAAAACTCTTCACATTCGTATCAAAATGAGCACTTAATATTCAAAAAATCTTGATTGAGACTTGCAACGTCAAGACGTGTTTTCACATGATTCACTGTATTTTCTTTTGCAATTCTATAAATTCATTAATATTTGATTGCAAAAAGAATTGCAAAAAATATTATTGATTTCATTTGTTATTCACATGCGCAGTCAACAAGAACTCATGATCATCATTCAATGCTTGTAGATAAACATTCAATTTTTTGAATTGCTTGATTCAATAAAAATAAATGTTTCTATCTTTGTTTTTCGCATCTTCAATTTTCTTCTCATCATTTATCATCTTTTGCACATGAGTTCTAGTCTTTTTTGAATGCAAATTGTCGAAATAACTCTCATTAATCTTGCGCTTGTGAGTAAACATCATTGCAATAATAATGTAGATGCAGAACAGTAGTTAACTTGTAAAAGCAATAATGTAGCGATTTAAATAATGAGATGAAATAGTGAAGATCAATTGCAATAATGAGGTATGAAATTTAAACTTCGATATCTTGATTTAAGATTTTAAGATTTAGATCATCATCATTTCAATCTTAATTTAGTCATGTAATCATCAACTTTTTTCTTCTTTGTAACACTCATCTTCAAACAACAACAACATACTGCAATCATGATCACAACAGCTCAGTAAGTTACGTATCAGTCTCACAAGTTTATAAAAGATCGCAAAACTGATTGCAATACAGAAATAATGAGTTTAACATTAACAACAAAACACTACTCAGCATCTTTGATTCTGCAACTGACGAGATTTTGAAATTGATTTTGAATTCAAATGAATTCTTCAACTTGCATGAATTTATGTACATATTTCATTTTTTATTACTCTTGAATTGATCGCAAAACTGATTGCAAAGTAGAAATAATATTGCAGCGAATTCTAAATTTAAGCTTACAAGATCAAATTTCGACCATGAGTCAAACAATAGATCGCGATTGTCAAGCAGCTCAGAATCGTCATTGTCAAGCTCATAATCATTATTCTCATCATCATCATTCTCATCATCACTCAGTAAAAAACCTCATAACAAGCAATTTGTTGAAAAGATGTCTTGAAAACAGTTAATAGTGAAGTCAAGAACTGATGACAGAAAAATAAAGTTCATCAAACTAAGTTTTGAGTCTTACTAGATTGCAAAAATGATTGCAAAAGTGATTTCAAAGATGCTAAATATATGTTAGAATGTTCAATTTATTGAGTCAAATTGTGTTCTTAATGTCATTATAAAAAGTGATCTTATCAAGCTCAGAAAAGTGCGAAAATATTGCAAAGAAACTGTGATACTTCGAGAAATTCATCGATATCAAAGAATAATCAACTTACTTATTTCAAAGCTGTCTTTTCAGCATGTAGTTCACGAAGTGTGTCACGAATTGATTGAAATCAATCTTCGCTTTCAATCAAAAGCTATAAAGACATTGTAGAAGACTGCAAAAGCATGACTCGTGATGATGTGTGAAGATTAGTTTCACAATCAATTTTGCAATCAGTTTTGCAATTGATTTTGCAATCAATTTTGCAATTCAAATACTGATTACTTAACAAACATCAATCTTTGCGTAATTCACGCAAAGCGTGTAATCATTCAAGCGAAGAATATAAGATTGATTTTTCATCTAATTGATGAAAAGTTCACGTTTGACACTTTCTCAAACTATGTGACAAAATAGTCATAGTGTAGATAGAATGCAACGCTATTGACAAGATCAATAACTGTTTATGTAAGATTGTGAATACTATTTCTGCATTGTGACACTGTTAGTAATACTATTGCTTTCACACATGATTGAACGTAAAAGTTATTGCTTTTGTCAAGAACTTTAGCTTTTTTTCTTGAATATAAAGTTGATTCATTAACTAGACATACTATTTTTTAGAAATTGAGTTCAAGTTAGCTCAACTCAACTTCAAGTTAAGCTCAAATTGAGAGAGATTAACTTAATCTCAGCTCAAACTTGAGATTGAGTTGAGTTGATCTCTTTCAACCCAATTCAATTCTGACTCAACGACAAATCTAGTTATTAATAAAAACATTGTTTCATTCTTATGTTCTTATATCATAATTAATGTATACTGAGCATATATAATCAACTTTCAATCAAAGATTTCATCATATGATTGAATCAACTTTGATTTCAACAACAATATTAATTGAATATTAAAGTATTTACATAGTTTTGACATCAAAGATTCATCAATGAAAGTTATGTCAATAACTTTAGTATTTATCAAAGCAAAAATTCTAAATATCTTTTCTAAACTACTCAAGATGACATCAATAATGAATGACTTGAAATCAAATAAATCATCAGACATGCTGATGAAACAGAATATGAATATATTGCTTTCAGTCATTACTTTAATGAAAGCAGATTACTTTTTGAATTTGCAGCAATCTTATGCACTTAAGTCATTTCAAGACATTCATATGCTTTATGTTCTGTCTTCTTGCATTTGAAGCAAAGTTTTTTCTTCAATAACTTTTTCTTGCTGAAATTAAGATTCAACATTCTGAGTTTCTTTCATGCAGAGATTAATGACGTAAGTCAAGCAGACAAAGTGCTAGCAACAGAGTGAGCAGCTGAAATCATTGATGCTTTGATAATTGATTGAGCATTCAATTCAGTCAATTTAACATTGATCTACATGCAGATGTTAACAAACTCATTCAAACTTATAATTCATTCATTGAGCGTTGTTCATTGAAGATCTGAGCTGATTTTATGCTGAAAATTATTTAGTAAAATCTTGTTATTATATTATAGTTTTGCGCTGAATCTTTGAAATTTCATTCAAAATTCATGAAAGAAGATCTTGTTCTGATACAGCTTTAAGTACTGTCGTTGTGCTGTGTGATGATAATTGAGATCATCATACATCTTATTAATGATCAATAGTACTTCTTCAACTTTTAGAAATAAGTTCAATGATATGTTTTTTATTCACGATGCTATGTGCTTGATTGCAGCTTTATTGACTCAACTTTCTATGTAAACAATTTTCAATTCTTTCATTAGAAAAGTAATTCTTGTTGATCTTCAGCTTATTTTGCATTCATAATAGTCAATTGTTTACATCTTGCAATGAATCTTCAAACAAAGATGAGTTCAATAACTTAATTAACTTTGAAATTAAATCTTCTGAAACAGAAGAACTTTGTTAACTCAAAATAATTTCTAAATAATGTATAATTATGTTTCTGTCTTTTATTTCTTTCTGCAGACTAGTCTGCTGAATTCTTAACTGTTCTTTTAACATGATGTTTATTTCGTTGACATTTTCTAACATCTGAATCATGTCATTGTAAATCTTTATTTCGATGTCATGCTATTAACACATGTACTTAATAAAGACAATGATATTGTTGATTTCATAAATGTTTATTCAAACATTCAATTCAGTATTAATGCTGATCTTAATCATTTTATGATTAAAAAACAATGCGTTCATGTTCTCTTCTTATTCTGTATTCAATGATGCATTCAAGTTTTTTTCTGATGCTGTTCAATTCTGTGATAAAAGTGATTCTCTTTTAACATTTCAAAGTTCATAGTGAGCAATGCTCATTGATTCAGTGCTTGCTGATTCTGAGTTTTTAATCATTATGTAAATAGAAAATTGCTGATCAAGAAAGTCTGATGTTACTGTTGAAATATCTGGTTTCGATTAAACTTTTTGAGTTCAAGTTCTGCTGAAATTTCTGATTTCAATTCTGATGATGAGTTTAGTAAAAAGTTAGTCAAGATTAATGCATTCATGTTTTTCTATTCTGATTTTAACTTTATTAAAATTTCTGGTTTTGAGTTCTGATTTTACTGTTGAAATTTCTGAGTTTGACTTCTGATTCTGACTGAAGCTAAAACTTTTAATTTCAACTTCGAAATTGAGTTAATTGTGTAACTTGTTTTTGTATCATCTACATGTTGATAGCAAGATTAATGAGCTTTGAACTAATGTTATGAGTCTGCATAGAGCGAATCATATGAGTGTATTTTAACTAGAAGTTCAAAGCTAAAGAAGAAGAAAGATGAAACACGTCATAAGTTTTACTCATGAAGGCACGTTAAATTGTTAGCGTGTCAACATCAGCTTTATACTAGTTTATAATAGTTTAACATGATTTATGTTAAACTAACTCGAAATGCACGCTCGTAACAATTATCAACGTTTCTGCAAGATCAACATTTTCTCACTTTATACTTTGTTAATATTTATATTCATCAAAACATTTATGATTAATTCTGCTTTTATGCTTATTGCTCATTGATGATGTGCTCAGACTATGTTTCACTTTCATCTACGTTTCTTGCTAAGACACATTTATGAAACTTCTGCAAACTGACTTTAACACTTATGCTTCTTCTCATTACTTTCAAAGACGTTGATGCTATGCATGCTGTCTTAAGATGACAATCGAGAACTTTAAATGATCTTTCAATCATGTTCATTATCAAGATGATACTCTCAACTGATCTCAGTACTTTAGTTGTCATAACAAAGCAAGCAGCTTTCAATAACAAAGTCTTGACTTGTATGATTTTAAATGTCAGTTTAGTCAATGTTGAGATGATCAAGCATGATGAAAACTTAAATAAAATCATGAGTTACAGCTTCTTTGTACACGTCTTTGTTCTAAATATTGATCGCGAAGAATAATATCTTTATCAATCATGAGTTGAACATGATTACATTCTACAGAATTCACTAGAATGAACTAGTAATCAGATGCAAGAATGAAAGAAAATGAAGTCTTGATTAAAGAATTTTGCAGTTCTAACTACTGTTGAAATAAGTACATTATCATTCGCTAAAAGTTTAGTTGAAATCTAAGCTAAATGATTAAGAGAGAGTGATTACAGAAGATAAATAATGCTTACAAGAAATGCTTTGAAGTCAACGTTCTTAGAATTTATGATCAGCATGAATCACAGAAATCAATCATCTCAATCTATCATCTGTGAGTTTGTTGACATGAAATTATAAACGTGAAGAACGCAGATGTTGAGAAGTTTACTTGAGAGTGATTCAATCTCTAGCACATTTTTAATAAGCAGACTAAATGCTTTTTTAATTCGTAAGAACTTTTGTGTCTCTGAAATTCAATAAAGTGAAAATTATTATGTCACAAGAATTTTCAGCAGAAACATTTATGTCATAAATATTATCTAAATTCAAAGAAATTGACAACAGTCTTTTCAGTGCTGAAAACGCTAGTCAACAGAAGAGCAAAACAAGTTCATGTGCAAGATTAATTTAATACATTAGTTTACATCTCAATGACTTTAGTGCGCTCTTAGCTTTCTGTTTGCAGTCACTAAAACATGACTCACTATAGATAGTAATTATCTCAGCATTAACGCTGCTTCATATCTTTGATAAATCTTTCTGTTCTTAATCTTTTCTGTTTCATCATGTCAAGCATTGAAATTAAATGTTCTCAGTCAACTCAATCATTGAAAAGAAAAACATTGCAGTTTGATTTTTTTGACAATACGAATGATAAACAGACAGTCTTCAAAAGACGAAATCTATTCTCTTTACTGTCAAATACAATCAACAAGTGACTTACAGAGCTTTTATCTTTTTCAAATCATAAATCAAGTCATTTTGACAGCTTTCTGATTTGCGCTATGAATAATGATCAACAAAATCATTCAGATAGCATCTTCAGATCTGAAAGCATCAGATTAGCAGTTAACAAGTAGCATGCTTATCAGTTTCTTTCTTTGTAATCATTACAGATAACATCTTCGTCTCACACGTCAATGATGCAAGCATCTACCTCTTATGCACAAGCATCACATTCATCATACACGCTGATGTTGCAACAAACATTTCAATCACGAACGTCAGTTGTCAGCTTGACTTCTTGAGAAAAGACTCTAAAAAATCGAAGTGAGTTCAGTTTTTCTCATATTGAGAACAACTCAAGAATCATTTCATATTTATTGACTTTTACAATATGTTCATGCTCTCAGCTATTCTCGAATTTGCATGAAAGATAATAGAAAAAGAACGCACATCATCAAATCTTACAGATCAGAAAGTAGATTAATCGTTAAGTTGAGTTTCGAGTTGACATTTTGAATTCAACTTGATTCGAAGTCGAGTTGCTCACATTTTCAACTTGATTTAAGTCGAATTGCGCATATTTTCAACTTGATGCAACTCGACTCGACTGAGAATTGAGTCAATTCAACTCAACTCATCAAGAACTCAAGCTTGATGTCAAGAGAGTTAAATATAGAAATTTTTTCGACTTTTACGTTATCTTTTTGCATTATCTTTTTGATAGAAAGTCATGAAGAAAAAACATGAAAATCATTTGATAGAAAGTCATAAAGAGAAACATGAAGAGAAACATGAAGAGAAACATGAAGAAAAACATGAAGATCATTTGATAGAAAGTCATGACAGAAAAACATGGTAGAAAGTCATGAAGAGAAATCATGTAAACTGTTCAATCAAGCTATTTACATTTATCTAATATCTTGTCGAATTGAATCGAGTTTTCAAATCAAGTTGTTGAGTCAAGCTTCTCAGTTTGATTCAAGTTGTTGAATTCAACTTCTCAACTTGATTCGACACTTTTTCAAAAAAAATTCAATTCAACTCAACACTTTTCAGATCAAATACTTGACTTGAACTCAAGTACTTAACTTGACGCGATCAGTTTATTTGCACATCATAAATCATTATTCATCTCACTAAGCATTATTCACGTCACAAGACGTGATTCACACTTTCAGTCATAATGTACATCAAAAGTGATTCATTATCATTTACATCATAAGTCTTTGCTTACATTATAAGCTGCGATGATTCGTTAATCTTTCAAAAAATCTTGTAAAGTTAAGAAATTTATTCGCGACAACTATAAGATTATTTATATAAAAGTTAATTCAAAGTATTGTTAATTTGATTAATAATTCAATTTCAGCTAACTTGATTTTTCAATTTAAATACTTGTATATTATGTATATTATGTTGAATTTCGTAAAATCACAATTCTTTGACATTCATCAGTAACTAGTTAATGATTAAGTGCTCATTATAGAAATATTCGTTGAAAGAGTATTATTAAAGAAAGTGATCTTTAAGAATAAATTTCACAAATGTTAAAAAAAGTATTTTTCAAGAAGAAATTTCACAAAAATTAGACTGATCACGTCGAGTCGAGTCATCGAGGTCAAGTTAAGTTCTCGACTCGTCAAGACTTGATTCAAGTCAGAATTCTTGACTTGAGTATTTGAATTAAGTTAGAAGATTTGACTTGAGTAATTGAATTGAGTTAGAGAATTGAAATCAAGTATCGACTCGAAATTCTCGACTCGACTCGTCAAGACATGAAGATAGATAGATAGATATTCTATTATGACTTTCTATTATGACTTTCTATCATGACTTTCTATCAAATAGCCTTCATGTTTTCTCTTCATGTTTTCTCTTCATAACTCTTCTTCATGACTTTTCTTCATGACTTTCTATCAAACGATCTTCATGTTTTCCTACCATGTTTCTCTATCATAGCTCTCTATCATAGCTTTCTATCATAGCTCTCTATCATAGCTCTCTATCATAGCTTTTCTTCATGACTTTTTTTCATGACTTCTCTTCATGACTTTTCTTCATGACTTTTCTTTATGACTCTCTATCAAACAGCCTTCATGTTTTCCCGTCATGACTTTCTATCAAATAGTCTTCTTGTTTTACTTCATGACTTTCTATCAAAAAGATAATGCAAAAAGGTAATGCAAAAGCAAAAAACCGGAAAATTTTTCTATATTTAACTCTCTTGATGTCATATTCGATTGCTTATCGAGTTGAGTCAAGAACTTGAATTGAACTCTGACTTAAGATTGATATTGAGTCGAGTCAGAAGATTCAACTCAAGTATTCAAGTCGAGTCAGAAGATTCGATCTAAGTAATTGAGTTGAGTCAGAATGTAGATATGAAAACTTGACTTGACGATCAGTCTAACAAAAATTAGAGAGAATACTCATCAGTCAAATTCTTCAGAATTTTAAAGAAGTACTTGTAAAAGAAGTATTATCAAAGAGAGTACTCTTTAAAAGCAGATTTCACAAAAACTAGAGAAATTGCTCATCAGAGAAGTATTCATAAAGAAAGTACTATCAAAGAAAGTACTCTTTGAGAACAGATTTCACGAAAACTAAAGAAAGTACTCACTAGAAAAGTATTACTAAGAGAAGTACTATTAAGAGAAGTATTATTCTCAGTTTTTGAAGAATTTACCTGTGATGAGTACTTCTCTGACGAGTACTTTCTAAGATTCAGCTTGACTGAAGACTATCGACAAGCGAAGATGACTGCTAGCCGACTTGACTCGATCAATGTCAATCGCTAGAGAACAAGAAGATTATGCAGGAAAAAGAGAATAAATAGATCATTCTCTCTTCTGTTTCTCTCATCATCTCTTTCTGTTTCTTCATCTCTTAGAATTCAGTCAGAAACGCGCTTTTGCCTCACTCACTCACTTCATAGACTCAGTCGCTTAAATAGAGTGAGTGCTTGACATCTCAGAGCGACTTTCAGAGCAAATTTTAGCTCTGAAGATCGTCAGAAATCGTCAAATTTGCTCAAAAACATATAATATATACTCATTCAAACGAAGACGATGCTTGATAGTAATGAGTATTACTCTTAGTTTTTGAAGAATTTACTTTTGCGAGCGTGCACTTCAACTTAGACTATTCTAAACTAGTATAGAGCTGATGTTGACACGCTAGCGACCTAGCGTACCTTCGTGAGTAGAACTCACGACGTGTTTTATCTTTCTTCTTCTTTAGCTTTGAACTTCTAGTTAGAATACACTCATATGATCAGCTCTATGCAGACTTATAACATTTATCTGTGATGAGTGCTTTCTTGATGAGTACTACTCTTAGTTTTTGAAGAATTTATCTGTGATGAGTACTTCTCTGATGAGTGCTTTCTCAATAAGTATTACTCTCAGTTTTTAAAGAATTTGCCTGATGAGTCAATCAGTATTCTTCTTTGTTTTTGAAGAATTACTCTTGATGAGTACTTTCTTGAGTATTTTCAATTTCTTGCACAGTCATCACATCTTTCGCAACAACAATGCTCATCGAATTTCATTTGTTATTTTACATTTACTTTTTATTCTGTTTATCTTTTATGTATTTCATATTTACACGTTGTTTCTGATTTTTCTGTACAGCTATGAAAAGAGAAAGTGAGTTATGTTGCAAATACTGTGTGTTGAAAAACAGAATTTCTCATTGTCTGATTGCATTAAGAAAGTTCTTTCTCTCAGAGCAAAAAACTTTCATCATGTGATGAAAATTTTCTGATTCTTCAAGATAGTGCTTGACTTGCTCATCTTTAATTAATTTGAAAATAAATCTGATTTAGCTTTATTATTCTCATTTGCAGTTACAACAGCATCTTCGTCAATAACAACATCTTCATTAATCATATCATCTTCATTGATCATAGTATCTTCACTGATTACAGCATCTTATTCATCAATACTATCAAAGTCAAACAATTAAGTAAGAATCAAAGTACGTTGAAAACGCTCTCATCAAATTTTTCAAACGTGTGCAACGTTTAAGCAAAGTCATACGATCTCTTCAAACCTCAATTTATCGATGTTCAGAATGATGTTGCATACATATTCATGAACTCTTAAATTTCTTTCTGCTATCTTGAATTGATAGATCTTGAATTTGATAAAGCATTCATTATCAGATTGATGAGAATCATAAGTTTAGTAAATGTCAAGAAGTAAGCTGTGATTCAAGCTGCATTCTAAACTTTTGAGTCAATAAGTCTGACATTTTGCATCATCATTGTCTCAATCATATTTAAGACAATAGTCATTGAGAATTTACGTGATTTGTTGCTTGAAAGTGTCTGTGAAACTGCTCATGTTGAAGAATCAAGACATTTGCTTGTATGATGATATAAATGCGAAGTGAGATTGAGAAAAAGTGATTGATTGCAATAATAATTTCATTCGCTCAAGAACTTCATATAGTTTGATTCATGTCTTTTGATCATTCTCTTGAGCAACAACAATGTAAAGCAGCAGATTATCAACGAGTTTGATGTTGATTTTGCTTGAGAAAAGACTGAAATATAGTAAGAATATATCATCATGAAAAGATTTAAACTCTTCTTTGAAGAAAAGAGTTGATGCAGCTGAGAGTAACTGTAAAGTGTCTATAAATCAAAAAGTCAGATCTCTTCTGACTGTCTTGTATTAGCTAGGTTCAAAAGAAATGTACGTTGCACGTACTTCAATTTGTAAAAAGATTCTCATAATTAGCTGACGTAAGAGAGCATTACGAAATCAAAGAAAAGAGATTTTAAAGTATTAGTGATGACATTGATCACGTCAAATTTTCACTAGTTCAAGATCAGTTATCTCATTGAAGATTAATCAGAAATACTGTCATAAAGTAGATAACATAAGTCTCACTGTGATACTCAACATTAATCATTTAACTCGTCTCATTTCTTATATTGTTGAAGTCTCAGTGATTTAAAAGATGCACAACAACTTTTACAACAACGACAATAATCTTCTGACTTTGCGCATATTTTCTTTTCTTTTTCTTCAATTTCTTTATCTAACACAAAAGTGTTTTTAAGCAGATAATTTCTTTCAACTGTTGTGACACTTGACTTTCACATAAGAATTTATAGCTAACATTCGTCTTAGTCGTGCGTGAATTGCTCTTCTTAAAATCATTTACAATCTTCTTTGCCAACGTAGTATCTTACAGCATTGAACTTCTTGAGCAAAGATCAAGATCACAAGTTGACTAGAAGATTAAAAGATGAGAGAAGCACTTTTCTTCATCTTTCATTGAATAGTCTTAAATTTTAAGAGACTTATACTCGTATACAATTATTTTGAATCTACAATCGATTTTGATGAAGCTATAAACTCTTGAGAATGAAAAGTTCTTGATCTGCTAATTCTGTACAAATATGCTTCTTTCTTATTTTTGACTTGTTCAGTCACATCTACTGTATGAAGAGTTGATTGTCTTCAGAATAGAAATGTTGTATAGATAACAATCAAGCTACTCATGCTTGCATCATACTTCTTCTTCATCACATTCGCTTCTGTGAACGACGTTTACTTGTATACGAATATTTTCAGTTTACTATCAGTTTCTGTGATAGTTTTATAACTCATCTCAATACATGAGCTTACAAAGTTAACATCTGAAACTTTTATAAATCTACGTGAACTTGTTCTTTTGAGTCAAGTCAATCAGTGTCTTGAATAATCATTAACAACATTTCAATCTTGACTGCAGTATGCTGAACTTCGTTTGCTTGTTTTCTTATTTGCATTGAAAGTGACTATGATGAGTTCAATTGATGAATCTTATCATTGCATTGTAAAGTGACAGCATACAAAAAAAGAGATTCTTCTGAATGTTTAACAAAGTTGTGAAAAAGTGAGTTGACAAAATCATAGAAATGAGTTACTCATTTGACACAAAAGATGATTTAACTTTCTGTTAATTCATCATGATTAATGATAAGATAAGTGAAAAAGATATGTAAGAAGATGAAATTGAACAATTAACTTATTTTGTCAGCATGTGTACAAAGTTGCAAAGTCAGTTATCAAATGATCTGAGCTGAAAGTCTTGAAAGCATTTGATTATAATCTCAATCATGCATACTGCACTTTTTGAAACTTTTCTTTGAAAGTCAGAAAGTCAGATGACTTTTCTTGTTCAACTATGATTTATCAATTCAAATGTCATGTTTCATGAAGATTTTTATCTTCACTTTCTTTGTATTAAGTCTGCATCAACAAGCTAATTTGAAATCTTTTTAAAAGAATTTCAAACAAAAAACATTACTTTTGTCAAGTTAATAATAAAAAAGAGAGAATTGTGAGTAATTTGAATAAATGTTGTTTACGAGTTCTTGAACTGATCATTTCTAGATTCATATCAAATGCTCATCTCATCTTTATCATCATTTAAGAAACTGTCATTATTTTTGAATTTAAAGTTAAGAAGAAAGTTGAATAATAAGTTAAGATGAGACTGTTCAAATCTTGAAAGCTTGAAGAGAAAGTGAAAACAATGAAGGTAAAAGTAATAAAGATGAAAGACATTTATATTGAAAACTTTGTGTTCAAATAGTTATGCAAGAGATATTTTAAACTTTTATGAGTCATGATTATGCTTTGACATTGAATCTGCTCATTCTAGTAAGATTTAAAAGACGTTCGTGCTTCTGCTCAGTCATTCTAATGCTAAAACTCGACATATTTAATTCAAGAGATGAGCACTCAATTATAGTCATTGATGTGTTACATCAACATGCATGTCATGTAACATGCTTTGAAACTTTAGCTAAGTTATGATAATTAACTTCTCTGTCTTTACTCAAGTTGCAACAGAGTAAAGAATGTCATACATAAAAACATATGACAAGTTTAAGAACAACGCAGATATTTCAAAACTGAGTTTCATAACATGAAAAAACATTAGTTTGAGTGAATACAGATATCAAGATCAGATTTAACCTTTCAGATACTTCTCACATCTGCTCAGTGTCATGATATACATCGTAATTATATTCATCATTTTTTCATAGTTTGCATTATCAGAAGATGAAAACTCAACTTTCATTTCTTTTACGTTTCAAAAATTGTTAACTTTGAGTGCAAAAGTGTAAAGTGATGTTTCACTTTGTTTTTAATTTATCAAAATCAAGTTTAAATTAGAATTTAAGATGAAATTATTTGATTTGATGTTTATGTGAAATGTGTGAGTTATGAAATGAATGTGAGCAATAGCTTAAATTATCTGAAAACATCATACTGCTTAGATTGATTGCATCAAGTCAAGTACTTGAGTTCGAGTCGAGTACCCAACTCGAAAAGTGTTGAATTGAATTGAAATTTTTTTGAAAAAGTGTCGAGTTGAGTTGAGAAGTTGAATTCGAGAACTTGAATCGAGTTGAAAAGCTTGACTCAACAATTCAATTCGAAAACTCAACTTGATTTGACAAGATATTAGATAGATGTAAATAGCTTGATCAAACAGTCTTCATCATGAAGACTTCATGATTTTCATCATGACTTTTTATTGAACACTCTTCAAGATAATGCAAAAAGATAATGCATTATAATTCAGTCTATGAATTCATAAGATTATGAACTATGATTAGAACTTAGAAAGTAAGATAAGCATTGTTCGCTAGTTGAACAGCTCTATTATTTTCTTTTCACTTTCATTATCGACATTATTCTCTTTCTTCTCACTACTGATAATCTCATATTCATCATGTTGTAGTTTCTTCTCATTCTTCTTTGCTTCATAACGCATCTCTGCGTCATCGTTTTCTACTATGATGAGATCATTCAAATTAGAATTTATTGCATGTATTGAATTCTGAATTTCTCGATCTTTAACAGTTGAGAAAGTGATGAATTGTGTTGCAAAATTCTGAAATGCTGTCATAGAACTAGTATCATCAGTCTGCTTTAACTTCTTCAGATCATCATGATGAAGAATTCTTTGTTGTATTAAGTAAACTATAGACGTCATGAATCTCAAGATCTCTTTGTCAACATTCAGCTCATCTGTTGTTGTCTTCTAAAATTAATATTAGTTTCTACAACTGAGAGATAACGCATACAGATAATGCATACAGATAATGCATATCTGATTTGATTTTGAAGCAGCTTTCTTCTCTGCAGTAATATTTGCATCTTGCGTCGTAGTAGTTATCTTGCTGAGCTTGATCTTCTTGACAACAATCTCTGTGTTTGCTTTTTGTCTAATTTCTGTCTCAAAACATTTAACTATAAACAGATCAGCGCTTCATCTAGTATTATTGCATTACTGAGATGCATTATCATGAATGTCATTGTTCTTGCGCTCTTGTTCTACTTGATCTCTGACATTGTCTTTCATAACTGCTTTGTCTATCTCATTCACTTCTTTTCAAACATTGAATTGTCTTAGTTTGTGTAGTCATTTGAATATGATTACATGATCATTGTTCTGTCGCTTGTAGTGTTCTTTGATCTCATTGAATCAATTTTCACCACGATTTCGACTTGTGATAAACTTTGAGTTTACAAATAGAGTGAACATTATCTGTTAAAGTCAGCATTGTTCTCTTGATAATGCATTTGAATAATGCAACAGTATTAATGAAATTTGAGTAGTTCGATAGAATATGAACTTGTAGAGAATTTGAGAAAGTAAGAAATATAACATCAAGTGAGATGAATTAATTTTCACAAAGAATTATTTCTGAACTGTTGAACAGAGTAAAAATTATCTGTTAAAGTCAGCATTGTTCTTTTGATGATGTATTTAAGTAATGCAATAGTATCAATGAAATTTGAATGATTTGAAAGAATATGAACAGATAGAGAATTTTGAAAAGTAAGAGATAGTTCATCAAGTGAGATGAATTAATTTTCACGAAGAATTATCTCTGAATTGTCGAACAGAGTGAAAAGTATCTGTTAAAGTCAGCATTGTTCTCTTGATGATGCGCTTGAGTAATGCAATAGTATTGATGAAATTTGAGTAGTTCAATAGAATATGAACAGGTAGAGAATTTTAAAAAGTAAGAAGAAAACTCATCAAGTGAGATGAATTTGATTTTGAGTGCAACGAGAAAAAATTAATTATTGGAACTAACACTTATTTAATAGTTAGAACAATTTATTTTTCACTTTTTCATTTTCATTTTTCAAACTATTTCTTGAATAACGCTTCAAGAAATAACACATTCAAATTTTAATAAAACATTCAAAAAATTAATTCTTGAATTTTGATATCTTGATAGACATCATACATCAACACTATGACATGCAGCAAGCATAAAATCGATAATGCATACTGATAATGCAATATGACTTGTTTATTGCTGACAAGTTGATTTTTAGCATGTGCATCAGCACGTAAGAGCTGAATAAATTCAACTGACAGTTATGTTATCAAAGAAATAATTTCAGCTCTTGAATCTACTAAAAAGATAATGCACATGAGTAATGCATTATTGACTGACATGCTAATGCTTTGCAACAGAAAACTAAAAGACGCTACAAATCAGAAATGATTGCATTGCGCAAGATTTGAAAATA
>JAABUO010004295.1_pt1 | contig 16787 bp, 16 predicted proteins | sample 5559291 | NCBI WGS metagenome assembly JAABUO01 (sample SAMN10711878, study PRJNA513372) | rock metagenome | isolation source: Antarctica rocks | place: Antarctica: Victoria Land, Finger Mt sud | reverse complement strand
CTCAAGGATCTCCGGCGGCGCGCTGGCTTGACGCAGGAAGCGTTGGCCGCGCGCGCGGACGTGAGTCCCCAGACGATCACCAAGCTGGAGCGGGGCGTCTATCGCACGCCGCACCGGGATACCGTGCAGTTGCTGGCGCGGGCGCTCGACCTTTCCCCCGACGAGCGAAACGGCCTGTTGGTGTGCGCACGCCAGCCTGCGCACTTTATGCAATCTGAGGGCGCGTCGGCGACACCGACCGCGGCGCCGCTCCCGTTGGGCGCGTTTGTGCAAGCATTTGGTGAGCTGCATGCGCGCCAGGCGGCGGCCCTGGCCCTCATCACTGTCTTCGTGTCCGCGCGCGCGGACACGGATGTGCGCGGACAGGCTGCCCGCTAGCGCACGATCAAGCCATCCTTCCTTGGACAACAGAGGGGACGAGCGTCTGTATGATGCGCGTCCCCTCTGTTTTTCTTTTTTCCGCGCGTTCCGACACAAGACGCAAAAATCGTCGGGCTAATTGATACAAAATTATATCAATTGATACAAATCGAGCCAGTTTGTATCTGGTGCAAGCTGGTCGTGGGCCTGAAACTAGAGTCAGGATCGGACCTAGCCGGCGCTCTGACAAGCGCCTGGCCCACGACGCGGCCTGTCGCCAGGAGGTGAGCATGAGACGGGCCACACGGACAACACGGACAACACGGACAACGCAGACCTGTTCGTAGGCGTGACCCGGCGCGGTTCAGCGCCGCTCCACACACAGCCGCCCCCGGGGGCGGGAGAAAGAGACGCGCATCATGCACCAGAGCCTATCCCTCGCGCACATCGCGCATGCCCACACGCTGAGCTTTGCCACCGCACAGAGCCTCGTCGCTGGGAAGGTCATCACCTTCGCCGCTATCGCCCCGATCATCGGCGCCGCCAACCCGTTCGCCAAAGTCTTCGATGGTATCGCTGGCTGGATGGGCGATCTGGCCCTGCCAGCGACCATCATCGGCCTGGCTATTTCCGGCCTGTTCATGGTCCTGCACCACCGCGCCGCCCGCGACATGCTCGTGGGGACGATCGTGGGATCGGTCATCATGTTCGGGGCCGCGCCCCTGGCCGCGGCCATCCAGGGTTTGAAGTAGCTGGCGCTCCCCGGCACAGGACGTCACCGACCGCGCCCCCGGCCTCTCGATGACGGAGGCCGGGGGCGTTGTCTATCGCGCGAGAGAGGACTATCCATGGCTCACCACTGCAAGAGTTCCCAATACAGCAACATGCGTCCCCGCTACGTCCTGGGGCGCACGATCCCCGAGGCGGCCGGAATCGCCGCCGCCGTCGTCGTGGGCTATGCTATGTTCCAGCTCACGAGCCACATGACCTACGGGGGGCAGGCCGGCAAGATGCACCTGCTGTTGATCTTCGCGGCGGTGGCTCTGCCCATCGTGATCGGCTTCGTCTTCTTCATGGACGCGACTGAGCCGTACCCGCGCCAGGTCGTCGGCTATCTGCGCCGACGCGCCATGGCCGCGGTTCGCTCCACCCCCATGCGTGTCCGGGCGCGCGCCCCCGGCACGTCGCCGCACTCCGGTTCCGCGCGCGCGGCAACCCGCGCACGACCCGTCGAGGCGACCGACCTGACGGGCCGGCTCATCGCGCGTCTGCGCCGGCCGCGCCCGGCCGCTGCGGAGGAGGCGTCATGAGCATCGCCACCCGCTTGACAGGTCGCGGGCGGCGCATCGAGGTCCACCCCGACGGCATCCAGGTCGGAGTGGACGGTCGCCAGCGCGCCGTGCTCGCGGTGGGCGGCGTCTACCATGACACCCAATCCGACGACGAGCGCGACGGGACCGCCGCCGCCGCCGCCGCGCTCGTCGCCGGCCTCCTCCCGAAGCAGGAGGTGCAGCTGCTGGTGCGGAGCAACCCGCTCGACCGGGAGCAGCTCCTCGCCCAGGTCGCGGCCGAAACCGCGGCCTGCCCCCCGGCGCTACACCCCTACCACGCCGGCAATCGCGCCTGGTGGGCCGAGGAACTGCGCGACCGCCACCAGGCCCGGCGCGACTTCTATGCCGTCATCTCGCCGCTGCCAGGCCGGTACGCGCCGGGCAGCACTGGCGAACGCGCCGCCCTCGACGCGGCCGTGCGCGGCGCGACCCGCCATCTGACGAACATGGGCGTGGACACCGCCCGCCTCGACGGGCCGGTCGTCGCCGCGCTGCTGGCGCACAGTCTCCCCGTCGAGCCCGGCCACAGCCCTCACGACCGGGGCGTCGTCACGTTCGAGGTCGCCGACCTGACGGGCGACGAGGAGCGCGACCACGTCGTCCTACCGGACGGCACGCTGGCGCGCACGCTCTACCTGCTGGCCCCGCCGCCGGAGACCGACCCCGGATGGACCCAGGCCCTCGTCGGCGCGGAGGTCCCCTACACGCTCGCCGTGACGCTGCGCGGGCTGGACCAGGAGCGCGAGCGCAAGGCCGCGGCCCGGCGCGATCGCTACCTGGGGGATCAGGTCGCGGTCAGCCGGCACGTCACCACCGACGTGGAGGAGGCGCGGCGCGAGGCCCGCGACGAGGCGCGGATGCTGCGCGAGCGGCGGCACACGCTGGCCCACGTCGGCGTCTATGTCACCATCACGGCCCCCGACCTGCCCACGCTCGACGAGCGCGCCGAGACCGTGGCCTCGATCCTCGCGGTGTCGTCGTCGGTGGCCCTGGCGCAGGGGCACCAGGAGCCCTTATACATGGCGACGCGGCCGATCGGGTGGGACAAGGCGCGCAGCGTCTACCGTATGTACGCCGAGACCGTGGGCAACGGCATGCCCTACCACCTGCGCAGCCCCGGCACCGCGCGGGGGATGCTCGTGGGCTACACGCCCGAGGGCCGCGAGACCGTGTTGCTCGACTGGGCCGACCCCTCGCTGCGCAACGCGCTCATGTGCATTACCGGCGGCTCGGGCTCCGGCAAGACCGTCCTGGCGCAGTTCCTGGCGACACACATGCTTCAGACCGGCGGCCGCGTCACGGTGATCGACAGCACCGACCACTATGACACGACGCGGCGGATCGTCGGCGGCGTGCGGGCGCGTCTGGGGCCGCGCTCGCCCGTCGCGCTCAACATCTGGGACCGCGCCGGGATCGACCCGGACGACGAGGATCTGCTGGAGGAGAAGATCGCCTTCGTGTGCGACGCGCACGAGGTGCTGCTGGCCGCGATCCCCGGCGGCTACGAGGGCTTCCCCTCGGCGGCCATCGACGAGGGCGTGCGCGCGGTCTACGTCGCTCACGGGGATGGGTCGAGCCCCTTGGAGCACGAGTTGGTGGAGTGGCTGACGGTGCAGGCCGAGGACACCGCGCGCTGGAAGGAGCACCAGCGCGTCGCGCTCTCCGACATGGCCTATCACCTCCGGCCCTACACCTATACCAACCGCTACGGCGGACTGGTGGACCGGCCCACGAGCCCCGAACTCGACCTCGACGCGCCCTTCCTCCAATTCGACCTGCGCGACCTGCGGCCGCGGACGCCGGCGCACGCCTTCGCCATGTTCGCTGTCGCGGAGACCGTCAAGCGCCGCGCGCTGCGCGAAGCCGAGGCGCAGGGGCGCGACGCGGACGCCGAGGACGACGCCGAGCGCATGAGCGAGTTGCTCATCATCGACGAGGGCTGGCACGTCGTCAAATACCAGGGCGCCGGCGAGTGGATCGAGACCCTGGCCAGGAAGGGCCGGCACTGGGGCCTCGTCCTGGCCTTCATCACGCAGCAGGTCTCCGATCTGACCGAGGACCCGGCCGCGGCGGCGCTGTTCAACCAGGCCTCGATCCAGATCCTGTTCCGGCAGAAAGATAGGGGCAAGAAGGGCGGGGCGCAGCAGGCGCTCGACTGGCTCGCCGGCACGCTCGACCTGACCGGGCACGAGGTCGCCAAACTCAAGACCCTCAAGAGTGAGCGGGGCGCGTTCAGCGACCTGTTCCTGATCCGTGAGACTAAGGCCGGCGCGGCGGCGCACGGGGCGGTGCGCTTCCCCACGACGCGGCACCACTACTGGATGACCGCCTCGTACAAGGGCGAGCGCATCACGCGCGAGCGCATGATCGCCGCCGTCGCGCGCGACCGGGCCAATCCCACACAGGAGGAGGTATGGGCGGCGGTGGACGCGCTCGCCGCGGGCAAGACGCCCGAGCAGATGACCATAGCGGCGCCTGGGAGGGCGCGGGGAGGAGCACAGGTATGCGCCGCACGATAAGAAGCATCGCGGCGATCGTCGTCGTCCTGGCGGCGCTGGCCGGCCCGCTGGCGCTGCACGCGCAGACGGCCCGCGCGGCGAGCGCCCCCACGCCGACCGAGACGCCGGTCCCCACGCAGACGCCGTACCCGACCAACACGCCCTACGCTACGGCGACGGAGCGCCCGACGTACACCCCGGTCCCGTCGGCGACGCCGACGCACCACCCGGCCATCGCGCTCTCCTCGTCGCAGGGCATCAGCGCCACGCACATCGTCGCCATCGTCGACGACTTCCCGCCGCTGACCACGGTGACGTTGTACTGGGACGAGACGCCGCACATCCTGGGGCGCACGGATGTCGACGCGTCGGGCTACACGCGCTTCGACGTGACCATCCCCGACGCCCCGGTAGGGCCGCATGAGGTGCGGGCCGTGGGCGCGCACCACACCGGCGCCGGCGCCTCCTACAATGTGACCGGCCCCGTCGTGATCGGTGGGGGGAGCGCCGGCCTCGACCCCACGGCGGGTGGCGTGGCTGGCACCGGCGGCGGGTGCGACGGGCCGCTGGTCATCCACATTCCCGTGCCGTTCGGCTCGCCCATCTGCTTTGACACCATCGGAGGGATCACAACCCTGTTCGTCGGCGCGATCCAGGCGGTCGGCGGCTGGATCAAGGTCGGCATGGACAAGGTGACGGCGGCCGTCGCCGCCCCCTTCGTGGCGGTCTTGACCGGGACGCCGGACTTCTCCGACCGCGGGAGTTGGGGGGAACTGGGCACGTTCTTCGACAACATGCAGGACCTCGCCTACGGGCTCTACGGCGTGCTCTCGCTGATCGGGCTGTGCAAGGTCGGCCTGGCGCACGTCGGCCGGGCCAACGTCGTCGAGGCGGTGGATGTGCTCTGGCGGGCCGTGCTGGGCCTGGTCGCCGTCATGATCCTGCCCGACGTGCTGCACCTGTGGTTCGTCGGTCTGGGCGACCTGACGAGCACCGTGCTGTCCTACACGGGGGGGACCGACGTCGGCGCGCTGACGTCGCACATCGCGCTCGATGCGAAGACGCCCGGGACGCTGTTCGGGTCGGCGTCGGGCGCGCTCTGGGCACTCACGCTGATCACCCTGTTCGGGATGATCTTCACCGTCGTCGGCCTCGTGATCCTGTTGCTGACCGCGCTGACCAAGTTGGTCGGGCTGTTCTTGCTGGCCACGCTGTACGGCATCTCGCCGCTGATGGTCGCCTGTTGGGTGTTGCCCGAGGCGAGCGGCTTCACGCGGGGCTGGGCCGGCGCGTTCATCAACACGAGTTTGTGGGGCGTGGGCTACGCCGTGGTGCTCAAGATGATCGTGGTGATGGAGCTGGGGCTGCACTTGGTCGGCCTGCTGCAACCACTGCTGGGCATCGCCGGGCTTGTCGTGCTCTACCGCGTGCCTAAGATCATCGCGTCTCTCAACCCGGGCGGGGCCGTCGCGCACGCGGCTGGGACGCACGCGCCGGCCGGTGCTGTGACCGGCGTCGCCGCGGCGGTCGTCACCGGCAACGCGGCTAAAGTCGCGGCTGGTCTCGTAAAGGGAAAGGCGTGACAATGGCACGCTTATTCTTGCTCTTTCGAGGTGGGCGGCGCTGGCAGGAGGATGCGACCGCCCTCGTCCCGCGCACCAAGCTCGTGGGAGTGTTCCTGGCCGCTGGCGTTGTCCTCTGGCTCGTCACGCTGCTGACGGCGCGGCACCACCTGCTGGCCGGACCCATCCACGTCGCGCTCGTGCTTGTCTTTGCCAGCCTCCTTGTCCTGCTCAGTGGGCGGGGCAAGGGGGTCCGCAGCGACGTGCGCCAGCTCCGCGCGGTTCTCTCTATCCTCCGATTACGCCCGCGCGCGCCATGGTGGCAACATGCGGCGCTCCGGGCTGGGTGTATAGTTTTAGGAGTACGTAGGAAGGATGGTTAAACGTGAGGTTGGCTATGCGCAATCAATTACCCGGTTCGTCCCCCGTGTCCACGTCACCATACGCGGACGCTACGGACTCCCAGCATTGGGAGTACATGATAAAGGTTCTGCCAGCAAAGAAGATGAACGACGCCAACTACGTCGATCCTCTCAACGAGTTTGGCAGGGACGGTTGGGAGATGGTCAGTATGACTCCCTACGACACGGTTGTTTCGCAAATGGTCTACGCCTTCAAGCGGCCCCGGCGCCGCTAGCTTCGCGGAGCCATTTATTAGCCTGTGACGCGCGCTCGGTAGGCTCTTGCCACGACGAGCACGCGTCATCTCACCGGGCGCGTCGCACCCCTTCTCGCGCGCGTCGCGCCTCCCCTCCACATCTCTCACGCTACCCTAGCGCCTGGGCTCGAGCTTTTCCCCGCCGCGCAGCGGTGCCCTGTGTCGTCGCGCCCCTGACCCACACAGCGCCACCCCAGGGGCGTGAGAAAGACCGTCCAGCCGCGCCCCTTGTCGCCCCATCCATGGGAGAGGGGGGCGTGCGATGAGCCAGCTAATTCAGGGCACGCAGGCCCTCGCTGTCCCGCTCCCGCTGACGCACCCGATCTACCACATCCTGCTCGTGCTGGCCACCGGCGAGCGGCACGGCTATGGCCTCCGACGTGAGATCCTCACGTCCACCGAGGGGCACATGCGCGTGGGCAACGGATCGCTGTACCGCTCCCTCGACGTGATGCTCACCACCGGTCTGATCGGCGAGACGCGGGGCACGCTCGACGACATGCCCGCGCTCCGGCGCCTCTTCCGGCTCACGGACCTGGGTGAGCGGATCGCGCGCGCGGAGACGGAGCGGCTGGTCCAGCTCGTCGCCTTGGCCCAGCGCACCCCGCGCCTATGGGGCAGGCACCCCGCGCTGGCGACGGAGTCCGGGCAGTCCGCGCAGTCCGCGCGGGGAGGTGTGCGATGACGCACAACCCCGACGCGCTCGTGCCCGTCACGCCGGTCGCGTTCCACATTATGCTCGCGCTCGCCACGGGGGAGCGGCACGGGTACGCCATCATGGACGCGACCGCGCTCAACGCGGGCACGGTCTACCGGATGATCAAGCACCTCGTCGCGGCCGGCCTCGTCGCGCTGGTCGCGCGACCCACCTCGGCGAACGACGACGCGCGGCGGCGCTATCACCGCCTCACGCCCCGGGGCCGTGCCATGGCCCAGGCCGAGACGCGGCGGCTCACGCGGCTCGTCGGACACGCGCGCGCAGTGCTCCTCACCACGGGAGATGGCGCGTGCGAGAGTGACGACGATCACCATGCGCCGTCGGCAGCGACGGCGTACAGGACCGTCCCATGAGTCGTGATGGGGGACGCGAGGACGACCGCAGACCGCCCGATCGCGCCACGCAACCGCGCCCGAGGTGGCTCACCAACGAGGATCGCGAGCGGTTCAAGGCCCTGGGTCCCGCGCGCTTCACGGACCCTGGCTATCAGCGGTATGTCCAATCCTTTCGCACCCACCAAAGCCTGTCCGCGTCCGGTCGGAAGGGCTACGACGTCACGGTTCGGCGGCACGGCCCCGATGTCGCCCTGAATCGCGTGGCGGCCTGGCGGCGTGCTAACCCCTCGCGCGAGGAGGAGCGCTTGCATACCGTGCTCGCCGACATCGGCGTCGATCCCTACGAAAAGGAGTACCGCGTCGTGCCCTTACGCGTCTGGGCCGACGTCGCATGGCCAGAGCACGGGCAGATCATAGAGGTCTATGGTGGTGTTCACGTCGGCCCCTTGTTCGACCCGGACGGCACGATCGCCGCACACGACCGAGAGCGCAAGGAGCACATCGAGGCACAGGGCTGGGAGGTCCTGGTCGTGACCCATGAGGACCTGCGCCGGGAGAACCTGCCCGGCACGATTGCGGTGATCCGAGCGTTCCTGGATAGAGAGGAGACGACCCGATGATGGTGGCCGAGAAACCTACCCCTATAGTGACCGAGAGCGAGGAGGGACCCCCGATGGAGCCGACATCCGACGGAACAGAGCCCGAGGTGTATTGGATCGTGCCGCGCGCGTGGGAGGACGAACTGGCCGTGGAGGTGGTGCGCGGCGTCCCACTACGGCAGTGGCTGGCGATCCTGCGCGAGTGGGGCATGGCGGTCGTGACGCTGCCCTACCAAAGCCGCATCACAAGTGGCCTGGCGGATGGTGGGTGCGTCGTCGCGGTCGAGGCCGACAACGGACGGCACTACTTCGCGCTACCGCCGGCGGCGTTGCCTGTGCTCCGGGGCCTGCTATCCGACGCCGCCTACGCCCGGCTGCTGGCCGACGCCGAGGAGGAGGACTGATGGAGAGGGGCGACCTGACACAGTTGATCGACCGGATCGAGGCCCCCCTTTTTCTCGCCTGCGGGGCGACCGGCGCGGGACTGCAAGCGCGCGTCTGGTGGGGCTTCGCCGTGGGCGTCGCGGCGCTCGCGGCGGTGCTCCTCATGCGGTGGTCCGACCGCGGGGCGTTGGAACGGGGGGCCGAGCCGAGCATGGGCCTGGACGGCTATCGCCGGCTTATGCGGCTTCTTGTGTGGTGCGCCGGGCTGTTGCTGGCGGGCAGCATCGTCACCGTCGTCGTGCGCGCGCTGGTGAGCGCCGCGACGGGCACGGGCCAATGAGGGCGGTGGCGCTGGGGTCTACCGAGGGGGGCGCGCGTGGCCGCGCCGGCGATGGGGGGCGCAACGGGTGTGGGGCGCTTTTCCCGGCGCGCCCGCGCCGCCTGTGTGGGCCGACAATGCCCGGCTACGATGGGAGTGCGCGCGGCGACGGGGCGGGGAGCAAGGTATGTTTTGCCCAGGGCAAAACTCCTCCCCGCCCTCCCTTCGGTCGGCCTGATCGGATCTGACCACGGTGGCGCCCGCGGACCCCGACGACGGTGAGAGGCGCCCACAGGGGACGCATCAAGAAGCGAGGAGAGGCATGGACGAGGACGCCATAAGGATCACACAGCGGCGGCCCGCCCAGCGGACCGGGCGACCGCCAAAAGCGCCGGCGGAGCGGCGCACACACATGCTCAGCGTATACGTCAACGCCGGCGAGCTAGCCATCCTGGAGCGGCGCACAGCGGCGGCGGGGATACGCGAGGTCGGGGCCTACGTTCGCGTCGCGGTCATGGCGCAACGACCGCCGCGCGCCGTCGTGCCCGCGATTAACCGCGAGGCCTGGTGGAGCCTGGCCCGCGCGACGGCCAACCTAAACCAGATCGCGGCGCACCTTAACGGCGGTGGCCGCTTCGACGAGCGGGGCACAGCGCGGCTGGCCCCTGCCCTCGACGCACTGCGCGAGGAGGTGCGCGGGCTGCGCCTCGACCTCAACGGGCCGATCCGCGACGACGCGGAGGACGACGAGGGCCGGGGGGCGGGGGCGTGATCCAGAAGATCATCACCGGGCGGGGCTTCCGGGGCGTGCTCGAGTACGTGTTCAAGGAGAGCGCGGAGTTGAAGCACGAGGGGGCGCGCATCGTGGGCGGCAACATGGGCGGGACCGATCCGCGCGAACTGGCCCACGAGTTCGGGATGGTGCGCCAGCTCAACCGCGACCTGGCGCGGCCGGTTCACCACTGCCCGCTCAGCCTGTCTCCCGGTGAGCGTCTGACCGATGAGCACTGGGGCGCGTTCGCGCGTGACTACATGGAGCGCATGGGCTTTGGCAACGCGCCCTACGTCGTCGTGGCGCACGCCGAGAACCACGTCCACATTGTGGCGTCGCGCATCGACAAGGACGGCAAGACAGTCAGCGATCGGAACGACCGGCCGCGCAGCAATCGTGTGGTGCATGAGTTGGAGCAGGCGTACGGCCTGCGCCACGCTATCGACCCCGCGCGCATAGACCGCAGACCCCGGCCGCAGGTGAGCCGGGACGAGATCGGGGCGGCCGAGCGCACGGGTGAGATCCCGCCCAAGCTGCTGCTCGCCGCCCGTATCGACGAGGCGATCACCCGGAGCGACGGGACGCGTGCGGGCTTCGATCGCAGCCTGCGCGCGCTGGGCGTGGAGGCCCACTGGAACATCGCCAGTACCGGCCGGGTGAGCGGGGCGAGCTTCGAGCTGGCCGACTATCAGGGCGCGATGCAGGCCGTGCTCAAGGGGAGCCAAATCGGTAAGGACTATAGCTGGATGCGGCTAGAGCGCCGCTTGGAGGAGAGGGGACACGAGCATGGGCAAGATAGACGCGCTGCTGGCGCGGGCGAACGCCGCGATCCCGCCGGCGTCGCCATGGGAGGGCGAGGAGGAGAGGGCGCCGGAGGCAGGGGAGCCGCCACCCGCGCCGGGGACGACGCCGCGCGCCGCCGCGATGGAGGCGGCGCGCCGGGCCGAGCGGGAGGCCGCGATAGCCGAGATGCCTACACCGCCACCCGAGCCGTCAGCGTCACCGGCGCCGGCGCGGCCGCTCAAGGTGGTGGAGCCGTTGCCGGTGCTCAAGGCGGTGGAGCGGCTGCACCAGGGGGTGCGGGAGGACCTGCGCGCGGTGACAGCCGTGGCCAAGCAGCAGCAGGACTACCTGCGCGAGGTGCAGCGGGCGCACAACGCGATGACGACGAGTTGGTACGAGATCGCCGCGGGCTTGCCCACGGTTCGGGGCGAGTTGGGTCGCTTGCACGCGGAGATCGCGGCCCGGCAGACGGAGGTGACCGCGTTGCGGGAGCAGGCCGAGGAGGAGACACGGGCGGCGCTGACGATGCAGGCGCGCGCGTTGGAGGCGGTGTTGCGGCGGGTGCGGACGGCCGCGACGCGGGCGGTCGTGCTGGTCGCGCTGGTGAGCCTGCTGGCGGTGATCGCCGTGGCGGTGATCGCGACGCTGGCGCTGCACCGGCCGCTCTAGCGGCCCTGGCCGCGGAGGAGACGCGGGCACACCTGGCGGCGCTCGGCTGTGCACGCTACGAGATCGCCGTGCATGACCATGACGGTGACACCGGGCGCGTGCGCCGGGCGGTCCTGACCGCCGACGAGGCGATGCTACAGGTCACGCGCCTGGCCGCGCTCAACGCCCAGGGTCATGACATAACGGTGCGCCCGACGTCCGGGCTGGCAAGTGGGTTGGTCGTGCTCGACGACCTCGACGCGGCGGGCCTGCGCCGGCTGCGCGACGACGGCCACGCGCCCGTCGTCGTGACCGGCGCCGCCGCGACCGGGGCGACGGGGACGATGGGGACGATGGGGACGACGGACGGCCGCTATCAGGCGTGGCTCCGGCTCTCGACCGAGGAGGTGGACCCCCAGGTGGCGGCGCGGGCCGCGCACGACCTACAGCAACGCTACGGCCCTGGCGAGGACCGCGCGCTGGCGCACGTCGGGCCGCTCGCCGGCTTCGTCGATCATCCGTTGTTCTTCATCCCGGACGACCACACAGGCGCGCGCGGGGCGCGCGGGGAAACGGATGGCGCGGCCGCGTCCCTGGTCACGGTGCAGGGTGCGGGCGACGCGCCGGGGCGGGTGACGCCGGCGGCGACGCGGGCGCTGGCTGCGGCCGAGGAGCGCGTCGAAGCGCGCCGCGCGACCGAGGCCCACGAGCAGGAGCAGGAGCGGGGGCATGTCCGCGGCGGCGACGGGAGCGCGCGCTGGGGCGGCCGGCTCGTCGAAGCGTTCGCCACCGAGCTGGGGCGCGACGACGAACCGGCCGGGACGGCGGACTCGTGGCAACGCCGGCGCCGCCGACCGGGGATCGCGCGCGCGGACGACGAGCACGACGGGCGCGGCGGGCGCTGAGGGTCAGGAGGCGGTGCGATGCTTTTCCAGATAGATGAGGCGCAGGTGCGGTGCGATCGCGTCGTCGCGAAAGGGCGTGTACCCGAGCTGTGCGTACAGGCGCAGGTTGCCCGTGCTGCGGTGCCCCGTGAAGAGTTCGAACCGATCGGCCTCCGCGACCTGGGCTTCGAGTGCCCGCACGAGCTCGATCCCCAGGCCGTGCCGCTGAAGGCGCGGATGGACCATCAGGCGGCCGATGTGGCAGGTGTTGCCGATGAGTTGCCCGCGGATAGAGCCGACGACCTCGGCGCCCAGACGCGCGGCCAGGATGGCGTGCGTGTCGTAGGTGGTCAGGAGATCGTGCAGGGATTGGGTCAACGGCTCGATGGTGTAGTCGTCGTAGAGGGCAGCCTCGCTCTGATAGCAGAGGTATTGGAGTTTAAGGATCTGTTCGGCCTCGCGTCTCTCGGCAGGTCCGATGACGGTGTCCATGTCTATGCGACCTTTCATCCGCCGCTACTCGCCCCAGTATACCCGGCGCCATGAGGGCGCCGTCGACGACCGAAAAGGAGAAGAAAACGATGCGAAAGCTCGTCGTGACCATCGTGTGCGCACTAGCTGTGGCGTCCGCCGTGGCGCTGGGACCGGGCGGCTGGTATGGGCGGGGCGTGCGCGCGGCGACGGCGCGCTACCACCAGGCGTACGTCGCGGCGGCGTGGCCGGCCGAGGACGCGGGCATCTACGTGGGGGCCTACATCAAGGCGCATAACCGCGGCTCGGGCGGGTTCTACAGCATGCCCAAGGGGGGCCAGGCGCAGGTGTCGCCGCGCCTCGTGACCTGGGGCGACTGGACACGTGACCCGGAGCGGCAGTACGCGCGCATCCATCGGGCAGGCACGGACATGGCCCTGCTGCGCCTGAGTGTCATGGGCGAGTTGGGCGGCGCGCTCCTCCTTGTGGTGCTGCTGCTGTCGCGGCCGCTCTGGTACGTGACGACGGGTATGGCCAAGCTCAAGCCGTCGAAGGCATTGGGCGGGGCGGTGCTGGCGACGTGGCGCGACCTGCGGGAGTTGAAGCCGACGCGGCGCGGCGCGCAGATCATCCTGGGGCGGCTAGGAGGCAAGCTACTGGCGCTGCGCGGCTTGGAGCAGTACCAGAGCATCCTCGTCGTCGGCCCGCCGCGCGCCGGTAAGTCGGTCGGCCTGTTCATCACCAACCTGCTCGCGGAGCGCGGCCCCGGTCAGGGCACGGGGTTGATCGAGCGACTGCAAAGGAGGCAGGCGGCGCTCACAACGGCGGCCGGTCGCTCCGTTGATGGCCAGGGCGACGGCGACGGCGACACGGGCGGTGATGGCGGGCGCGTGCGGCTCGACCGGCGGCTCGCGGTCGGGGCGCTCAACCGGGCCGAGCGGCGGCTGCAACGGCGGCGGTTGTGCGGCGTGCGCAGCATCGTCGTGACCGACCTCAAAGGCGAGTTGACCGAGCGGACCTACGCGGCCATGAGCCGCCACCACCGCTGCCAGGTGCTCAACCTCGTGTCGCCGGGGACGAGCGTGGGCTACAACCCGCTCGCGCACATCGGGAGCGCGCTCGACGCCCAGGTGTTCGCGCAGACGTGGATCGCCAACACCGGTCAGAGCAGCAATGAGCCCTTCTGGGACAGCGCCGCCAAATATCTGATCACCGCCATCGTGCTGCACCTCAACGCCACACAGCCGGCCGGCGCGACGCTCACGCACGTCCGCAAGTTCTTGATGCTCGGCAGCGCGAAGATCATGGGGGCGCTGACCGACAGCCCGGACGCCGACGTGAAGGAGGCGATGGACGGGTTCAACACCGACCTGGAGCGCAACGAAAAATTGCAAGGCTCGATCTTCGTGGAGCTACCCCTGCGCTTCCAGCTCCTGGCCGACCCGCGCGTGCAGGCCACGACCGGCCGGAACGACATCAACTTCGCGGCGATGGCGTCGCTCGACGCGGAGCCGGTCGCGCTCTACCTGGTGCTCGACCGGCGCATGAGCCAGGAGTTGAAGCCCTTGACGGCCTGCTTCTTCACACAGATGTTCAACGCCGTGATCGAGATCGCGGACCGCTCGCCGGGCGGGGTGCTGCCGCGCGCGATCCTCGGGTATCTGGACGAGTTCGGGAATCTCGGTAAGATCTACAACTTCCCGACGTGGATGACCACCGTCCGCTCGGCGGGCATGGGCTTCATCCTGGCGGTGCAAAGCTTGTCGCAGCTCGATATCTACAACGACCATGGCGTGGACGGCAAGGGCATCATCCTGGAGGCCTGCAACGTCAAGATCGCACTGGCCAAGACAACCGCCGAGGACGCCAAGTGGTTCAGTGATCAGACCGGGACGGCGACGGCGCTCGCGGCCAATGCCGGGGCCAGCCGCAAGCGCGGGGCGGTCCTGGTGGACCACGGCAACCAGGGGTTCAGCGAAACGAGCCGGCCGCTGCTCACGCCGGGCGAGGTCACGCGCCTGGCGACCAATAAGCTCTTACTCCTGTCCGGCAACCGGCCCCCGGCCGTGGTGAGGCAGGTGCGGTGGTACAGCAAGCGGCTCGGACTCTTCCCGACGCGCCTTCGACGGCTGGGGCTGCTGCGCCTGCCCGATGGATCGGCCGTGCCACCGGCGGGGCCGCCGCGCGCGACGCCGCTGGCGCCCCCGGCCGTGGCCTTCAGCAGCGCCAACACGGCCACGACCGCGACGATGACGCCGCCGGCGATGGCCGCAGCGGACGGCGACACGCGCCGGCCAGGCGCCGGCTTGGCCGCGCCGGTGGGACGATCCGCGCCGGCGCTGGACACGCAACTCCAGGGGATTAAGCGCAAGCGGCAGGACGGCAAGCAGGGTAAGGGGACGGCGACGGCAACCGTGCCGGCGGCGTCCGTGGCAGCCCCGGCACCGGCGTGGAGTGACGACGAGGTGGACGACTGGCGCGACGACACGGCGCTGTGGGGGTAACGGGAGGACGGACGGATGGTCACAGCGGAACGAACGACAGCCCAGCTGGCGACCGGACGCACGACGGCCGACGCCTACGCCGCACGGTTCGGCTGCGGCGGGGAGCGTCACGCTCGGCGCGCCGGCGGCGTGACCGAGGAGATCGCGACGCCTTTCACCGGGGACGCCGCGCGGGCGCACCTGCGCGGGGAGGCCTCCATCGGGCTCTATCTCAGGGACAGCCAGGATCGCGCCACGGTCGGCCTCGTCGCGCACGGCGGCTATCGGACGGTCTACGACGACACAGGAGAGGCGCGGCGCGTGCCCGAGGACGGCATCGCCGCGTTACAGGAGGCGCGGCAGCGGCTGGCCCTGCAAGGCATCGACGCGGCCGTGGAGCGTGCGCCGCAGGGCGGGCGGCTCTGGGTCTTCACGACCGAGCCCGTGCCGTCGGAGGACCTCCATGCGCTGCTGCGCATGGCGACACGCGGCCAGGAGGTCGAGGTGTATCCGCGCCCGGAGCGCGACGAGGCCGCGCCGTCGGCGGTGCGCGTCCCACTGGGGGTCCATCCCGACGACGGCCGCCGCTACGGGTTCGTCGACGCCGCGGGGCGGCCGGTCGGCGCGACGCTGGCGGCGCAGGTGGCGCATCTGGAAAGCGTCAGGCGGGTCGACGTGGGCCGGGAGCTGGGCAACCGGCCGCACCTGCGCGATGAACTGGCCGCGCTCGACCCGCGCGGGCCGGCCCCCGCGTTAGCCGAGCCGCGGGAGCGGCAGCCAGAGCAGCTAGACAGGACGGACAGGACTGAGCGGATGAGGCAGGCGCCGGCCGTGACACGGTGGGCACGCAAAGGGGACCGCACGACCGAGGCGGTCCAGGCGCAGCTCGCCGGCATGGGCGCGGGGCGGTACGACGTCGGCGTGTACGACCGCGCGAACGACGACATGCTGCTACGCCGGGAGTGGACGCCCGCCCAGGTCGAGGCGTCGATCGGGTGGTTCCGGGGCATGAACGCCAACGGTCGCGACATCTATATCCGGCCCACCGGGAGCAGCGGGCTCTACCTGATCGACGACGTGCCCGCCGTGACGGTGGAGCGGATGCGCGCCGAGGGCTACGCGCCCGCCGCCGTCGTCGAGACCAGTCCGGGCAACCACCAGGCATGGGTGCGCGTATCGGACGCGCCCCTGTCGACGGGGGAGGGGACCGCCGTGGCGCGCGCGCTGGCCGAGCGGTTCGGGGGCGACCTGAGCTCGGCCAACTGGCGGCACATGGGGCGGCTGGCCGGCTTCACCAACCGCAAAGAGGAACACCGGCAGCCCGATGGCCGCTACCCGTACGTCAGGCTGCGTGACGCCGGCGGCGAGCGGGCCGCCGACGCCCCGGCGATCCTCGGTCGGGCGCGAGACCAGGCCACACAGGGCCGCCGCGCGGCGGCGGAGAAAAGGGGCGGCGTCGAGGGAGAGTCGCCCCAGGAACGGGCGGGACGGCGGGTTGCTTTCTCCCGGCCCCCGGCCGGCCCTGTGTCGTCCCTGGGGCGCGAGTACGCGCATCGGGCGCAGCGGCTCTTGGAGCGGTACCCCAACGCCGCGCTCACGGACCTGCACCGGCTCGACTGGATGGTGACGCGCGATGTGGCGCGGGCGCATCCCGAGGCGACCAAGGAGGACCTGATGCGCGCGATCGGCGAGGGCAGCCCCCGGATCGACGAGCGCAAGCGGGGCCACGTCTACGACTACGCCGAGCGCACGACGCGCGACGTGCTCATGGACCCGGACGTGGAGCGCGCGCGGGGCGAGGCGGCCCGGAGCGCCAACCGCGACCGGGATCGGTGGTTCTGACGCCAGCCATGCTCAACTCTCTTCGGATGCGTCATCATCCGCCGTCCGGCAGCAGCACAGCGCGCCCCAGCAGATCTCCTGCGGCGAGGGCGTCGAGCCCGTCCTGGAATTGGTCCAGGCGCAAGCAGCGATCCACCACC
>JAABUO010004294.1_pt1 | contig 16793 bp, 16 predicted proteins | sample 5559291 | NCBI WGS metagenome assembly JAABUO01 (sample SAMN10711878, study PRJNA513372) | rock metagenome | isolation source: Antarctica rocks | place: Antarctica: Victoria Land, Finger Mt sud | reverse complement strand
CTCTGCCCAGACCCGCCAAAGGCCCCCTCCTTCAAGCATGGGGCCTTTGGAAACCATTTGGTTGAGGCCGGCGGCACGACGCCCCGGTTCCGTGCCGCCGGCCTCATCGGATGCGGGTCTGGGGGCGCTGCCCCCAGCGGAGTCCAGAGGCAGAGCCTCTGGCCTTACCTGCTTCCTTCCACCAGCCGCGCCGCAAGCTCCGGCATCACCTCGACGAGGTCGCGCGCCTCGCGCGCGCTGAGCCCGAACGCCGCCGGGTCGAGCGGCATCGCCGAGGCCAGCGCCGCGCGCACCAGGGCGATCTGCTGCGCGGACAGCGGCGCCGCGTTGCGCACGTAGTCGCAGAACGCCTCGTGCACGGTGGGCACCCAGCGCGCGACCACGCCGAGGATCGCCTCGGCATAGACCCGGATCTCGTACTGCGCGTGGGCGTCGGCGCGCAGGTCGAGGAAGTGCAGCAGGTTCCACAGGTTCACCTTCCAGTAGAACTGCGTGTAGATGCTGACCGGCAGCGTGGTGCGCGCCAGCTCGCGGGTCAGGCCCTCGCGTCCAGGATCGACCGGCGCCCCGTCCTCGTCCTGGTTCAGCATCGCGAGGTAGGCGTCGTAGGAGCGCGCGGCCTCGGCCTTCAGCGTCTCGATCACCGCGCGCGCGGTCCCGGCGTCGGCGGCCTCGCCCCGGCCCTGGCGGTTGGTGGCGGACTGGGTGGCGACCTGGCCCGGCTCGGGGACGTAGAACTCGCGCTCCAGCACCGAGTAGCGGCCGGAGTACTCGTTGATGCTGGCGGTGCGGTGGCGGAACCACTGCCGCGCCACGAAGATCGGCGCGCGGACGTGGAGCTTGAGGTCGCACAGCTCGAACGGCGTGGTGTGGCGGTGGCGCATCAGGTAGCGGATCAGGCCGCGGTCCGACGACACCTGGCGGGTGCCGCGGCCGTAGGAGACGCGCGCGCCCTGCACCACGGCGTCGTCGTCGCCCATGTAGTCGATCACCCGCACGAAGCCTTGGTCGAGCACCGGGATCGGCCGGTACAGGATCTCCTCCACGCCAGCGCAGGTGGCGCGCGCGGTCGGCTGGCGGTGCGCGCGGGCGGTCTCGATGTCGGCGTCTTGCTCGGGCGTCAGGCTGCGCATGGGAACCTCCGGTCGTCGGCCCCTAGTACACCGGGCGCGGGGCCGGGGACATGGCGCGGGGACGCGAAGGCAAGGCTGAGGGGCGAGGCCGCCCCCCAGACCCTGGCGCATGAAAGGCAAGGCTTTGGAGGCCGGCCCGGGGCGGCTCGCCCTGGCGGGTCCCATCTTGAAGCAGGAGGCAGAGCCCCGGCCTTCCTTGCCTCTGGCGCCGCGGCACGATCTCGCCTATATTGGCTGGGCTGGCTTGCCGGCTATGGCGATAAACGGTGATTGGAATAAGCGTTGTGGACCCGGGGGCAGTGCCCGGCGCCTCCACCATCCTTCCGGAGTTGTCCGGCGTTGGGGGCGACACAGGCTCGACACGCGTGGTAAAGACTCATCTTTTGCCCGGCATGATACCGCCGTTATCGGGTCAATTCACAAGTGCCAATGACAACAACATTGCACTCGCGGTCGCAGCCTAACAACTGAGACACGCGCGGTTCGGGGGGCACCGGGCAACAGAAGCCCCCCACTTCTCCCGGACACCCGCAGCCTCCGCGTCAAGACGCATGACACTTGCGCGTGGCACGCGGGCGTCGCATTGCTGTCCGGCGGGTGCAGGTCTGACACAGACGGATTTGACGCACACAGGTCTGGCGCGGACAGGATCGGCCGATGGAAGACGACGACATCCCACCCCGGGGCGAGGACCAGGCCGGCACACCCAGCCTGCTGCCGTACGACTCCTGGATGGAGGACGCGATGCGCGGCGTGATGGTGCGCGCGCTGTCCTACGTCGCGGCGCACGGGCTGCCGGGCGGGCACCACTTCTACATCACGTTCCGCACCGACCATCCCGGCACGGTGATCCCCACCCGGCTGTCGGCGCAGTACCCGCAGGAGATGACCATCGTCCTGCAGCACCAGTTCGGCGGGCTGAGCGTGGACGAGGCGGCGCGCACGGTGAGCGTGCGCCTGTCGTTCAGCGGGGTGCCGTCGAGCCTGCTGATCCCGTTCGACGCGGTGAGCGCGTTCGCCGACCCCGAGGTGCAGGTCGGGCTGCGCTTCGGCGTCGTGGTGGCGGAGCAGGCGCCGGCGCCGACCGATGTGGTGCGGCTGGCGCCGGCGCCCGCGCCGCAGGAGGACTCCCCGCCGGCGCCGGAGACCGCCGCGCCGCAGGTCGTCAGCCTGGACGCGTTCCGCAAGCGGCCGAAGGAGTAGGGCAGCGAGGTTGGGCTCTCCCTCCGCTGCCCATTCCAATGGCCCAAGCGGGCCGTCGGAACCTTCGGGCAGCTACGCCCAAACCCGCCATGCCTGAGACCTTCGGAAACCCCCCTCTTAAGGAAGTGGATTCTCAAGGCCTGCCTTGAGCGGAGTCCAGAGGCAGAGCCTCTGGCCTTGCCTTGCTGCGGCCTTGGGTTGACCGAGGCCGGCTCGCCGCAGCCGCCAGGTTTTCCGGCCGAGCCTTGCATTGCCCACTCCGGCGGATATACGGCTGCGCAACACAGACGGGCCGCCGCCATGCGCTTCACCATCGACCGCCTGGATCACCTGGTCCTGACCTGCCGCGAGCTGGAGATCACCGCGTCCTGGTACCAGCGCGTGCTGGGCATGGAGCGCGAGGAGTTCGGGACCAGGCGGCGCACCGCGCTGAAGTTCGGCGGGCAGAAGATCAACCTCCACCAGGCCGGCGAGGAGGTGGCGCCGCACGCGAGGTCGCCCACGCCGGGCGCCGCCGACCTGTGCTTCGTCACCGCGGTGGGGGTGGAGGACATCGTGGACCACCTGCGTTCCTGCGGCGTGGCGCCCGAGGCGGAGCCGCTGCCGCGGACCGGGGCGCTGGGACCGATGACCGCGGTGTACTGCCGTGACCCTGACGGCAACCTGGTCGAGATCGGCACCTATCTCCCGCAGTAGGGGCGCGCGATGCCGGCCTCCGGCTCGACCGACGCCGCCGCGACAGGGGCGGGCGCGACAGGGGTGGGCGCGACCGCGACGGGCGCGCCAGGAACGGGCGCATCCAGCATCGCGGCCTACGACTTCGCGCTGCCGGCGGGGCTGATCGCGCAGAGCCCGGCGCGACCACGCGACTCGGCGCGGCTGCTGCACGTGGCCGCCGGCGGGCTGGGCGACCGCACGGTGCGCGACCTGCCATCGCTGCTGCGCCGCGGCGACATCCTGGTGGCCAACGACACGCAGGTGATCCCGGCGCAGCTCGCCGCCTGCCGCGGCGAGGCCAGGGTCGGCATCACCCTGGACCAGCCGGCGGCGGACGGCACCTGGCACGCCCTGGCGCGCAACGCCCGTCGGCTGCGCGCGGGCGACGTGCTGCGCTTCGCGGCGGGCGGACCGGATGGGGCAGGCGCTGCACCTCACCGGCCAGGAGCCGAGGGCCCGGAGGCTGGCGACGCGGCCGGTGGCGACGCGACGGCCGGTGACGCAGGGGTCGACGCGTCGGGCGGTCTGACGGCCGTGGTGGTGGCGCTCGACGGGCACGGCGGCGTGACGCTGCGCTTCGACCGCGAAGGCGCGGCGTTCGACGCGGCGCTGCGCGGTGCAGGCGCGCTGGCCCTGCCGCCCTACATCGCGCGCGCGGCGGGCCCGACCGCGGAGGACGCGTCCGACTACCAGACGGTGTTCGCGCGCCACGACGGCGCGGTCGCGGCCCCCACCGCGGGGCTGCACTTCACGCCGGCGCTGCTGGCGGCGCTGGACGCGGCGGGGATCGGGCGGACCACGGTGACGCTGCACGTCGGCGCGGGGACGTTCCTGCCGATGCGCGAGGACTCGCTCGACGCCCACACCATCCATGCCGAGCGCGGCGTCATCACCGGGGCGGCGGCGGCTGCGATCAACGCCGCGCGCGCCCGCGGCGGCCGCGTGGTGGCGGTGGGCACCACCTCGCTGCGCCTGCTGGAGAGCGCGGTCGGCGAGGACGGCCTGGTGCGGGCGTTTCGCGGCGAGACGCGGCTGTTCGTGCGGCCGGGGCACCGGTTCCGCGCGGTGGACCTGCTGCTGACGAACTTCCACCTGCCGCGCTCGACGCTGTTCGTGCTGGTGTGCGCGTTCGCGGGCGCGCAGCGGATGCGCGCGGCCTACGCGCACGCGGTGGCGCAGGGCTACCGGTTCTACTCGTACGGCGACGCCTCGCTGCTGGAGCCGGCGGCGGCGAGCCGGGACGGATGATGGCAGCTCTACGTGACCGGCCAGGCAAGGAAGGCCAGAGGCTCTGCCTCTGGACTCCGCCAAAGGCAAGCCTTTGGAATCCAATACTTAAGGAAAGCCAGTCCAGGGGCGGCTCGCCCCTGGCGGGTCTGGGCAGAGGGTAGTGGGTCAGTTTGAGCTTTCCGTAACGATCCCACCCGCCGTCTTCTGGTGCGCTTCGGTGGCGAGGGTGCCATATTCCCGGTATGGCACTCAAGCGCACCCCCAGACCCCGCGATCCAATCCAGCTCGGCAAGCTGATGGTGGATATCATGACCGGGGCCGTGCCGGATGCGGTGGAGGATGGAAAGGATGCGGGGGCGGCTGCTATGGGACAGAAGGGCGGTACTGCCCGCGCTACCAGCATGACGCCGGAGCGGCGGGCGGAGATCGCTAAGAAAGCGGCGGCGAAAAGGTGGGAAAGGTAGGCAGCAGAAGGTTTAACTCTGGCTGTCCGCCAAATCTCTCTACGATCTTATCTTCGTAAGATTGCCGGTCAGGGGAAGACTCGGCCATCTCTAAAATGCGTCCTAACTGCATTCGCAGCGCTCTAGCTCCAATATTGTTAAGAAACTGGAATAGCTTCTTTTGCCTGTCTCCCTCTTTTGCTTTAAGCGCTTTAATCAGCGTATAAATTCTACCCTGACTTTTTGCAAGGGGATAATAAACGTGTTTTACTGTCAAATACTTAAAGTACCACGGCTTACCTCGGATCGGAACAGGTATTTTGTATAATCTGTGCCATTGCATGTAGAGTTCGTTCGGAAACTCTGGTTCATATTTCTTTGCTTCCTCAAGCACATATAGTTTAAAAGCATCAATTACTTCTTGGTCGGTGCGACTATAACCAGATAGGGCGTAGACAAGACCTTTAATCCCGTCTTTTGCAGAAGCACCTAAAATAATATACGCTTGTTTTGCGATCTTTGCATAACGGACTGCTTTTAGTGCTTTCGCATTGTCCGCAGCAATGATCGCCTGACACACGTCAATCAGCATTTCTGCGTTGTAGCCGTGGACTACCGCCGGCGGCTGTTCGGCGCCGCCGCTCCCCCATTGAAACTTAAGAGTATTTTGGACTTTTCCTCGAATCTCGGCGCCGACGTATTCCGACATCGCATTGGAGGAAAGGAATCGCGGGAATGCGTTCCCGCGCGAGGATAAGCCCAAGATGCGCGCCATCCCCGTCTGGCTTATTACTGGCGTTTTGGCGTCATCATCGAGAACATAGCATTCTACGTCGATCCCGAATTGCTCCTTGAAAGAGCCTTTCCGAAGCGCCGCGATCGGACGATCCCACCGTTTTTCTGCTGCGTGCTTGGCTTGGTCCGTCCTTTGTTCTGAGGACAACGCTTGAGCCCGCGCCAACCCTCCAGCTCTTCCAGGCCGCTGATCCTCTGACATGCAAGCATCACCTTTCAAACCGCCCATGCTTGCACTATAGCCAAATGCGTGCGAGTTGCAAGCAGAAGGCAACGATCTTGTATGCCTGCGGATTACGCTTGCTGCTAAGCATAAAGGGTCATATCATGCCCAGCATGAACAAGCTCTCCCGCGAAGCCCGCGCCCAGATCCTCGGAATGATGGTCGAAGGCATGTCCATGCGGTCGATTTCCCGCATGACCGGCGCCAGCAAGAACACCATCGTGAAATTGCTGGCAGACGCGGGCGAGGCATTCTCGGAGTATCAGGACCGGGTGATGCGCAACCTGACCTGCAAGCGCGTGCAGGTCGATGAAATCTGGGCGTTCGTGTACGCCAAGGCCAAGAACGTCCCCACCGCCAAAGCAGATCCGGGGGACGCGGGCGATTGCTGGACGTGGATGGCGATCGACGCCGACACCAAGCTGATCCCGTCGTTCTACGTCGGCGCACGCGACGCCGAGGCAGCGCAGTTGTTCATTGGCGACCTGGCCTTGCGTCTCGCCAACCGGGTGCAGCTCACCAGTGACGGCCACAAGCCCTACCTGGAGGCCGTAGAGCAGTCTTTCGGCGCAGACATCGACTACGCCATGCTGGTCAAGATTTACGGCGGCGATCCGGCCGGCGCGGGCCGCTACAGCCCCGGCATCTGCAAGGGCGCCATCAAGACCCGTGTTGAGGGCAAGCCGGATGCCAAGCACGTCAGCACAAGCTACGCGGAGCGGGCCAATCTGACACTGCGGATGGGCTCACGTCGGTTCACGCGTCTCACCAACGCGTTTTCAAAGAAGGTGGTGAACCATGAGCACTCGGTCGCCATCCACCTGATGCACTACAACTTCGTTCGCATTCACCAGACGCTCCGCTGCACCCCGGCGATGGCGGCAGGCGTCAGCAAGACGCTGTGGGACCTTGCGGACATGGTGAAGGTGCTTGAGGCTTGGGAGGAAGCCAAGGACGCCTGACCCTATGCCGAACGCGCTCTACTACGGTGACAACCTCGACGTGCTGCGCGAGAGCATCGCGAGCGAGAGCGTGGACCTCGTGTATCTGGACCCACCGTTCAACTCGAATGCGACTTACAACGTGCTGTTCCGCTCCCCGGCAGGGGCGGGATCGCAGGCGCAGATTGAGGCGTTTGAGGATACTTGGCATTGGAGCACTGAAGCCGAGACTTCCTTCGATGTAGTGCTTAGGTCTGGTAATACCCACGTCTCGGACCTTCTTGTCGCAGTGCGTGGCTTCCTTGGCGACAATGACATGATGGCTTACCTAGCTATGATGGCGGCTCGACTTCTGGAGTTACACAGAGTTCTTAAAAGGACTGGCACGCTCTACCTGCATTGTGACCCTGCGGCGAGCCACTATCTAAAACTTCTTCTAGACTCCATATTCGGAAAGATAAACTTTCTAAGTGAAGTAGTATGGAAGCGCACAGGCACACACTCATCTGCTAAGAGATGGGGCCCTGTGCATGACGTCATTCTTATGTACGCTGTCGAGAACGGTAAGCATAAATGGAACAGACTTTATGTGCCGTATTCTACAAAGCATCTTGCCTCACATTACCGGAAAAAGGATGAAGAAGGTCGGCGCTATGAACACGGCGAACTAACCGGGCCAGGAGTAAGAAACGGCAGGAGCGGCGTGCCGTGGAAAGGCTTTGACGTGACTGGGATTGGTCGGCATTGGACTACTACTGTCGAAAAGTTAGAGGAGTTATACGTCGAGGGTCTTATCTATCTTCCCGAAGATGGAGGCTGGCCGAGGCGAATTCGCTTTGAAGATGAGTCGAAAGGGCGCGCACTTGGCGATGTTTGGGAAGATATCGCCCCAATCAATATGCGTGCTTCAGAACGTCTTGGCTATCCGACGCAAAAGCCTGTCACTCTATTGGAACGCATTGTTGCTGCGTCTTCTGATGCTGCCGATTTGGTTCTTGACCCATTTTGCGGCTGCGGCACCACAATTCAAGCCGCTCAGAAACTGGCCCGCCAGTGGATCGGCATTGACGTGACGCACCTCGCCATCAGCCTCATAGAGCGGCGGTTGAAGGATGCGTTCCCCGGCATTGCGTTCGACGTCCACGGCACACCCCAAGATATCGACGGCGCCCGCGATCTCGCCTTGCGCGACAAATACCAGTTCCAGTGGTGGGCCGTGTCCCTAATCGACGCTCAACCCTACGGCGGCAAGAAGAAGGGTGCGGACGGCGGGATAGACGGCCTGATCTATTTCCGCTCGGACGCCAAGACGACAGAACGCGCCATCGTGAGCGTCAAGGGAGACGGCGTGAGCGTCCCCATGGTGCGCGACCTCAAAGGCGTTCTGGAGCGCGAGAAGGCTCCCATAGGGGTGTTCCTGACCCTGGAGCCAGCCTACCCGCCCCATGGAGAAGGAAGCCGCCTCAGCAGGCTTCTACACGCTTGGGGATCGGCAGTATCCCAAGGTGCAGATCATCACCGTGGAGCAAGCTCTGAAAGGGATGAAGCCCGCGATCCCGTTGATTGACACGGGAGCCGCGTTCAAGCGCGCAGCCCGCGAAGCGACGGGTAGCCAGTCCAAGTTTGAACTATGATTCTTATTTCTGAAACTGACCCACTACCGGGCAGAGCCCAGCCTTGCTTTCCGGCGGGTCAATGCCAGGAACCGTCGGCATGAGCCAGGACGTGTGCAGGCCAGCGGTGCCCGCGTCGTCCGGCGACGCGTTCGGCTGGGAGAGCGTGGCGCAGGACGGCGCGGCGCGGGCCGGGGTGATGCGCACCGCGCACGGCCCGGTGGCGACGCCGGTGTTCATGCCGGTCGGCACCGCGGGCACGGTGAAGGCGATGGCCGCGGACACGGTGCGCTCCACCGGCGCCACGATCGTGCTCGGCAACACCTACCACCTGATGCTGCGCCCCGGCGCGGAACGGGTGCAGGCGCTCGGCGGCCTGCACCCGTTCATGGACTGGCCCGGCCCGATCCTGACGGATTCTGGCGGGTTCCAGGTGATGTCGCTGGGCGCGCTGCGCACGCTGGATGCGGACGGGGTGACGTTCCGCTCCCACCTCGACGGCTCGAGGCACCGCCTGACGCCGGAACGCTCGATCCGGATCCAGCACGCGCTCGACGCCACGATCACCATGGCGTTCGACGAGTGCACCCCCTACCCGGCGACCCCGGAGCAGGTCGCGGCGTCGATGCGGCTGTCGATGCGCTGGGCGGAGCGCTCGCGCCAGGCGTTCGTGGCGCGGCGCGGCTACGCGATGTTCGGCATCGTCCAGGGCGGCACCGACGCGGGCCTGCGGGCGGAGTCGGTGGCCGCGCTGCGCGAGATCGGCTTCGAGGGCTACGCGGTGGGCGGCCTCGCGGTGGGCGAGGGGCAGGCGGAGATGCTGCGCGTGCTCGACGCCACGGTGCCGCTGCTGCCCGCCGACCGGCCGCGCTACCTGATGGGGGTGGGCACGCCGGACGACCTGGTGGCGGGCGTGGCGCGGGGCATCGACATGTTCGACTGCGTGATGCCGACGCGGGCGGGCCGCACAGCGCGCGCCTACACCGCGCGCGGCGTGCTCAACCTGCGCAACGCGCGCCACGCCGGCGACCCGGGGCCGGTGGACGCGGCGTGCGGCTGCACCGCGTGCCGGCGGCACAGCCGCGCCTACCTGCACCATCTGTTCCGCGCCGGCGAGATGCTCGGGCCGATGCTGCTCAGCGAGCACAACATCCGCTACTACCAGGACCTGATGCGCGGGCTGCGCGAGGCGATCGTGCGGGGGGAGCTGGCGGCGCACTCGGCCCATGTACGGGCAGTGTGGCAGGAAGGCCAGGGCTCTGCCCCGTTGCCTGAAGTCGGGGACCCGCCGGGGGCAGCGCCCCTGGACCGGCACACGTAAGGCGAAGGCCGCGGCGACGTGCCGCCGGCCCAAGGCCATGTTTCCAAAGGGTTCGCCCTTTGGCGGAGTCCAGAGGCCCCGCCTTCAAGCATTGGGCCTCTGGCCTTGTTTTCTTCGGGAGGATGCGATGAGCGAAGGCCTGACCCAGCTCGGCCGCCAGGTCGCGGCGCCTGCGAGCCCCGAGGCGGCGGTGCTGGAGCGCGTGCCGGCGCCGCACCAGGGCCGGCACTACCTGGCGCGGTTCACGGCGCCGGAGTTCACCTCGCTGTGCCCGATCACCGGGCAGCCGGACTTCGCGCATCTCGTGATCGACTACGTGCCGGGCGAGTGGCTGGTGGAGAGCAAGTCGCTGAAGCTCTACCTCACCAGCTTCCGCAACCACGGGGCGTTCCACGAGGCGTGCACGCTCGACATCGCGACGCGGCTGGTGGGTCTGCTGTCGCCGGTGTGGCTGCGGATCGGGGCGTACTGGTACCCGCGCGGCGGCATCCCGATCGATGTGTTCTGGCAGACGGGGGCGCCGCCGGAGGGGTGCTGGGTGCCGGCGCAGGACGTGCCGGGATACCGCGGGCGGGGGTAGCGGCAACACTGCACCTCGCGCCGGGCAGTGCGACGTCAGGCCGTTGCCTCGGCGGTTGCGCGCACCTCGTGCAGGCTGGCCGACAGGACGCTGGCGACGGCATGCCGGTTGGGGTCGGCACCGTGGCAGGCGACCACCAGGGCGGGGCGACGCTGCCGGACCGGGCGGCTGGTGCACGGGAACGGGACCTTGACGACGTCCCAGACCTTAAAACCCGGCATAGGCCTGGGCGTCGCAGGCACTGTCCCATTCGCCGAAGCCAGCGAAAGGGTCCTCCCCGTCCGCCGGGGCCGGCCTGCGGGTCAGCACCACGCGGTCCTGCTCGATCGAGTGGGCGAGTTCGTCCCCGGGCTTCAGGCCAAGTGCTGTCCGGACCGCCTGGGGCACCGTCGTCTGTGCCTTGCTGGTCAGCTTGCTGGTCACTACGGCCCCGAGGTGAGGAAAGTCCTTGCAGGATGCAGCACTTGCGGCCGGAGGGGTGCCCTCATGCCGGCGGCCTTCGAGCGGGCCCGGCCGGCAGGCAAGGCCAGGGGCTCTGCCTCCATGCTTGAAGGCGGGGACCCCGCCAAAGGCAGGGCCCTTGGAACCTCCCCCTCAAGGCATGGGATCAAAGGGCCTCGGGCCCTTTGCGGGTCTGGGCAGAGCCCAGCCTTGCTTCCTGCCTTGTCGCTGTCACCCCTCGCGGAACACTCCCGCCGGATACCCCTGCGCGAACAGCAGCGCCCGCAGGTCGGCGTGGCGCACCTGGTTCGCGATCTCGCGGTTGACCACGTCGCGCGCCCGGAACGCCACCGCCATGCCGGCCTCGCGCAGCATCGGCAGGTCGTTGGCGCCGTCGCCGACCGCGAGCGTGGCCGCCGCGCGCAGGCCGCGGGCGTCGCGCAGGGCACGAAGCGCGTCGAGCTTGGCCGGCCCGTCGAGCACCGGCTCCTCCAGGGCGCCGGTGAGCAGGCCGCCCTCCTCGACCAGGACGTTGCCGCGGTGCTCGTCGAAGCCGCACAGCGCCGCGACGTGGGCGGTGAACAGGGTGAAGCCGCCCGAGACCAGGGCGGCCCGCGCGTTGTGGGCGCGCATGGTGGCGACCAGGGTGCGCGCTCCGGAGGTGAGCCTGACCTCGGCGACGGTGCGCTCCACCGCGGCGAGCGGCACGCCGCGCAGCAGCACCAGGCGGTCGCGCATGGCCTGGGCGAAGTCGACCTCGCCGTCGATGCTGCGGTGGCTGATCGCCTCGACCTCGGGGCCGACGCCGGTCTCCTGCGCGAGGCGGTCGAGGGTCTCGCCGTCCACGATCGTGCCGTCCATGTCGGCGACGAGCAGGCCCTTGCGCCGGCCGCGGGCGCGGGTGACGAGGGCGTCCACGGCGGCGTCCTCCAGGGCGGCGCGAACCAGCGCGAGGTCGGGCCGCTCCCTGCAGGCGATGTCGGCGGCCTCGCCGGGGGACAGGATGACGGGGACGCGGCCGCGGACCGCGTCGCGGGCGCGGTCGAGCAGGCCGGCGGGCAGCGCCGCGTCGCGGGCGGCGACCAGGGTGAGGACGAAGGACATGGGCGCGGCATCGCACGAAGCGGGCCAGGCTGGCCAGGGCGGCGACGCCCGCCGGGAGGGCAGGACGGAGGCGCTGCCGCCGTGCCTGATAGTGGCGGGGCCGACAGCGAGCGGCAAGTCGGCGCTGGCGCTGGCGCTGGCGGAGCGGCTGGGCGGCGTGGTGGTCAACGCGGACTCGATGCAGGTGTATCGCGAGCTGCGCGTGCTCACGGCGCGGCCGTCGCCCTCGGACGAGGCGCGGGTGCCGCACCGGCTGTACGGGGTGCGCGCGGCGGCGGAGCCGGGCAGTGCGGCGTGGTGGCGCGGCGCGGCGCTCGATGCGCTGGCGGCGGCGACGGCGGCGGGGCGGCTGCCGATCCTGTGCGGTGGCACCGGCCTGTACCTGGCGGCGCTGACCGACGGGCTGGCGGAGATCCCCGAGCCGGGCGAGGCGGCGCGGGCGGAGGCGAGGGCGCTGGTCGCGTCGGAGGGGTCGGCGGCGCTGCACGCCCGGCTGGCGGCGGTCGATCCGCAGACGGCGGCGCGCACGCGGCCGGGCGACCCGCAGCGCGTGGCGCGGGCCTGGGAGGTGTGGCGCGGCACCGGGCGCGGGCTCGCGACGTGGCACGCGGGGCCGGCGAGCGGGCCGGCGCCGTACGAGTTCACCGTGCTGCAGCTGGACCCGCCGCGCGAGGCGCTGCGGGCGGCGATCACGCGGCGCTTCGCCGCGATGCTGGCGGCCGGCGCGCTCGACGAGGTGCGGGCCTTGCTGGCGCCGGGGCTGGACGAGGCGGTGCCGGCGCTGCGGGCGCACGGCGTGCCGGAGCTGTCCGCGGTGCTGCGCGGCGAGGCCACCCTCGCGGAGGCGGCCGGGGCCGCGGTGGCCGCGACGCTGCGCTACACCAAGCGGCAGCGGACTTGGTTCCGCGCGCGCCGCATGGCCGATCCGAGCCGGACGCGGGTGATCGATACGTGCTTGACCAATCCTGCGCAACTTTCGGAAAGCGTCATGGCTGATATGTTCAACTTTGTTCGCGCGCGCGGTTGACGCTGCACCGTGCGGACGCCTAATTCCGGCTCTCGCGCGGGCGTGCCCGGGCACGCAGGCAAAGGCTTCGCGGAAGGATGCGACGATGAATGCGATCACCAGCACCGCCCCGGCCACCCAGGCGACGCCGGAGCTTCGGCCGGGCGCCGTCGTCCTGCTGCGCGCGCTGCGCGCCCAGGGCGTCGAGGTGATCTTCGGCTACCCCGGCGGCGCGGTGCTGCCGATCTACGACGCCCTGTTCCAGCAGGACGCGATCCGCCACGTCCTGGTGCGCCACGAGCAGGCCGCGGTGCACGCCGCCGAGGGCTACGCCCGCTCCACCGGCAAGGTCGGCTGCGTGCTGGTGACCAGCGGGCCGGGCGCCACCAACGCGGTGACGGGCCTGGTGGACGCGCTGATGGACAGCATCCCGCTGGTGTGCCTGACCGGGCAGGTGCCGACGCATCTGATCGGCAACGACGCGTTCCAGGAGGCCGACACCACCGGCATCACCCGCCCCGCCACCAAGCACAACTACCTGGTCAAGCGCCCGGAGGACCTGGCGCGCGTGGTGCACGAGGCGTTCTACGTGGCCCGCTCCGGCCGGCCCGGCCCGGTGCTGGTCGACCTGCCCAAGGACATCCTGATCGGCGACGCCCCGTACGCGCCGCCCTCGACCGGGCCGCACCGCTCCTACCGCCCGGTCACCGAGCCGGAGCCGGCCGCGATCCGCCGCGCGGTGGCGATGCTGAAGTCGGCCCGGCGGCCGATCGTGTACGCGGGCGGCGGCGTGATCAACGCCGGCCCGGCGGCGTCCGAGCGGCTGGCCGAGTTCGTGCACGCCACCGGCTTCCCCTGCACCAACACCCTGATGGGCCTGGGCGCGTTCCCGGGCAGCGACCCGCAGTTCGTCGGCATGCTGGGGATGCACGGCACGTACGAGGCCAACATGGCCATGCACGGCTGCGACGTCATGCTCAACATCGGCGCGCGGTTCGACGACCGGGTGACCGGGCGGCTCGACGCGTTCAGCCCGGACAGCCTGAAGATCCACTGCGACATCGACCGCTCGTCCATCAACAAGAACGTGCGGGTGGACCTCGCGATCGTGGGCGACGCCGGGCGCATCCTCGACGCGCTGCTCGCCGCCTGGAACGCCGACGACGAGATCCGGCAGGACAAGGCGGCGATCGCGGCGTGGTGGCGCCAGATCGAGGAGTGGCGGGGCAGGAAGTCGCTCGGCTTCACCCAGGACATGACGCCCGGCGCGGTCATCCGCCCGCAGCACGCTGTGCGCCGGCTGAACGAGCTGTGCCACGCGGACGGGCGCGACACCTTCATCGCCACCGAGGTCGGCCAGCACCAGATGTGGGCCGCGCAGCACTTCCTGTACGAGAGGCCGAACCGCTGGCTGACCAGCGGCGGGCTGGGCACGATGGGCTATGGGCTGCCGGCGGCGATGGGCGTGCAGGTCGCGATGCCCGACGCGCTGGTGATCGACATCGCCGGCGAGGCCAGCATCCTGATGAACATCCAGGAGATGGGCACGCTGGCGCAGTACCGCCTGCCGGTGAAGGTGTTCATCCTGAACAACCAGTACATGGGCATGGTGCGGCAGTGGCAGGAGCTGCTGCACGGCAACCGCCACTCCGAGAGCTACAGCGCCGCTTTGCCCGACTTCGTGCGCCTGGCCGAGGCGTTCCACGCCACCGGGCTGCGCGCGCGCAGCGTGGACGAGCTGGACGGGGTGATCGAGCGGATGCTGGCAGAGCCCGGCCCGGTGATCGCCGACATCTGCGTCGCCGAGAAGGAGAACGTCTATCCGATGATCCCGTCCGGCGCCGCGCACAACGAGATGATCCTCGGCCCGGGCCACGACGAGGAGGCCGCCTCGATCACCAACGAGGGGCTGATGCTGCTCTGATGCCCCATCCGCAGACAGCCCAGGGCGACCCGGTGCGCTCCGCCACCATGTCGGTGCTGGTCGAGAACGAGTCGGGCGTGCTGGCGCGCGTCATCGGCCTGTTCTCCGGCCGCGGCTACAACATCGACAGCCTCACCGTGGCGCCGGTGGACGACGAGCGCGGCCAGTCGCGCATCAACATCGTCACCTCCGGCACCGAGATGGTGATCGGCCAGATCAAGGCGCAGCTCGACCGCCTGGTGCCGGTGCACCGGGTCTCCGACCTGACGCTGTCCGGGCCGCACCTCGCGCGCGAGCTGGCGATGATCAAGGTCGTCGGCACCGGCGAGCACCGCGCCGAGGCCCTGCGCATCGCCGACGCGTTCCGCGCGCGGGTGATCGACGCGACGACGGAAAGCTTCGTGTTCGAGCTGACGGGTGCCACGGACAAGCTCGACGCGTTCCTGGCGCTGATGCGGCCGCTGGGGCTGGTCGAGGTGTCGCGCACCGGGATCGCGGCCATTGCACGGGGCACGGCCACGCTCTAGGCCAGACAGACAAGGCCAGGGCTCCGCCCTGGACCCGCCAGGGGCGGCGCCCCTGGACCTGCATCCATTGGACTCCATGTGTGCCGGTCCAGGGCGGCTCGCCCTGGCGGGTCCCCGCTTGGAAGCAGGGGGCAGAGCCCTGGCCTTCCCGCCCCCTCACGGAAGGAAGACCCGCCCATGCGCGTCTATTACGACCCCGACGCCGACCTCAACCTGATCAAGGGCAGGAAGGTCGCCGTCATCGGCTACGGCAGCCAGGGCCACGCCCACGCCAACAACATGAAGGACAGCGGCGTCGGCGACGTGGTGATCGGCCTGCGCCCCGGCTCCGCCGGCGTGGCCAAGGCCGAGGCCGCGGGCTTCCGCGTCCTGGACGCCGCAGAGGCGGCGAAGTGGGCCGACATCGTGATGGTGCTCACGCCCGACGAGGGGCAGGGCGACCTGTACCGCGACAGCCTGGCCGCCAACATGAGGCAGGGCGTGGCGCTCGCCTTCGCGCACGGCCTGAACGTGCACTTCAACCTGCTCGACCCGCGGCCGGACCTCGACGTGTTCATGATCGCGCCGAAGGGCCCGGGCCACACGGTGCGCTCCGAGTACCAGCGCGGCGGCGGGGTGCCGTGCCTGGTGGCCGTCGCGCAGGACCCGTCGGGCAACGCGATGGAGATCGCTCTGTCCTACGCCTCGGCGATCGGCGGTGGGCGGGCGGGGATCATCGAGACCACCTTCCGCGAGGAGTGCGAGACCGACCTGTTCGGCGAGCAGGCAGTGCTGTGCGGCGGCCTCGTGGAGCTGATCAAGGCCGGGTTCGAGACGCTGTGCGAGGCGGGCTACGCGCCAGAGATGGCCTACTTCGAGTGCCTGCACGAGGTGAAGCTGATCGTGGACCTGATCTACGAGGGCGGCATCGCCAACATGAACTACTCGATCAGCAACACCGCCGAGTACGGCGAGTACGTCACCGGGCCGCGCATCATTACCGCCGAGACCAAGGCGGAGATGAAGCGCGTGCTCGCCGACATCCAGTCCGGGCGGTTTGCGCGCGACTGGATGCTGGAGAACCGCGTGAACCAATCGAGCTTCAAGGCCACGCGGCGCCGGCTGGCGGAGCACCCGATCGAGCAGGTCGGCGAGAAGCTGCGCGCGATGATGCCGTGGATCAGCAAGAACGCGCTCGTGGACAAGGCGAGGAACTGACGGCCGGGAAGCGAAGCCAGGCCAGGGCTCTGCCCTGGACCCGCCAGGGGCAGCGCCCCTGGACCTGCGCTCGTTGGAGTGCCCAGGCTTGGTCCTGGACTCCAACGAAGGCCGGTCCAGGGGCGGCTCGCCCCTGGCGGGTCCGGGCAGAGCCCGGCCTTGCTTGCCTCACAGATCGCTATTCAGCGGGTCTGCTGTCATATACCTGAACTACAATATTCTGTCCCTCGAACACATATAAGCAAAATTTATCCGATTTATACCAACTGCCCTAATCCCTGACCGTTGCCCAGGTGCGTTCCGTGATTGACCTGACCCGTGCGATGTCACCGATGAACGCGTTCCACGCCGTGCAACAGGTCTCGACGATCTCGTCGTAGCTGTCCCACACGCGC
>JAABUO010004293.1_pt1 | contig 16798 bp, 11 predicted proteins | sample 5559291 | NCBI WGS metagenome assembly JAABUO01 (sample SAMN10711878, study PRJNA513372) | rock metagenome | isolation source: Antarctica rocks | place: Antarctica: Victoria Land, Finger Mt sud | reverse complement strand
CGACAGCCTTCCCGGCCACGGCCGACAGCCCGACCGTGTCCAACACCTCGGCGACCCGGCGGGCGGGGATCCCGTTCGAGGCGGCCATCCAGCGCAGGTGCGAGCGGGCGGACCGGTTGGGGTGCACCCAGTTGGCGTCCAGCAGCGCGCCGACCTTGCGCAGCGGCTTGGACAGCGACGTGTAGGGCTGCCCGTCGATCAGGGCGGTGCCCGAGGTCGGGTTGTCCAGCCCGAGGATCATCCGCATGGTGGTCGACTTCCCGGCCCCGTTCGGCCCCAGGAATCCGGTCACCGACCCGGGCCGCACGGTGAAGCTCAGGTCGTCCACCGCCTTGGTCGACCCGAAGGCTTTGGACAGCTGACGAACCTCGATCACGCGGTGCTCCCAGGATGATCGGGTAGCCCCGGAATGGGCTACATGGACGGCTGACCGGCTGGTCTCGTCGACACCGGCGGTCCACGCTGACGGGTCGAAGCCTAAACCAGGCTGACCGGTGGGCCCGGGACTTGGCCATCGGGGATCGCCCGGATCATCACCCTGATCACCGCCCGACACCGGCGCGCCCGGTCCCCGGCCGTAGGGTCTGCTCATGCTCGATCAGCAGCGCGGCACCCATCCGGTGGCCGCGGAGTTCCTGGCCCTGCCGCTGCGGGCGCTGGCCGACGCCGCGCTGTCCGCGGCTCGGGAGGCGGGCGCCGAGTGGGCGGATTTCCGGCTGGAACGGCTGGTGTCGGCGCACCTGCGGCTGCAGGACACCGCGGTGCAGTCGGCCGCCGACGCCGTCGATCTCGGCTACGGGGTGCGGGTACTCCTCGAGGGCACCTGGGGTTTCGCCGGGTCGGTCCGGTTGACCGCGGACGCCGCGGCGGCCACCGCCCGCCGGGCGGTGGCGGTGGCCCGCGCACTTCGACCCGCGGTGACCGAGCGGGTGGAACGGGCCGACGAACCGGTCCACGCCGATGTCAGCTGGGTGAGCGACTACGAGATCGACCCTTTCGCCATCCCGGCCACCGATCGGATCGCGGTCCTGCTGGACCATTCCGAACGGCTGCTGGCCGCCGACGGGGTCGCGCATACCGCGGCCGGGCTGGATCAGGTGCTGGAGAACAAGTTCTACGCCGACACCGCCGGCACCGTGACCACCCAGCAGCGGGTCCGGATCCAGCCGGAATTCACCGCTATCGCGGTGGACCCGGCCTCCGGGTCGTTCGAGACGATGCGGTCACTGGCGCCGCCGGCCGGCCGGGGCTGGGAATACGTCACCGGGGCGGGCTGGGATTTCGGAGCCGAGATCGAGGTGATGGCAGCGACGCTGGCCGAGAAGGTGAAGGCGCCGTCGGTGTCGGCGGGCCGGTACGACCTGGTCATCGACCCGAGCAATCTATTCCTGACCATCCACGAGTCGATCGGCCACGCCACCGAGTACGACCGGGCCATCGGTTACGAGGCCGCTTACGCGGGAACCTCTTTCGCCACTCCGGATCAGCTGGGCACGCTGGTGTACGGCTCCCCGGTGATGAACGTGACCGGGGACCGGACCGCTCCGAACGGCCTGGCCACCATCGGTTACGACGACGACGGGGTGGCCACCCAGACCTGGGACCTGATCAACGGCGGGATCCTGACCGGCTACCAGCTCGACCGCACCTTCGCCCACCGGCTCGGTCTGCCCCGTTCCAACGGCTGCGCGTTCGCCGATTCGCCGCTGCACCAACCGTTGCAGCGGATGGCCAACGTCTCGCTGCAACCCGACCCGGCCGGCGGATCCACCGCCGATCTGATCGCCGGGGTGGACGACGGCATCTACGTGGTGGGCGACAACTCCTGGTCGATCGACATGCAGCGCTACAACTTCCAGTTCACCGGCCAGCGGTTCTACCGGATCAGCGGGGGCAAGTTGGCCGGTCAGCTCCGCGACGTGGCCTACCAGGCCACCACCACCGACTTCTGGGGTGCGATGGACGCCGTCGGCGGCCCCGACACCTACGTCCTGGGCGGCGCTTTCAACTGTGGGAAGGGGCAACCCGGTCAGGTGGCGGCGGTCTCGCACGGTTGCCCGTCGGCCCGGTTCCGGCAGATCTCGGTGCTCAACACCGTGGCCGAGGGGGCGTGATGACCGGGCAGCTCACCGGGGCGCAGATCGTGGAAGCCGGACTGGCCGCGGCCAGGACCGCCGGCGGGGACGAGACCGTGGTGGTCGCGCAGGCCGAGACGGCCGCGAACATCCGCTGGGCCAACAACACCATGACCACCAACGGGTTGACCGACGGGCTGTCGTTCTACGTGGTGGCCATCCGGAACGGGGCGGCGGGCACGGTGGCCGGGTCCGTCATCGACGCGGCCGATGCAAGCGCGGTGGCCGCGGTGGTGGCCCGGGCCGAAGCGGCCGCGGTGGCCACGGCCGCGGGCGGCCGGGCCCGGGATGCCATGCCGCTGGTCGCCCCGGCCCCCTCCGCCGGGTCGGAGGCGTCCGGCCGCTCCGGGGACGACTTCACCGCCGACCCAGCCCCGGGCGGCTTCGAGATCTTCGACGCGCTCATCACCGGGCTGGGCCGGTCCATCGACGCCGCCCGGTCTGCCGGCACCGTGCTGTTCGGCTTCGCCCGGCACGAGCTGACCACCAGCTACCTGGGTACCTCGACCGGGGTACGCCGGCGCTGGGTCCAGCCGACCGGCATTCTCGAGGTAAACGCGAAATCCGGGGATCTGGCCCGGTCTTCCTGGTCCGGGTCGTCCACCACCGACTTCGCCGACGTCGACGTGGCCCGGGTAGCCGAGTCCCTGACCGCCCGATTGGGTTGGTCGGACCGCCGGATCGAATTGCCGCCCGGTCGCTACGACACCGTGCTGCCGCCCACCGCGGTGGCCGATTTCATGGTTCAGCTGGGCTGGTCCGCGGCGGCCCGGCCGGCCCACGAGGGTCGGTCCGCTTTCGCCGCGCCCGGCGGCGGGGTGCGGACCGGGACCCGGCTGACCGATCTGGGCCTGACCCTGGCCACCGACCCGACCGCGCCCGGTCTGGCCTGCACCCCCTTCGTGGTCACCGGGTCCTCGTCGGATTCGGCTTCGGTGTTCGACAACGGTGCGGCGATCGGCCGGACCGAACTGGTGCGCGACGGAGTGATCCACTCCCTGGCCCACACCCGGGGATCCGCGCAGGAGTACGGCGAGCCGTTCACCCCGGTGGCGGACAACCTGCTGCTCACCGGCGGGGTGCCGGACCGGTCCGAGGCCGAGCTGATCGCCGGGGTCGAGCGGGGTCTGCTGGTCACCTCGCAGTGGTACCTGCGCGAGGTCGACCCGATGACCTTGCTGCTGACCGGATTGACCCGGGACGGGGTGTTCTTGATCGAGCACGGCGAGATCACCGCCGAGGTCAACAATTTCCGCTTCAACATGTCGCCGCTGGACGTGCTCCGCCAGGCGGTCGACGTCGGCGACACCCAGCGCACGCTGTCGCGGGAATGGAGCGACTGGTTCACCCGCTCGGCCATGCCCCCGATGCGGGTGGCCGGTTTCAACATGTCCTCGGTGTCCCGGGCCACCTGACTGGTATTCGACCCGCTCGGGGGGGCTTGGGGTCAGTCCTGCTCGTCGGTGTCGGTGGCCTGGTCACCGAGGTCGAACGCATCGTCGGACGCGTCCCGGTCATCCGCATCATCGTCGTCAGCTTTGCTGGAGAACAACTTTCGCAACAGCAGCACCCCGGTGACCGCGAGCGCGATGGGTATGACGCGGCGGAGAAGTGGTACTCCGGCGGGTTGGTCGAGCGCGTCGGGGTGGTCGCCGTCGGAGTAGCGGTGCGCCGCCGGCGGCCGGCCGGTCCCCGGCTCGCCCTGGCCGGAGCCGACCACCTGTTCCTGCGCCGCCTCGGACACGATGTCGGCAGCGACCTGGTCCGGATCCACCACGTCCACGAGTTCGGCGCCCCCGGCCGGGCGGCCGGTGAGCACTTCGGACAGATTGTCGGCGAATTGGGACACCAGGTCGTTGCTCTTCTCGACCATCACATCGCGACCGAAGCGGGACGGGCGTCCGGTGATCGACAGCGTGGTGAGCAGTTCCACCGCGGTGCGGCTCTCGGTGATCGCGGTGGCGGTCAGGGTGACCAGCATGGCTGCGGTCGACGCGCCGTGGGCCGCCGTTCCCGACGCTTCGACCCGGGCCCGGTGGGTCAGGGCGTCCTGCTCCTCGAGCGTGCCCCGACCCCGGTAAATCCAGGGGCCCCGACCCAATTTGATCTTCACCGATCCGCTGAACGACGTGCCGCCGGCGGCGTCGGCATCGGCGTCACTGTCGGCCACCGTGGCGCCGGGGAAGCACGGCCCCATGGTGGTGATGTCGGTCAGCGCCGCCCAGGCGGTGGCGATCCCGACCGGCAGCTCGAATCGGTGCTCCAGCTCCATGCTGACCTCCTCGACTGCAGTGGATGGTTCCGGCTGATCGTAGGTGGAGCGTGGTCGGGGTGCCGGTGGGCGGTGGGGGTTCGGGATCTCCGTCGGTGACCGCGGGGAGGTGATGGTCCGAGAGCCGGGAACCCGACCTGCCCCGGTCCGGTCGATGGGCAGCCGGGTCACCGCGAAGCCGGTTGGCGAGCACTGTGATGGCCCGGTGACGGCCGGACGTCGTGCGGCTGCGGACGTCCGGGGCCGCCCGACCTGCTCCGGGACCGACCATCGGCGCTCCGAACATCGGACGTGGTGGCAGTCACATTGTCGGCCTGGGCGTGCAAGTATCGGGGTGTGGCGCACCTCGTCCCGCTGATCGCGGGGCCCGGTGTCGACCACGCCGCACGACCCGAAACCGGTCGATCAGGCCCCCACCATCCCCGGGGACCGCGGTCGGCTCACCGGCCGGCAGTGCCCCATTCCGGTCACCCCGGGGCGGGACGCCAGACGAGGAGAACCGATGGTGACCAGAACCCGCACCCAAACGTCCAAGGTGCCGGAACAGCCCGCCCAACCAGCCCAATCCGAGCAGCCCGACCAGCGCGGGTCCGCCGGCGCCGGAGCCACCCCGGAGCAGGCCACGTCCAGCGCGGCCGATGTGGTGGCCGGGCTCAAGGCCACCAGCCAGGACAGCCTCATCCAGCTGCTCAGCCCGGAGGGTGAACTCACCGAACACGCTGATTTCCCGCTCGAGGTGACCGGCGAACTGCTCCGTGACCTCTACCGCGACATGGTGCTGGTCCGCCGGTTCGACCGGGAGGGCAACGCGCTGCAGAGGCAGGGCCAGCTCTCCATCTGGGTTCCGCTGCTCGGGCAGGAAGCCGCCCAGATCGGATCCGGCCGGGCCATGCGCCCGCTCGACATGGCCTTCCCGTCCTACCGGGAGCACGGGGTGGCCTGGTGTCGCGGCGTCGACCCGACCGAGATCCTGGGCATGTTCCGCGGTATCGACCACGGCACCTGGGATCCGGTGGCCACCCGCTTCCACCCGTACACCATCGTCATCGGCAACCAGGTCCTCAACGCCACCGGCTACGCCATGGGCCAGCGGCTGGACGGCCGGGTCGGTTCCCGCGACCCGGAGCGGGACGAGGCCACAATCGCCTTCTTCGGGGACGGCGCCACCAGCCAGGGCGACGTGCACGAGGCCATGGTCTTCGCCGCTGCGTTCGACTCCCCGGTCGTCTTCTTCTGCCAGAACAACCAGTGGGCCATCTCCGTCCCGGTGTCCCGGCAGAGCCGGGTGCCGCTGGCCCGCCGGGCCGACGGGGTGGGCATCCCCGGGGTCCGGGTGGACGGCAACGACGTGCTGGCCTGCCTGGCCGTCACCCGCTGGGCGCTGGCCGAGTGCCGCTCGGGTAACGGGCCGGTGTTCGTGGAGGCGTTCACCTACCGGATGGACGCCCACACCACCTCCGACGACCCCACCCGCTACCGGATGGCCGACGAGGCGCAGGCCTGGGCGTTGCTCGACCCGATCGAGCGGGTCCGGGTGCATCTGGTCCGCACCGGCCAGGCCGACGCCGCCTTCTTCGCCGCGGTGGCGACCGAGGCCGACGAGCTGGCCGCCCGATTCCGGGCCACCTGCGTGGCGCTGCCCGTCCCGCCGCCGGAGCGGATGTTCAGCCACGTCTACGCCGAACCCAGCCCACAGCTGGACGCGGAACGCGACGGCTACCTGAAATACCTGGCCGGTTTCGCCGACGAAGCCGCGTCATGACCGCGACCACGACGAACCCCCCGGTCACCCTGGCCCGCTCGCTGAACCTGGGCCTGCGGGCGGCCATGGACGCCGACCCCAAGGTGCTGATCATGGGGGAGGATGTCGGCAAGCTGGGCGGGGTCTTCCGGGTCACCGACGGCCTGCAGAAGGACTACGGCGAGGACCGGGTCTTCGACACCCCGCTGGCCGAGTCCGGGATCATCGGCACCGCAGTCGGTCTCGCGCTGCGTGGCTACCGCCCGGTGGTCGAGATCCAGTTCGACGGGTTCGTGTTCCCCGGCTTCGACCAGATCGTGTCCCAGGTGGCCAAGATCAGCTTCCGCACCCAGGGGCGGCTGCGGGCGCCGCTGGTCATCCGCATCCCGTTCGGTGGCGGCATCGGGGCGGTCGAACATCATTCCGAGGCGCCCGAGTCGTTCTTCTGCCACATCGCCGGTCTGCGCGTAGTCACCTGCGCGAACGCCGCCGATGCCTATCCGATGATCCGTCAAGCGGTGGCCAGCGACGACCCGGTGGTGTTCTTCGAGCCGAAACGCCGGTACTGGGAGAAGGCGCCGCTGGATGTGCACGCGGCGCCCACCGACACCTTCACTTCGGTGGTACGGCGGCCGGGCACCGATGTCACCGTGGTGTCCTACGGCCCGTCGATGCCGGTGCTGCTGGCCGCCGCCGATGCGGCCGCTATCGAAGGTCGCTCCCTGGAGGTCATCGACCTGCGATCGTTGTCGCCGCTGGATCTGGACCCGGTACTCACCTCGGTGCGCAAGACCGGCCGACTGGTCGTGGTCAGCGAAGCCCCCCGGCAGTCCTCGATCAGCGCCGACATCGCCGCCCGGGTCACCGAGGAGGCCTTCTACTCCCTGGCGGCGCCGGTCATCCGGGTGGCCGGATTCGACACCCCTTACCCGCCGTCGAAACTGGAGGAACACTACCTGCCTGACCTGGACAAGGTGCTCGACGCCGTCGACCGCACCCTGGCGTTCTGAGGGGACCGGATGAGCATCCAGACATTCACGCTGCCCGACCCCGGTGAGGGCCTGACCGAGGCGGAGATCCTGTCCTGGTACGTGGCCGTGGGCGACGATGTCACCGTCAACCAAGTCTTCGTCGAGGTGGAGACGGCCAAGGCCGCGGTCGAACTGCCGTCGCCGTTCGCCGGTCGGGTGGCCGAATTGCTGGCCGCCCCGGGCGAATCGGTCGCGGTGGGGACTCCGATCATCCGGATCGACACCGACCCGTATGGGGCAGCAGGCCCGGTGGGTACCGCTGACCCGGCCGCGCCGATCACCGGTGAGACCGCGAGACCCGTGGGGACCGTGGACCCGGCCCCGCCGATCATCGGTGAGGCCGCGAGACCCGTGGGGACCGTGGACCCGGCCGCGCCGATCACCGGTGAGGCCGCCGGGGTCGGGAACGCGGCCGCCGAGGTCGGGCCGGCCGCGGTGGCCGCCGCGAACCAGGGCACCGGATCCGAACCGCCGGCGGGGGCCAAGATCGGCGAGCCCGGCGCGGACGGCCGCATCGCCACCCTGGTCGGCTATGTCGCGGCTCCCGGAGGGGCGACCAGGCGGCCCCGGCGCAGCCCGGTCCAGGCCGCGGCGGTTCCCCCGGTCCCGATGCCTACCCCGGGTCGGCGCCCGGGCCCACCCCCGGCGCCGATGCCGACTCCGGTCCCGAAACCCGACCCGGTGCCGATGCCCACCCCGGCCCCGGACGGGCCGGCGCGGGCTCAGGCGCCCAGGGCGGCTCCGCCGGTACGGAAGCTGGCGCGCGACCTCGGCGTCGACCTGACCACCGTGCGGCCCGCGCGGGCCGATGGGGTCATCACCCGGGCCGAGGTCGAGCAGGCGGCGTCGGCCGCGTCCCCAGCTGCGCCGAGTGGTCCGGATCGACAGCCGGACGGTGCCGAACGGCGGGTTCCGGTCAGGGGCGTGCGCAAGGTGATGGCCCAGGCCATGACCTCCAGCGCGTTCACCGCCCCGCACGTCACCGTGTTCCTCACCGTCGACGTCACCCCGATGATGGAGCTGCGGGAGCAACTGAAACAGCAGCCGGCCTTCACCGGCATCAGGCTCAGCCCACTGACGTTCGCCGCCCGCGCGGTCTGCCTGGCGGTCCGCGCCACTCCCGAGATCAACGCGACCTGGGACGGCGAGCAGGGCGAGATCGTGCTCAAGGACGAGGTCCACCTGGGGATCGCCGCAGATACCCCGCGCGGGCTGGTGGTCCCGGTGATCCGGCAGGCCGACCGGATGGACCTGGCCCAACTGGCCGCGGCGCTGGGGAAGTTGACCGAGACGGCCCGGGCCGGCCGGAGCACGCCGGCCGACCTGACCGGCGGCACGGTGAGCATCACCAACGTCGGGGTGTTCGGGATCGACACCGGCACCCCGATCATCAACCCGGGGGAATCGGCCATCCTGGCCGTCGGCGCCATCCGGGCCGCCCCGTGGGTGGTGGGCGGCCAGCTCGCCGTACGGCAGGTCTGCCAGCTGGCGTTGTCCTTCGACCACCGGGTGTTGGACGGCGCTCAGGGATCGAGGTTCCTGGCCGAGGTGGGCGCGTTGTTCGCCCAGCCCGGGCTGGCCCTGGCCTACTGACTCCGGCCCGTCACTGCCGGCGGGCCAGGAAGACCAGTTCCCGGCCCGGCCGGTCCGGGGCGTCGCGGACCTCGACGACCCGGTAGCCGTGACCCAGCAACGATTCTTCGATCTCGGCGCGATCCCGGAACCGCAGGGTGGAGTTCGAGGTGAGCAGCTCCGGGAACACCCAGCTGGCCCGGAAGCTGACCAGCGGCAGGGCCACCTCGACCACCTCGACCCAGTGCTCGACCGGACCCACCCCGGCCACCTCGGTCACCGCATGGGTGGCCTCCCGGGTCCAATCCAGCCAGGCCCGCCGGGCCGGATCGCGGGTCTCGAAAACCAGGTGTCCACCCGGACGCAGCACCCGGTGCACGGCCCGCAGCGTGTCGTCCCACTCCGCCGGGTCGTCGATGGCCTGCGCGACGTTGGCGGTCATGGTGGCCAGATCGAACGGCTCGGCCGCCGGGGCGGGTGCCGAGCCGGCCAGCGCGGTGGCCCCGCCGTGGAGCCAGCGCACCCGCTCCCCCCCGGGTTTGGCCCGGGCTACCGCCAACGACTCGCCGGCCGGGTCGACCCCGGTGACCGCGAACCCGGCGTCGGTGAGCAACAGGGCGAAGACACCGGTCCCGCAACCCACGTCGAGCACCCGGTGGGCACCCAGCTCGCGGGCCATGGCCACATAGGGCAGCAGGTCGCTGCGGTCGGGATCCAGCGCGTCGTAGATCGCGGCCAGTCGGGGGTGCGCGAACTCGGCATCGGGCGCCGACGGTGTCACGGCGCCGGTATCCGGTCCGGATCCCGGGCCGGGAGCAGGCAGAACTCGTTGCCGGACGGGTCCGCGAAGACCCGCCAGGCCAGGTCACCCCAGTCCGGGAACAGCTCGCGCCCGCCCAGGTCACTCAGCCCGGCCACGACCGCGTCGGGGTCGTCCCCGCCTTCCAGGCGTACGTCGAGGTGCGTCCGGTTCTTGTCCGGGTCCTGTCCACGCGGTTCGGGCAGGAACTCGATCAGCGGGCCGCGCCCGGACGGGTGGCGCATCGCCGTCGTCACGCCGGCCTGATCGCGCACCCACCCGGACATCCCGGTCCAGAACTCCAGATCCCGCGGCGGGTCGCGACTGTCCACCGGCACCGCAGCTATCGGCCCCGACCGTTCGTACGCCGGCCGGGATTCCATGACACAGAACGGGTTCCCCTCCGGATCGGCCAGCACCACCCAGGGCACGTCGCGCTGGCCGATGTCCAGGTGGCGGGCGCCCAGACCGAGGGCCCGCTCGACCACCTCGGCCTGCCGGGGGCCGCCGGCCAGGTCCAGGTGCACGCGCGGTTCTGGCCGCGGCGACGTCGAGACCCGCTGGAAGCACAGGTCCAGGTCCGGGCCGCCGGCCATCGAGAGCCGGGTCTCGAAGGAATCCGGGCTGTCGGTCAGTGTGGTCGTCCCGAGCAGGCTCTGGTAGAAGCGGCCGAGGAGCGGCGGATCCAGGGCGTCGATGACCAGGTTCTCCAGGAACATTCCCCTGTCCTAACACATCGGTACGACGCGTCCGGAGAACCGTCCCCGGGGTGCTTGACGAACAGCGAGTGTGACCCATACCATCCTGTATCGCAGGACGGAAGCAAAACTCCGCAGAGTGGAAGTTACTTCCACGGATGTGCAGACCGCCGACGTCACCGGTATCGAAGTGAGCCCCGGCGCCGGTCTGTGCGCCCCCAATGTCACCACCGAGAGAGGTCATCGATGACCGCAGGAACCCGGCCGGCCCGCCCCGCGACCCGCAAGAGCACGCATCCGGTCGACGAGGTCCTCCCGCTGCCGAAGCTGGCCGCCTACGGCCTGCAGCACGTGATGGCCTTCTACGCCGGAGCCGTGCTGGTGCCGATCCTGCTGGCCGGCGCGCTGCAGCTCACCCCGGCCCAGCTCATCCACCTGATCAACGCCGACCTGTTCACCTGTGGGATCGCCTCGATCATCCAGGCGGTCGGATTCTGGAAGATCGGGGTCAGGCTGCCCCTGCTCCAGGGGGTCACCTTCACCGCCGTCAGCCCGATGATTGCCATCGGGACCGCCGTCGGAGGCGGTACCGAGGGCCTGGTCACCATCTACGGGTCGGTGATCGTGGCCGGACTGTTCACCTTCCTGGCGGCACCGTTCTTCGCCCGGCTGGTCAAATACTTCCCGCCGGTGGTCACCGGGTCGGTCATTCTCATCATCGGGATCGCCCTGCTCCCGGTGGCGGCGGGGGATGTGGTCCGCAGTTTCGGGCCGCAGGATCTGCGCGGCAATGGGATGTACACCAAATTGGCCGACGGCACCTTCGCATTGCAGCCCGCTGTGCAACTCAAGGACATCGGCTACGCGTTGGGAACGCTGCTGGTCATCGTGATCGTGCAGCGGTTCTTCAAGGGATTCATGGCCACCGTGGCTGTGTTGATCGGACTGGTGGTCGGCACCCTGGTGGCCTGGGCGGCCGGTGACGCCGACTTCTCCGACGTGGCCGGGTCCGACTGGCTGGGCTACACCGCGCCGTTCCATTTCGGTACGCCGAAATTCGTTCTCACCGCAATTTTGTCGATGGTGGTCGTCATGATCATCACGATGGTCGAGACGACCGGTGACGTCTACGCCACCGGTGAGATCGTGGGCAAGCGGATCAAGGGTGACGACATCGCCCGGGCCATCCGGGCCGACGGCCTGGCCACCACGTTGGGCGGCGTGCTGAACTCTTTCCCCTACACGTGTTTCGCCGAGAATGTCGGCCTGGTCCGGCTGACCCAGATCAAGAGCCGCTGGGTGGTGGTGGCCGCCGGCATCATCATGATCATCCTGGGGTCACTGCCCAAGGCGGCCGCGATCGTGGCCGGGGTGCCCAGCCCGGTGCTGGGTGGGGCAGCGCTGGCCATGTTCGCCGCGGTGGCCGTGGTGGGTATCCAGACCCTGCAGCGGGTCGACTTCAACGACCACCGCAATATCGTCATCGTGGGAACCAGCGTGGGGCTGGGCATGCTGGTCACCGCCCAGCCCTACATCTCCAGTGCCTTCCCGAAATGGGCCCAGATCTTCTTCGGCAGCGGCATCACCCTGGGTGCCATCCTGGCCATCGTGCTGAACGTGGTCTTCCACCACCTGGGCGGGAGTCGCGGACCGGCGGTGGCCGGCCGGCCCGGCGCCTCGCTGGTCAAGCTGGCCGACGTCAATGCCATGACCCGGGAACAATTCTCGACCACCTTCTCCGCCGTGGTCCAGCACAACACCTGGGCGCTGGCGCGGGCGTATGCGCTGAAACCGTTCGCCGACACCTTCGCGCTGCGGATGGCCTTCCAGGAGGCGCTGCTCGGGGCGACCGACGCCGAACAGCGGCAGTTGATGGATTCGTTCCCCGACCTGGGCAGCGTAGACACCGCAGGCAACGAGAGCGCCGTCGACCATGCCGGTGGACTGAATCTGTTGGCCGAGGAGGACCACGGCGAGATCCGGCGGATCGCCATGGCATACCGGGAGCGGTACGGCATTCCCTGGATCGTGTGTGCCCGCGACGTCGAGAACTACACCAGGCTGATCGAGAACGGCTGGGCCCGGATGAACAACGCACCCAGCGTGGAGCGGGCGGCGGCCCTGGTCGAGATCTCCAAGATCTTCAACCACCGCTTCGACGACCTGATCGCCGACGCCAACCCGTTCAGCTCCGCCCGGCCGGACAACCTCCCCCCGCTGTCCGGCGCCTGACCGGTCATCGACCCCAGGTTCCGCAGAATGAAATCGCCAGTTCAGAACCGCTGCCGGCGGTGAAACGAAAGCTAGCCTGACCATCATCGTCGGGCTGCTGGCCCACCGGCCCGACGAGAACAGGAGAAACGATCATGGATCCCGCCCTGACGGTGAACGGCCGGGCCTGCCCACTCGGCCAGGTCGGTGGCCACGTCACCCTGCTGGAATGGCTACGCGACATCGGCTTCACCGGCACCAAAGAGGGCTGTGCCGAGGGCGAGTGCGGCGCCTGCGCCGTCCTGGTCGCCCGACCCGACGAGGCGGGCTCCCGGTGGACCGCGATCAACGCCTGCCTGGTCCCGGCGGCCGCCCTGGACGGCCAGGAGGTGGTCACGGCCGAGGGCCTGGGCCGGCCGGGGGCGCTGCACCCGGTCCAGCGGGAGATGGCCGACCGGGGTGGATCCCAGTGCGGCTACTGCACACCCGGTTTCGTCTGCTCGATGGCCTCGGAGTACTACCGGGCCGACCGGCAGCCCACCGGGGCCACCCGGCGGGCGCCGCAGCCCGAACCCGGCCCGGCCGGGGTCAGCGAAGCCGCCGCGCTGCAGCCCGACCTAGGTCCCACCGACCCGGTCAACGCCCCCGATCACGAGCACGGGCCCAACGGCTTCGACCTGCACGCGCTGTCGGGCAACCTTTGTCGGTGTACCGGCTACCGGCCCATCCGCGACGCCGCCTACGCGCTGGGCGCCCCGCCGGAATCCGACCCGTTCGCCGCCCGCATGCTTCGACCGGCCCCGACGCCGGCGGCCACCAGGACGACCAGCGGCCAGGGCGACTTCGTCCGGCCGACCTCGCTGCCCGCGGTTCTGGTCCTGCTGGCCGAGCATCCCGACGCCCGGGTGGTGGCCGGATCGACCGACTGGGGGGTCGAGCTGAACATCCGGCACCAGCGGGCTGCGTTGAGCATCGGCATCGACCGGCTCGACGACCTGCGCACTCTGATCGTCGGGGACGAGCACATCGACATCGGTGCGGCGCTGACCCTGACCGAGATCGAGCGGGGCCTGGCCGGCGGGGTGCCGCTGCTGGCCGACCTGTTCCCGCAGTTCGCCTCCCGGCTGATCCGCAACGGCGCCACCCTGGGCGGCAACCTGGGTACCGGGTCCCCGATCGGCGACGCGCCGCCGGTGCTGCTCGCCCTGGATGCGCGGCTGTTGCTGGCCTCGGTCGACGGCGAACGCGAGATTCCGCTGGCCGACTACTTCGTCGGCTATCGCCAGACCCTGAAACGGCCGGACGAGATCATCAAGACCATCCGCATCCCGGTGCCGCAGGCGCCGGTCACCGGGTTCCACAAGATCGCCAAGCGGCGCTTCGACGACATCTCAAGTGTGGCCATCGCTTTCGCGCTGCGACTGGAGCACACCGACGCGCCGGATCCGATCGTCGCCGACATCAAGATCGGGCTGGGCGGGGTGGCCGCCACCCCGCTGCGGGCCTCCGACACCGAACGGGCCCTGCTCGGGAAGCCCTGGACCGCCGAGGTGGTCGCCGCCGCGGCCGAGGTGCTCGGCGCGGCCGGCACCCCACTCAGTGACCATCGGGCCAGCGCCGCCTACCGCGCCGCCATGCTCCGGTCCGCGCTGCTCAAGTTCCATACCCGTCAAGTGATTCCCGCTGTCGCCGCCCGTCAGGTGTTTCCCACAGTCGCAGGAGGTGTGTCGTGAGTAGTCACGGTCCGTTGGCCGATCGGCCGATCAACCCGAAGGTCGGGCTCGAGGTCTCCCACGAGAGCGCCGATCTGCACGTCACCGGTGCGGCCCTTTACACCCAGGACCTGCTCGGCCGGACCCGGGATCCGTTGCACGCCTGGCCGTTGCAGGCACCGCACGCGCATGCCTGGATCACCGGGTTGGACCCGGAACCGGCCTACCGGGTGCCCGGGGTGGTCCGGGTGCTCACCGCGGCCGACGTCCCCGGACTCAACGACGCCGGCGAGAAGCACGACGAGCCACTGTTTCCCGCCGAGGTGATGTTCTACGGCCACGCGGTGTGCTGGGTACTGGGGGAGACCCTGGACGCGGCCCGGTTGGGTGCCGAGGCCGTCGAGGTCGACTACGAAGTGCTGCCCTCGATCGTCACCGTCCGGGAGGCCATCGCCGCCAACAGCTATCAGGGCAGCCCCCGGACGGTCCGCCGCGGGGACGCCGCCGCCGGGCTGGCCGGCGCCGCCCGGGTGTTCACCGGGGAGCTGGAGTTCGGTGGCCAGGAACACTTCTACCTGGAGACCAACGCCGCCCTGGCCCTGGTCGACGAGGCCGGCCAGATCTTCGTCCAGTCCGGCACCCAGCACCCATCCGAGACCCAGGACATCGTGGCCCACGTCCTCGGGCTGCCCGCCCACCAGGTCACCGTGCAGTGCCTGCGGATGGGTGGCGGCTTTGGCGGCAAGGAGTTCCAGCCGCACGGCCTGGCCGCGGTGGCCGCGCTGGGCGCCACCCTGACCGGGCGCCCGGTCAGCCTGCGGCTCAACCGCACTCAGGACATCACCATGACCGGCAAGCGGCACCCGTTCCTGGCCACCTGGGAGGTCGGCTTCGACGCCGACAACCGGATCTGTGCCCTGCGCGCCACCCTGACCAGCAACGGCGGCTGGAGCCTGGACCTGTCCGAACCGGTGCTGGCCCGAGCGCTGTGCCACATCGACAACGCCTACTGGATCCCCGATATCGAGGTACACGGGCGGATCGCCCAGACCAACCGGGCCTCCAATACCGCGTTCCGCGGATTCGGCGGACCGCAGGGCATGATCGTCATCGAGGACATCCTGGGACGATGTGCCCCCCTGCTGGGGGTGGCACCGGACCAGCTCCGGCGCCGCAACTTCTACGCACCCGGCCAGCAGACCCCGTACGGCCAGCCGGTCCGGCACGCCGAACGGCTCACCGCCATCTGGTCGGGATTGTGCGAGCGCGCCGACTTCGCCGCCCGCACCGCGGAAGTGGCCGCGTTCAACACCGCCCAGCCGCACACCAAGCGGGGCCTGGCCATCACCCCGGTGAAGTTCGGGATCTCCTTCAACCTGACCGCGTTCAACCAGGCCGGTGCCCTGGTCCACGTCTACAAGGACGGGTCGGTACTGATCAACCACGGTGGTACCGAAATGGGACAGGGCCTGCACACCAAGATGATCCAGGTCGCGGCGACCGCGCTCGGGGTGCCGCTGCACCTGGTCCGGCTGGCCCCGACCCGGACCGACAAGGTGCCTAACACCTCGGCCACGGCGGCCAGCTCCGGCGCCGACCTCAACGGCGGTGCGGTGAAGAACGCCTGCGAGCAGATCCGGGAACGGCTCGTGGTGGTGGCCGCGGGTCGACTCGGCGTGCATCCCGACGATGTCCGCATCGTGGACGGGGTGATCACCGGAATCGGTTTCCACGACAGCCAGATCCACTGGGCCGAGCTGGTTCACGACGCCTACTACCAGCGGGTGCAGCTGTGGGCGGCCGGGTACTACCGCACCGCCGGTCTGCACTGGAACTCCGAACTCATGCAGGGGGAGCCGTTCAAGTACTTCGCCTACGGCGCCTCGATCTCCGAGGTCGAGGTGGACGGCTTCACCGGGGCATACCGGCTGCTGCGCGCCGACATCGTCCACGACGTCGGTGACAGCCTGTCCCCGCTCATCGACATCGGCCAGATCGAGGGCGGTTTCGTCCAGGGCGCCGGGTGGCTGACCCTGGAGGAGTTGTGCTGGGACGAGAGCGACGGGCGGCACCGCGGCCGGTTGAACACCCAGGCGGCCAGCACGTACAAGATCCCCAGCTTCTCCGAGATGCCCGAGCAGCTGAACGTGCACCTGTTCGAGCGGGCCACCGAATCCGGGGTGGTCTACGGGTCTAAGGCCGTCGGCGAACCGCCGCTGATGCAGGCGTTCAGCGTTCGGGAGGCGCTGCGGCAAGCGGTGGCCGGGTTCGGGCCGGCCGGCTGGAGCGTGGATCTGGGCTGCCCGTCCACCCCGGAGGCCGTCTACTGGGCGGTGGAGGCCGCCCGCGCGGCCCGGTCGCCACTCCGGGCGCACCAGCAGGGCGACCCGGCCGACCCGGCCGGGCGGCACGACGGTGCCGCCGCTCCGATCGTTCCCGCCTACGTAGGGGTCTGAGGTGGACTGGCTCAGCGCGCTGGCGCAACTGCGCCGCGACGGCCGGACCGGGGTGCTGATCACCGTGCTCGAGGTGCGCGGACACGCCCCCCGCGATCCCGGCGCCAAGATGGTGGTGGGCGCCGACCACAGCTGGGGCAGCGTCGGGGGCGGCAACCTGGAGGAAGCGGC
>JAABUO010004292.1_pt1 | contig 16799 bp, 16 predicted proteins | sample 5559291 | NCBI WGS metagenome assembly JAABUO01 (sample SAMN10711878, study PRJNA513372) | rock metagenome | isolation source: Antarctica rocks | place: Antarctica: Victoria Land, Finger Mt sud | reverse complement strand
GCTGACAGCATAGCTTGCTAGTACCACCCTGGGGGACGCTTTGCGCCCCGCTCGGCCACACTGCAGGGTTGTTTGGGGATGAGGGTGGATTTGTGGAAATGTAGTAGAGTTGGCTGCTCGGGGGGGGGGGGCGTGTGTTGGCTGTTTCATTGTGTGGATGAACACACTCAGCGTAAGCTCCTGGACAGCTTGGACGCAGTGCGTGCAAGGAAAAGAAGAAGAAAGGAGGTGCAGTGATGCATGTGATGCAGAAGTGCAATGCATGTGGTCTAGATCTAGGTCATGCTAGGATGCACTGAACCCCAAAGAGCATGCTGGATCAGTATAAGGGGAAGGCCAGTAAACCACCGGTCTCCAGCCTGAGCAGTGCATTGTGGTGCTTGCCTTGCCAATCAACTTCAGTGCATTCGATGTCATGGAGCAAGCCAGTCTTGCCACATGACCTGATGCACGCGGTCAATCACCTGGTTTGTGGTGTGCAGCCCTGAAAGCAAAGAAAGCAGCACAAGCTCAAGCCATGCGAGAGGCCAGGGCGGCCAACATTACAGCTGAGAAGGAGCGCAAGGAGAAGCTCAGGCTGGCCAGGGCTGAAAGGGCTGCGGCAGCAGCAGCTGCCAAAGCAGCAGCCAAAACTGCTGAAGCAGAAGCTGCTGAAGCATCTGCTGCAGAGCAGGAGGGGCTATTTGCTGATGGGGACAATGAGCTGCATGCTGGAGGGCTCAATGGCTATGCACAGCATCCACAGCATGCCCAGCATACCCAGCGTACAGCTGGAACTGCAGACTTCAGGAACGGGTATCATCTGCTGCAGTCCCCTGTGGCGCAGCATCAGGGCAAGAATACAGGCTTTCATGCTCACTCTCCCACAGCTGGGGAGGATCCTGAAGTGGACATAATGTACAGCACCCCAGACAAGGCGGCTGCTGCCACTGCTGGCGGTGGCAGTGGCGCTGGGCCCTCTCCTGACATTGACATCATTCATTCCGCGTCCCAGGAAGCTCAGCTGAAGAGCAGCCAGCACAAACACCACCACCACCAGCTCAACAATCTGCAGAACACAGCTCTCCAAGAGTCAGATGTCGACATCACACATGTGTCCCCCTTTGGGCCACATGGGGGTCCGTCCAGGCCGTGGTCTAGAACAGACAATGGTGTTGAGTCCATGCATGTGTCTGATGCATCGCACACAGCACAGCACCAGCGACGATCCTCTCCTGCCAATGGCATGGCAGATCAGTCAGAGCAGGTAGAAGAGCAACGGAGGTCTGCCTCAGCTTCAGAACCCGACTTTGACTGGGCTGCTTGGCAGTCACCTGAGGATGGACCCAGAGGTGACTAATCCCAACTTTGCAGTCATGCCTCAATGGCCTGTCTCTCACCCTCTCTTGCCTTGTTGCTCATGCTTGTATGCAAACAACTGCTGAGAAGCTCATGCATTCAAGTAAATCACAGAATACTTCCTTACACTCCTTTCTAGTCGATCTCCCATTTATGCATGCACTCGCGCTCTCATGCATTCACTGACTCACCCACTCAATTGCTGAGGAGCTTGCTCATGCGCTCCTCCATGCATGCAGCTGTTAAGGGTGAGTGTGTCACTGCAGGTATTGCAGAGCGTCTGCAGCGAACGCGTCGCCCCCCAAAACGCCCCTACAGCCTGCCAGACATACCCAAGCCCAAGCCCAAGAAACAGGCATCCAAGTCCACCCACCACAAGCTTCAGCACAAACATGAGGACAGACTGCTCAGGCAGGATTCGGGATCCACCTCATCTGAGCAGTTTGCTCAACCCAGGCAGCATCACACTCAGTACAATCGTTACCAGCAGCAGCAGCAGCAGCAGCAGCAGCGCAAACCAAGCCTGCCCGGGCATGCTTCCAGTGATGCCGCAGCTGTTGCAAAGAAGGCCAGCAGAGGGAGATTGAAAGGCAGACGCGTGGTGGAAGATGTGGGGTGCATAAGGGCAGCTGCCTATCAAGGGGAGGCCTTCATGCAGGCCAGGATGGACGTGCTTGAGCAGCAGGGTGTGGTGCCGGGCAACCAGGCTCCAGCTGATCACGATACTGGTCAACAGGTCAGCGCACAAGCTTAAGTCCCTGCCTTGATCATCAGCCCATGTCTGCCAAACAACCATTGTTGTACAACTGTGTAGTGTTCTGTCTGTAGTACTGCACAGCTGGCAACTTGCTTGTGCCTGAAGCCCATTAGCTGCCCTTCTGGCTGACACCAGAAGGCTTTGGCTGCCTTTTGGGCTAACTTGAACCATCAGCGTTTGCCTTGATGGTGGACGCTGCTGCTTTGTCCACCAAGCAAGTAGGCAAGCCAGATGGTCGCTGTTCCTCCTCTTGCCATGAACACAAGCCTTGGCCCGCTTTGCCAGCATCACCCCTGAGCTGTTGTCACATGCTGAATGTAATTCTGGTTTGTCCAGCAAACCATTGGCACGTTTTGAAACCAATTTTTGTATGGTATTAATGGATCGATCAATCAGTTTACATTCCCTGTCTTTGGGACTCATTTGGGAAGTCAACATACGAAAGCTGGGAAAGCCACATACAATCTCTAGGGAAGTCAACATACACCAAAGCACTAGCTGTTCAAATGCGCTTGATATTTATGCTCCTGCATGATGCTGCAGGCCATGCCTCACACAGTAAGGGTTGTTGGGGGCAAGCAGAGGGGCCACCGCTCTGCTGTTAGAGACTTGTCTCGGGATGAGGCTGTCACTGATGCATCTAAATGGGGCCTTTTGAAGGTGAGCAGCATACCATTGATGCATCAATGGTATCAATATGATGGTCATCATCGTGATGTGTCAATAGTTCAATGACAATAAGTGAATATTATTATTACATTATTGACGCATCACGTGTGCCAACATGTACCGACATCTGCGTCACCACCCTGCATGCTGCACAGTTTTTGACAGTATAGCGTCTGACAATGCTGCTATACCACCAGAGTGCTGCCATGACTGCAGCAGTTATCAGGGCACAAAGTGTACTGTCATCTTGCTTGCATCAGCATGTTATGCCAAAAAATGATTCAAACATATTATGTTACTTGTACATTCACATGTCCCTTGATTTATGCAGGGACGGACCCAGGACCTGCGGTTCGGGCGCAGCCGGGTGCACGCTTGGGGTCTATTTGCTAAACAGGATATTGAGCCCGAAGAGTTCATCATTGAATATGTTGGTCAGGTATGATGCTCCCTGTTGGTCTGACCTTAGCATTTTGGTCCAACTGGAACAGCCATGCTGTCCTTGCACATACTCCAATGCCACAGCTGTGGCCTTGTGCAAGCTCAACCATCTTGGTCAGCATGCTCTGGTTGTGCACGTTTACACACACACACATACATGCACGCACGCACACCTGCACGCACGCACACATGCACGCACTCATGTGCAGTGCACTGCAGCGTGCTGCTAGTCAGCAGGGCCTAGACTGATTGCTCTCAGTGTCACCTTTTGTTCTGGCGCATGCATCATTACTGGACCACATGCCTGGCGCAGACTATACGCACAAGCCTGCTGGACTTACGAGAGAAGGCGTATGAGCGGTCAGGCCTGGGGTCCTCTTATCTTTTCAGGATCGATGAGTCATGGGCTGTAGATGCCACACGCCAGGTGAATTTGCTGCAGTACTGACGTGGCTTCAGAGCATTCTGTCACTGTCGTACTCAGGCGTCATTACTCAGTGCAGTACCTCATTTTTGGTTCATCTCTGTTTTGGAGCTGCGCAGGAGTCTTTGTGTTTGCAACATCTGTTTTACTTAAAGAGGTCACATACATACATACATTCATCCATCCATCCATCCATCCATCCATCCATCCATCCATCCATCCATCCATCCATCCATCCATCCATCCATTCATTCATTCATTCATCAATCCTGCTGTGGGTGAGTCCTTACAGCACCCTCATCATCAGTGCTCCCTGCCGCTGCTTCAGGAGGCAGACAGACAGAATTCTGATCAACAATCAGCCCTGGAAAGGCAGGCAGCTAGCCCTTGAACGCAAAGTTCACCCCTTGAGCCTGGCCTCCCCTGCAGGGAGACACGGTTGCTCTTCTGAGGCTTCGTTCATGGTGCAGGGTGGGCTGGCTCGCTTCATTAATCACAGCTGTGACCCCAACTGCTACACAAAGATCATAACAGTGGAGGGTCACAAGCACATTGTCATCTATTCCAAGCAGCACATACAGGCTGGGGTGGAGCTCACGTATGATTACAAGGTAAGCTTCACGCACGTGCATTTCAACTTCAGTGCGTAGGCACCTATGCACCAGGTCACGTTGTTGTCTAAGTCATAAGATCTGATACATCACCGCCCATTATTGTCTAGGTCATAGCATCTGATACATCATCACTGCCCATTATTGTCTAGTTCGTAGCACCTGGTACATCGTCACTGCCCTCATGACTGTTCAATTCCAACTGCTGCAATGAAGCACAGCATGTATGTGCAAGTGATGCATGTCCAATCTCGCGCTTGCCTTTCATGGGGACATGCGTAGTGCCTTGTCGGCAAACAGAATGTCTCAGCACTATGTGCCAGGTATCAGTCTCAACATGGACATCTCACTAGAGTGCCCTAAGTTCGAACTAATTTTATGACTGTACCCATAGATGTTCTGTCTCTGTCATGAGTTTGGCGCAGTCAAGCTCAGCATTGTCACTCGTGGCTTCCTCACAGCCTGAGGATGTGACTACAACACTGGTCACAGTCCCAGCCTGTTTGCAGTGTGCACTGAAGAACAAGGTTCTTGTTCTGGTGTGTGCAGTTTGAGTATGAGCTGACGGAGGAGCCCATCAAATGCACTTGCGGAGCCACCAACTGCCGGGGCAGACTCAATTAGATGCTCATAGCAATGCTTGAAAGCCTGCAGTTGGTGTATCTGGCCGGCAGAGTCAGTCAGATGCTCATAACATTGCTTGAAAGCTTGGATTATGTAATTGGTGTGTTTAGCCAGCATGCAGGCGTTAATCGCCAGAAGTCAGTGATCTGCACCTGCAGCCTTATGTACTGCAGTAAGCAGTAGCTAGCTAGCTTTTGTTAATCACACAGCAGTCTTGCTCTCACCCTATGTCAGCAGCTGCTGGTGTGTTCTGAAGCAGCCCTGGTTACCGGTGTCAAGCAGCAAACTCCTGGCAGCAAATTGCAAATATGACACAGGGTTTCCAGAGGCAGAACACACTTACAGAGCTGCTGCTGTTTGTGCCTGTGCTGGTTCTGTGGTGCAGGTGACAAAAGCATTGTCAAGCCAACTTGCATATGGCTTTGACCAGCTGTGTGAGTGTCTCCATGTCAGTTAGGCCACAGCTACAAGCATGCCTGGTGACACTTGCAGACCACAAAACAGGCGCGATTGTCAACGTGGTGTGCAGAATTGTGCAGCACGCGGTGGAAAAAGCCAATAGTGTCTCTGCAGTAACCCTAACTGCCTGCCAGCTTCGATATATAACAGAGGAGCATGGATGTTGGCTGGTGAATGTTTCCGGCACGCGGCTAATGCCGACATAATACATTGGATGGGATTTGGTGTGAATTTGGGTGTTACGTAATGGTGGTTTTGAGGCGAATGTTTGTATTGTGTTTGGACCCAATTCGATTGATTGGGCGGAGATGCCCGTCACCAGGCAATCTGACAGGCTCAGGAAAAGGCACTGCGGCGCCTAAGCCGCCGAGCAGAGCCCTTCACCCTGGCCTCATCGGACCCCTAGGTGGGGACACCTCCTATTACTATAGGAGACAACCCATTTGGTGGTTAGGTTGCATGTGTGTTTGAGCGACAAGGAGCATGTCCTCAATTAGTTCTCGAAAGCTGCGCAAGCGCCGCGTCTCAAAAACTGGTGAAGATACGCTCTGAAGCTGGTCGCCTTTCAATGTTTCACATGGCTTGCCGCACTGCCAAGGTATGGGACAACCCTTCGGGATAGGGTCAAGCCCTATCCCGAAGGGTTGTCCCACAGGGACCGGGCTGAGCGTCCCGACAGACGTTCAGGTGCGATCTGTGCGATCTGCACTGACGCCTTGTTGCTTTGGCTGCCAGTGTCAAAACAGCCACAATGCTGCTTCACGTTGGTGGCTCTGGGCAGGATAGACTGTGCTGCCTCAACAGAGGACAACACGCCCATGCAGCATAGGAGTCCGTCACCTCTGCTGTATGCTTTGTGCAACCTTGTTTTCGCAGCCTTCTTCACCAGCAAATGTACTGGGTAAGATGCACGCAGCCTGCACCAAATTTGTCGTCAGATCTGCTGCCAAGCCTTTGAACCTGCTGCATGTGCCTTACGTAAGCAAGCTGCAATACTTCTCTCTGCTCTGGTCAGCAACCTCAGCATCATAGGAAGTCCAGCGCATAGCGTGCTCACGTTTTTGGCAGCTCTTCGTTGCGTATCTCAGAACAGGAGGTGACCGTCAGGACTAGTCTACAGAGCTTGAGTATGCACGTGCCTGCCCTCAGTACTCAGCTGTAGCCTTTGCCTGCTGGCTATGGCGCAATGAATCAGTCTCAAGCTTTGCCAATACTACAGGCTTGTCCCATGCTTGACTGTTATCAAGGCATTCGATCGTGAACAATAACGAAACCCCCAAGCTACTTGCAAGCCTTGCAAAGCTCTTGCACCTCCATGGCATATTCACTCACAATGCACTGGTGATAATGTTGGTCATTCGGCATTTCTTACAGCTTGAATAAGTTGGCAAGTTGCGTCCAGACAAGCCATTGAGCTAGAAGGTCATGAGGCAGCCGCTCACGCAGACCTGTTATAAGCTAGAGAGCAGGGGTGCTATATTTACATATGCTATCAGCAGACTTCATGCTCTCATATATGTCAAGGCCTGGTTGCATAGGTCCCAAATGCTGCATGTTCAGAGTCTTTGCTAGCCTCCGTACTTTGGCATACGTCTCGTTGATCATGATGGCATGGCATGCGGTACAAAGGGTACCCCAGGTAAGCCAAGGCAGAGGCAAGATGAGTGCAAGATTCTTCCGCAAGCAATGCTAGGTAGCCAATCAGAGTGGGAAAAACTTTTAGTGTTGTGCAGTGTAGGAAATTCTGAATATGTCGCTTCTTCGAAATGTGTTATCATATGATAACATGCACGAAATGTGTCATCATATGATAACATGCATGCACAATACAGCTTTGCACATGTGTGCGCTGGTACCTTGCGCTGATTCCTTGAAGTATCGGTGATGTAAAACGTGTGCAGACCTTCACACAAATGTCATGCTGGTTAGCAATTGTTCCGAAAGCCAACCTTGCACACTGGCAAACTAAATGTACTGAAGGCGACTGTAAGCACAACAACATGTCTATGCGGTCTGCTGCCTTTTGTGGTCGTCTCATGGTTGCTCTTATCAGCTCGTATTACTTTATAACTAAATAATGGTAATGTATCACCGGCAGCAAGTACATTCTGTCACGTTGTATGTCAGGAGTGACACCAAGTCCTGATACAGAGCACAGTGTGAATTCTCGACTGCAATGTCATGCAGTGCGTGAAGTGCTGCTAATGGCCTGCGCCAAATTGACGTGGGTATGGTCATGGCTGTTGGTCAATACCTATTTGCAGAGCGTGCAGCAAACACTACCGCATCACCCTATTTCAGCAAGTGCAGTAGCGGTAGAAACGGCAGTAGCAGCGGCAGTAGTATACGCAGTAGCAGTAGCAGTAGTAGCAGTAGTAGCAGTAGTAGCAGTAGCAGCAGTAGCAGTAGTATACGTAGTAGCAGTAGCAGTAGTAGCAGCGAGTAGTGTAGACAGTGCTGTAATGTTCAGTTTGACGGAGCTCACCAATGCGAATACCAATGCAGACTTGCCGCCTGTTGCTGCAGTGGCATTACAAATTTACTCAATCACAAGCTTGCCTCTGAGCTGCCCACGGCAGGCATTTAGTCACCTTTTCTCACTGCATCCTAGCGTAACCAGCTGAAAACTTTGTCAACTCGCTTGTGAGACTGAGTAGGGAGCGTCCCGTCAATTTCACGCCTGATGTGTTGCATCGCAACGCCGAGAGCGATTGCTTTCGACCATGATGTAGCCCTGTTAGACACAGCGGCATTGCAGTCGCCGCTCTGAGAAAATTCGCGCAGCTCAGATCGTGTGCTCGTTCTGCTGTACACTCAACAGAGCCATGCCAGCAATTCGTATGTTCGGCCGGAAATGGCGTGTGTCATCGGACTTTCTGCCCTTGTTCGCTGGCGTAGGGCTACTTTTCCACTCGATATGGGTTATTTTCATCATAGTCTGGCCGTTCGGAATCACAAATGTGCACAAGTGCAACAATTTCAAAGCAGGCAGACAGTTCCAGGCTGCAGTATGCCTCTTCTTTGGCTTGTACGTTCTATCTTTCTTTCAGGAGCTGCTGATCACGGTGATTGGTCTCAGAGGTGATTGTTCAGCCTGGTATCTGGTTGTGCATACCTTGTGCATGCGTACTGAATACAAATGCTCCTCAAGGCACAAGGACGGTTGCACAAAACCATATAATGTCCCCCTCAGGTGCGCCGCTGGAGACCAAGAAGCGCAGAGCTATGAAACCAGTATTGTACACCCAACTTGTAAACTGGGTTGGTCAACTCGGCGTTGTGAGTAAGTCTCCATGAGACCAAACTTTCTGTTTGCTCGGTCACCTCTCCTTTGATGCCTTTAAGCCAGCTTTGAGCACACCAGCTAGGGTGCATCTGTCATGGCATGCATGCATTAGCAGTCTGATTCATGTCAGTCTAATGCAAACCTGCAGGTTATGGTACATATGTGACGCACGACTATTCCACCGCCATTGTCATTAGCTACTGCAGTGATGCGTCAGTGGTGATGCTCAAGGTCCTTGTATACAGCTCCTGGGCAATGATTGCTTTCAATTGGTAAACATTCAAACATCACTCATTGTCATTCTGCCTGCATTGTGGCCTTGATCACTTCTGGCTGCATTCTGGCCGTGATCACTCTTATCAAGAACCACTTACTTTAGTGTTTGTTGCTTGGATGCATGCTGTTGCAGCATGTGTTCCTCACTCAATGATGCAGTCATGCATTCCGCAGGAGCCGCTTGTTGGTGATATACAATCTGTTTCCTGACTATGAGCGAGTGGACAGCTGGGCAAAACGCATACGCTTTTACACTTGGTACTCACGCAGCAAGAATGTCATCACTCATTTGGAAAAGCACCAGTAAGTCAATTTTCCTCTACCTACAGCCCTTATGGCAGCATTGTTGCCTTGGCAACAGCAATTCCTTGCAAAGTGCATAGTGACAGTCTCTACTTGCTGTGCACGATGCACAGAGAGCACAGTCACATATGATGCACTGTGCCATGCATATCACTTTCACATTTTCAGGTGTTGCTGACTCAGCTTGCTATCTGTTGTTGCATCACGTCTGACTTTTCATGACCTCGTCATTGTCAATGTGTCAATACATGTCTAGCACAACTTGAAGGCGTTTGGTGCTGAAGAATGTTAACGGCAGCTGCAACAGTCAAGAGGGCTTTGCAGAGTGATGGGAATATGCTGCAGTCCACCATGCACTCAGCATTTAGATCCGCAATCAATGCATCAAACAGTGGATCACCTAAGGCATGCAGGCATGGCCTGACTATATGTCTGGCATAGTATACAGCTGTTACTTAGTTGCACACATCATAAGCAATCCTTGGACGCTTTTCATTGTTGGAGGCCTTGAGGTGATGACGACGCGTACTGCAACCCTATCATGTGTATATTCAGGCATCGACCTTTGGGCAGGTTAGCAGAGCTTTACTCACGATTGCTTCACGGTGCTGATCTGTCGCCTTCAGATGAGTTTGTGTCTCTCATCCTCTTGTCAGCCGCACAGCGTAAGAGTCGGCAGGAGCACATACGCAGGTAACAAAGCTGCTACTGATGGGCACGGGAACATTGCTTGAGTGTCAAACAGGCCATGGCTGTTTGTGATCTGCTGAACGTGCAGTCTGGCTGCATGTGACACATGTCAAGATGTCCCATAGACACTCAATGTCCTTTACGCATCAATGTGCTTCACGCAGCATGCTCCATGCAATGTGCCTGATGCAATCTGCTCCATTGGGACTGTTTCATCACAGCACAAGAAGCAGTTTCAATGCCCTGCTAGCAACTGCCATGGTGGTTGGCAGTGCACAGAGGCTGTCTGATGTGTGATTCCAAGGCTGTCATTTAATTGTCAGCCCATTTGTTTGCTCATTCATTCACACATTTATCTTGTCATCAACATGTCCTCCTCTGGGGTTAGCTTCATACAGTTGGGCCAGGTATGCACAGATGCTGGTCGGGTGTCTGAGGTGTGATGTCTGGGCTGTCATGCCTAAGGTACATGCATGTGAATATGTTGCAATGGGAGTTCCCACCCCAAACAGAGGGGATGTAGGGGTTGCTGTTACTAACAGCATGGTTATCTTCAATGGGCGTTTGATTGCAGAGCACTCATCAAGTACCGTCAGGAGACCTCAGCCGAGCAGCAAGAGGCCGACAAGCCTTGCGAAGAGACTAATGGCAAAGCGCCCCCTCCCCCACCCTCCAATGACCCCTCCCGGCACCCCTCTCAGTCACAGGGGCCCCGTGCCGGCAAGTCTCACAATCAGCGCAGCTCAACCTCAAGCCCTCAGACTCAGAGCAAGTCAAAGTCTCAAAATCAGGATGTTGATTGCAATGGTGAGGCTCATAGCACTCATCTGGAGCATGCAGAGGAAGGTATGGGAGATAAGATGGCTGACACGCTGAGTACAATTCATACCCCTAATGCTGCTGATGACCGAGGCTTGACAGGATCTCCTGAGCAGTCATCACATCAGTCACCAAATCAGTCATCAACAGTCTCATCCGCAGCTTCTCCTGAAGCTTCTCCAGAGAAGGTGTCTAATCACAGGGACAGCCATGTGATTGACATGCCTTCTGACAGACAGCATGCGCTGCCTCCACCTTCTTGCTCAGCTTCCTCAGTGCATGGCGCATCTCCTGCTCCCGCCAAAAGTTCCCGCCAACCAGCTTCCGCCAAAAAAGCAGACATTCAAGATCTGAAAAACATGGAGGAGGGAAGCCACGGCGCTGACAATCAGAAGGAGCAGAAGATGAATGGGGAGCGCGACCCAGGGATGCAGCACAGCAGGATGTCATCGCGCAGGAAGCTGAATCAGGATGAGTTTTTCAGGAAGGACTTCATGTTGGCGCCAAGCTCGTATGCCTGTGAATATGAACCTGACATTGCGCCTGACAAGCTGGCAGATATTTACACAGGTGTGTATCATTTCTCCGTGCTGATGTCATGTATTTTGAGTTGTGCAACTGAGATATGTCTGAGATATACATCATTCAGCATCTCTGCAGTTGTCTCTGCATTTGCTGTGCGTGCGTGAAATGATGCTTTCCTGTCCACACAACATGTGTGCCAATTTTTGGGAGACATCAACGCTGCTGTTGTGTCATCTGGTTGTGGAAAGTGCTGTTCCGTTCTTTTCAGCTGGCTGTATCACCTCAGCTGTCGTCACCATGTCAGGCCATGCAGTCAGTCATTGCACTGTGGCAAAAGAGTATGTCACGCTTGCTTGCTTGCATTTATGCATCCGCTTATTCATTCATCTATGCGTTCTTTTTTCAGTTGTCCTTTCATTCACTCATCCATTCACTCGTTGATTCACTTGCTGTTACATATGGCAAGCACTGGTTCTAGCTGATCAGTCTTTGGCATATCATCTGCCTAAGCTCTTTCTTTCTCAGGGCCAACCTGGGACTGTGCATCGTTGAATTCCAGTCAAAGCTCATGTTCTGTTGCTGACTGTGCCATGCGCTGCAACTGTACACACCAAGATTCAAAGCATGAAGACTGTGCTGTGCAGACGGATGTGCTGACCACCGGGAGAGGATGTCACATCCTACGATTATCGACTGTGTGCTCTGTTTCAAACATACACACCCAAGTTGTAAAGCATGCAGCTCACTGGATGCAGGTTGTAATGAGAGGGTGCCACGGCCAGCGCTTACTGACTGTGTGCTCTGTTTCGAACATATACACATTCAAGTTGAACAGCATGCAGCTCATTGGTTGCATGCAGGTTATAAGGAGAGGGTATCACGGCCTGAGGTCACGGAAGCTTCAAGGTTTGCAAAGTATGCCATTGCGGCGTATGGCGCAGCAGGCTTCCAGTATCTGCACCAGACCTCGTAAGCTTTGCTGCCTCTTGACAAGCTTCCTCAGTTGAGCTTGTCTACTGATCAAATGCTGCCTTGCTGCATATCATGCATAGAGTTCCCAGTATCTGCTGCAGAGCTTATATCGTGTACTCAAGACACACTCAGTTTGCGCTGCTCCCTTCTGTACTCATGCTGATATGCTGCATTGTTGGTAGGGTCCTGCTAGGATGCAACCTGCATGTGCTGTGCTGCCAGTAGGAGCAGAAAGCTGTCTGTTTCTGCACCCAAACCTTGCAAGCCCTCATCACATTCTGCAGTGAAGCAGCTGCAGTTGGCACTGCATGTCCCTATTTGTATGTCTGTTGACTGACTGCACAGCAAATGTGCAAGGAGGCGCCAAAGCCCCATACATCCCGGTTATCGATTGACTGCATAGAAATCATGCAGGAACATAAAAAATAATACACATGCTGTCTGCCGACTCACTGCACAGCAACCTTGCAGGAAGGTGAAGAACACATACAACCTGTTGAAGAACCGCGGCAAGGATGCGTACAAGGCCAACAAGCTGATGAGCAGCAAGATCCAGAGCCTGGAGCAGCACCTGGACTATGAAGCCATCATCCAGATTGCTGAGATTGATGACCAGGACCTCCTGTATCTCAACTTTGACAACCAGGCTCTGGGTGAGCACTCTTTCATTTTGTCTTTTTGACAGTCAGGCTCTGGGTTAGCACTCTTTCACCTTGTGTTTTGACAGTCAGGCTCTGGCTGAGCACTCTTTCACCTTGTGTTTTGACAGTCAGGCTCTGGGTGAGCACCCTTTCCTTTTGACTTTTGACAACCAGGCTCTGGGCTAGCACTCTTTCATTTTGTGTCAACAGTCAGGCTCTGGGCTAGCACTCTTTGATCTTGACTTTTGACAACCAGGCTCTGGGCTAGCACTCTTTCATTTTGTGTCAACAGTCAGGCTCTGGGCTAGCACTCTTTGATCTTGACTTTCTGACCACGCTGCCTATGACCTCTGTGCACGTAGCTGACGGGTGTGCAGGAGCCTGATGATGATCCAGCGCCAATGCCAGAAGATCAGCGCCTCCCCGCCCCCCATGAGCAGCCGGGGGCCCACCACAAGAAGGAGCCCATAGCACCAGCTGATGATGGTGAGTGTGGCACTTGACAGCATGCACATGATCCCACATCTGCACTGATTGTCTCAGAGACATGTGTTGAGCGTTGAGTGCTCATTGTATGTTGGTTTTTCAAACTTTGTTTGATGCCCCTCCCCCCCCCTAATGAGTCCCAACAACAGGAAATGGAAATTGACAGACTGCTCGGTCGGCTGACTGGTGGGTCAGCTGGCTGGTTGGTTGATTGACGGATGGACTGGTAGCTTGCTGGCTTGGTTGGTTGGTTGATTGGTTGGTCCATTGGTTAGTTGATTGGTTGGTTGATTGGTTTGTTATGCCAGCAAGGTGCAGAGGTACCACAAAAGTGCCAAGTCCACCTGCTGCTGGCGCTCCCTTGATGTTCAGACCTTTTGGGACGACAGTCACTACCACCTGCCAATGTCAGTTGTACTGTGTGGACCCACATCCGGACACAAGTGCTGAAACTTGCAGAAGCAGACAACTGTACATGTCATGACTGTCCTGAGGGTTAGTCTGTGGTCTGACATTGGAGCAGCCAACGGTCGATATCAAAGCAATTTTTTCCATCAGAGAGAGAGGAGCCCGGTGTAGAGGACACCGGGCCTGTCGTCACACCTGCCTAAAGTTTTCTCAAGGCAGAAATAAGCAGACATGCATCATGCTGTTGCAGGTACACATGGGCATTCACCAAGGAGGCGTCATGCTGATGATGCTGAGACACGCGAGGCCAGAAGGCAGGGCGAACACACAGAAAGGCAGGCGTCTATGAACCCTATCACGCTTGTGGGTAAGGGTCTGCATGCCGGCGTCAGTTCCCTACAAGAGGTGCCCCAGCAGGCCATTGGTCACATGATGGGCGGAGTCAGCGGTGGTCACAGCTCTCAGAGGCACCTTGCAGAACAGGCCACCGCAGAGGCTGCAGGCAGCAGCCCTCGCAAGGCTGCTGGACACAGCCCGCATCGTCAAGCCAGCGCCAAAAGCCCTCAGAGGAGGAGAAGGCGGCAGGCGGCAGCTGTAAAGAGGAATCAGAATGCAGCTGCTGCTGCTGATGATGCCCCAAAAGCCCGGGGAACTGGCAGGCAAATGGGATCAGACCATCCTGAGTCAGATGGCTCAGCAGGTGGTCATCCGCAGGATCAATCTGATGTTTCCTCCGGCCTTAGGGGCTGGGACAAAGTCAGAAAGGTAGTCAGAGGTACACCAATGGTCAAGTCCAGAGGTGATGGTGATGAACGAAGCGTCCCCTCCCTGGCTTCTTCTTCACCACCGCAGGAGGGAAATCCAGAAACTCGGGAACTGAAGCGTGACTCAAGTTCTGGCGGGAGCTTGAGCAGGAACACCACAGGCCCTATGCAGTATATGTGGAGCAGGGGAGGGAAGATGGCAGCTGTGTTAGCCATGATGGGCAGCAGGGCCAATGCAAGATATGGGTCCGACGAGGGTGGCTTCCAGGAGAGGCATGTGTCTCATGACAATGGCCCATGTGATGTCACATCCCAAGGGGCTGCAAATGCTCCTGTGGATGATGCTGTATCTCAAGCTGGAGCTAGGGATCCCCAGAAGTCAGCTGGGGCTCAGGTGGGTCAAAGGCAGACACCTTGCTGTTGTTCTGCATGCAAGCGCTAGCGCAACAAAGGTGCTCAACGCAGGACCTGCACGCATGATGACAAACATGGCAACACAAGACGCCTCAAAAACATGAAATGTTGGTGCAGATCCATCCGTGTATTGGCATTGATGTCTCACTGTTTCTGCAATGCTCTGGCCATTGTTCACGTCTCCAGCGTTGAGTCAGTCTCATGCCATCCTCATGTATCTATGCATGAGAAGACTCATCCAAACTGCCGTTTTTGCAGGAGTCCTCGGGTGGTGAAGAAGGTGTTGAACAGAGCAAGGACAGTGCAACGCGTAACGACTACGCTGCTGACATCATCAGGAGGGGCTTGAACAAGGAAGGCTGGAAGCTTGTCATCACTGGTGAGACTGGATTCAGCATCAGTCACCCCTTGCCACACATCTGGCCTGTCACTTTCACGAGCGCTAGGATGTTTTGCATCTTCTCTTGTTGTTTCTGACGTCTTGCAGGATACGCTTCTCTGCTACTGAATGTGCAAGTGTATTGATTTATGTATATTTCTAACACGCCTTCTGAGAAGTTTTGGATTTCCTTTTCCACACAACTTCTGATAACTTGTTCATCACACCACTTCTGCCCTGCTCTGATTGTTTTACAAGGCTGACAACGTTGTGAGTTTTGTGTAGTCCCATGGATGTCCTGGTGAGCTCAGTGCTGTGCATCAACTGCTTCCTTGCTGTTACGTCCTGTTCCTCTTCATCATTGACGTCATCTTGATCATACCTAATGTCATGTTGTTTGTGATCATCTACTGCTTCAGCTGTGAGAGCCATGCAAGCTCTCTGTGAGGTTCAGGTCGCAGTTTTTGAGTGGGAAAAGAAAGAAAATAGAAAAGATGGCGCCGTTAGGCCTTCAATACACAGAAGCTTGTGGTGATCCCAAGTTGGGCCCAAGCATCCCTTGGTGTTTTGAGTACTTGTGCCGCAGCATCAATAGCACTAGAGACAAACTCCACCTCAAGTGCAGGGCTCTTTGATGGTTTCAGCCAACAGTCCCAATCACTCATTGCATACTCTGTCTAGGGTGCAGGTGACAGTGCCAAGGCTGATGGAGCAGCCTGATAGTCTTCACAGTGATGGCTAGGGTTTCAGAGTTCAAGTGCAGGGCCTTGAAGCCGTTCAAGGTCTCAATCAAGCTCTAACCACGGACTGCAGACCCCTGATGTGCAGGCCTTTCTGGTGCAGCAGCGTTAGCAGCCTTCCCCAAGAGTTTGAGTGCGAAGTGCTCAGGCTTGCCGTCCATCGCCTGGCCACTAATCAGCCTTGTCTACTAATCAGTCTACTGATTTGTGCAGGGCACAGTCTGGGTGCTGGTGCAGCAGCCTTGATTGCCCTCAAGCTGAAGGACCGGTTCCCAGAGGTCAAGTGCTGGGCCTTCTGCCCCCCGGGGGGGTTGCTGACCCCCAACATGGCCCACTCCATGAAGCCCTTCTGCACCAGCGTGGTGGTCAACAAGGACGCAATCCCCAGGATGTCCCTCAAAAATCTGAACCGGTTTATGGAGGGAAAGCTGATGGCTTTGGCGTGCAGCAGGCTGAACGCTTTTCAGATTTTCTGGGGATCGTACGGGAAGGTGAACAGGCGGCATTTCTTTGCCAAGGAGATTTTCAGGCCCATCAGTGAGATGCCGGAGGAAGCCAGGGAGATGCTGGAAAGGTATGCATCACCCAATATTGTTGTTTCCATTCCAGTAACAATGTAAAATCTTGATGATGACAACTTTTTTATCTATAACTTTTTGTTGTTATTTTTCTGAGTCGACGTCAAGTGTGTCATGTAAAAGTAGTCTGAACTTTGGCAACTGGGACACCTCCATGACTGACAAAACACACACACTCCATCTTTGCATCAGAGC
>JAABUO010004291.1_pt1 | contig 16800 bp, 29 predicted proteins | sample 5559291 | NCBI WGS metagenome assembly JAABUO01 (sample SAMN10711878, study PRJNA513372) | rock metagenome | isolation source: Antarctica rocks | place: Antarctica: Victoria Land, Finger Mt sud | reverse complement strand
ATATGAATGGTCTGTTGGCTGTTGTTCAGACACTGTGTTTGCAAAGTAACTCTATACACACATCACTGTTCAAGCATTTGCGTATCTTACAGCAAATTGCAAATCTGAATGAGCAAAAACCTTTCAGCATCAAATGCTGTTGTGCAACCTAGCACCGGCTTGTAGTGTCGCTTCACACCAAATCAAGGTTGAACTCGGTGAGGCAGCTTTTTCAGCAGTCGTCAAGAAGACCCACATTGATTCAATGAGCCCATACACGCAGCTTGCGGCTTCACAGGCACAACAGCAAAGCCCAACAGCAAGAATGGATGTAGAAAGGCACAGAGACCTACTTTGTCTCTGTGCCTTTCGACATCCATTCTTCCTTCTCGTCTTCTCTGTGATTTGTGTGGCACGACTTTGCACTTGGCGAGGTTGTGTCACGCAGTCCACAAAGAAGACATTAGCAAAGTCAGCAAGCCTGTGTAACGTGTGGGATTCGAACCCAGGACTTTTCTCCTGGAAGGGTTACCGCTCTTGTTCAAAAGATGCCCCCAGGTCGATTTCTGAACCTGTATTGGGTTGCGTCTTAATAACGTCACATAGAGAATGCCTAGTGATGTCATATTTTGTGAGAAATGTTACTGTGCTTTCACCTTTCTCTACTACGGTCCCATCCCTGGGTTCTTTCAATTGGTTTCATAACAGTTGTCCTTCCACTGCAAGAAGCACAGCAGCCTTACAAGTGGGTACTGGAGTACTATAAGTAGTTGCTTGTTTACTACAAGTAATGACTTGTCAGGCAGTGCAATCATATCTGATGACTACGCCGTTGCACACAGGTACTTTTGACTTGTGTCTGACTACCTGTACAGTGTGGGAAACATCCAGCTTGCTAGCTGAGGGTCTGGCTGACGATGACTTCGCCGTTGCACACAGGCCAACATTAATCGCTCTTTGATTCACCGACGCTGCAACTCAGGTGCTGTCACAGGGCTCGCTTGATGACAAGCTCACTATGCAGTGTGATACCCATAATTTAAGTACACGCTTGCTGCCGAGCCATTGTCACCTTCTTTGTTGAACATCTGGACTTCAAGGGGTCTCGGCAGTGTGGTGCGCCCCGACTCCTCTACAGCAGGCTGGTGGTATTCAAGTCAGGACAACTTCTGCTTTCCCATTGCTCTGTTTGCTTGCATGAAAATTGATTGGCCCCAGTTTTATGGCACTGAAGATCTTTGCAATTCAGCACTGGCTCCAGATCCATCATTAGCTTGTTTGCCAACAGCTTCAAAAGCTGTCAACATTGCGGGGTCTACCTCATACAACATTTTTGCAGTTTATTTTCTTCTATTTACAGGAGTTGAAGCTGCCGCAGTGGCGTTCAGTGAATCTGCTGTGCCTGATTGCCAGCTGGCAGAGGGGACCTGTGTTAGTAAGGTGCAACCATGCACTGTGCTTGCGCACATAGCGCCTTACCTCAAACTGTCAAGAACTTTTGGTGAGTTGCAGCCTTACTGACAAACTGTTGCGTTGCTGATTCATGACGTCCGATTGTGCCAGAAACCTGCTGTCACTGTGTGATGTCAAGAAGCTTGTTTGCTACCTCTATGCATGGGCCTATCTGTTACCACTGGGCGCATTGTACCAATGCAGCAATTGACTGCCTTGAACTTAGAACTTCCAAATTTGTCTGCTTTCAAGCTTTGCCCAAGTTGCAGCCCTGAAAGCATTGCAGCACTGTGTTCACTGGCTTTGCAAGTGCCTTGTTCTGTCCACTTATGTAACAACATTGTGCATTTGCAGGCCATTGGCTGCAAGTAAGTAAAAGTTGGCATCTGTGCCCAAATGCTTACTGAACTGTCTATCCATGTGCTGCTTGAAGCTACCACTTGACTGTCCCTAATAGACCCTCAAGTGAGTCTCATTTCCAGGTCTGCTCAGTTGCTAGACAACGAGCTTGTACTGTATCCTAACAGCTTCCACTCCTTGTTTGCCCAACTCCCAGCAATTGGCCAGTATGTGTTTTGTCACTAGACCTGTGGTTGACCATGTGCCTCAAGCCAGAATGTGCTGCTCTATTGTTTTGTTTGAACAAAAGTCATGGCAAGTTGCTGTTTGAGGGATCAACAATAAAGGCACTGAAGACACTCAGGAGTGCCACGGGAATCAAGAGGCAAGGCAGGCTGCAGCTATGCCAAGCTCAGCATTTCTATCTTATCTTGTCTGACTCTTTCATGTCCTGATGAAAGGCTGCAATCTAGTCAAATGGGCTAGCTGGCCCCAACGACTAAAAAGTCCCTGACTGACTGACAATTGCAGTTTGCGTCTATCTCTTGCAGGGAGTAATGGCTGGCCAACAGGATGCAGCAGGTGCACTGAAAGCCACTCTTGGCTCCCGTGCTGCATGCTTGACTGAGCAAGATTACATGAACCTCATCAAACGAGGTTTCAACACTCCAGAGGCCCTGCTGGATGCCCGGGACAAGAGCCTTGAGAACATCCTTTCTTGTGAGGGGGCTGTGGATGCTGTACTGGCATGGCAAGAGGGCTGCAGGGGGCCAAAAATGCCTCTTAGTGAGCATTTCCCATGTATATAGTTGTGGTCAACCCCACATGTCCGATCATGATTCTCTAGCATGTAGCCCTTGATAGGGCACACTATGATCTGCTGTTGAGAGCTTGCAGACTTGTCCTAAATCTTGACGCTTTGCTGCACATACATGTAAGAATTGCACCTGTCTGGTCACGGTCATCCATGGGCCAACTGCAACTAGAAATGGAACGCAGGCAGATTCGCTGAAGACAGCATTGAGGAAGGATCAGGGCCCCCCAAAAGGGCCAAAACAAGTAGGTCTCCCTCGGCAAGGTCTTGTCCCCCATGGGTCTGCATGTCACATTGCTCATGCTTGCATGATACACCCCGTTGCACATGGCTTGCTACAACTTGATATGGTACTAAATCACAGCCCTTTTGCTGTGGTACTAAACACACCATGTAGTTACAGTCACATGGCACTACAACCACAGGCTTTTTGCTCATAAATGTGGACAAATGATTGTGACATGAGTACCATAGCCTGGCACAGCACAAGATACCACACCAGTTTGCAACGCCTGCTTGGTTTTCTGCGCACGCAACTTGCCCCTGGTAGAGCAGTCAAAGTCTCTTGTCACACAACATCTGTTTGAACCCCTGCCAGACCCCCGCTTACCAAACACTGGCAGTCAGGTGCTGCAGTACTGCTAGTGGCTCTTCAACTTCACAGGGTTGAAGGTACCAGTGACAGCAGTGTTCTACCAGCAGATGCTTGCCCTTCATGGGCCTCAGCCATACCTTGTACCTGTTGCTGATCCAGCTTCAGCTGTAGTCACCTTCACACAGTTGCTCCAGACGGCTCCAGACTTGCCTTTCAGCAATGAACTGGACACCTCAATATACGTTTGCAACTTCATTGCCAGTGTGTGGAGGACGTTAGCAAGCTACAGCCCAACACGGCTTCAGTATGGCTTGTTGTACAGCAAGGGGTGCCAGCTGAGCGCTGATAGCAGCCATGCTTTGACACCCAAGCTGCCCCCAGATACCATGCTAGTAGCTGAGGGTTGCACACTAGTGCTAGGCGAAGACAAGCATACTGACCTTGCAGCTGCTTTCACAGAGCTTGAAAGGAAGCGAGTGGATCTTTCTGGCATGCACTATGGTCCGGTCAATTTCCTGCTAGGCTATGCAGCAGCAGGGACCACAATACAATGGTGTTTTCTTCCATGCCGTGCAGATCAGGTGAGGTCCTTGTTCTTGACTTGTTCATCCTGTGCGATTGCTTACAGCAGCCTGACTATCTGTTAGATGCTCAATAAACGCTACCTCTTTGCTGCAGCTTATGCAAGCACTAGGGAATCGGCTGCATTTTGGCAGTGCTGAGAACCGATTGAGCTTTCTCCTGTCTCTCGTCCAAGCTTATAGACTGCTGGCAGTCATGTCTGCAGCTGTGCCGCAGCTGCCTGGAAGGTTGCCTCTGTATGCTGAGTTTGAGAGGGAGAACAGCATGTATGTACCTGCAACATTCCTGAACTAAGACTAAGCTGGGCTCCAAGGCATTTTGTTCTTTTCTCTGCACAAGGTTGTACAACATGGGCTCTTGCAGTGACTGAGATAAAACAAGTCATGGCTTCCAGTCTGAAGTTGTTTAGGTGCACAAGCAGATGCATGCATTGTTTACATCTTGTCAATATCTCTGGGCAGGCTCGTGGTGAGCACAACTGCCATGCTGTTGACTGGAGAGCGCCTCTCAGCTGTGTACTTGTGGACTGTCTTTTGGCTAATGTTACTGTGCGGCTGGTGTAGAATCATCCTGGAGGGCACGACAGTCTTCAAGCAAATCAAGCACTTCAGGGATTATGAGAGGCAGCAGAGGACTTCCCTTGCTGCCATTCAGCAAGCATATGCCATTGCCGGGAGGGCAGCTGACAAAGCCGAGCTTGAGGGACACCCTCAGTACCTTGTGAGCTGTACATTGCCCCCTAGGATGCTGAGGAGCCAGCAATATCAAGTCAGGACGTCGCCTCGTGGATACTTAAGCACTGTTTCATCTGAGCAGGTGACCTTGTTTTTGTCAGATAGATGAGCAAAGAAGCGCTTTACCATGCATTTGGAATGTCAGCTAGAACTCAATAGCCGGCTTGGCACAGCTTATAAAAAAAGGCATGTTATGCATGCACAATAGTATGGTCTGTGCATGACCTGCCTTGTTTTTTCACAGCTGCACATGAGCATGTGGTTGTGTTTGTGCATCGCACAAACAGGCTGTGTCTTGCAGGATCTACACGCCTTGGCAAGTGCTTGTTGTAAAGCAGCTCAAGTATTGCACGCAAACAACCTGGTTCATCGGGACCTGCGATTGCCCAATGTGGTTCAGCTTGCGCATCATCAGTACATGGTGATTGATTTGGAGAGCGTGGCAGGGCTGACACAGGAACGCTTACCTGAGGATTTCCATCATGCCCTCAAGACATGCACCTCAGAAGCGCTTGATGCTGCTGGCTGCTTTACAGCCCTGTCTGACATGTACTGCATTGGGGTCCTTCTGAAGGAAGCATACCCAACAGTCTGCTCGTTACAAGCTGCAAGTTTCATCCAGAGTCTCATGGCCAAAAAACTGACTGCAGAGGCAGCCTTGGAGTATTTGCAATATGAGTGGTGTCCATGACTATCCATGTGGCTGCAGCGCACTGCTGACAGCAAGCTAGGGGTCAAGAGCAGCAGAGGCTCACTCTTGACACACTGCTAGAGAACTGCGGTAATTGATTCGTCATTGCAGCGCTGCGCAATGCTGTTTACTAAGCACTTGCCTTCAACAGAACAACTATGTGCTTGTTTTGCGTGCTGCCATGCCCCTGCAGCTTGAGCTTTGCTTGTGCTATTTTACAGTCAGTCCTTGACACTAACTTTTCTGACCTGACCTCAGCAATTTAGGCTGCAGTTCGGGCAGTCTGGGTTGATCATTTTACATATGTACAAGCAAGGCCGTTGTAACTTACCTGAATTCATTAGGTGCTTACCTACCATATTGCTAGGCCTTCTCTTGCTTGACGCTAGGCCTTCTCTAGCTTGACGTGGTATACCCTGTTTGAAAAATCGATCACGCACTTTCTAACTCGACCTGACATGTGATATGATCTTCCTTTATACAGCATGTCATGGTTATTCTACGCTGCTGGCGCGGTCGTTACGGCTTCGCTTTTGCCGCGTACCCGAGACAAAGTGAAGGAAGTCCCGTGGGTTCCAGTAGCTGTCGCTGTAGGTCTCGGTGTTCTGGTCGACAGCATCAAATCTATCGGCAGTACGCACTGACAGCGTGCAGCAGTTCGAGGAATGATATAACGTCGAAGTCAAGCAAAACCCAGAGGTCAAACCCTCACCCGCTTGGGGTCATATTGGCGAACAAGTCGTACGTCGCAATTTCAAAGGAGTCACACTGGTCAAGCGCAAAGTCGCGACCTCTCAGACCTAGCTTCATACCTCTGTGGTGAGCCATCATCACGGCCTGTTTTATGTCACTGCAACCATATAAAGTTCGTTTTGGTTCAGGTCAATTTAGCCGAAGGATTTTCTTTCAATCTATCAATGGCGATAACACAGAGAAACCTCGTGGCAGTCGCGCAGGACTTGGCACATTGAGGCATTTCTGAAGGAAGCATGCCCAATAGTCTGCTCGTTACAAGCTGCAAGTTTCATTCAGAGACTCCTAGCTAAAGAGTTGACTGCAGAGGCAGCCTTGCAATATTTGCAACCTGAGTGGTGTCCATGACTATCCATGTGGCTGCAGTGCACTGCTGACAGCAAGCTAGGGATCAATAACAGCAGATTCTCATTCTTAACACACTGTCAATCCTTTCCTGTAGTTTTTTGTCACTTGAGCAACTTTCTGCATGCTTCAAAGAAACACTCCTTTGCAGAGGCATGGCAGGTGCTTGTACTATGTGTTCCTAAACATCTGCGCAACCTAAATTTGGGCGTCTAGTATTGACTGCATCGTGTGGCATGACTCTGTACTGCTATCAATGACTCGGAATGAGCATTCCATGGCAATGCTTCTAAGCTTTCTACTGCCCATGTTTCAATGCGGCAACCACATCAGCTTAGTGTAGCAATCTGGTCTCACTTTTAGCTATTTACCGCAGCAGCCACGTGTGCACATGTGTAGACTCTGAGCCACTGTACAGGTAGCCTCTGGCATGCATGGCACTGTGCTTCACGCGCATCAGCGGTACACATTTGTTTACAATCTGTTTGTTGTTCTGGCCATGGTCTACTAGGCCCTGCATGCGCATCATGGGCATTTCCAGGGTTATCTCCGATCAATACGAAAGTCGAATCAAGATGGTTTTCTTAGTGGTATGAATCCGATGTTCAGTTTCCGGAACTGCACTCTTCAGCAAAGCTCGGTAAACTGTCGGGAATCAAGATGGTTGGCTGTATATGATTGACATGTCAGCCGCTACTGTTGTGCAGCGTTCAGCCAACCTGACAGAATTCAGCTGCAGCCACCTTTGAATCAATCTAAACAGAACATGTCAGCAGCTGTAGGACACCCTGCAGGACATTGTTGCATGACCTATATCACAGCGCTGATGAGAAAAAGATGAAAGTCCTACTGAATCCTGCCCCTGTACTATTGTTTACCAGATGAGTTTGGTAAACATAGGCCAAGCTTTGGAGATAAAGAGTGCTAAAGCACATGCTAGACCATGAAAGCATCCTTGACAAGGTCTTACGGAACTGCGATTCACACAGACAACCAGAACTGGAAACTTGCAGGCCTAAAGGGCCTAGCTAGACTGGCAAGGGCATCAACTACACAGTGCTGCAACTACACAATGCCAACTAAACAGATTCTATGCTTCTGTGTACATTGCCTAAATATAGTCAGGCTTGTTCCCATCTGTTTCGTTCACTCAATGCTTGCACAGCCATTGCGCTTGATGACCACATCAACATTGTCAGTAATCTGAGCAAGGTAAGAGTCTGCCTGGCCCACCACCAGAATGGTTGTGTGGGGCAGATTGCGCAACACTGCTCCCACCCGGGACTTTCCCTCCCCATCCAACTGCTGCAGCACCTGCAGAACAGGCATGCCCTCTCACCAGCAGTAGATGCTACATCAGCAGAGGATTGACACTGAGACTGATCAAGAGCTCATTGCAGCACCAGCAAGTTGTCTGTGTGAATGTGGCAATCTGCACGCGTGCCTTCATAAACATGACAACAAGAATGCGCAACCTCAGTTTACCGACTGACTCCTGAGAAAAGCAGTGATGGCAATTCAGTGAGCCGGTGACTGGATGTGCAGAAGCACTTGCCTCATCAAGAACAATGAGATTGCAGCGTAATTGGCCTCGGCCGGAGATGAGGTCAGCAAAACCCAGAGCTAAAGCGAGAGCAACCCGTCTCCTCTCGCCACCGCTGAGTTGCCTGATAGACCTCTCCTTCAAGCCACCCTCACTCCGCACATGCACACTCTGAACCAATAGCCACACTTCAAAACATGCTTCACTGTACAGGATGGCTGAAAGTCTGTCTGCCTTACATGCTCCATGAAAAGTGCGCATGCAAGTTATGACCAAAGACTCACGGCACGCAGGGCAAAATGGCCCTGCATACAGGGCTGAACAGGGCTAAAGTCTGATGGCTCACATGCAGTTACAGGGCGTGACAATGCACACTAGGAGGTAATACATGTGACAGGACCAACGTACCACAGGCTATGGCCAAGGCATATGCGCATGTATTGAGTTGACAGCAGACCATGACTGATGCAGTTTGCATGGTGAGACCATGATGAAGTCATGTGCAGGGACTCAAGGAGGTTGGGGTGAGATGCATGCCTTTGTGATGCGCTCTATCTCTGCTGCTCCTGACTTGCTGGCAGGTCTGAAGGCTGCCAGTGTGAGAGTGGTGCCACTGCTTAGCTGCTCCAAGTACCTGCTTGTCAGCTCCTGTCACAGCATGCATTGAAACATTTGAGTGCATGTGATGCTGATACAGCCGCAGTTTGGCATGTCATGGCAGCTGCAAAGGGGCTGTGAGTCTGGCATGTACATTACTGGACAATCTGCATTGTAAGGTAGTGACTGATGTGAGTGACTATGGTAGTCATTCAGCCATACTACATAACTATGGGGAGGAAGATGTACAGTATGACATTTGACATGTTTGTCTTGTGAAGCATGGCATTTGAGATGCATTGTCAATCATGACGTAAATGCATGCTGACTTGTTGCAAATGCAGCAATGGCTTGATGTAACACAGGCCAGCTTTGCAATTGAGAGTTGACCAGAATCTGGGCAGAATTTGAGCAAAACCATTATTGCTGACTGGCCACAGTGCCATGTTGTCTGACTGGCACAAATGACCACTGCTGGTGAGTGCAGATGGGTATGTGCGATGCATGCTTGCACTGCTCCACACAAGCAACTGACTGATTGATCACCTGCAATTCCCCCAGCACCCCCTCAAGGGCAAAGCTCTGCACCCCGGTGCGCCCAAAACCCCTATCTACCTCCCCCCACAGACCCACCTGCACCCATTCTGAACCCCTAGTCAATACAACACATCTGCCAAATATCATTAGCTGCCATGGGGCATTTCTGATGGCTCCCCTGTGAGCGTATTTGTCGCACTATCGAATTTTGATCTTCATCCGGTGCATATTCATTCTTGCAGAGGGATGACATAATCATGCATGACCGTATTTCTGCAACATTTGCAGATGAGCAGCTGTGGCAGGTGGCCTACCAACAACAATGCAAGAAAGATGTGATAGAAGTCAGCATGGACAAGGTGTGTCATTCCTTGCGGCTGTGCATACATGTTGTGTGGTGTACGGTACAAATAGCACGGTACATCACCTGCTGCTGCAGATCAGCTTTTTGAGTGTTCAGCAGATCAAGCGCTTCCTGACTCTCAGCTTGCAGCTGACTCAATCGGCTGAACTCAGCTGAGTAAGGGTTGACAGCCTGCCTCAAAGCTTCCAGCTGCTGCTGCTGCAGCATGCAGTCATGTGATGCTGACTCAGCTGCTCTCAGCAGGCTGCTGCACTGCTGACACACCTGCTGCAACACAAACACCTTGTCCCCAATTCTCACACATGCCACTAAGAAGAATGATGATAGTGCTTACGCTCTCTAGCTGATCATGCAGGGCAGGGGAGGGACTGTTCAGAAAAACAAGTCTAAAGTCATCATGCACTCAAGCACAGAACCCCCCCATAACTGTGGCACACACACTCAGGCCATGAGTGCTCAAAGGCGACAAGCTGGTGAGAAGCCAAATGACTCCGGTCATGCTTGCCTGTGAAATGTCACCGTCTGAGGGGACAACTTGGTTAGCTTCCAGTGTTGGCTCATGCATGCCTGAGGACTGAAGTGCCAGCCTGGCCAGTGCCGGCTCACTCTGCTGCACTGTGCTCCTGGCCAGTTGCTGTTGTGCAGCTCTGGTCTGCTGCCACCTGTACAATACGCCAACAGTAAGCTTGTAACATCAACAGAAGATCTGTAACAGTGTGTGTGTCTGTGCTGTAGCTGCTGCCAAAGATAAGCTGCGCACCCATTGAGTGACTGAGGCGACAGCCAATGATCACAGACAGACAAAAATGGATTCATGCAAAATATAATTGCAGTTGGAAGGCATGTGTGCTGACTTGGACCAAAGACCATCTGTCCATGTGACACATGCTGTTGCTGCTTCAGTCTATTTCATAGCAGCCACTGTCTGCCCATCCACAGGAAAGGGTTTCTGTTGTGGCATTCATGACCCATGCTAGAGACATGCAGGCTCATTAGTGTTGTGCCATGCAAACTGTAGCACCCTTGCAGCTTGAATCTTTGCCAAGTGCAGCTATGACTACAACTGCAGATGCTGCTTGGTCACAACAGACATAAGTGGATGTCACAGCTATAGTGTAAAGGACATACTGTGCAGCCTCCATTTGCAGCGCAGAATACTGAGCTTCAGCATGACTGACAGCACCCCACGCAGCCCTCTCTTTCTGTCTGGTACCTTCCTTTACTGCCTCTGCCTGCCGCCATGCAGCTGCTTGCTCAGCTTCCTGTGCCTGCTGCTTCTCCTGCTCAATTGCCTCAGCAGCTGCTCTGGAAGCTTCCTGGGCCTGCCAAGCCTCAAGCTGTTGTTGTAGGGCAGCTTGCTGTGCAGCCTGCATACCAACAATTTTGTGTCAGATAACTCTTTGAAAAGCGACAACATCAACATTGATGGTGAGACAAAGCATTTCAAACAAGGTGCACAACAGTCAGCCCATGTCTTGTATAACCCTGCCTACTGACAGCCATGCTTGAGACTGAAAGCAGCTGTAGTTACACAGGCACAGGTTGCATGAGACCAGCAGGGCAGGGCAGGGCAGGTCAAGGCAGGGCAGGGCAGATCTATAGATACCAGGGCAAGCCAGGACAGGGGCAAATGCAAAACAGGGCAACACAACTCTGCAGCACGGCAAGACAGGACAAAGGAAACCAGGGCAGGGCGGGGCAGGACAGGGCAGGGTAGGGCAGAGCAGGGCAGGGCGGGACAGGACAGAGCTGCGTAAATTGACCCAGGGCAGGGCGATGTAGATTCAGACCGCACCTGCTCAGCCTGAAAAACTTCCTGTTCATGCCTTACTGCAGCCTCATGTTGTGCCACCTGGCGCTTCCAGACATTCTCAGCTGCCTCAGCAGCTTCCTGCTGTATGCGCCGCAGGCTCTGAGCAGCCTGGCTCACAGCTGTGGTGCAATGCCTGATGTCATGCTCAGCTTTGACCTGAAGTGCTCGAGCTTGCTCCATGACTTCCTAAAGGCCCAGCACAGAGCCTCATGACCAGCACTTAGTGTTATGAGGTAAAACAATTGTGCGCATGCATTAACATGAACATGGATCAGGTAACATCGTCGTCCTGTCCTGGTGGCCCATGTAACATGCAATAGCAGCTTGCATGCAAGCATGTCTGTCACGAAGAGAAGCTTTTGAGAGCTGCGAATAGACCCCATGGCGATTGTACAGTAGCCACACACTTGTCAACAATGGCAAGAGAGCCCAATGGGAGCCATGACTGTTGCATGCGCACTGTGCTGCTGTGCTATGCGTGCTGTGCTGCTGTGCTATGCACGCTGTGCTGCTGCGCTGTGCTGCTGCGCTGTGCTGCTGTGCTGCTGTGTTTTGCATGCTGTGCATTGCTGGGGTGCAGAAGGACTTGCCTCCAGACGCCAGACATTTGCCTGGAAGGTGGCTTCATCAATGGGCTGGAAGCACCTGTCACACAACAGCTCAGACGAGTCCTGATGTGTGCTGTGACCCAGATGCTGTGATGCTAGGCTCAAGTACTGCTCATAGCTGCTGCTTGCTGCCTGCATGCCAGGACGAGTATGTGCCCTTTGCAGAAGTTGCCCAGAGGCATGTACATGTGCTGGCAGCTTGCCAGCTTGTCATCCTTGCAACAGACTCTAGCGGATGACAAAGTGCCAGTCACACCTTCTGTCAGGTTTGGAATGAGCATAATGTTTGTTTTGCTTCAGTATGTATCCAGTATGTGCATGACCAACCCCAGGAGACGAGAGCTGGCCCGACTTCTTTAAGTCAAAGCTGAGGATGACCACAAGCGCCCACAGCTGTGGTGGGGGATGTCATGTTTTGCACCACAGCTGTGGGATGGGCTTGAGGGACAGTCAGCTGGACAGCATACCTGCACATCAGCCCTTTTGGCGCCCAATTCTGCTTGCTGGTTCATCAGCATGTGCTGCAGCTGCTGAAGTCACTGAGACCCACACTTCTACAGCTCTGCCTCTTTATACATCCTCCACTGCTGTGCCTGCTATGAGGCCCTTTGCACTTGTTGATGAGGTGTCCAGCCACTCTCCTGCTGAGGAGGCAGGTGTAGCAGTTGGGGACCAGCTCATTGCCTTTGCAAGCGTCACAGGACAGACGCCAAACACACTGCCTGCTGTTGCAGCTGCTCTTCAGGTATGCGTCAGCTGCAGTAACCCCTTGCCAGAAAGGCTTGCCACTATTGCAAATTGCAAGCACAGTATTAAGTTTTCAGTGTGGGCACTGCATCAAGCATTGTGGCTGTGTGCTGTATGGGGACTATTAATTGAGCAAACCTCATTAGATAGATTTTGCTGCAGGCTCATGAGAATCGAGAGGTTGATGCGCGCGTGCTGAGACGAGGCAACATTGTTGACCTAAAGCTGACACCGCATTCCTGGGCTGGCCGTGGCTTGCTTGGTTGTCACCTTAGGCCATTGTAACTTTTATCAATACATGTGATTGGCATGCTGTCATGTATATCAGGGTAACAGTTGTAAGGCAACTCAATGTTTAGAGCCATGTTGCCTGACTGTATCCTTACCAGCAGTGTGCAGTATCAGCTCTCTTTAGCACTTCATGCAGCTTGTGCCCTTTGACTCATGGCAAGCATGAGATGATTGGGTCGGTGCTACACCTCAGTTGTCCTTTACAAGGTGCACAACCAGAAGCAGCAACCTGCACAGTTGCTTGTATCTCAAATGTTGCGGCTGTAGGTGCATGTTGTAACATCCCATCAAACATTTGAAGAAAAGATACTGTACAATAGCAAGATGGATGCAGAACAGTTCAACAATGATGTGTCACATCTTTCACAAGCTTTAACTACATAGTTGTACAGGTATCATATGCAAGCTGCGCATATGTTGTGCTACTAAAAAGCCACAGTCATCATCGAGATTATCCTATAGCACGGCAGCAGGTGGGTACTGAGTATGCAACATGATCTGTTGGTGCCTTGTTTGGTGCCGAATCTATAGTAGCCAGAGAAACCCAGCTGCTGCTCCAAGAGAACAGCCAAAGACGAGGAAAAATGCCATGATGTTACCAGCCATATGAGCTTGCTGACCCTGCACAGGTTCATTACACACAAAGCATCACGCTGTGCCGCAACAGCAGTCTTGATCAATAGCAAACATGCATGTGACATGTGTTCTGCTGGGTGTAGCAAGCATGAACTGCCACGAAGAAAGCAGCCTGAACATTTCAAAGATGCATATGTACAGATGTTTTTTGTGTTTAATTTTATTACTCTTGTAATGTACAGGTGCTGAGATCATCCCCACCACAGCCTGAAGGTCTGCATGCACTGCTGAGCATACAAGGAAGGCTGCAAGGCACCCTCTATGTGTCATGGCACATTCTACAACATGGCAGGAGGTCGTAGAATTGAATCTTACTTCAAGGCCTTGAGGAGCTACCATCATGGACACTGCTGTCAAATAGCCATTGGTCAAACCCAAAGCCAAGGTCAACAGGCCCATCACAGTTGGCCCAAAACCCTGGCTGGCCGCCACATAGAAAGCTGGCAGAAACAAAAGTCTTGCCAGACACAAGTTCAGTATCAAGCTTCTGTTCTGCATAGCAAACTGTGCTTGCACAGGCAGAATTTTGCCGGCTGCATCTGCTATGTTGAACGCAGTGATGAGCAGTATAGGGTACCAGCTGCCTAGCTGCTGTGATGATATGTCCTCAGCAAGGAAGCCAGGGAAGATAGCTATGGTGATGGTGTAGACTGAGCACACAGAAGCTGCGGGCTGCCATATTGCTCTGGCAGTGTACATATAGCTGAAGCGCTGCCGCCGGTCACCTTGGAGGATGGCGCCACCAGTGGGCTGCACTGCCACTTCACAATCTGATGACGTGCGCCCATCTATCAAGTGAGCGGTTCCTTCCTGTACAGCACAATCTAAGCTTGATGGTGGCTGCACAAAATTGTACAGCAACCAGGCGACAATTGGCAAGACAGCAAGAGCATGTGGCACAATATGGCAATACTTGCACGTGATAGATGAAGCACTTACAAGCCAGCAATTGTTAATGCATGCCAAAGTATTGGTAGCTGTCTGGCTAGTAGAGCATCATGCAAATGTTGCAAAGCATGCTAAGGGCCATTAGGTCAGCGTCGTCAGCAGGCACATCTTATGAGCTTTTGTTGTAAGCAGCCACTGACCTCCTGATCTTGCAGTTGTGCATCTGTATCAGACTCGAGTTTGCTGTAAGAGCTGGCCCTGCTGTCATGTTCTTCTACTGCTGGTCTGGGTGGAATAGATTCCATGATGTAGGGCTGCAGGCTGGACTTGCTCCTCTTGCGATGGTATTGTACAAAGGGTAGCTTGGGTAAAATACAAGCATACAGCAAGAAACAAACAGCGCATACAAAGGCTGACGCTGCAAAGTACACCCCTGCGCACCACATGGCAGCATTAAGACTCAGTGCAAACATCAAATGATCACTGCTGCCATGAGCTATGCTGCAATTTCCCACTCAGGCCCATTGCTTTATAGGCACCAGGCACATCATAAGATTTGCCCAACTATTGTGGCATACACTACTCTGTGCAAATAGAGCGCATCAGCTGGGTGGTGCACTGGACTTTGCTGCACAACAGATGAGAGGAGAGCATTTGCTTTGTCTGGTATGGAGACAATAGGGCACATGCCTGCGCTTTTTCTGAGCCCTTCCGCAGTGTCAGGCAAAGCAGCTTTAGTGATGACCCGCAGCAAAGAGACTGCCACTCCTGACACTGCAGTGCCAGTTACCACTGCCTGCAATGTAGCTGATGGTGAGATTGTGCAGTCTGAACTTGCTGCATAACCAGCACGATTATGCTGCTAGATGCTGGTAGATGCAGCATATGAATCTATAAGTGAACAGTATGCAGGTCCCCTGAGGCAGCTTGCAGCATCATTATGAGACCCTAAATTTGACTCAACAGACCAGCTGCTGTAATCTGACTGATGGCTCTTGAACTGTGCCTTCAGGTATGCTTTTTGACTTGTTGCATGCACACCAGGCAGACCATGTAACGTGGAGACTAGCAAAATACAGTGAGGACAAGCAAAAGCAACCCAGCCAGTATGGGCATGCAAGATGTAACCCAAGAGTCTGTCTGACATGATTAGGGGGGGCGAGCATACCTGGGTGTATTTGGGTGGCAGAAGAGCAACATCGCCAAAGATAGCACCTTGGGCAATGCCATCAGAGAAACCCACAAACACCACAAAGAGGAGAATGACTGACAATGGCGACTGATGTGACGCAACAGCATCCAGCTGCATACCAGCACGTGCTCAACATGCAGCGGGGATTCTGGCCAAGCAGGACCACATTGTGTGCATCATCTCAAGCAGCATGAAAGCTGCCAGGACAATTACGTAATGCCTGCCTCCAGACAACAACATACAGCTATACTACACAGAAAGTGGGCCGCAGTCATGTGTGGGAACAAACAGCTTGGCCCTGCCTGGTTCGCAGACATGCCCAGAAGGCTGGAATGCAGACAGGGGGGTTAGGCAGGGAGTTATGAAGTCAGTTGTTACGTGCTAAGATGCAACAACTCACCACAGGTACGGCAATCATTGATATACAGAAGCCTGCCATGCCGCCAACAATCCGCAGAGCAATATTTGTGCGATCGTTATAGTGAATCATGAGCAGTAGCATGGCCAGCGTTACAGGTAGGTAGCAGACTGTGATTAGCCTGTCAGTATGCTGGCCCTGCAAATGTGGCAAGCATGATATGCTGGTTATCTGAAAGCACTTGAATAGGGCTGATCTGAAGAGTTGAACAACTTTTTCAAGTAGTGGCCTGCTATACAATGATCCGCTACAATTTACAGTTGTGCAACACACACAAGAAACTCAATGACCCCAACGCGGCATACCGGAAACTCCAATTCAAAGTAATCAGCAGCAGTAATGAAAGCGTTCCAAGGGAAAAGCAGCCCAGCTCCCAACGTGACGTAGATGGCGTATGTGACAAATCCCTGCGCACTATGCTTAACTTCACGCACGTCCTGTTGGACCTGTGGCTTGACATAGTCAAAAGCGGACCTTATCAACCGGTTCCGACATGCTCCCACCGAGCTCGGGAACCCGTGGAAAAAGATTGGAACCACAACTTGATTGGGCCAGCAACCTTACAAAAGGAGGATATAATTACTCACTGAAGGTGCTCGTTGCTGGTCGTGCAGGCAACATATAACGCCAGGAAGATGCGAACAAGTATTGATTGGTTGTGCTGTTGCGACAGACCAAAGCTGGCAAGTCTGCTGTCTAAGGATGTGACACATCCATCAACAAGGTTTTGAACGTCAATGTGCACGTTCCAAGCGGAAGAAGTATTTTACATGTTTCCGCCAGACAACAAGTCCGATCACATGCAGCAGGGTCTAATGACCCTGCATCACATCATCAGTTTGCAACAATAATGTTTGTCTGTGGACACCCCAGGCACAGCGC
>JAABUO010004290.1_pt1 | contig 16802 bp, 21 predicted proteins | sample 5559291 | NCBI WGS metagenome assembly JAABUO01 (sample SAMN10711878, study PRJNA513372) | rock metagenome | isolation source: Antarctica rocks | place: Antarctica: Victoria Land, Finger Mt sud | reverse complement strand
GAGGGGGGGGCTTGGCCCCATAGCTCAATGCATGCGTGATGCAGGGCGCCCATAGGATCAATCAACTACTAGAAAGCATGCATACCATCAGATTAATATCAACTACAGCATTGCCTTATAACAAAAGAAGAAAACACTGATGAAGCACACCTTCTTGAACAGGTCTGTGAATGAAGCGCCAAGGGCATCAGAAGAAGGGGGGTCAGTGTAGCCATCAGCAGAGGCTGACGTGTTTGTTCGCAGCGCCGCTCTTTGAGCAGCCACAAAGCGCCTCTCTGCTAGCTCTTCAAGCTGATGCCGGGACCAGGTGAGATCCCTCACAAAATGCCGGTCAAACCTTGCTTCCTATAGGCATGAAAACGTGATGATTTTGATATAGAAGGTCACAAGCTGGACCAGTTACAACTTGCCTCTCTGCTCATAGTTTTGACTGACAAGTCAGCTCTTCGATAGACACAACATGCTCCCAGAGACAAATGGGGGTCGGTTTTGAGCCATGTGTTAGGAACTTTTCCGCGCTGTACGCTTGCAAGATTGACCAGCAAACTGGTTCCAGGCAAAGGTCATATGCAAGTTTTCAGGGCATGAGTAAATGTTGTTGGGACAATGAACTATTTTGCATGAGTCAGCAGGAGCACACGAGGCAGTGTGTTAGCAGACAATGGGCTCGACATACAGATGGCATGTCAGCAATGAACAGGCGACAAAGCATTGTCAGTCCTGCACCTTTGTTCCAGGCTAAATTAGCAGTCAGCAGTACAGCTGTAGATGCTACCTTGAGGGTTTTGTCTGTGTTCAGATCAAGAGACATTCTGGAGTCAGGGAAGAAGAAATGTAGTCGCCCAAAGTTGAGCAGGTCATTCCGGCAAACCTCCCTGGCAAATGCTTTCATTGCCCCTGGATACTGCACAGGATCTAGAAGCACTACCTGCAAACAAATCAAGCCTGTAATGATGCGCAGCTGCTGCTTTGCTGTTGTACTCTGAGAGCTTGTGCTGTAAGACCTGCTGCTCTGACCTCAACAGGGCCGGCTGCCTTGCCTCAGCGCCAGTGCTGCAGCATCTGCAGCTGGTACCTTGGACTGTGATTTGCAAAATCTAGACATTGAAGCTCAACACTTGATGTGGAAGCAAAACATGGTTTGTCTGAAAGCAAGACAGCTGAAAACTTTTGCTGTTCATGCAGCCATTGCAGCAGCCGTTGAGCAGTGTATTTTGCCACTTGGAAAAGGGTGGGATACCAGCCTCCTAAGATGCGGCCAAAGATGCGCATTCCTGTTTTCACACAGCAGCGCGCAAACCATCTCATTCACTTCTCAGCCATTGCACAGAACCTGAAAAGCTGTGACCTGAACAGCGCTTTTGAGCCGGCTGCAAGAGCAATTCTGGTACTGACCTCATCAAAGCAGTCTCCAAAGACTGCGAGGGACTCATAGCCCAGCAGCTTGACCAGGCTGGACAGCAGCTCTAACTTCTGGTGGGCGCTGATGCCTATGCATATGCTCCTGATAGTATCCACTTGGTCCTGCATCATCCAAAGCTTCTTTTCATTATTTTGTTTCTCTTTGTACTTATTTCATAAGCATTTGTTCATAAAAAATATAAGTCGTGAAGCCTCCTCATAGCTGGTGATGTAGTTGGATCAACATGCGTGTAGAGGAGTCATGGACTGGAGTGGAGCTTCCCCACAACATGAGATAATGCAAGGAAAATTCTAGGCCTTTTGAGAATCATAATGGAGCCTCTTGGGGAGGCAACCTGGAGCCCCACAACATGTGTGTAACCCAGTGGGGCAGTCGTGGTGGTGCTGTGCAGTGCATACTGAATGCTGTTCTGTGTACTAGGTCATCAGGGGCAGGGAGTATATGCACTGCTGGGAATACAAAAGTCAAACGGCTGCTTTTCTACCAGGTGCTTGTGGCCATACTGCATGTGACACTCATTGAAATATGCAGACGACATGCAGGTTGCAGATGAATAAAGTACACAGGCCAACATTGCCCTTGACTGTCTGTGACAGCAACGATTTCTTCACATGTTCATCCGACAGTGATCCAGTATCAGCAGGCAGCTCAGCAGATCGTCAGCTCTGCATCTTCTGGGCTGCCATGACTACACACATGCTCTTCATGCATCAGACTCATGCCTATAGCGGCTTGACAAGGCTGCAGTAACAAGCTTGAGGTTGCAGCACTGAGTGCAATGTCAGCATCTGCGGTCTGATACCATTCAGCAGGCAATGTGATACGGATCCAGGAGAAGCAAGACATGCAGAGCATTCAGGTGCCACAGCTGGTTGCTGACCTGTGTGCTGAACAGAGACTGCAGGAGGAGAGCCAGCACAGGTGTAGGTTGCTGCTTCACTACTCGCACGTTTGCTTTCAGCGCATCTGCTCGTTGCAGTGCCCGCTGCTTCGCATATCTGCATTCAAACATACATATATGTCATATTAACATTATCGTACTATTACTACTATAGATTTCTTGTAATATCATGCTTCATGCATGCTTCTGCATTCGCAGATCATGCATGCTTCATGCATGAGCTCAGGCGCCAGCCAATATCCTCCATAAGGAGCAAGGTACTGTGACAGCTGCAATGACAAGGTATCAAAGAAATGTTGTGATTCATGTAACAGTATGCATATACAACTTTCACAGGGTACAAAGGCCTCACTTACTGCGCTGCTGTGCCTTGACTTTAAGACATCAGCACAATACAGAGTGGCAGGCCTACAATATGCATGCAGCCAATCAAAGCTCACATAGGATATGCCACTGATCACCTGCTGTAGTAGGCAAAGCCGCCTGCAACTGCTACTGCAGTGGTGGCAATGGTTATCCTGGGGTGTGACGTGATAGCTGGAGCTACTCTGTCCACTTCTGACCATGCCACATTGAAGGGCGTCGCCAACGTGTCAGCCACTTCCTGATTCCGCGCCGCAGCAGCAGCTCCTGTCACCGTGCAACTTGCTTTGATTGTGTTCTCTTGTGGCGTCAAAGTTTCTGCTTTCTGTCACAACAAAGAGCCATGCAGGTGACAAAACGGGCACACACTGCTGATGCATGCCTAGCAAAAAATGGCAGTGCTTGACGCCCAGGGGCAGGGATGATGCGTCTCGCCCATCATTTGTTTTGTCTCTCTGGAGGATAGAAACTAAGGTATGTCTGGCAGTCTGCAAAGACTGTGCCAGCCTGACTGGCATTTGATTGTGCATTGCAACCGAGACAGGAGAACAGGGTAGTACTGCAGTTTGTGGTACCTCCGACAGCTGACACTCCAACAATAGACCCCAGTGCTAGCTCCATGGCTGTGTACTTTGGTCTCAAGAGCTCCTTACGTAGCCTTGCCAGTGCTGCCGCATCTGCTTTCTGACTATACAAATGCGATAGTAACAAGAACTGCTGTGATGCTCTTGCATCTGCCTTCACCTGTCATCAGCAGGAGTCTGCGTAAGCACGTCTGTGGCCCTCCTTACAGCGAGGTGCAGGACCGGCATGTGCTGCAGAAGCTATCTTGAGAGGGCCACTCATTACACTTGTGATTACATCAAATGCGAATGACCTTGGCAATGCATACTGCAATTGCAGGAAGTTGAAGATGGGCTTACTCTTGCAAGCATTTCAGCACCATCTCTGCTGTTTGCGTCAGTCATGATGTCCATGAGTTGGGTGACTGTGTAAGAAACGATGCAGTCAACAATGTCAGCGCTGGTCCAGTATTCACCTACAATGATCACAGCCAGTTTAGAATTCGGTATGCTGGCATCTTTGCAAGAGGACATGATGAGTGCCCTACCAAACTGTGCATCCCAGTTGTCATCGTTGCATTTGATTCTCTCTTGGAAGTTACGCAAGCAGATAGTCAAGTGACCTGGCCGACAGAGGTCGACAACAAAGTGCCCTCTGCTCTTCCCTGATGATCTCGCGTGGTCATTGTACTCATCATATGCTGTTTGCATCTGCATCAAATTGACTAACATTGGACATATGTATAACTACAACTTGGTATGTTTTGTGCATGCAAACAGTGATGCGCTATATAATATGCATACGTTGCAATACGTAATTTGCACACTGGAAAACCTTGAGAAGGCATGCACAACACTGCAAGTATCAAATGCCTGAAAATTGCCTGCATTCTGATTGTTGTCTTGCCAGAACCCCGCTTCCCAAAGAAGATGTACGTGGTTTCTGCATCACGTCCCACTTGATGCTTGAGGCAAAGATACTCATATTGACTTGCAACGCTCGCAGATTGTACCTGAAGGGTGGAACCCCTGCAGATCGGAGTGCACATACAGCGAACTTCCATCATGGAATGTCTTCTCCGCCGTTCTGTCAGTAAAGGGGTTCCGACTCAACCCAAACTGCTTCAGAACGTCGGTCGAGGGCATGTCTGGATCAGATGCAGTTCACTGCGGTTGAAACGCCAGCTGAACGCTGGCCCGTGGGTGAGAAGGCAGTGCGGCCCCTTCTGTTGGTGACCTGGTATACTGTAGGCAAAACAACCGAAGACAACAGGGTCAGCTCGAGCGCTGGCAGACGCTACAGCACTGTCAGCAAGTCCCGACAGTAGCATCGGGACGTCAGGGCACTTCGGTTCCAGCCCTTTGACCCAACCTGTTGATAGTTTGACCGCGATCGACTCGAGCGTAGGCCTCTTCAGTCAAGTTTTCTTGATTTGATCGGAGATCGACGCACAAGTGTGTAGGAAGTTGCGCCATGACCGCTGCAGATCCACAGGTGACGGTCAACCTGAAGATGCATGCAAGCTTCGTCCTTGCTCACTAGCAGCAAAGCTCCTGACGGGGTGTGCTTGCGGCAGGTGTTTTCCCTGCCTGCTTTGTATCAGCAAGCCTGTCGCATCCATCAACAGGCAAGCGACTTGTCAGGAGCGGACGCCGACAACGTAGTCAAGGTGGCTTGTAGGACCTTGCGTGTCAGGCAACCAGGCTACACCAACGAAAACATTGCGGAAGCGATCAACACGTGTGAATTAGCTGGTCATTCCACCTGCAGGCCGGAGCAGCGGTCATGCAGCAGTGTCAGGCAGCAGTAGATCAGCTGGCATTGTTTTCTAACAACGAGGATGCGGATGACATAGCAACAGCAGGTCAAGAGCACTCACTGTGTTTTTGTGTGTGCTGGCCAACGTGCATCCAATTTTTTGAGCTGACCAACACTGAACTATCACTTGCAGATCTCAAGTACATGCTTATATCCGCCATGCATGGTGACATACTGGCACAGACACAAGTCCGGGACCCAGAGGTGCGCAGACACACGTTGCAGTCTGCTGTGAGACACTACAGCAGGTGCTCCTTGCTGCCGATTGCATCAGCATGCTTTGTCATACCTGCCTCTATGAAATAGCAACACAATTGAAATTAAATCTTTCATGCTCGTTTGCACTGCACAGGTTTCTGGAACTCTGTGAGCAGTACGGGCTGCTGTCAAAGGATATAAAGGCGGCTGCAAGACTTGACGGCCAGGAGCCTCTTGACCAGAACACCAAGCGGCAGCAAAAGGTGCAACGCTTCAAACAAGAGCGCGAGATCAAAGCAAAGATGGCCAGTGTTCAGATGAAACGCATGCGAATTGCTCACATCCAGGAAGAGGTGAATCTAGCTGAGTGCTGCTGTCTCATATGTCAGCAGATGCGCATGCAAGCTTGGAGCAATTGTCAGGATGCTGTTATCTGCTTATGAGCCTGGCATCCTGCAGCCAAAACTTATCGCAATGCTGATGCAAAGCAAGGCTTTCAGAATGCTTGACAGCTTCGCTAGCAATCAAGCATAGCATGAGTGTGCTCTCATCAGCCAACTTCCCTTAAAGCTTGTGGTGTGCAGGATGGTGCTGCTGATGATCAAGATGAGGAATCGGAGAGGGAGACCAGTCTTTTGCAGATTGAACTTGAGACAATGAAGGCAGTGGAGCAGACACAGATGCTGCAGCAGGTTAGTAGTTGCAGCATCAAACTGCTTATCCAAAGGGCATTCTTCCCTGCTGCAGCACCAAAGAAACCCTAAAAAAGAAAACTGGTTGAGCAGCTTTACCACACCAGCATGGTGTGAAATGTCACGCACATGAAGTCTGACTTTGTGTGCCATTATTTGTGCAGTTGGCCATGCTGTTGCATGCTGAACATGTTACCATCCAATGCAACTCAACGGCACCAACAGTGTGTGTTGGTCAAGGGCGGTCAGTGTGGTGTCACAACAGCAACCTCTACACTCATCCACAGGCCTGGTGATCAGGGTATACATGTGCATGACAGACAGATAGTTTAGTCGTGATTGGCCTAGTATACAAGGCATGTCCTGATGGTTTCCGGCTTAAGCATACACTCCTGCCAAGGCTAAGGCCCTACCCTGTGAGGGGACATTGGCTCTTGTTTTGAAACATAGATGACACACAGATGTGAGGTGTGTGCTGCATCAGGAGGTGGATCTGCTGGAGCATGCAGCTAGCATCCCCCCCGACCAACGGCAGCAGCCCCCCCGCCCCCCTCCACCTGATGTCATGCAGCACCTGCTTGGGGCTGCCTCCAATCTGCAGAGGCAGCGCCAGAACTTCCAAGCACAAGTCTTCCGGCCTACAGTAGCTCTTCCAACAGTCAGTGTTGAGCAACAGGTAGCTGTCAGCAATCACATGACTGTACCTTGGAATACTTGCAGATGCCAAGCAGCTTAGTTCACATTGATCAAAAACATCACTTTCATTGCAACTTTCAAATTTGCGATTTTCATCTGTGTTAACATCTGTGCTGGTAAGCAAGATTGTGATGCAAGCATGTAGCTGCTGCTGTTGCTGCACGCATTCTTGCTTTTTGTTTGAGCAGTTGTCTGATGCCTCATGCAGAACTTGAGTGGCTGTCCATACATCGTGTCTGCAGTCCTGCCACATACTCTATATGCTGACAATGCTTGCATGGTTGATTTTTGCATATTGCAGGGCATGATTGAGCTACAAAGAATGCAGGAAGCCCAGCAGAAAGAGGCAGCTGCAGCGGCTTACAAAGCTGCTCATGAAGATTCAGATGAGGACAGCGATGCCAAGGTTGACAAGCAGAGAGCATGGGATGATTGGAAAGATGAAAACCCAAGTGGTTGGGGAAACAGCAAGCTGCGGCCAACTGCCTGAATGTCACACAGTGTGTTCTTTTGGCGTTCAGCGCCACACGGCACGTGGAAGCCAATTGTCGTGTCTGCTCTTGCAATCTGCTGTATGTGGCATGCATGGAATGATGGTCACTAAGGCCTGGGCTCCCATTGTGAAATTATTGCTGTCAAGCAACGCTAAGCAAGGTACAGGTCTGTGTGCTGTGAGCTGTTGATGTACACCTACGGGTGAGTGGCCACCTGCTGGTCCACATGCATGGTGCTGATGCATATGATGATTTTGCTACCCTGTCCATGCAGATTTGCTGCTCCAGGTGAGATTTGCAACCATCAGGGCATCTGCATGACGAGTACTAAAATGGACTGTGAAACGGTCACAGCTAGCGCGGCCAGCTGATCAGAGGCTTATTTCATGGTGCTGCATAGAGCTGCACTAACCTGAAAATCAGCTTAAGCAAGCTTGCCATGTGCATGCTGACTGTGCTACTGTTGCATACTCAACGTGTTTGAACAGAGACAGGTGACGAAAGTGTCCATGAGTAGAAAAGAAAACTAAAGTGTCCATAAGTATCTGAAGAAAAAGTCAACTGACAAGTCAACTGTGCTACATACACCTGTGCTTTCAAGCCAGGATGTCTGATGAGTCACAACTGGCTCCACACCCCAGACTGTAAGGTATAAAATGAAATGAAATGGAAGTTGCAGCACGACTGACTGACTTTCCGTTTGATGCCCAAGGGGAAACCTCAGCATGCTGCGCAGCATATTAACTTCTATTCAAAACAATGCAGGGCTTTCCAAGCCCCAAGTCAAGGGAGCAGTGCATTTCATGGCATGTGGAGGCAGACCCCAAGTTCTAGCCCGCTTATTAGACTTCGACATCAGTTGCTGGTGTGCTTACCTTGAGTGCAGGGTTCTTCTTCTTGAGTGCAGGCAGCTTCAGCCATGACTCACAACTGTTCGAGCATATTGCCTCGAACACGTCGTCCTTGCCGCGAGAACACTTGGTATGAAGAGTGCTTGCATATTTGTACATGTTAATAGCAGTGATATTGGGCTGGCCTCTTAGACTCTCAAGCCGTGCTGAGTCTGCATGCTTGCAGATCCTGCAAAGAGCTATGTCGAGCGCTGCGATGGACAATCTCGACATCGGTGAGAATTCTGGTCTGCATGCCTGTATATCTTTGCAGCGGTGCTGTCCTTCTAGAGCACTGGCTGCGCAGGCGCACAGTATTGTTGTGTTGTGCGTTGTGATACTTATTGGAGCGCACATGTTGTGCATTCATGCATTGTTATTCCTTGCTGAGCGTTTATGTGCAACCACTCACAGGCTCGGACTTTCAGAGCGAGTGGGCCACTCTGCCTAGGGATGTCCTTGCAAAGGTTCTTTCTGAAAGATACACCCTATGCTGCTTGGCACGGCAAGTTTGTCAAGCCTGGCGCCAGCATGCCTTTGCTACCCCAACTGCTGTTGATGTAACTCTGGCATCCCCACAAGAGCTGGTCAGCCTGGCAGCTTGGATGCAGCATCTCAACCCCAATCCAACAGTCTCTGGGGCCCTGGTGAAGGCAACTCTCAGGGAGGGCAGCTCAAGAGACAAGCCACACAGAGCGTTGCTACAATACATGTCAGACGCCCTAGTTGAAGCTAGAGCTTCTCAGGGGCAGACAAGGCCAGAGCAAGGTTCTGCACAGGCTAGCCAGGCAAGCCCATCAGCAGAGTCGCCGGTCCCCAGCCAAGCATCCTCCTCAAAGACACAGCAAGCGTCAGAGGTCAAGTGCTCCACACAACAGCTGGCCAGCCTCAAGCTGTCCGCCTGGTCACAATGGAAGGTGTCCATCCGAGATGGCAATTACATCTTTGAGCACTCCACTGAATTGACCACAGGCCTCTGGCAAGGCCTACAGAGAGCACAGATACACAACCTCACCTTGGGAGAATTGTTCAGCGATCAGTTCTGCGACAGGCTGCCATGTTTGAAGGCGTCTCAGGTCCTTCTGCCAGACAAGTCAAGGCTGCCAGGACTGGCCAATCTTCAAGCCCTGACGCTGAACCTGAACCTCTTTGGAGTACAGGCAATGTTCCTGTCCAGCAGCATCAATGGTGGCATGCATAGCCTGCATGAGCTGTCACAGCTCACCTCTCTAACCATCAAGGCCAGCGAGGTTGTGCCAGAAGGCGGCAGAAAGAAGCACAGAGTGCCTGCTGAGCAGCTACTGCACAGTCTCCCGGACAGCCTCAGATCCCTGGCCCTGCACAACTTTCGGGACAGGTGGAAGTGCTTTGGGGATCTGTCCTGCAGGCCCCAGCTTGTCAACCTGGATCTGACTGAATCCTCCTGCATCTTTCCACCTGAAGCAGAGGCCTGGAGTCAGCTGCGCGAGCTGCACCTGGGCGACTCTCTTGTCTGGTTGATGAACGGACAGCCATTTCAATTCAGTGCGTTGAACCAGCTGACCAAGCTGTGTCTGGTGGATTGCTTCTTTGGAGTGCATGCCCCAGGCCAGCGTGGAAACACACATCACTATGTGTATCAGCAGATGCAAGCTCCAACTAGCATCGTCCACTTAGACATATGCACCAAGAACATCAAGGTAACTGGTCCTGGCTTATGGTGTCTGTCATGGCACATGATGTGCCTTGTGTGTGATGATACAGACAGCATGCATTGCCCAGCAGCGTGGCAGCATTGATTCCGACATGGCAAGACAGGGCATGGCATTACTACTGTTATATTGGTTGATGGCCACTTGTAGGCATTTAGCCTGCATTGTGGCAGCCACTCATCATTCATTCAGGCTAACGTACAGATGTTGCATGATGTCAGGAGTCATTGCATTCCTGCATGTTACATCTGAGTTCCTTCTCAATGCTGAGCTTCAGGCTAAGGCGCTCCACAAGGCTCCGGTTGCTACTCAAGCATTCTGCTATACATGATTCTGCACAGAGAGTTTTGCATACCTGTCGCGATTTTCTCTCGTCCTCAGCATGCTCACTGACCTGATCACTAACAAAGAGTGCCTTGGGACGAATGCCATGACCTCTTGATCTACATGTATGACCCTGGTGCTGCCCACTGCAGGGCTTTATCGTGAAGGAGCCCCTGCCTGCCCTCAATTTCTTAGCTCTTTGCAACTCCACTGAGATCATGGACGCCAAGTCATCCCTACAGAACATGCACAGCTTGACAGTGTACTATTTCACCCTGAACAAGGCATATCACGGCGAATGGTGGAGCCACATCACTGCCTTGCAAACCAAGTGTGCCTGCAATGTACCCCTGGGGGTGGCTGGGGTGTACCCCGGGAGGCTGGAAAGGCTGTTCCTGACCACCGAGTGCCCGGAGCCTGTCAGTGTCAGCACAGCTCAGATGACTCATCAGCCCAGGGCTTACCCACATAAGGTTGGCACTCATGACTTGTATGTTGCAGCTGTACTTCGTACAAGATAGCTTACTTTGACAGGAGCAGGAGTGGTCAAAGGAAGGTGCCTGACAGATTGCTCATGTGCGTGCGTCACATGGGAACTGTCTGAGGTGTACACTATAGCTTGTTTTGCTACACAGCATGGAAGCAGCCCTGGATTGTAATTCAGCTTGGCTCAGTTTGGCTCACCATGCAGCTCCTTCTGATGTCTGAGTTCTGTATCTGTGTGGCGTGGCTTCTATGTTGTGTTTTAAGCTTCACGCTAGCAGTGTGGCCCCTTGTATCTTCAGGGACAATGTCTGCAGAGGCTACCAGCACTAAATGATAAAAGACCTCTGCCTGCATCACGCATCTATGGGCACATGCCTGCATCACTGTTAAACCCATTTGTTGCATTCATACCTCTGTGGCAGTAGCAACTCAGTCGCCAATGCTCATCAACTCTCACAGGCGAAGACCTGACGCAAATTTTTCATAATGCATCCAGCAGATGAGAGCGCTCTGCCTAGGTTTTGATTCCCATCTGTAGGATGAGCATGCAGGCTGTGCTGACTGCAGTAGAAGGTCAAAGACCTGTGGTTGTTTTCAGGCATTCACAGCCTTCAGACACTCAACTTGCCATTGTCTGCACTCGGCATCTCCAGAAGTGCAGCCGCATGTCTCACACCTAGCAACAACGAGCTGCTTCTGTGCCGTTAGTCTACACCTTCTTCACTGCCTTAACGCCTACATGCTGTGCTGGGTCATACCCCAATCAGCTGTTCAAAACTGTCTGTTCTCCCACTGCTGCTGCCGCTGACAAACTTGTGTTGCTGCCCCAGGCTGTGCCAAAACCAGCAGCAGTTGGGGACATTGCCACAGCAGCTGATCAACCCCGCGATGAGAACCTTCCTTCTACCAACAGGTCTGGCAAAGCCAAGAAGTCGCAGCGCCAGAAGGGCAAAGGGAGTGGTTCTAGGCCCATGCTGCAGCCGCCTGTGCTTTGCAGTGTGCTGCCATGTCTGCAGAAGCTGGAGCTGCACATCACAGGTGGATACATCACATCATGCTTGCATCAATGTGCTTGCATTATTATGCTTGCAGTACTATGCTTGCATTGCTGTGTTCCAATTACTATGCTTGCATTGCTGTGCTTGCATAACAAGGCGTAATTTGACGCGCTTGCTGCAATCACACCTCAACTTTGAACCTCTTGAAAGGTGTTGTGTAAGCCATCCGCTGCTCTGACCCCTTGCCTGCTACCTAGTTCTCATCAAGCCAGTAATGCTGCTGCAAAACTTCCCATGCAATGCTGACTCAGCTTTGTGTATCTCGTGTTTGCTGCATGAGGCTCTTCTGCTTGCATGCATGTATGTGGGTGCATTGGTGAACTGCGGCTCCATGTCACCAACACTGATTGTTGCAGGCTCCATCAGCTCCTTTCAATCCCGAAACGTCTATTTCAATTCAGAAACGTCATCCCTACATTGGAAATCTGAACTCAGAAACGTCTGGGGACAGTAAAAACGCGTTTCTACATTGTGGAGATGTCTTAGAAAACTCACAGCGTAGCTGAGTGACTATTCAGAGCCACTGCATATGCTTTGCAGGCATTCTAGAACAATCAAACCGTACCAGCTTTGATACATTTGTGCAAAAGCCTTGTGGAAGCAGGCTGCCCTGCTACCTGAGCTTCATACTGCTCTGTACAATCAGAATGTCGCTTTCCCGGTCATTGTCTGTTGACTCCCCTGATGAGTCCCAAAGACAGAAAATGCAAATGTGAATGATTGATTGATTGATTGATTGATTGATGGATTGATTGATTGATTGATTGATTGATTGATTGACGTTTGTGCGCAGGCAGTCTGAAGCAGCTCATTCTGACAGGCCTTCCCAAGCTACAGCACCTCAAGGTCAATCAGACAGTACCTAGGAGCCCCCCCAAGGTCGCGGTGCGCTGCAAAGCCCTGAAGCTGCCTCACAGCCTGCGCAGCTTCGATCTCACAGTCAGCGCCCCCTCCCTGATGATTCAGGAGCAGCTGACTGTACTACAAAGTCTGCCGAGACTGGAGACTGTTGGGCTGCACGGTTTTGTGCTAGAGAGCATCCCTGACTTGCACTCCACTGTTACAAGGTACACACGCTGCCCCACCTGCTGGTATCATTGAACATTCTCTGCTAGCATACACAGGGCCTCAAGGGCCCTGTACTTAGCCCTGATGAAGAGTTCCCTTGGTGGGGGGCAATGCGGGGGGGGGTGGATCTGGGAGAGGGCACAAGTAGAGGGCATCTTGCCCCTCCAGCAGGGCTTCTTCTCTTTATTGTTGTTTAAGTTGTGGATGAAACAAAGTGGTTGCTGCTGTTGTTTGCATTGGGTCTGTTACGTGGTCAGTTGCCTGAAGCACCCCCGTGGCTGCATGCTCCTTGCAGAAATCCATTTTTTGTCTTCTGTGCAATCATCTGTGACCTTGTGCAATCATCTGTGACCTGAGCGCTGCCTTGGCTTTCAGCAAGGTGACACCTTGAAGCTGAGCTTCCTTTGCATACTGTATTGCTTATCATCCTGCTTACTTTTGGATACCCACCTGAACTTTCTGGCTGCCATGGCTGCTGATGCTGTACCTAATGCTGTACCTGATGATATACCTGATGCCTGATGCTGTACCTGATGATATACCTGATGCCTGATGCTGTACCTGATGACATACCTCATGCTGTACCTCATGCTGTACCTCATGCTGCACATGATGCTGTTCCTGATGCTGCGCCTGATGCTGCACCTGATGCTGCACATGATGCTGTTCCTGATGTGTACTGTGCAATGTGTGACATGTAGACTGGATCTGAGCAACTTGTGGTCAGCAGATGAGCGAGCCTATGATCAGCTGTCGCGCATGACTCATCTGCAGGAGCTGGTGCTGTCAAAACCTTTGCCAGCTGACGACGTGCAAGTGAGCCACTGCCTTTCCCCACTCTTCCCTCCCCACTCTTGCCTCCCCACTCTTCCCTCTCTGCTCTTCGCTCCCCACTCTTCCCTCCCACTCTTCCCTCCCCACTCTTCCCTCTCCAACCTGATATGCAGCATCTCCAGTGGCTTGACCACATCCCTCCTCCATTCCTCCTTGTAATACCTCTCATGCAGCTTGCTGTCTCTGGTGGTGACGATGTTTGGTGTCTCCTTGACATCTCATCCTTACTGTATGGCGAAGATCACAGCGACATGTGGCATCAGGTCAAGGCAGAACATTGCAGAGATGATGCAGCTTAGCAGTGCACTGTGATAGTCTGCAGCAAGGAAGGAGTTCTTGTTGTGTTACATGTGCTGTTATGCGTGTTGTTACGTCTGCTGTTACTTGTGTTGTTACCTCTGCTGTAACGTCTTCTTGAAGGCTGACAATTGTGACATTACAGCAGTCTGCGTAAAGCATCACCCATCATGGGCTCAACAGCGTGCATGTGATAGCTATTGTCAAGCCCAACTGTACAAGGGCTCATCCCCTTTGTGTGTGCACGCATGAATGACATTGTGCTGACACCACTTGGCGCTATGACAGGCACAGCAGCTGCAGCGGCACCTGAAGGGGCATCATGTTCAGCTACACTACAGTGATATAGATCCCTTCATACCCAGCAGCTCTGGCTCATGTTTGCACCCCACACGTTACGACTCAGTTGGGGTGCCTCAGGCTCAGGACTTGGAGCTGCTGCATCGCCAGGAGGCTGTATTCGTAGATGATGACATGTATGGAGGAATGCAAGTGGCTCTTCTGGAGGATGCTGCCATGCATGCAGCACAAGAGATGCATGAAGCATACCTTGGAAATGCCTGGGACTAAATGATAGGGGTCTTGCCAAATATAGAGATCTGGCATGGCTTGAACCATGGTGCTTCATGACCACTGACTTGGGATGACATTTGATCGTGACATTTGCAACGGTCATGTAGGAGATTTTGTACAGGTTCTGTCACCGTTCTGTGCTTGCCAAGCTTCACAATAGCATAGACCAGTGTAATAGCATAGACTTGTGTTGTTGCAATGCAAGCTGCTTTGCACAGCTATCAGTTTGGTCAAGGCTTGTCAGCTGTGCAATGCTGTGCAAGCCTGCAGTGATGCAGAGGCATACAAATTTACTGGCTGCTGGTATGCTTGTGCCTGAACTGATTATTTGTATGACTTGCAGCTTGTGCCACTTGCATCAAGTTGATGTCGAAGCTTAGCTGTACAACGCATGTGGATTTGCAACAATGCTAGGAACTGGCCACCAGTGAGAATCTTTGACATGCTGGTGTTCGAGTATTGATAGTGAATTGCCACCATGTTTCTGAGCTCAGATCCTGCTCAGTGACAAGGTCCTTGAACTGCACGTACTAATGCCATAGCAGGTCTGCACCTGTCTGGTGTGAAGGTCACTGACGTCATGGCAAACTTGTTATTTGGTTGTGTGCACAGCACATAGGGGCTACCAGATCTGGGTATTGCGTGGTCGCGCTCTAGAGACATTGCTGCAGGTTCGGCCATGTCGAGCATACTTTGTACTTGACTTGATAGCATGTTCTGTTTAGCACGTTACAGCTACAGAATCAGTGCAAGAGTCGCTCAACAAAAATGCACAACTGTGCTCTCAGCTTCTGAGCACACTGTCTGATCAAAAGCAACATAACGCGAATACTCAGAACCCAGGACCATTGCAAGCTAAAATATTAGCCTGTCAAACGCTGCCTGTGCCTGTCTGGTCAAAATTTGCAAACTCCATCACGGCATATGGCTACTTGCCACCTCGGATACGTCTGATGAATGCCTCAAACTGAGGGCTGCTGGTTGCCTTTGTGGAGGCCTTTGAGGCAGAGGCTTCACCCTTTGCAGCAGTTTCTGCACCCTTTGCTGCCTTCTTCTTGCCCTTGTCTTGAGCGGTCTCTACGCCCTGCTTGACTGCCTCAGGGACTGGCTTTGCGGCCTGCCCCAGCATGGGAATTGTCAACTTATGACGTAAAGTGAGTAGCATAGCCACTCAAGAACTGGAGTGCAGATGCTTTATGACTCGCATGAAAGCAACCCACAGCAACTGACACTGCAGTCTACTAAATTTTGCATTCAGACTTTTTCAATGAGGCAACATGCGGACGATACGCAGTGCTTTCAAGATAAAGCAGCCAATGTCAATTTGATGTAGACCGCCAGACGTCCTACTACCAGGTAAGACACCCAGCATGTTGGGCAGCTAATTTTACAATGTGCAGCCAAATACGACCCTCACAGAAAATACAGACCTGGTCGCCATCCGGAACAGCATGGCAATGCTACAAAGTCACCATGGTCTGTGTAGTCTTTCAGATGCTTGTGATACTTGATGAAGTTGTGCTTGGGTTGTGCATACCTGCTTCTTGCCAGGGTTGGCATACTTCTGAATGGCTGGAGCAGCAGAGTCCTTCTTGCTGGCATTGGGCAAGCTCTGAAGATCCTTCACATCAACCTCATTAGGCCCCAGTCTTGTTCTGCAATTCATGCAAAGGTCTCAAACAAAGGTCGCATTGTTAACAAGGGTGGTTGACTATGAAGCTTTGCCTCTTGGGACACATCTGTTAACAAAACCATCTTGGCTTGATATGAAATCATGTAGGTATCAACATGTGACAAGTAAAATGGACAGGGAGGAGTGTGGTGAGACAACATGCAAACAGGAAGCATGACTGTGACAGAACCACAGTAAGCTTCAACCAGATGCCTCTGAAAATAGAACAGATCAGCCAAGAACAGCACATCACTGCCAGTTGGAAGGCATGCAGTTGGCAGCATATATTGCTGGCCAGGACCAAGTCAGAGAAAGCTGGCATCTGAACAGCAGTTTGCTAATGACAATTGCTGCAATCAGCAAGATTAACTTGGGGGTGGGGAGGGGCAGCCCACCTGCTGGACTGCTCTGTGCCAGTGACATCTGCGATTGTGAACACATCCCTCCCTGCAATACATATTTCATACTCAAAATGTGAATGGCTGCAGGGCTTCTGGCACACTGTCACACTTGTGTCTGCATGCAAGGCTCTCATACTTTTGCATGCCTAGTGAATTCAAGCATGTGTCACAGCTTAAAATGGGTTCCTGCAACAAGACTATATTGAGTTGACTTATGATCCAAATGGATGAAGACGCTTGACATGCTATATTATATATATACATATATATATGGTAGTATATATATATATGTATCGTTTGACAATATACAGTGGACATTTCAGATAAAAGGCATGCTGTCAGCGGGCTCAGTCAGTCTG
>JAABUO010004289.1_pt1 | contig 16804 bp, 19 predicted proteins | sample 5559291 | NCBI WGS metagenome assembly JAABUO01 (sample SAMN10711878, study PRJNA513372) | rock metagenome | isolation source: Antarctica rocks | place: Antarctica: Victoria Land, Finger Mt sud | reverse complement strand
GCGTACGTGACGCCCTGGGGCGCCAACATCACGCGCATGGCCAACGACCTGGCGCTGCCGCCCAGCGCCGCGTCCGCGCAGTGGGAGCACGTCAACTTCCTCAACCTGGGTGCGCGCGCGCGGCGCGCGGCCGCCCCTGCAGACGTGCCCTAACCTGACCCTAAAGCCAAACACCCGGCGTGGTTGGCTTGTGACTGGAAGCCAAGCGCTGCCGCTCGCGCCCTCGCCCCTGGGCTGCCGGCCGCGCTAATGGGTCCGGCGGGCATGGGGGTGCGGTGGCAGCTGCGACTGCGCGCGCGCGTGCCCATGGCGGGGCGCGCTGACGTGCCGGCCGCGCGCGCGCAGTGGGCACGTACGTGTACCCGATCTGCGGCCTGGAGTTCATCGTGCTCAACATCAACCAGAGCACCAAGGGTGCGCGGCCCGCCGCCCGCGCCCGCTGCTCTGCCACCCCGGCGCCGCCGCCCGCCGCGCCGCCGCCCGCGCGGGCCTCTGGCTGTTCGCGGCGCGTGTGGCGCGGCGCGCCTGCCGCGCCCGGCGCGCGTGCGGCTGACGCCACCACCAGCTCTCATCCTATGGCGCGCGCGCAGGCTACATGGCGAGCACCATCATGAAGGAGTTCACGCTGTACCTGCTCTCGGACGCCGTGCAGATGTGCCTGCAGGACTACGGCTACACGGCCCTGCCGCTGAAGGTGTGCGCGTGCGCCCGGGCCGACCTCCCCACTGCGCAGGCCGCGAGTCTGTGCGCCTGGCTGGCCGCCGCGCTGCCCCTCGCTGCGCTGCGCCGCAGCTGCCATTGAGCGCTGCGTGTGCTTGCGTGCGCGCGCCTGACCGCGGCTGCCTGCGCGGCAGCTGTGCCGGCTGGCGCGCGGCGCCGCGCGGAAGATCGTCGTCGCGCTGCGCCCGTCGGACGCGGACGCGGTCAGCCTGCCGTCCTCGTTCATCAATGTGCGGCCCCCGCGTGCTATGTGCAGGGTGTAGGTTGGGGTAACTAGCCTTATAGGGTTACCATACCCTATCCCGGCAGCTGCTGCCTGCCTCTGCCGCCGTGCGCCCCCTGGCACGCAGCTCAGCCCAGCCCGCGAGGCCACTGCCTGCTCCACGCGCTGACCTGCGGTCCCAGGCGCTCACCGCGGCGCGCGCTGCGCGCAGGTCTACATCACGCCGCCGCCGGGCATGGCGCCCGCGCTCGCGCCGGGCGCCAGCCCGGACGCGGCCGCCGCGCCACCGCTGGCGCTCGGCGGCCTGATCGCGCCGCCGCTGGTCGCGCCCGGCAACGGCGTGATCGCGGCGGCGGGCCGACGCCTGCTGGAGACGTGGGAGCAGTGGGCGGAGCTATATTAGGCCCCGCCGGGTCACCAAATAAGCGGCAGCGGGCGGCCCCGCGCGGCACCAGGCCGGGTTCTGGCATGCAGCGGCCGGCCCGCATTGCATGGGTGCCGCGGCGCGGCCAGGCTTTTGTTTGTGCGATGGGGTGGCCGGGGCGGTTGGGGGCGGCGCCGCGCGCTGCGCTGCGCGCCGCGCTGCGCCCTGCCGCCCCGCGCCGGGCGGCTGCGTACAGCAGCCGCCCATTTTTTTTGGGTGCTGGTGACGGCCCGTCGCCGCCTGGCTGCGCGCGCGCCTCTGCAGCGGGCGCGGGGAGCGAGCTGTTTTCTGAAGGGTCGGCATGAAATGTGAGTCTGTGCGAGTGCAAGTGGTTTTAGATGTCCGCCGCGCTCCCGTCCCCCCCCTCCTTTCATGTCGGATGCAGGCTCTTGGGCAAGTGTTGCGGCAGGCTGTGTGCATACCGGCGGACCTGGGCATCACCGTTTTTCACAGACCGGCGCCAGAGCCGCGCCACGTCGATGCTGTCACCCGGCGTGTTTTCTGTGCTGCATTTAAATAGCGTTTCATGCCCCCGGGCCGCCATCTGACAGCTTTGTAACTTCTTGGGCCAGCGTGTCATGCGTCATTAAAATGCGAGCGCTGTGCTCCATTGTCTGCTTTGTCTGACCCGGGCAAGGTCGCTGTGCTGGCAGACTGTAACGCATCTCATTTTCCGGGTCCCTCGCATGCGCACGCACAACGCCGGGCTCTCACGTGACTGCCCGTCTCTGATGATAGCCAGTCCAGAACAAGCCCAGGGTGCTCAGCGGGCAGGCGTGGAGCTGCGTGTGCCAAGAAGATCAGACGTGCTGCAAGCAGGCCTGCATGCCGAGCCGGCCCGACTGTGAGTCCAGAAAAGCTGAGCATGGCCGCTGCGCACGCGCAGCCAGCTTCATTATGTGCCAGGACTCCTGCTCTCTCCTGCCCCCGCATGCGCCTGCTGAGCCTGCAAATCCCTTTGGCGCGCGGCTTCGGCGGGCCCGCCCACTGCGCTCGCCGCCCGCAGCGCCGCGCCTCGTGCGACCGCAAACACCATAGGCTGGCTGCCCTGCCCGGCGCCCGCGGAGCCTCCGGCGGCCCCCTCAGCCGCCCCCGTGGCGCTCCTCTCGGCGCTGGCAGGGACCGACGCGGCCGCGGGCGCCTCCGCGCCCTCCTCCAGATGCCCGAACTCGCTGCGCCAGGCCTCGGCGGCCTCCTCGCGGCTGCGCAGCTGCCACAAGCACGGCGGCGCGGGTCTGTCCCCCTGCGCGGGCGGCCGCTGCCCGTCAAGCCCTGCACCCTCAAGCAGGCTTCCCTGATACGACGAGGACAATAAACCGGGGCGCGGGCGCGGGCGCTGAGGCAGCAGGGCGCCAGCGCCCCGGCGCACACACGCTCTGCGTCTTATGGCCAGTGAGCACGAGGCCGCGGGCGGCGCGCCTGGCCCCGGAAGCGGGTGCGCTGCTTCAGGCACGCCCACAGCAGCTCCCAGTGGCCAAAGCAGTCGTCCACATCCCCATAGCGGTAGTACTGCCGCAGCTGGTGCCCTGGAGCTGCGCGGCACACAGAGGTGGGCAATTGGCGCTGGAGCAAGCGCTGGCCGCACAGACAAGACGGAGCAGGGGCGCACTGTAGCAGAACCAGAGCGCGTCAAAGTGCCGCACGCACGACTCCCTCTGGGGCGCCTCCTCGGGCACCGCGGCCGCTTCGTCTGCGGCTTGGGAGCTGCTGGGGGAGCCCGCTGCTGGTGCGCCGCCAACCATGCAAGCGACTGGTCGTAGTGCAAGGGCGGGTAGCGCCACAGGCAGCCTCGAGCGACCTGCACAGGCCCGAAAGCAGGACAACCTTTGGAACTTTGGAAACAAACCTCCGCTTGCTCCTCGTTGTATAGGGCAGGGCGGCTTGTAACTCGCTGCCCGAGCAGGCCAGCAGCCCGCCCGCTGCTGCTCTAAGCCTCAGTCATCAGCCAACCCAGGGGTTGCCGAAGCGGGCTGCCCAAGCCGCTGCTACCGGCGCTCGAGTGCAGGGCCGGGCCAGCGCCGCGCCGAGTCGCGACAGTGTGCCAGCAGTCGCCAGCCGCGCCGAGCGCGGGGCTGCTCGCCAGCGGCGCCGACGCAGAGAGATAGCTTCCAGCCAGCAGAGGCAGGCTAGGCGGCGGGCCCGAGCATGTCGGTGGCGGGCGGGCGCATCGCGGCCGGCGTGGGCGCCAACCTCATCGGCCAGCACGCGCAGGACCGCAACCAGGATGCCACCGTCTACGTCGGCAACCTGGACGCGCAGGCAGCGCCCGCGCTCGGCCCGCACCGCGGCATGTGCATGCTGCCTGCGGCCGTCCGCACTGGCTGCCGGACCTGCGCCCGCTGCGCTTGCACCTCGGGCGCCCGCGCTGAGGACGCGCGCCGCGCAGATGACGGAGGAGCTGGTGTGGGCGCTGTTCATCCAGACGGGCCCCGTCGGTGCGCATGCCTGCCGCGCAGCCGCCGCTGCCCGTGCTCGTCGACAGGCCGGGCACGGGGTGTGAACACGGCGCGCGCTGAATCGCGCCCGCCTGGGGCGCCGCAGTCAACGTGTACCTGCCCAAGGACCGCGTGACCAGCATGCACCAGGGCTACGGCTTTGTGGAGTTTCGCAGTGAGGACGACGCGGACTATGTGCGAACCCGTTGCCGCCCGCGCGCCCTGCCGCCGCCCGCGGCCCGTGGGCGCGCCTGCCGCCCCGCGGGGACACCGGTTGCCGTCCGGCGCGCGAGGCTGTGCGCGCCGGCGCGCAGGCGATCAAGATCCTGAACATGATCAAGGTGTACGGCAAGCCCATCCGCGTGAACAAGGCCAGCCAGGACAAGAAGCAGCAGGACACCGGCGCCAACCTGTTTATCGGCAACCTGGACTCTGATGTGGACGAGAAGGCGCGCGGCCGGAGGCCCCGCTCGCCCGCCGCCGGCGGGGCCTGGCCGAGAGTGCCCGCACGCGTGCTCTGCGCTCGTCCAGCGGCAGCCGCTCCTGGGCGGCGTGGCGGGCGCGCGCGCTGTGGAGAGGCCCGCCCGCGCGGGCGTGCGCGCGAGCTGCCGCAGACGCGCAACCTGGGCCCTGGCCGGAGCCTGGCTGATTCCATGCTGCGTTTACTACCGGTAGTGAGTTTTGGAGGTAAAGCGCGGCGGCGCGCGCGCAGCTGCTGTACGACACTTTCTCCGCGTTCGGCATGATCATCCAGACGCCCAAGATCATGCGCGACCCGGAGACGGGCGCCTCGCGCGGCTTCGGCTTTGTCAGCTACGACAGCTTCGAGGCCTCCGACGCGGCCATCGAGGCCATGCACGGGCAGTACCTGTGCAACAGGCGTGCCGCCCCGCCCGTTGGCCGCCCCGAGCGCACGCGGCGCTGCGGCCGGCTCCGCGCCGAGCCGCGAGGGCGCCCGGCGCTCACGCGCCGCCGGGCCCGGCGCGCGCGCGCAGGGCGATCACGGTCGGCTACGCGTTCAAGAAGGACACCAAGGGCGAGCGGCACGGCACGCCGGCCGAGCGACAGCTGGCGGAGCAGCAGCGCACGCGCGCGGCTGCCGCCAGCCGCCCGCACAAGTTCTTCGCGTCCGGGCCGCGCCAGGCGCCGCAGCCGCCGCCGACCGAGGCGCAGGCGCGCGGCCCTGCCGGGCGCGCCTAAGAGAAGCGCTGTGGCGTGAGGCCGTGCAGACGCGCCGGCTTGATCCTGGGACTCGGGCGCCAGGCTGACCAGGAAAAGGGTGCAGGGGAGCGGCATGATCGGTCGGGGGCGCCGCTCAGTGCTTGAAGGCTTGAGGCTCGTCTCCCAGTCTCAGAGCGTTTTATGTGGGTGCGCTGCAGGCCGCAAACGCGGTGTCAGGCTTTGCGGCGGGCGCGCCGCCCCCGCCGCCGCCGATCGCCAATGGCGGCGGCCTCCCGCCCCCACCGCCGGTGCGTGGCCTGCCGCTGCGAGCAGCGGCCTACTTGCATGCTGCGCCTGACGCAGAGCGCTTGCCTGCCCTGTGTGCGTGCAGAGTGCGGATCGATGCCATGCGGGAACCCCGGCATGGCCGCGCACCCCCCTGGCTGCGCGCACACCCGCCGCATCCCTGCATGGCGAGGCGGCCCGCTGCGGCGCGCAGGCACCCGCGGCCGCCCCGCCGTGGGCGCAGCAGGGGGCGCCGCCGCCGCCGCCGGCGTACTCGGCGCCGCAGGCGCTCCCGCCGCCGCCGCCCATGATGCAGCAGGCGCCGCCGCCGCCGCCGCCGCTGCAGCAGGCGCCGCCGCCGCAGCAGGCGCCGCCGCCGCCGCCAATGCAGCAGCCCATGCAGCAGGGGCCGCCGCCGCCGGGACCGTATGGCGGCGCGCCGCCGCCGGGGTCCTACGGCGGCGGACCGCCGCAGCAGCGGCCGCCCGGGCAGGCGCCGCCGCCGTACGGCGCGCCGCCGCCCGGCTACGGCGCGCCGCCGCCCTGGGGGCAGCCGGGCGCACCGCGGCCGCCGGCGTGGGGCGGCCCCCCCGGCGGGTACGGCGGCGGGCCTCCGCCCGGCATGCCCCCAGGCATGCCGCCGCCGCCGGGCAGCTTTGGCGGCCCGCCGCCCGGCTGGAACCCCGGCATGCGCCCGCCGGGCATGCCGCCGCCGCCGCAGTGAGGCGGCGCGCCGCTGCTGGCAGCTGCCATGTCTGGCCGCCTGCCATGGACTGATGTAGTAACGTGAGGTGGCAATTGCGAAGGTGAGAGGCATGCAGGTCATGCAGCCGCTTGCATGGTCAGGCCCTCGACCTGTAAAGTGCCCTCCAGCCTGAGGCTACGATCGTATACGTGGAACATTAAGCACGCCCAAATCGGGGGAAAAAGCGATCTGCCTCACCAAGCTCGCGCAGACTGCACTTGCACTGCACTTGCACGGCTATTATACAGTTGCAGCAAGCTTAACGGGCACAGGAGCTCAGGACCCATGACAGCAATGGGCGTGCGTCAGGTGGCGCAGCGCGCAAGTGTGGGCGTCGCCGGACCCGCGCGTATCCCAGCGGCACTGCCGTTCACTGCTGGGTGCGCCCTGCGGCTCAGATTGGGCAGGGCGCTGTGGGTCCATGGATACAAGGCGGGCCAACCGCGTCAGGCATGTTGACTCGTTCCGGACCTTTTGCGTGTTGGATAATACACTGGCAGCCTGCCACTGGGCTTCAAGTGCTTGCGTGCGTGGTGGAGCACGTCTGATCTGCTGAAAGCATATTTCTGCTGTGCTTGCTTGCCCTTGCTTGCTTGGCTCCCATCTGTGGCCTAGACGTGCACAGGTCCCTCTGAGCACCAGTCCTGGAGGCGCACCCGCAGCACTGGGCAGAGAGGCGCGTTCCGCGCATCAGCGCATGCAGTGTAACCGTGCACCAGGCAATGGCAGAGCCCTGTGCTCCCCGAGGCCCCTGAGCGGCCCGCCGGCGCGCAGGTGCAAGCCGCTGCCGGTGCGCCTCCTGGTGCGGCGCGCAGCCGAGGAGAAGGGCGACGCGCAGACCGTGCGCGACTTCAACGAGGCCGACGGCAAGGTCAGCACGCCCGGCAAGGGCGGCAACTTTTACAACGACGAGCGCCCGGTGCGGGGCCGCCTGGGCTTCGACGGGCGGCAGGGGCGGCTCAGGCCTGCTTTGGCCCCGTGGGATGCGATGCGCGTCAGGGACACGGCGCGCTTGTGCAGGCTGCGGGCAGCTGACACGAGCCGACTGCCGGTGTTTGAGTGCACTGCATCTTCGGGAGATGCGCCGCACCGCCCGCCGCGCATGCTGACACTCGGCCTGCGCGGCGCGCAGCTCCCGCCGAAGGACACGATGTCCCCGGTGCGCGCCCTCACGCCTGGCTGACCCGCCTGGAGCAATGCTGACGCCCGCGTGCCGCGCGGGGTGCTGCCTGCCTGCCGGGCTGAGCATGGTCGGCCCGCGGCGGCTGCCGCGCGGCCGCAGGAGTCCATGCAGCAGCTGGAGGATGAGAGCCCTGTTGCGGGTGCAGGGTCAGACACACCTGTGAGCTGGGCGTGCATGCGATGCTGCCGCGCGCGCGCAGGAGTTCAAGCAGCGGCTGAAGGACGAGTACCTCAACCTGGGCGGCAGCGCCGACAGGGTGCGCCCTCCGGCCCGGGCTGCGGCCGCCCCTGCGGCTGCCCTGCGTGTTGTGTGACTGCGCCTTATTACATGCGGGCACGCGCGCGCTGCCTGAGACATGCGCGCGCCGCCGCAGGCGATGGGCGCCAACTACTTTGTGTGGATCTCCGTCGTCATCGGCGTGCTGGCGCTGCTGAGCTGGGTCACCGGCGCCATTTGAGCTGCGCCGCGTGCGCGCGTCTGGATGGGCGGCTGCCTCGCGCAAGATACGATGTTCTCGCGCAGCTCCGCGGCGCCCCAGCTGCGTGCTTGTGCAGCCCGTGTGTCGCCCATCCACAGTATCCGAGCGAGCAGTTGGAGCGGCGGGAAGTTTTGATAGCAAGTGTGAGAGGCCTGAGAAGAGACGATCGATGTGTGGGCGGTGTGAGGCGCTGACAATCTCCTGCATTGTAAGAAAGGCGGCCGTAGACCATACCTCCATTACAAGCTCGATGGGTGCTCCACAGTCCGTCCAGCACGGCGGCCACTGCCAAGTGCAGCGCGCTGCTGATGCGCAGCGCGTCTGGCCTCAGCGTGGACGCATGCAGACACTGCGTCATAACCCTGCCGTGCACTCCACAAAGCGGTGCACGCCAGGGGCTCGCCATCGCGCGGAGCGGCCGCGCGGCGTGAGCGACCAGCGCCAGCGTGCGTCAGCTGCGCCAGTGGCCGCGCGGCACGCTCGCGGAGCGGAAGTACTCGTCCGGGAAGCGCAGGCCGCCCAGCTGGCGGCCGCCCGCATGCAGCGCGCCCACCACCGGCGTCGTCTCCCACGCCACTGTCAGGTTGTAGTCCCGGCCCCGCAGCGCCGCGCCTGTGCGCGCCGGGCTGTCGGCGGACACGTGAGGTGTGTGGCGTGCTCACATGCATACCATGTGCTCTGGAGAGCCCTGGAGCAGCGCTTGCTGCTGCTCGCTCATCCGGGGTGACCGGCCCCAGCTCAAGCGCACGCGGCACGGCTGTAGGCAAGAGCAGCGGCCTCTGCAGTCCTCGGTGTTGTTGGGACACAGGCAGCCTACCAGCGCAACCCAGCTGCATATCGAGTGAGGGTCGGCACCCTGGTCGGTGAGCGCATAGGGGTACTCGATGCGCATGACCTCCTTGATGCGGGCGCCGCGCCGCTGCTCCACGATGCGCGCCCACACCATCGCCTGGTTGACGTGGTTGGTTGGAGTCGCCCACTCCGCCGACGCATAGACAAACACCTGCGCTGGCCTCTGGCGGCATCACAGGGCCAGCAGAGCGCGGTCGAAGCGTGAGCGGCGAGCCGGCCAGGCGCCGCGCCTGCTTGGTGTTCCAGGTAAACAGGTCGCGCAGGTCCAGGTCCAGCTTGATGGACAGCCAGGCCCGGTCGTTGCCGTACTCCCGCTGCGCCCAGGGTCGCTGCGAGTGAGGCGGCTGCTGCGGGCTGGCTGTGACGCTGCTGGGGCGGGTGCAGCTCGCGCCTGCAGCCCATCAACGCTGCGCACGGCGGCGTCCAGGCGGACTGACGGCCGGTGCGCCAGGTCTGTGAGCGCCGTCAGGATGCACATCGCGCCGAGCACGGTCGTGCTGACTGTGAAGAGCGCATTGCCGCGATACAGCAAGTTGTGCATCCAGGCGCGGCGCAGCCGGCGGCGCGCGCAGACCTGCTGAGCCCCCGAGGAGCCGCGCGCGCATACACAGCCGCCAGATCGCGCGCGATCAGCGGGCGCAGTAAGCGCGCGCGTGCAAAGGTAGCGCGGCCTACGCGGATTTGCGCTGAGCGTGCGGCTGCTGTGATCAGCTGGGCAGCAAGGTGCAAGTGGGACACGAGGCGACAGTAGGGCTCTTTTTGCATCCTGGGTGGGATGCACTGCCAGGCTGCAGAACCTGCAGCAGGAGGGCCCCGGACATCAAGCAGAGCTGCCATCGCGCTGCTGCCTGATCAGTGTGGATGGCTTCGTTGCGCACTAAACTCAGTGGAGCCTGTGACCGGTTGTGAGGTGCAGCTGTGCGGCGGGCATTGATGTGCGATGACATAACAGCACGCCTTCGAGCCGCGCCTGCAGAGCAGCAGTGAGCAGCTAGACCAGGGCACAAGCGCATGGGACGCTATGCGCAGCTGGTCATAGGCCCGGCCGGCAGCGGGAAGGCGTGTGCACGTCCCTCCGAGCAAGCAAGCACTCGCTCCACTCGCTGGTCGTCGCCTGTGGCGGTCCCTTTGCCGACCCGGACACCCGCGCGCAGTCCACATACTGCGACAATGTGCGGCAGCACTGCGAGACAATCGGGCGCACGGTGCACGTCGCCAACCTGGGTGGGTGTTCCCCTGGCCCCGCCCCGCCTGTGCGCACTCGTGCGCTGCCGGCAAGCAGAGCAGAGCGGGCAGACGGGCCGCGGCGCCCGCGCGGCAGACCCGGCGGCGGAGAGCTTCAACTACCCGGTCGCCTTCGACCTGCGCGACCTCGTCTCCCTGGACGACGTCATGGAGGAGCTGCACCTGGGGCCCAACGGGTGCGCCGGATGCGCTGCGCGCCTAGCCCCGCAACGCCTCAGGGCTTTGGTAGGGTCTGCAACCCGCGCCCGCGTGCGCAGGGGCCTGCTGTACTGCATGGAGTACCTGGAGGAGAACCTGGACGAGTGGCTGGGCGAGGAGCTGCAGGCGCGCGCCCCTCCCCGGCGCCGCCGCCGCCGGCCAGCGCGGCGCGGCTGCGCTCGCAGGAGCCGCGCAGCCTGCGCGCTGCCGGGAAGGGCAGCGGGCGCGGCGGGCCGCGCGCGGCGCGGCTCGCGGCGGCGTGCCCGCGCCCCCCCGGCCGCCCGCCGGGCCGCCTGCGCCGCCCCCTGCGCCCGCCGTGGCGCGCGCCGGCCGTGCCAGGCGGCCCGGGGCGCGCAGGGCTACGGCGAGGAGGACTACGTGCTGTTCGACTGCCCGGGCCAGGTCGAGCTCTACTCGCACTGCTCCGCGTTCCGCGCGCTCGCGGAGCACCTGCGCCGCGAGGGCTGGGCGGCCGCGGCCGTCTACTGCATCGACTGCCAGTTCGTCGCGGAGCCGGCCAAGTTTGTGGCCGGCGCGCTGCAGGCGCGCGCCGCGCCCGCCGCGCGCGCGGGCCGGCGTGCTCCGCTGCTGTCTGAGCGCGGGCGCGCCGCACGCAGGGGCGGCTTGCGCGCGCGCTGCCGCGATGCAGCGCGCACGCCTGTGCTCACTTGCCGTGAGGGGCGGCGCGGCGGTGCCGGCGATCGCGCGCTTGAGGCCGAGGGTGCGGCGCGTATCGCTGCTGCTGGCCGCGGCTGATGCGGCGCGCGCGGCGCAGGCGACGGCGGCGATGGTGCAGCTGGAGCTGCCGCACATCAACGTGCTCACCAAGGTCGACCTGCTCAACGAGCCCAGCAAGGCGCGCCTACTAAGTGGCCGGCCATGCGGCACGCGCCGACCGGGTCTACCCTTGCGGCCAACCAGCTGATGTGATCCCTGGGGCTGTTGAGCACTCGCACACACTGAGCGTGCAAAGCTCCGGGAGTGGCGGCATGGGCTGTCCGACGCTCGTGCCTGGGGAAAGTCGGGTGCAGGGAAAGCCGGCCTGCCTGCCTGCTCAGCCGGCCGCCCCGTGATCCGCCCGCGCGCGCACGCCTGCACGCGCATGCACGGGCCGGGCGGACGCCGCCCGCCGCGCGCGCGCGCAGGCGGCGCTGGAGCAGTTCCTGGTGCCGGAGGCGCGCGCGCTGCTGGGCGGGCTGGACCGCGGCACGGGCCCGGCGTTCCGGCGCCTGAACGCGGCCGTGGCGGGCCTGGTGGACGAGTGGAGCCTGGTCAGCTTTGCGCCGCTGGACTACTCCGACGAGGAGAGCGTCGGCGACGTGCTCGCGCAGGCGCGGGCCCCGCGCCTCGACTGCGCGCACCCTGACCCTGTGTGCCTGCCTGCAATGCCAGCAGCGCCCACAGTGAGCACACCCGATGAACGTGTGCGGTGTGCTGCGCCGCGTGGCCACATGCGGAGTGCACAGCGGCCTGTGTTCGGGGGCGCATGCCGCCACATGCGCTCCACCCATGCGAGCCGTTTGACCAGTTGCGAGCGGCCGCGCGCGCAGGTGGACCACGCGATCCAGTTTGGCGAGGACGCGGACGTCAAGATCAGGGACCTGGGCATGGGCGAGCTTGGCGGCGAGGACGTGTAAGGCTGCGCAGCGCCGCTGGCGCGCGCGCTGCGCAGCAGCGGAGGCCATGCCGGCCCGGCCGAACAGGCGTGGGCGAGGAGCAGCGGGAAACGCATGGGTTGGCCGTGGTGCCATCCTGCAGTGTGGAACCTACAACAACCAAGCAGTGCTTGGAACGCATGGCATTGCATGAACTCCTCGTCATCACATGCTGCCAGGAACATGTTACACTGTGCTTTGAGACATTGGTGGCAAACACCACAGTCAAGACGCCTTCACGGCCCTGGCATCTCAGGCTGGACTGCTCGCCGTCTGCAGTGTGGCTGGACTGCTCGCATATGGATGTCGTGACCACGCAGCATTGACCACCCGCAGCATTGAACATTGCAGGCTCTGCAGCGTCCCGTCAGCAGAGGGCCCGATGAGCTGCACGCTGACGAACATGTTCATTCTGACACATCGGGCCGGTGCCCGTGCAGAGCTGGAAAGCTGGAACCCAGCAGACAGTGCAAACTCTGAGACCCGACCCCACAGCGCAAACTCCTCAGACCTAACAGCCCTCACCGCTGAAAACATATAAATCATGCCGGAGAGCTGCAACAAAGCAGACTGCCCGCGAGCGCCGCATGGGCTCAGGTGCGGCGCGGCCGGCGGCCCCGGGGCTCAGCCGACCAGGTGGCGGTACGTGGCCAGCACGAAGGCCAGGCTGAGCGCCATCCAGATCGCGGCCGTGCCGAACAGCACGCCCGAGAAATCGACGATCTGGTCCATCGTCTTGGAGCCCGTCACGCGCGCCGCCGCCGACAGCAGCATGTTGCCCATGAAGCGCCCAAACGTGCCGGCCTGCGGCGGCGCCCGCCAGCGCGCCTCGCATCGCCATGCGCCTATGGGCTTGCCGGTCGTGCCAGCGGCACAGCAGACGCAGAGCTGCACCATCAGCCTCATTTGCATCAGCTTGCAGGACACTTCAAAGCCTGAGAGGGTCCCTCGGCCACCACGCTGTGGCCGAGGCGACGCGGGACGCGCGGCGGGCGGGGCGCGCCTGCGTGCTCATGAGGCCCGCATTCCACAGGCCCTTGGCCAGGCGCTCGTCAATGACCTGCGCGCGCACACGCGCGCCCCGTCACGCAGGACCGCTGCTCTGCGCCCGGCGCGCGCCCCGTCGACCAGCGCGCCGGCGTCCGCGCGCCGCCCCGCACAGGCCGCCGCCGCGCGCGCCCTGGAGAACAAGCGGGCGCCGGCAAGGACGCCGCCCGCGGCAAGCTCGGCAAGCTGCACCTGCCAGGCAGGGGGTGGGGGCCACATGAGCCGGCGCGCGCACACACGCCCCCAACGATTACAGGCGCGCGTGGGGCAGCGGGGGCGCCGGCGCGGGGCGCGCCTTGCTGCACAGGCTCATGCTGACGGCCTCCAGCACGATGGTGCCCATGTACACCGCGACGCCGGCCACAAAGAAGTTGGCGCGCGGGAAGGGCCCGCGCGTGAGCGCGAGCGCGCCCAGGCCCGTCGCCACGATCGAGCCCACCTGCGCGGCGACGCGCCTCTGGTGCGTACCGGCGCGCCCGCGCCGCCATGCTACACCACAGGCTCCTGCGTGACGGCGCCGCGCCGCCCGCCCGCTGCGAGCGCGCGTGCGCACCAACGCAGCCGCATACATCGCCGGGACACTGGGGGCTGGCTGAGCGGGCAGCGCAGGCGGCGGTGGCGCGGCCGCGGCGCCGGCCCGGCGCGCGGCCGCGGCGCGGGGGCGCACGGTGATGATGCGGTCGGGGAGGCCGCGCGAGGCGAGGCCGCCGACGGAGAAGTTGACCAGCGGCGCGGTCAGGCCCAGCACGCCGAGCATGATGCCGCAGTACGCGGGCTTCCAGCCGAACGCGCCCTCCGTGAAGATGGGCAGGCCGTCGATGTACGCCTGCGCGGTCATGGGTGTAGGGTTAGAGGCCCTAATCGCGGCGCGCCGCCGGCCGGGCGCCGCGCCGCGGCGACCCTACGTCATATACACCCTGACCCTATGCAGGCCGGGCGCGGCGGGGCAGCGCGCCTGCTGCACCACCTTCAGGATGAGGCAGAGCCAGATGGAGCACACGGTCGCGCCGGCCTGCGAGTCGAGGAAGGCGACGCAGCGGCGCAGCGGGTTGCGCGACGGCGCCGCGCCGGTGGGCGGGCCCGCCGCGTGCGCGGCGTGCGCCAGCGGCGTGTCGTCGTCGGAGTCCTCGTCGACATGCTTGCCCAGGTCGCCGGCCTCCGCGGCGAGCAGCGGCTCATCGATGCCGTCCGCACTGGCGCAGCGCGCGCGTACCACACTCGCTTCACCTCACGCGCCGGCCCCCCACCTCATCACTGTGCTCTGTCATGCTCTCCCGCGGCGGTGGCGCGCGCCACGGCGGCCAGCGGCAGCGGCGCGTCACTGCGGTGACGCCAGCCGGTGCCAATGCCGGTGCGCGGGGCGGCGCCGACGGCGCGGCCCACAGCCCTGACCGCTTCAGAAGCATGAGACAGCGTGCACCCGCGCGGGCGCCGCGGGCTGCGCACCCGGGCGGCGGGGGCGGCCGCGCGCGCTTGGGGTCCTCGAAGAACAGGCCGGCGACCAGCAGAAAGACCAGCCAGGCCGCGTTCATGACCCAGCCGCCCATGGTCAGCTGCGCCGCTGCATGCCCTGCTTCAGCGGGGCAGCACTCGGGGTGCTTCACGAAAGCCGGGACGCCCCGCAGCCGGCTGGGTTCAGTGGCGGTGCGCTGCCGTGGCCCGGGAGCCCTTCCAGGCTAGGGAGAGGGGCAGACAATTCACAGGAGCCGAAGACAGCGCTGGGGGCACCGCAGCCGTGTCCGTGAGACCCTGACGTGAAGGGCAACACACAAGCACGCATGCCAGGCAGCGGCCCTTGCTGAGCCGCCGCGTGCGGCCGCACGCGGCCGCGCGCCGCGGGTGGGCGCGCCTTGTTGAAGGTGAGGCCGAATGCGGTGAGGTCTGGGAAGTGCGAGAGCGGCAGCGCGAGCAGCGGCCCCAGCGCCATGCCGACCGCGCTCAGCGACACGAATAGCGCCGACGCGGACGTGCGCTCCGCGCGCGGCACGAACAGCGCGATGTAGCTGCGATTGACCGCGCGCGCGCTGCCTGGCGCGGCGCGCGCCCGCACCAGTGCTGGCGGGCAGTGCTCAGCAGCGCCCGGTGCGCAGGCGGCGCCTGCCACTCCTTGGCCGACCGGCACAACCCCTCCGCACACGCAGAGGCTCTGCAGAGCACGCGCCCGGTTCAACCGGCCTGCGGCGCGCTGGGCCCGTGCGCACGCGGGCCTGGCCTGGTCCAAACAAAGGGGCACGCTCACGGGCTGGCGCCGCGGGCGCAACCCCGCGTGATGCAACCCTGCGGCAGGGCGCGCACCCAGGCCCGTGACCAGGCGCGCCAGCACCAGCAGCCAGAGCGCGCGCGCGTCGTACGAGAACGAGTAGGCCAGGTTGCCGATCAGGCACGCGACCGCGCTCGCCAGCAGCGGCGCCTTGAAGCTGTACCCGGTCCAGATCGAGTAGCCTGCGCGCCGCCGGCCGCTCAATTCGCTGCGCTGCAAGCGGCAGGGTGTGGGGGACCCGGCGGGTCGGCCAGGGTAAAGCCGGGCGGCGCAGGGCGGGGCAGCGGGCGAGGGCGGGCGCGGGCGGGCGCGCGCCCAGGGTGCCGGGGATGGTGGCCACGTCGGAGCAGCCGATGATGAAGCCGACCGCCGCGGACGAAACGCCGATGTGGTCGCACAGCTTCGTGACGGTCGGGATGACCTGCCGCGGGCGCCGCACACGGCAGGCCCTCGACACATGCCCCAAAAAGCCCACACTACCCTGATAAGCTGTAAGACGGCCGGGCGCGCCGATGCAGCCGTCGGCGCAGGCTGGCGGGCGGGGGCCAGCTCCCTGCAGCTGTGTGTGTGTGTTTTTGCAGTGACTCTGGTCACAAGCCCGGCAGCGCGCCGCCGCACCGGAGCCCGCAGGCACGAGCGGGCGCGCGTGGGCCGCTGGGCTCCTTGTAAAAAAGAGCCTGCGCGCGGCGCGCGGGCGGGCGCGAAGCGCGAGCCAGGCGGCGCGCCAGGTTGTAGTTGGCCATGTACAGGCCGGAGTTGATGCAGTTGAGCAGCAGGCCGAGCGTGGTGGCCACCGCCTCCTCGTCCGCCGGCGGCGGCTCGAAGATGCCGGCCTGCTTCTCCGTCCAGGTCGGCTGCGCGACCACGAGGCCGGCATTGCGCGCCGCAAGCTTCTTTGCAGCCGCGAGCGCCTCCAGCACGGCCGCCATCTCCTCAATGGGCTCGCCGACGCCGTCGGCCACCGCAAACTTGGGCGTGTACCTGCGCGCCGCGGCGCCTGTCGCGCCCGCGCCTTGGCCCAGGGCGCAGCAAAATAGACGCAACCGTGGAGGAAAATAGCACCCTGCAAATGGGAGACAAGTTGGCATCCAGGCGCAGAAAGGAGCCATGGGCGCGATGATCAATGAGGAAGACATGCCTATCACGTCCAGCCCCGCAGCCCAGGCGCATTGGCCGCGGCGCCCCTGTGGGGGCCACGCAGGGGTGCTGCGGGCGGCAGGCGCACGGCCAAGCATGCATCGTACACAAGGCCAAGGGAGCTGGCCACATCCAGTGCGGCAGCGTGCCCCTGGCCGGCAGCTGCGCACTTGAACGAGCTGCAGGCGCGGCGCAGTGCTTGGCCCCGTCCGCCGTTGGCAGCCGCGCCGTTGGCGGCCGCGCCGTTTGCGGTCGACGCCAGCTCGGGGTGCGCGTCCATCAGCGCATCACGGCGCTCGTGCAGCGTCTCGTACGTCGCCTTGATCTGCGCCAGCGCAGCAGCCCGGCGTCAGCGGCCTCGACTGTTTCACACTGAAGCGCTGCGTCGACCCGGACATGCGCTCCGACCTGCATGCCCGGCCCGAGGCGCGCGGCGGCGAGCGGTGGGGCGCACCCGCTCCCCGAGCGCGGCCAGGCCCTCGTGGCGCTGCATGACGTCCAGGTCCTGGGCGTGCTCATTCTTGATGAACGTGCCCTGCCGCGCCGCCGGCACACCTCACTCGCCCAGCACGACGCGCGTCAGCCGCTGGCGCGCCAGCCTGCATGAGCGCAAGCAATAGGGTAGGGTAGGGCAGGGCGGGGTGCGGGCCAGGCGCGGCCGGGCCGGGCGGGGGCGCGCTTGACGTGACCAGCAGGCTGCGGTTGTGTCCGACGGCGACCTCGCTCGACTGCCACGCCGGCCCTCCCAGCGCGATG
>JAABUO010004286.1_pt1 | contig 16809 bp, 18 predicted proteins | sample 5559291 | NCBI WGS metagenome assembly JAABUO01 (sample SAMN10711878, study PRJNA513372) | rock metagenome | isolation source: Antarctica rocks | place: Antarctica: Victoria Land, Finger Mt sud | reverse complement strand
CGCGGGCGCTAGCCCGCCACCGGGACGATGGCCGCGGCGCCAACCCAGGCAGGCCCCAGTGCAGGCAGGCCCACCGGCGACCAGACGGCGCGTCCGGTCACGTGCCGAACATGTCCGGCTCACCGACTCGGCGCACGTCGGCACTGTTCGGCCGTCCTTGTAAACCTCAAGGGAGATCCCGATGATTGATGTCAACGCCCTGCGTACACCCGACGACCGTTTTGTCGATCTTCAGGGCTTTCCGTTCCAGCCACATTATGTGGACGATTTGCCCGGGTACGAAGGACTTCGGGCGCACTATCTCGATCTGGGGCCGCAGGAAGCCGAACGCACATTTTTATGCCTGCACGGCGAGCCGACCTGGAGCTATCTTTACCGAAAGATGATCCCGGTGTTGCTGCGAAGCGGTGCCCGGGTTGTCGCGCCCGACTTCTTCGGCTTCGGTCGGTCCGACAAGCCGGTGCAGGACTCGACATACACCTTTCACTTTCATCGAATGTTTCTTCTGCGTTTTGTCGAGCGCCTCGATCTTCGCAATATCACGTTGGTCGTTCAGGACTGGGGAGGCACGCTGGGGCTCACTTTGCCCGTGGATGCTGAATTCCGATCCAGATTGGACAGACTGTTGGTGATGAACACAGTCCTTCCAGTCGGCGAGCCGCTCGGCCCGCACTTCTACGAATGGAGGTCGCTGGTTCGCAACACTCCTGACTTGCTGCCGGTAGGACAATGGATTCGCGCCACTGCACCGCAGCTCACGGATCAAGAGATGGCTGCCTACGACGCTCCGTTCCCCGACAGTCGCTTCCAGGCTGGAGCCCGAACGTTCCCGGACCTGGCCATGGTGGAGCCCGAGATGGACGGGGTTGCCGAATCCCAGGAGGCCCTCAGCTTCTGGACAGAAGAATGGTCGGGCCAGTCGTTCATGGCTATTGGAGCGGACGATCCGGACATGGACGCGATGCACGCGCTGCGCAAACAGATCCGAGGCTGTCCGGAACCGCTAATTGTCGCGGAAGCAGGCCACTTCGTACAAGAGTGGGGCGAGCCGGTTGCACTGGCCGCGCTGCGTTCCTTCGGTGACCTCTGATTCCGGAGGAGCCACCGACCCGCTCCGGCCAGATCAGCGATTTATTAGCACGCAATCTCTGGGACGCGTCTTCCGGGACACTCTGCACGGCAGACCCCTCACCGGGTTTGCGCCTTCCGTGCAGATCGTCGTCCAGGGAGCCGCTGCCGCCGACCGGCGCCCCTCGGCCTATCTCCTGCCCGCTAGCAACCTGTCTCGGAAGGTGACCGCATGAAAGTCTTTCTCACCGGAGGAACCGGCTATCTGGGCGGCGCGATACTCGCCGAACTGGTAGCTCACGGTCATCAGGTCCTCGCGCACGCGCGGTCCGACGCAACGTGCGATGTTCTGCAAGACCCAGCGCATGCCAACAAGGCGCACTCGACGCGCCGTCGTAGCCGCGGATCGACGACAACCGTGCGGGCGAGCCTGACGGCCACGCACTCAAGGCTTCAAGAGGTTGCTACCGGAGGCGGCACGGGACCTGGACATGGGCCGAGAAGCCGAAAGGCCTGTAACTTTCAGGGCGCTGGGTAAGCAGCTGATCCGCAAGGAACCGCCGCGTAATCGCCGCGCTTCTTGAGCACATGCTCGCTGGCGGAGTCTCCGGGTCACGACCTCGCGCTCACGCGGCATGCCGCAGCACGGATGCAGTCCGTACGACAGCGAACAAGTTCACGGCTCGGCGTTGCGATTTGCATCGCGCGAGTACCCAAGTCCTGTTGGAGGACCAGCCATGAGTTCAGCTCAGATAGCGACAGGCAGCAGCGGCGGCCGAGCACCATCCGCGAATGTGTCCGGAACGCGGTCGGGCGACCCGCTGTTGAGTCGAGAGACGGACGGTGAGCTGCCACCTCGCTCCGGCCCGCGCCCAAAGACGCAGGTCGAGAGCGGGCAGTCCCAGCTCGACCAGAGCGGACTGGCTGCGCTTGCCGACCGCATGGTGGAGGCCATGATCGGTTTAGACAGTGTGCGGCTGGGGCCCAGTGGCATCGGGGGTCCTTCCGCGCGGGCTGGCCATCTTCTGCCCGCGGTCGCGAACGGACCTGCTGAGGCGTTCATCGTCGGCACGGAGTTCGGCCACGTCCACAGCGACGGCAGCGGGAGTTTGCACATGGTGCTCCCCACGGCCCGGGCAACCGAAGCTGTCGACGCGGGATGGGCTGCGTGGCACCCCACCGTCGCCGCCCACGAGCGGCCGCCGAACCTCGTCTTGGTCTACGGCGCTAGGAATGACGACGACTTCCACGTCATCTGGGGTCTGCTGCAGGACAGTTACAGGTTCGCCCGCGGCGTCTGACCGCACGCATCCGGCGCCGCGGGCTACTGCGGCCGCCGCGGAGCCGGAGACGGGGCAGTCCTCGTACCTCCTCGAGCTGGTGGAGGCGACCGAGCCACACGCCGCCGACCGGCAGCTCGCATCCAGGTCCGCGGCGCCGGGGGGAACGTCATGGACTGGAAGCTGCGCGGCTGCAGGCGATGATGCTGCTGAGTCTGCCGTCGGGCACGGGGGTGGCGCCTCCGGTGTCGTGTGCTGAACACCGCGTCGCCGACCTTGACGCCGTCCTGGGCAGTGCCGGTCCTGGCAGGGCGAGTCTGCGCCAGGGTCGCCGGGCGCGGCAGGGGCTGATGCGCCGTAGGTTGCCCTCGAGGTAGGGAGGGCCCTTGAGCACACCCACCACGACCGCGCCGCGGCCGCCGGCCGGGCCGGGCGGCCTGATGGGTGGCGGGGCGAGCCTGGCCGAGGCCACGGCCGCCCTGCGCGGCGCCGCACGCGGCCGGAGTCTGCTGCGCCGCGTGACCGCGCTGTTCACGCCCTACCGCCGGGCGGTCTACGGCGTCGGCGTCCTGATCCTGCTGTCGTCCTCGTCAGCCCGCTGCTCATCCGGGTCGTGTTCGAACGGGGGTTGTTCGCCCGCGGCGGCCCGGACCTCAGCCTCGTGCTGGTCCTATGCAGCGCGATGATTGCCGTGACGGTCCTCGTCTCACTGCTCGGGGTGTGGCAGAGCTACCTCACCACCCGGGTCGGGCAGGACGTTATGCGCGACCTGCGCAGCGAGTTGTTCAGCCACCTGCAGCGGCTGTCGCTGCGCTTCTTCACCAGTGCGCGCACTGGTGACATCCAGAGCCGCCTGCAGAACGATGTGTGGGTGGCCTGCAAACGGTCAACACCGACACGGCTAGCTCGATCCTGGGCAACCTGGTCACCCTGGCCTCCACGCTGGTGGCCATGGCTCTGCTGTCCTGGCAGTTGACGCTGCTCTCGCTCGCGCTGCTGCCGGTGTTCGTCTGGCTGACCGGCCGCGTGGGACGGGTACGCCGCGACCTCACGGGGCAGACGCAGACGGCCCTGTCGGAGATGAGCGCGATCACCCAGGAGTCGTTGTCGGTCTCGGGCGTGCTGCTGGCCAAAGTCTTCGGACGGCAGGACCGCGACAGCGAGCGCTACGCGGTCCCCAATGAGCAGCTCGCCGGGCTGCAGGTGCGCCAACAGATCGTCGGCCGGGCGTTCTTCGCGGTCGTGTCAACCTTCTTCTCGATCACCCCGGTGCTCGTCTACGCCATCGCTGGCTTCCAACTTACCGGGGGCCATGGGCCAAGCTCCGGCACGGTCGTGGCGATCACGACGCTGCAGACGCGGCTGTTCATGCCGCTCGGGCAGCTGCTGCAGACCTCGACTGAGGTCTCGAGCAGCCTGGCGCTGTTCACCCGGGTCTTCGCCTACCTCGACCTCGAGGCCGAGATCGTCGACCCCGCCGACGCCGTCGAGCTGACGGCGCCGGGCGGCGACGTACGCCTGCAGGACGTCTGGTTCTCCTACGAGGCCGAGCCGGCCGAGGGCAGCGAGCGTCCGCGTCGCTGGGCGCTGCAGGGCCTGGAGCTGCACGTGCGGCCCGGCCAGCTCGCGGCGATCGTCGGGGCCAGCGGCGCCGGCAAGACCACCATCAGCTACCTGGTCCCGCGGCTGTACGACGTCTCCTCGGGCGCCTCTGCCTGGACGGTCACGACGTGCGCAGCCTGTCGCTCGCGTCGCTGTCCAGCGCGATTGGGATGGTGACCCAGGAGACCTACCTGTTCCACGCCACAGTGCGCGACAACGTGGCCTACGCGCGCCCGGACGCGACGCTCAAGCAGGTGCAGCAGGCGGCGAGGGCGGCCCAGATCCACGACCGTATCCTCGAGCTGGAGAACGGCTACGACACGATGGTCGGCGAGCGCGGCTACCGGCTCTCCGGCGGCGAGAAGCAGCGGATGGCCATCGCGCGGGTGCTGCTGAAGGACCCGGCCGTGCTGGTGCTCGACGAGGCGACCAGCGCTCTCGACACGGTCAGCGAGCGGCTTGTGCAGGCCGCGCTGGAACCGCTCATGCGGGGCCGCACGACTATCGCGATCGCCCACCGGCTCTCGACGATCCGCTCGGCCGACGTCATCTTCGTGGTCGACGCCGGCCGGGTCGTGGAGCAGGGCGACCACGACGCGCTGCTCGCGCTCGGCGGCCGCTACGCGGCGCTGTTCACCCAGCAGTACGGCGGGGGCCTGGTCGAAGCCCGCTGCTCCGACGGCTTGCGGCTGGCCGACGGGCGCGTGCTCGAGACGACCCCGCAGCCATGAACGGCGGCGAGCTCGGGATGAGCGCAGGGCGGCTGGAGGCCTTCAACGCCGGGGTCCTGGCCATCGTCACCAAGGGGACACGATCTGGCGGTACAGGTGACTGCGGCGGTGGGCAGCTCGCCGGGCGGTGACCGGCTCGGGGGGTCGGGGCGGCAGGTGCCGGTAGAGGCTGGTGCGGGGGATGCCGGTCTTGGCAACGATCTCGGCGACGGGTGTGCCCGGCGGCCCGCAGGTCGCCCTTCCCACCGCCTGAGCCGCTGCCACCCGACCCGTTGCCGCCTGACCCGCGCGAGCCGTTTTCGCCTCGGCCCGGCCCGTCGCCGACCGACCCGTCTGCACCGCCCCCATCTGGGTGCGGGTGTAGGGGTTCCCGCACGCTCTGATGCTGTTCATCCCGAGATCGACGAGCTGATGCGCAAGCCACAGCCCTCAAGGAGCGTCGCACTGACGCTGAACGTTGTCGTCGTGATCTACCTGCTGGTACGCCTGTGGCGCAGGTAGGCGGATGCGTTCACGCCGACGGTGTCTCTGCCGCTCTGGCTCAAGCAACGCGGCTGCGGTCACCAGGTCAAAGGGCAGGGCCGTCCAGAAGTCGTCACAGAACTGCACTAGCCGTCCCAGCCGCTCGCCGCCCACTCAATCCCCCGGCCCAGTACTCGAGACGGTGCCATCGACCTGGTCCGGCTCAAGGGCGGTCAGCGGCAGCGGAGCCCAGTCACCGGCCAGGTTGCGCAGCATGGCACCGTCTGCCGTCACCGTTTCGACCCGCCACGGCTGGCGGCCGTTGCGGTGCTGGGCCACGCTGCCCGGTACCGGCAGGTGACCCTCGACCCCGGTCACGGACACCACCTCCAGGGCGGTACAGACCGCGGCGTCCGCGACCAAGGCCGCGGCGTCCTCAGCGTCAGCCTCCTGCGGCACGGCAAGGGTGACCAGCACCGTCACCAGCCGGGTCACGACCCGGCCCCACCCGCCGCCACCCCAGGTGCGGCAGGCGCCGCGGTCCCGCGGCGCCGCTGCTGCCCTCCCCCACCGCCGGCCACCCCGGCAAGGTCACGGTGCAACGCCCGGTAGATGGAGGTGCGACTGACCCCCAGCACACCGCCGATCTCGGCCACCGTCAGCTCACGCTCCTCATAAAGCCGCCGGGCGGTCCTCATCTGGTCGGCGGTCAGCTTCGGTGGCCGTCCCCCGACCCGGGCCCGAGCCGACGCCAGACCGGCGACCGTGCGGTCCCGGATGACCTCCCGCTCGAACTGCGCCAGCGCCCCGAACAGGTGGAACACTAACCGCCCACCCGAGGTGGTCGTATCGATGCTCTCGCGCAGCGACCGGAACCCCACGCCTTGGGTGTCGAGCCCGGTGACCGTGTCGATCAGGTGCCGCAGGCTGCGACCCAACCGGTCCAACCGCCACACCACCAGCGTGTCCCCGGCCTGCAGCTGCTCCAGCGCCCGGTCCAGCTCCGGCCGGCGGTCCACCGCACCACAAACCTGCTCGGTGAACACCTTCACGCAACCCGCGGCCCTCAGCTCACCGAGATCAGCCGACCGTCGGTGCTGGCATGGAAAGAACCCGGCGGAATGATGAACCGCTCGACGTTCACCGACCTCGGGGACGACCGAACTGAGGTCCGGATCCACCAAACCAACGTCCCAGCGATGTTCCGCACGCCCGAGGCGCAGGCAGGGATGGCCAACTCACTCGACCGCTTCGCCGACTACCTAACCAAGCAGTCGGCCTGAGCAGACGGGTCAGAGTCCGGTCGACCACCGGCACAGGCAGTACCGCAAGCCGAACCCGGGTCCTCGCTCAGCGGGACGCCTGGTTGTGCGTTCAACCTGGTCATGGTCCCGTCGTTTGAGACGTCGGCGACGACGGGGCAGCGTCACGCCATGGATGGGCCGCAGCAAGCAGGCGCGCAAGGTGTTGCAGATCGGCATGACTCACGTCGGCCATCGGGCCAGAGCCACTGGTCAATGAGATCCAGAATCCGTCCCGGAGCTTCAAGCCGGCGGGAGTCAACCGCAGCGTCTTACGTCGCCGGTCATTCACGTCCTCGGTCCGCTCGAGCAGACCGCGGCTCCGCAGCCGCTCGACGAGCGTGGTGAGGTTCGAGGCGTCGTAGTCCAGCCGGGTCGCGACCTCGCTCATCGGTACCGCGTCATCTCCGCGCAGTGAGAGCAGCACCTTGATCTGCGCTCCGCTCACGCCGTGCATCGCGGCGTGGGCGTTCCAGTGCTCGACGAGTCGGGCGGCGATGTCAAGCAGTGCCAGGTCCACATCGAGCAGGGTCCGCAACCGAGGGTCGGTGGGTGCAGGTAGGTCATCGGGCAGTTGCACAGAACAAGTCTACGACGTAACGTGGTAACCTATAGTGGTAGAGCACCACCTATACGTGGGTGTTATGCGACTGTCCCGAAACCGCGGAGGAACGGATGCGAGTTCTTGTGGTTGGCGCGGCGGGCAAGACCGGCCGGGCCGTGGTCGAGAAGGCGAAGGCCGCCGGGCACGACGTGACGGCGTTCGTGCACAGTGCGAGCGACTTTCACGTCGAGGGAGTCGCGGTGCTGCAGGGCGACGCCGGCGACCGGGCAGCGATGGGCGCGGCGGTCCACGACCAGGACGCCGTCGTCGACACCATCGGCGGGAAGACGCCGTACAAAGCCACGACGCTCGAGTCGGGCGCCGTCAAGACGATCATCGAGTCGATGCAGCACAGCAGCGCCCGCCGGCTGCTCGTGACGTCGATGATCGGCGAGGGCGACAGCACGGCGAACACGCCCTGGTACGTCCGGTTGCTGCTGTCCACCTTCCTGCGCGGCGCGAAGCCGGACAAAGCCGCAATGGAGTCCGCCGTCGATTCGAGCGGGCTCGATTGGGTGATCGCGCGGCCCGCCATTCTCAAGGACAACCCGGCGACCGGCAACATCCGTGTCTTCACCCCCGACTCCGGCGACAAGGCCCACAGCATCACCCGGCAGGACCTCGCCGCCTTCCTGGTCGCTCAGTTAAACAGCGACGAATACCTGGGCCGCCCGGTCACGATCGCCAACCGCTGAGCAGATCACCCCACCAGCCCATCCCGAAAGGAGACACGTTCGATGGACATCAACGGAGCCGTTGTGCTCGTGACCGGAGCGTCGTCGGGCATCGGAGCGGCCACGGCACGAGCAGCTTCGCAGGCCGGCGCGCGAGTCGTGCTGGCCGCGCGCCGAGAGGACCAGATCCGGCAACTCGCCGCCGAGCTGGGTGCAGCCGTCCACGTTCGCTGTGACGTCACCGATTCCAAACCGGTTGCGGCGGCCGTCGACGCAGCGACGAGCGCCTTCGGCCGGATCGACGTACTGGTCAACAACGCCGGCCAGGGACTGCACGCGCCCTTGGAGCAGATCGATCCTGAAGACTTCCGCGCCGTCCTCGACCTCAACCTCGTCGCGCCCCTGGTCACCATGCAGGCGGTGGTCCCGGTCATGCGCAAGCAGGGCGCCGGCAGCATCGTCAACGTGAGCTCCGGAATCACGTTCTCAGCGCTTCCCGGGTCAGCCGCCTACAGCGCATCCAAAGCAGGTCTCAACAAACTCTCCGCCGTGGCGCGAGCCGAGCTCGCCGACGCAGGCATCGCGGTCTCGACGATGTACCCATTCATCACGGACACCGAGTTCATCGAATCACTCCGAGGCGAAACCGAATCCGCATCGCAGTTGGAGTCCAGCCACGCCCCGAAGCCGCAGACACCCGAGCAAGTCGCTGAGCAAGCCGACCTGGTTCCCGAACAGTTCGGTGGCAGCTACAAGGGATGAGAGCTGCACCCGTCATGCCGATCAGCTGTCCGCCACGACGCACCATGACCGGCTAACCGAGTGCCCAACCCGAAACGGGGTTCGCATCATGACCCGGCTGGTCTCGGGAAGAACTGGAGCGAATCGGTAGGGCCGAAGAACTGCAGATTGCCACCATGCGTGCCGACGGGACGCTGCGGCGCTGGGTGCCGATCTGGGTGGTATACGTCGACGAGCAGGTGTATGTGCGGACCTGGTACCGACGCGACAGCGGCTGGTTCGGACACGTGCTGGACTCGCGACGAGCGCGGCTCCGCGTCCCAGGCTTGGAGGTCGACGTCGCCGTCGAGGATGTCGGCGAAGACAGCCAAGTGGGAGCGGGTATTGATGCCGCCTACCGCACCAAGTACGGGCACTACGGCACGTCTGTCGACCGCATGGTCGCAGACGGCGCCGCAGCAGCGACCCTGCGGCTCAATCCTGAGCAGGAAGCACATGCAGGTAAAGATGAGTGACACGCTAACGAGCTCATCGCCAGTCCCGTATGTCGAACCCTCACCGAAACATCACTGGGTACCGCAAGGGAATCCGCTTTAGAGACGGCAGCAGAAGGAGGTCGGTCTCTCATGAGCGACGAGACGGACCCTTGGAGTCATCGGACGGCGAGGCTGTGGCTGCACGCGGTTCAGGGGCAGTTAGGCCGCTTACACGAAGCGGAGCATGTCGCCGCGCGCCTCGCTCTGGACCGCCCTCCCAGGCACTACGGATGGAAAGACGCGCTCCCGATGTATGACGTCGATATCGAGAAGCACTTCCTTATCAACGCTGCGCGGCAACTCTCGCTAGCCCTGGAGGCATTGCCGAGTCCGCCGGCACCGCGGCACGATAGCGCGCTGTTGAGTGCTCTGCGCAACGCTTCCGAGCACGCGCTCGAGGGGCCACTGCACAAGACCACGAAGGCGACGCTGACGGCGGCACAGGTGACGGACCCGAACGCCTACACGTGGACTCTCGATCCAGGCGGCGGAGTCATCGGTGGGGTGCTGAGCGTCCTCGACGTCGAGACCTGGACGCGGGACGTGGAGGTCTACCTTCAAGAGCTGGAGCGGTCCCTCTAGTTCGGCTCGCACACTGCCCCGGTCGGTCCGAGATCGAGGCCGCCGACACCTCTGTCCCGCAAGCCGATCCTGTAGCGGCCAAAACCGCAGCGAGGTTGACTGCGTAGATGCGCGAGCCTCTGGTCCGCGAGCCTCTGGTCCGCCCTCGCAAAGCCGCAGCCGGCGACAAGGTCGCGGTCCTCTCCCCTTCGTTCGCGGCACCAGCGCTCGCTCCGCAAGTGCACGACCAGGCGATGACCCGGCTCGCCGAGCTGACCGGCCTGGTGCCGGTGGAGTACCCCACAACCCGCCGCCTAGGTGCTCCAGCCCAGGACAGGGCGGCTGACCTCAAAGCGGCCTTCGCCGACCCCGAGATCCGGGCCGTGCTGGCCACGATCGGCGGGGAGGACCAGATCACCGTCGTGCCCCACCTCGACCCGGACCTCGTGCGTGCTGACCCGAAGCCGTTCCTCGGCTACAGCGACAACACCAACCTGCTGAACTGGTTGTGGACCCACGGCGTCGCCGGGTTCTACGGGGGCTCCACCCAGGTCCACCTCGGTCCGGGCCCTGCCGTCGACGACGTGCACGCCCGGTCACTGCGCGCGGCCTTGCTGACCGGAGAACGCCTGCAGCTCACCGAGCCGGGCGAGTCCGAGGACATCGGCAGCCGAGAACCGGCGGCAGGCGAGTGAGGACGAGCGGGCGGCGATCGCCGCGTGGGGACTGCTGGTCGCCGCCTCCTGGCGATGGGTGCGCCACAGTGAGGACAACAGTCACCAGCCGCTCCCCCGGCCCGGTCACGTCGCTGCCTTCGAAGCGGACGTCGACGTCGAACGCCGCCGGCCCGCTCCCCCCGCATCCGCCGCCGGCTTCGCCTGACCCGGTGTGTCGCGCAACCCCCCGGTATATCGAGGCCTAGCGAAAAGGCCCAACAGGACTGGTTGCGCCACGCTGATTGCGTGCTGGTTGCGCTACACCAACTGCCCGTCCCAACCGGCGGTTCTGCTACAGCCCTACGCTTGGGTCGGAAACGGTCGTTGGCGAACGTCCTCGTGGCGCGCATAGCCGGTCTTCTGGTCGAGCCTGTGGACTGGGCGGTCATCATCGACCGGCGGCTGCGTGTCCGCAGGGGACCAGTCGCGTGATGGCGGCTGCCGCAGCGTGTACCCGCGTCCTCGTCGCCTGCGGCAGTGCATGCAACGGACTATTGGCCAGACGCGAGCGTGACAGGGCCGCTCATGCTGATGACAGGACGTTCTGAGACCACACCGTCTCCTGCCGGGCACGATCGCGGCGGCGGTTGGGTCTGCGCGTACCCGTCACCCAGGCCGGCCTGGGCGGCGGCATACCGCGGTCGACGTCTCGCCGCGGGCGCCTCGGGACGATCGGCATCCCACCGGGAGTCATCCTCGCCCATCAAGACGTTTGGGGCCCGGCAAGCCATTGCGTCCTTAGACTGGGGTGTCTGAGAGCCAGGGGCGTGACAGCAGACACCGACGAGCATTTGACCGCCGCAAGCCCGTATTCAACGGGCGGCGGCGGGACGCGCTTGGAGCACCGTGTCGGAGCGGTTTTTCTCGCTCGCCTTCTCACCTGCGGGCCGGTGCTGGAGCTGGGAGAGAGGCCGCCGACGCGGGTGGCATTCCAGCAGGCGCCCGCAGCACGCGTCGATGACCTAGTGGTCACGGCGTCAGCCGCGGACGGGGTGTCATCAATCCGGCTCGAGATCGCGGTCCGGCGCACACCGAAGTTCATCCGGAGCGACAAGAAGACAACGGAGCTCGTCGCGGCGCTCGTCGCGGCGGACATCGACGCTGAGCGTGACGCGGATGCCCCCGTGGAGCGGCGCCTTGCGGTTGCGGTCTCGGGGTTCCAGACGCACGCGCAGCAGGTCGCCGAGCTCGCGGCCGTGGCCCGAGCCCAGCCGACGGCTGATGACTTCTTCCGGCTTGTGCGCACGCCCGGCAAGTTCGCCAGCCGAGGCCGGCTCGATCATCTCGTCGACATGGTCACGGCCGCGCTCGCCGAGTCCCCCGACGCGTCCGGCACGGCGGAGCATCGCTGCTGGAGTCTGCTTCGCCGGCTCTGGATGATGCAGACGCAGCTCGAGACCGGGCACGAGAGCGCATGGACCGCCGCCGTCGACGACCTCAAGCACGTCGCGATCGGCGGGTCGGTCGACAGCGCTGTGGCGTTGCGCGACCGGCTCGAGCAGCTCGCAGGCGAGTTAGCCAGCAAGGCTGGCGTCGTTGATGCAGGCGTGCTGCGCCGCCGCCTGCACGGGGAGCTGGCTCCAGACGCGAACATCCCACCACCGGGCTGGACCCGTCTGGTAGCCGTAGACGGACAGGCCCGGTCCGGTGTCGCGCGGTCCGTCGAAGGGCCAGGATCGAACGCGCTGACCCTGCCGCGCGCCGCGACCCGCGACGAGGTGCGGGCCGCGGTCGCCGCGGACGGCGACCTCGTCGTGAAGGGCGAGTCCGGCGTCGGCAAGAGCGCGCTCGTCATGGACGCGATCGAGCAGGACGTATTCGGCGACCGTCAAGCGCTCGCGCTCAACCTGCGGCACCTGCCGAACAGGCACATCGACCTGCTCGCCCTGCTGATGAGCCCGCTTAACGAACTCCTGGCGGAGCTGACCGCTCCGGAGCGCATGCTCATCATCGACAGCGCGGAGGCCGCAGCCGAAACCCACGGCGACGTCTTCTCCCACCTGGTCCGCGCAGCACGCGACGCAGGCGTCAAGTTGATCGCGGTCACGACGACCGAGGGCAGCGCCACGGTCATCGAGCTGATGAAGCAATCCAGCGAGGCCCCGCGCCAGCTGGTTGTCCCCGGGCTCCACGACGAGGAGCTGCGCGAGGCGGCGCGGTCGTTCCCCGCGCTGCAGCGGCTCGTTGACAACGCGCGCGCTCGCGAGCTGCTCCGCCGGCCGATCGTCATCGACCTCCTCTGCCGGTCGGGCGACCCCGGCCTGCCGCTGAGCGAGGCGCAGTCGCTCGACCACATCTGGCATCACCTGGTGCGCAACGCGAACCGCCGCGACGATGGAGCACCGGACGCGCGCGAGCAGGTCGTGCTGCGTCTGGCCGACCACGCCGTCCGGCCCGGCGACGTCGACAGCCTCCTGTCGCACCTCGACCACTCCGCCGTCGACGGTCTCCGACGCAGCGGCCTACTGCTGCCGGCGAGCCGACTGCCGTGGGAGCGGGTGCCCACGTTCCAGCATGACCTCATCCGCGCGTACGCGATCGCCCGGCTGCTGCTGGCGGAACGCGACCCGGCGGCGGCCCTGACCGCACGCGGAGCTCCGAGGTGGACGCTGCCGTCGGCTCGGCTCGCCTGCGAGATCCTGCTCGCCGCACCGAACGACCCGACGCACCCACGATCCGGTCGGCTCCCGGCGCTGCAGAAGACGTTCGACGCGCTCGTCGCGAGCGGGCACGGCGAACGATGGTCCGACGTCCCGACCGAGGCCGCTCTCGCGCTTCCCGACGCGGGTGACGTGCTGCACGACGCATGGCCGGCGTTCACTGGCGACCACGGCCTCGGCGTCGCCCGGCTGATCCGCGTTCTGCGCGCCCGCTACCAACGGGACGTTGTCGTCGACCCCGTCGTCGCCGAGCCCGTCGTCGACCGGCTGCTCGAATCCGGGCTGCCACGCCGCGTCGCAGAGGACGCCGCGTCGCTGATCGGCGACTGGCTGCGCGCGCACGTGCTCCACGGGACGCCTCGCGGGCAGGCAACGCGCATCCGGCTCCGTGACGCAATTCTTCGGCAGTGCGCCGACAACGAGCGCGCGCTCGACGAGCAGGAGGCCGCGCGGACAGCCGAGCTCGCCGCCCGGACACCCGAGCAGATCGCCGCCGACGAGGCTCAGCGCCAGCGGTTCGCAGCGCTCACCGGGTTGCCGCTGCCCGGTCGGCGGCAGCGCCGTCCGGCGCCTGCGCGGCACCGCCCCTACCAGTGGATCAACGACGCTCAGATCGAGCATCTCGCCCTGCTCGGGCCCGACCTCGGCCTCGACAGCGAGGCGCTCCTGCGCCGGATCGCCGCGGACGAGCCGCACTCTCTCGAGCACGCGGTCGAGGCCGTCCTCGCCGGACACAGCCTTTCCGCGCACGACCCGAAGCTCCTGCTCGATCTGGCCGAGACCTACTACATCGTGCAGGGGGAACAGGACGACGACGACGGCGGGTTGGGCTGGTCCGGCGGCGGACTGCACGACGACGGCATCCGCGACCACGGCTTCGCCGGATACGGCCCGTTCGCGTCGTTTACCCGCGGGCCGTTCCTGGCGATGTTCCGAGCGGACTACCGGGGCGGCGTCTCGCTGCTCAACCGGATGCTCGACCACGCCGCCCGGTGCCGCGTTCGCGGCTTCACGAGCCGCCGGTACGGGACGCTGACGGACGACCTCGACGGGACGAGGCACGTCCTCTCGATCACAGGCGAGCCGCGCGAGTACGCCGGCGACGGGCAGGTGTGGCTCTGGTACCGCGGTACCGGGGTCGGCCCGTACCCGTGCATGAGCGCGCTGCAGGCTCTCGAGTTCGTCACCGAGGAGCACGTCAAGGCCGGAGTCCCGCCGCAGGTGCTCGCCGGGATCATGACTGCGGACGCGCACAGCCTCGCGATGCCGGCGCTCGCGCTCGCCGTCCTGATCCGCCACCTCGAGGGCGTCGGCGACGCGATCGACTCGTACCTCGTCGAGCCGACGGTCTGGAAGCTCGAGGTCTCACGCGCGATCGCCGACCGGTCGGATGGCCTTGCCTCCAGAGTCCCCGAGCTCCCGCGCCCCGATCGCCGCGGCTGGACGCTCCGCGAGGTCGGCATGATGCTCGCGCTCACGGCCGACGGCGACCGCATCCGCCAGCTCAAGGAGGTCGGAGACCGTCTCGAGGACAACGCCCGCACAGGTGTCGGCGACGACACGTCACCGAGCGCCCGCGAGCATCTCGCCGCGGTGCGGACTTGGGCCGCGGCGCTCGACCCGGCCGCGTACGAGCTTCGACGGGAGGACGAGCAGGTCATCATCCAGCAAACCGTGGATCCGGACGCCGAGCGGATCCTCGCGGACACGAACGCCGACCTACGTCGCACCAGCGACGCCGTCGGGCTCGTCGTCCGGCACGCGCACGTCCGCGACAACGGCGGGCGTGCCCCCAACCTCGACTTGGACACGCTCGCTGCCGATCTCGCGCTGGCGCGGGACCTCCTTGACGACCCGCCGCGGTCGGCCGGGTTCTCGCCGGACGGGCCTGTCGCCGTCGCGGCGACAGCAGTTGAGCTCCACCTGACCTCGCGGGCAACGGTCCCCCTCGACGACCTCGCCTGGTCCGCGACCGTGCTCCTGCGCGTCGCCGCCGCCGACCGGCCGCCCGACGCGTACGACGACTCGTTCTTCAGCCAGGGTGCCGACCGGTCCACGGCGCGCGCGTTGCCGTTCCTCCTTCTGCCGGCCGCCCTCGAAATCCGGGAGGCCCTGTCCGTCGAGGGTCGCGACGACGTCGAAGAACTCGTCGCCCTCAGCCGCGGCGTCGCCGTCAGCGGCGACAATGAGACCCGGCTCGCGTACGCGCGAGCGCTCGACGCCGTCTGGACCGCCCCGTGCGACACCGACCACCTGAATGGCCGCTGCCACCACCGCGTCGCCTTCGACCTTGTCACCGACTCCGCCGCCGAGTCCGTCTTCGGCCGGTGGGACGCGCAGCTCCAGCGCCGGCAGTTCGTCCGCCTCGACCCGCTCGCCACGCAGACGCTCGACACGATCGGCGGCGACGACATCTACGTCCGACGGCTCAGCCCTGCGCTACGCGCCGCCGGAGCCGCCGCCGCAACCGCCACCTGCTGCAGCGACGACGCGCGCCTTGCCCTGCGCGCGCTCCTCGGAGCGCACCAGCGGGGGATGCTCACCCACAAGCACGGCTACCACCACAGCCGCAGCGACTCCCTCGTCGCCGCCCGCGCCGCCATCTGGCAGGCAACCACCGGCGACGACGAGACCGCGCTCCAGTACTTCCGCGGCTACCTCTCGAGCTCACGGCTCCTCGCCGAAGGACTCCAAGCCCTCGCCGCAGCCGCCGAGGAGCGACCAGCCGCAGGCCGAGACGCGCGACGGCTCTGGCCGCAGATCATGGACCTCGTCCTCGACGCGGCGCACGACCGTCCGCAGCTATTCACCGAGCACGGCTGGGGCGCCTACGCCCAGGCGCATCTGATTCCCAACCCAACCGGCGCGTGGGGCTACCTCACCATCGAGCTCGCGGGAGACCCGTACCCCTGGCGCGACCTGCTGGCCTGGACGCCCCAGGTCGAGCGCTGGTTGCGATCGGTCACCCCGGGACGCCTGAGCATCGACCACCTCGTCATCGCCGTCCGCGACATCGACGTCCGCGGCCAGATCGACCACGGCCTCCCCTGGGTCGAGCAGGCCGTCAGCGGCAGCGGCACCGACTGCGCCTCGACGTTCACCCTTCCCGAGTGGCTTCATGAGCGCCGACCCGACCTGACCGCGGACGCGGACATCGCGCGCTGGCAGCGCGTCGTCGACCTTCTCGTCGTCGCCGGCGACAACCGTGTCGCCGACCTCGCCGACTAGCGGCCGGACATGCAGCGGCACGACTGACCGTGTTCCAACTTCACCCGCGCTCGTGCGGCAACGTCCGCTCATGCCGCGAGTCGCACTCCTGCCGACGAGCGGATGACGATGCCGGACCTGCCTGACCCGGAGGTGGGACTCGAGTCGGGCTGCATCGGGGTGGCCGCTTCCTGACGTCTGCTGGCCGCTGGCAGGTCGCTCCGGACGCCGGGAGTCGTCCCGGAGGGACGGCTGACAGCCAGCCTCGCACAACGTCCGCACAGAACACCGCGAAACGTTCGTGCGACTTCAGCACGGGCGACGCACCATGGTCGACATGAGGGCCACCACCAAGACGCTGCACGGCAAGGCGCTGTCCTCCATGCGCACTGGGGTGTCAGCACTTCTCCGGACAGGTGGCCCTGCTAGCTAGGACCATGACACAGACCGGAGGAGGAGTTGATGATCGTGGCACGCAGAAAGTTCTCACCTCAATATCGTGACGAAGCCGTGAAGATGGTCGTCGAGACAGCACGCCCAATTGCGGAGGTCGCGCGCGAGCTCGGACTCGTCGAGGGCACGTTGGGCAATTGGGTCAACCTTCACCGTATAGGGTTCTTCGAACTTGAGGGGGAGGCAGGACACGATCTTCGTGCTGTGAGCTGA
>JAABUO010004285.1_pt1 | contig 16811 bp, 23 predicted proteins | sample 5559291 | NCBI WGS metagenome assembly JAABUO01 (sample SAMN10711878, study PRJNA513372) | rock metagenome | isolation source: Antarctica rocks | place: Antarctica: Victoria Land, Finger Mt sud | reverse complement strand
GCACAATGTGATATCCAATCTAATGCTATGCAGGTTTGTCAATGTGGTCAAAAAGCCAGATGCCAATAACTTCAGAGCGTATATATTGTTGCAGCATAAGCAAGTTCATTTGGGGTACTTCCCTGACGAGGACCAAGCTGCAAGGGCGGTTGATGTAGCCAAAATTTACATGGTACAGTCGCTCAATTGAGAAACACCTTGCTTACATCAACAGCTGATGGTACCTTTTGACAACAGTTGATCTATGTATTAGGTGCTTTATTGCTTTCAATCCTGCTGACATACTAATGATGACAACATGTGTTAGTGCTCAAACACTGCTATTGTGAGGAATGCTTTGCTTTTTTGTTTTCTGGCTGCTCACTTCTTGTTTATGCTGGTAGTAGTCTCAAACTGGGCTTTTGCCTGTGTACATCAAAGCTTGTTGTTCCCTGAGCGACACGATTGATTCAGGATGCGCAAACATGTATTGACTATCGGCAAGCCTAGTCATGGCTACCTCTGGATTGCATGCCAGGATCTGCTCTGTGTCATTGCAGGACAAAGGCATGTTGAACTTCCCCAAGGAGGAGTACAACGTTGCAGATATCAAGGCGTTAGCTAGCACTTTTGATGACCTTGTTGCCACTCTCAGGCTTGAGGCACGTCATGCTGCCAGTGGATATGTTGCTGCCTACAGACGTCGTGCTGCCAAGGAACGATGGTGAGTGCTGCAGGTTTGCCTTCATGTTCTGACATCAGTCACCCCAGAAAGATGGCTATTGTACCGCTCCTTGTGCGACGTGCACAAAGCACCAGCAAAGCACCAGCACTGAGTGTTTGCACTTTTCCTAGAGTGTAGTTACGCCAAATCTGGCCACAGTCTTATACAGTGCAACATTCCACAAGCTGAGATGCTGGAAAAGCCAACCTTATGTGTGCTATAAGCTGGCTTTTGAATTGTGACATTTGCAAAGAGCATGCAGGTTGCGTGCATGTAGCCTGATGTAGGTTGTACAAAGACTCTGTGCAGGCAACACAAAGTACAGCAACAAGCATGACATTGACACCTGTCCAACATTGCAGGCAATATGACATTTGGAAGTACAAGGGGCTCTGGTCTGCATGCTTATACTTGCATGGTCCCAAGAAGAACCTGGGATTTTACACCAGCTGGGATGGCGCTGCAATAGCTGTGGACAGAGCTCTCTTATTCTTGGTATGACAGCTCAGACGTGTCTCTTCATGTCAGGGGTGTAAGTCTACTGGTACAATACTGTCAGTACAACAAAAGCCTGCTTGCTTTGATAAGAGGGATGCATGTGAGATGACGTGTGGGACGTTCCAAGTGTAGGACTTCAGCAGGAGTTGCAATGCATGTGACAATGTACAGGGTGAGAAGCCAAGATGTATGCCTCACTCCCAATACAATGCCCAAGAGTTATATCGGGAACTACGCACACCAACAAGCAACTTTGAGGAGTTTGCCAGAGGGGAAAGGCAGCATGCTGATAGAGCTTTGAGAGAGGCAAGTCGCCTCGTTCCCGGCAAGTAAGCAGCAGCCAAAGTGCCCTTTGCATTGGTTTGAATGTGCCTCACTTGCTTCATTGCAAAGGCCTCCTGACCATTTACTGCATATGCTTGTTACATTTTGAAGCATTTTGCTCAATCTGATGTTGAAGACGGCACTGACAATGCAAGCAATGCTCTTTCATGATCAATGTGTACGCACTCATGTCTGTCCTCAGGAGAACTGGATGCATACAAATGAGCGGAAAGGGGTTCCAAGCACGTTGTCGCCATGATGGCAGCAGTCTGCACTTAGGCTCCTTTGTGCACAAGGACAATGCAGCAAGGGCCATTGACAGATTCCTTATATACACAGTAAGCCATATGCATCGACTTGCATAGCGACGTGCAATTTGATCTGCATAGCTTTCATGGCATATCAGCAATGCTGTTGAGGGCCTTGCATGATCATATGAGACTCCAATGTGAAATAGCATGTGATGAACTTTGCTGAAGTTTACAATCTGTTGCCCCACACCCTCATATTCTGTCTATACTTGCTGCAGGGCTGGTATCCTGCACACTTCCCTCTTGATGAGTACAATGTGGACAAAATCAGGTCATCTGCCAGCACCGTTGATGAGTTCAAGCACGATTCTCGCCTTGAAGCTCAATGAACAGCAAAATGAACACTGGTCTTGCCTATCAGTGTAACTTGTTAGCAAAGGGTAAGAGGATGGCAATGAGTTCCCTTGCATTGCAACCGGCACAGTTATGGGGCTTCTTCAATGTTCACAAACTTAAATTTGAAGCTTTGCTGCAGGCATGCACAGCCGTGAGTAAGCATGGGATAAGGTGTTCCCACACATGAACATATGAGGACACAGTATAATGACACTCATTGAGATGTCTACATGAGACGAACATGCATCTGTGGCTCTTCGTCATGTACTCGCCACTACCTTGTACATGCCACGTGCACTGCTCTCAACTGAGCCTGAATGCCTTATATCCTGGCGTGTTGCTGGCCTTGTGTTGGGAAACATGCAGCTGAGGCAACTCAATGCTAAGCAAGCCTTACCAATGATGGTTGCTGTAGTGGTATAGGTACGATGGTGTCGTGCATGCGCACAAAGCATGACTTTGCAGCATTTCTGTAAGCATTGCGGTAGGTCTCGCTGAGGGGACGTCCACTGCCTCTCTCAGGACTGGAAGGCATAATTTCATCACTGTTGTCCAGCTGTGGTATACACGTAACACTGTAGTTTGTGGCAGGTGTAAAACAGTTATTGCAGGTATATATATATTGTCAACGCATGATGAACAAGCTTTGGGGCCTTATTTCTACCTCAAAGTAGTAGCAACAAGGCTGTCCATGCACAGGAGCACTGAAACACACAGATGAACTCGAATCGGAACCAGCAGCAAGCAAAGTTTTATGTGTAATACTTCAGAATGGTACAGCTTGGGCAAGCAGGGGGGTTGCGATGTCTGATTTAGCAGGCAAGTCTTTCTGATGCTGATGATCAAGAGCATGAGAGAGCTCTTGCACAGGCAAAGAAGAGGCTGAGCGGGGAGTTGATGGCATTGACCACCAATGTAGCTTTGAGTAAAAGCGCACTCTCATCCACATACGAGTGAAGGCTCGAGCTACAGGATTATACTTGCTGCGCTGATTGCAGTACTTGAGGCCCAAGTATGTCAGTAAGCGCAGCACTAGACCCTGCAAATCAGCGCACAGGTGAACAAATGTGTCAAGTCTAACGAGATGTGCGTCAATGCACAGAGGGCCCAGCAACCTGAGCAAATTAGCACAATTGCTATGAAACACTGCAGAGGACAACGAACTGCACAACAACTTGTATGCAGCAAGGTTGCCAGCACAGCCAACCCACAAACATCGAGACGACGCCATTTTATACTGTGCATACATGTACGCTCATTGCACAGCCACAAGTGAGCTGCGCAACACTTGTGGTCTTGAAATTTACCTGTATGAACATTGCTGTGTAATCCCTGGCCACATTCATACTCCGCATACATGTAAGCTCATTGCACCGCCACAATTGAGCTGCGTAACACTTGTGGTTCTGAGGTATACCTGTATGAACATTGCTGTGTAATCCCGAGCCACATATCCTTTGCAGTAGACATTGATGTCTAGGCTGCCAGGGCCGTTGACAGGGGCTCCGGGCATGGCCCCATGCTCTGGCTCACCGTCAAGGCCACAGTAGCCTATCTGCACATGCAATACCTCCATTAGTGCCTCTGTACATGCCTGTCAGCCCCTTGTGCACTAAGCGTGTCTCGAGTGCACATATGTGAGTGCTATCAAGGCAGACAAAGATGCACGACTGTGTGCAAACAGATGCAGTGTTTCCTTCCTGAGTCAACACAGACAAAAATCCTGCATGCCACTACTACGGGGAAGATCAAGTTAAAAACTGTGCAGCAGCTGCCATACCATGTAAAAGGCAATCATGCTCTACAGGCCATGACACAGCAAAAGCAAAGGTCAGAGGAGAGCGCTCACTTGTGACATGATGGTGTGGATGCGGGGCTGCATGTAGTAGTCATACTGGCTGAACTCACGAGCTGAGATTGCTTCTGTTGACCATCTGGCGTAGCTCAGGCCTACATGGCGCCACACACTTTGCAGGCTGAAGGTATGCAGCACAACGCAGCGCAGCGCAGCGCAGCACAGCACAGCACAGCACAGCACAGCACAGCACAGCACAGCACAGCACAGCGCAGCACATCCAAGACTTGCCACACAACAATGCATCACAGCCATGGGAAAAGAAAGCACAGCCGAGGCCAGCACATTGTGATGAGCTCAGCACAGCATGGTATCTGACTCACCAAAGACATGCTTCATGACTGGGCTTAGAGACCTGTAGCGGGGCTCCACTCCATTGAGGAAGCCACCCACAATCATGCACACCGCCACAGCCGCCACCATGGAGTTCTGAGGGGCCATGACCACTGACATGAGGTAGCCCAGGCCAGATGTGTACCACGTGACCAGCACAGCCACTGCATCACCATACGCACCACAGTCACACCACACATACTGTCGTCTAAAGAGCAGACCGGAGGAAGATGTACATCTTCAGGCAACCAATTTACAGATGTGCCAGGGTTGTCAGTACCCTGGTCAAGATCATCAGTACAGCAGCATGCACTGTCTCTGAATCAGTTTGAGACCATGGAGATGCAGATACAGATCAAGTGAACTACAGAGTTGTTGCTTTGGAACGGCGTCCTATGGCCATCATGTGTGCAGCTAAGAAAATACAGCTTGCACACGGTGAACCCCAGCTCGGGCAACATGACTGCAACTGTGCATGCTTGCAGTGTGCAGCGAACAGGTTGAGTACTTGAGCTGCTTGTGTGTGAGGCTGTAAGGTTACATGCAATGCAGTAGGATACATCATGTCACAGAATAGACATCTGTCATCTGGTATGCCAGAAAGGGGCAGAGCAAGATATTTCCCAACCAACATGCCACTTGATGCTGACAGTGCATAAAGTGCCACATGAGACAACAACAAAGTCACAGCTGTACGAAAAAAGTGCTTGAGCACACATGCAATGTAGCAAGTCAGTAAGGTAACAAGCAATCTGAATGAATCTATAGTGTAATCTGCTTTGCTTGTATGAGTAAACACGCCGGAGCAGCACAACAAGGCACTGGTAGTCGTGATGCTTATCAAAGCCAGATGAGCAAGGTATGGCAAGGACACAAGGCAGCATATGACATGTCTACCTATGTAGTAGTCCACAAACTTGATCTCTGGCAGGGTGAGGGTATAGTAGAGGGACATGAAGATAGCTGGCTGCACCAGGATGTCAATCATGTGCATGGCTGCATGCCCAAAGAAGAACGCTGATGTGTGCAAACCTGCGGGCAAGGTTCAGGACAGCTTGCATTTGTTGAGTTGCATATGCATGTGTCCATATATAGTCGCGTTTGTCTTGAGCAGGCTACACATGAGCAGACGCCTGAGATGACAGAAGTCAGATGTAGCATAAAGTCAGATGTGTGCAATTGCATTTGCAGCACATGACAGCTGCATATGCAGATCTTTTGACAGGCGCAACCCTGCTGACTGGCCTGCTGACTGGCCAATGTCAATAAGGGTTGCGTTTGCTAAGCAACACTGCTGCAAACAGGGAGAAGCAACCTGCAAATGTGTGCAGACGTCCTGATGCCTGAGCAGGCAAGTAAGAGCAGCAGCTCTCACCTGACTCGCTCTCACGCCAGAAAATAAGCCTGTCTTTGCCAAAGACTTGCAGAGCAGCTACCACAGAGATGATGGCCAGGGTGAGCATGGCCATCACGCCGTTGCCTCTCACCTTCTCCAGCTCCCAGCTTGTGCCATGTACCACCCCTGCGATCACGCATACCTGGGTTGCTGCTTTCGAATGATGCCGTGCCTTCTCTATGTTGCATTTTGCTGCCTTTGAAGTGATGCCAGGCCTTTTGCACCTTGCCTTTTGCTGCCTTTGAAGTGATGCTGTTCCCTTGATACCTTGTGCTTTGCTGTCCTTTGGTTTTAACTGTACAGTGCAGTGCATGCTGGACAGGCCAGCGACATACGCACGTTGCCTCGAAGTATGTTGTTCCAGAGCTTTGCCCATGAATGTATGATGCTCATGAATGTATGATGCCCATGAATGTATGATTTCCACAAATGTATGATGTCCATGAATGTATGATGCCCTATTGAATGAGACATGTCTTGAGACTACGAGCAGATGAGACAGCTGAATGAGCAACAATCTTGTGAACATGTCACATTTGGTCAGTACCCATCAGATCTAGCATCCTTTGAGGCGTCAAGTGTGATGATACAGCTTCATATACCACAATACAGTTTGCATCACAATACAGTTTCCGTCCCAACAGAGTTTGCTTCCCAATAGAGTTTGCGTCCCAATACGGGTTGCATCCCAACCCACTTTGCGTCTCTCATTTAAACACACTCTGAAACACCAATGTACATTGCAGCAGCATCTAGGCTTTTTAGGTCTGGCATTGTTCTTCCTGGCTGTCAGCACAAACATGGACACATCACCCATGCGTTACTGTCACAATGTTACATCCTGTCATGCATTAATGTCACAACCTTACACCCTGTCATGCATTACTGTCACAACCTTACACCCTGTCATGCATTACTGTCACAGTATTACACCCTGTCATGCAGGTCCTGCTTTGGTCCATGCAGGGCTCACCCACAACAAGTGCAGCTCCCACAAACAGCAGCATGTCGATGAACTTGTAGCTCCAGCCTCGCACCCACTTCACGCCAGCTCGCCGCAGCAGCAGCTTGAACTGCTTGGTCACCCCTGGGATGGTGCGGAACCGGCGCTTCTTGCGTCCCCAGGGCCAACTACAAGCCCTCCACACCCCATGCTCTGCAGCACAATGGACCCAGACTGGCGTGATGCTTTGTCCAGTCTGATTTGAAGCACAGCAACACCTGTTGCCGTGTGTACGCTGACTGCCAAATCAGCATCTCATACTGGGAGCTACTCAGGACTGTGTGTAGCTCATCCTAGGGGCAAGTTCGTGTATGAGGGAAGGTGTGATGTAGATCAATCTACTCAGGACTGTTTGCACCTGATCCTAGGGGAAGGTTTGGGTATTGAAAAAATATGTGATGCAGACCAATTCATCATCCAGGATGCATGCTCATGACAGCAAGATCAAAACTGTATTGCTGGCAGGTGCTACTGGTGTGGTCTTCTGCAGGTCCCAAGTGATGCAGACAGGTGCTGTTTGCATGCATATCATACTGGGCTCATGCTTGCACCATCGTTGACTATCCAAGCTGGTTTTGTTCACCATGCTGTGACCATGACACCAAACATGAGACATCTTCTGCATGCACCTCAAACCACCATTCACAGCACTGTATAACAGGGTGCACAGCAGTGAATGAGTGCATGTGATATATGCCATAGTCATGCATCAAAAGGGGCTGCAGCTCACTGAATTGCTGCAGGCTGGACACGAGCCGAGCCCACAGCAAGGGTAGGATGGCTGCATCTTTGGCAGGCGGCAGGCTGGCCGTCTCCAGCAGGCCTGAGGCTGCAGACAAGGGGCCACAGGCAGCTTCCAGATCTCTGATGGTGCTGCTAGGGGACACCCCTTGCAACAAATCATCCTGACTGCCCCCTGCCTGCATGTATACACAAGCATGTGCCATAGTCAGTGACTTTTTGGCAGCAAATCACATGGCTTGTTGCCTCCACTGGGATGCTACAATAGCTTCGACAGTTTCCCATGTGCTGCTCCCATGTGCTGCTTGAACGTGAAAATTCGGTGAGAGTCTTAAGAAGTAAGCATCAGGATGAGCTACATGTCCAAGGAGATGGTGTTGCTGATGGTCACAAGCTTTGCTGTGGAGACGCTGGCTCAGGCCATTGCCTCAAGGCAAACAGTCGCATTCTGCATCATTGCTGGTTTGACCCAGAGATCACGCAGCAAGTTGTCTGCATCAAGACGCCTTCATTGTCAAAGGTTGCAGCCAAGCTGCAGAACAATACCGCTGTCTGCAAGGGAGCAAGCTTAGTCTGTAACCCCAATTGATGTTGCTGCTGTGCCTCTGAGGGTCTGAAGCCAAGCGCAGCCTCCATGTGGTCTCTGGCCATCCCTTCAGCATTGTCGCGCGGCTGCAGGGGGTCAGCCCCGGGGTGTATGTGGGTAGGGGGTGGGGGCTGCTGCTCTGTCTGGCCAGCGTCTGAAGCCTCACTGACCAGCTCTATGGAGCCCTGTCTTGTGAGGGGGTCCGGCTGAGCGTGAGGGCGGCGGCCTCCATTGCGTATGAACTCAATAAAGTCATATCTGTATAGCACACAGCGTTCTGAACACATACCACAGTATGCTGCATACGCTGACAGCACCAATGAGCATGATGGGAACAGTGCCTTCTATTTCCCAGCAACCAATCATTATCTTTCATGATGCCTGGTCACCACTGGTGGCTGTCACATGGTCAGAAAGAACAGATGAGCTGCATGGTGACAAACCTGCTGACGATGCCGCTGCCGCTCCAGTCAAGTTCATCAATGATGTGTAACACGTCGCTGCTGGTGGGCTCCAGTCCCAGCTCATTCAGAAAGCCGTTGATGTCAGCGGGGGTGAGAACACCCCTGCCGCTCTGATCCACCTGTGAACAAAGCAGCACTAGTCAGCACCAAACCACTTGAACAAATGAGTTCAAGGAATTGATTGCACACGGCTTGGGCTCATCCTTGGACTCCTTCTTTAGAAGCGTTTTTTTGCCTCAGAGTCAGGTATGTACAGTCCTGAGTGGCTCCCTGCATGAGGGGTCTTTGTTTGGCTCACCACCTTCATGCAGATCAGGAGCAAAGACAGCTTCATGAGCATCAGGGGTGTAGACATGCATCACAGGGAAAGATTGCTGCTGCACACGGCTCACTACCCCTTACATGTTCCAGACTTACCTGTTCGATTGTTCTGTTGCTGACCTGCAGTTGAATGTGCAGGCACACCCAGTTGACAGCCACCTCCTCTCTGCCGCTGCGCATGCAACATGCTGGGGTGTGAACAAGATGACTTGGAAGTCAATGTACCGTTTTCGTGTAGTCAGAGAGCAGCTGCAGCTGCTGTGCATACAAGATACTTGGGGTGGATACCAGATGAGTAGGGACTTAACATACCTTCTGGAAGTAGTCAGTAACCAGCTGCAGCTGCTCAGGGCTGAGCATGAGGTCCTGGGGTAAGGGGGCAGCTGGTAGTGCAGGTGCCTGGTTGGTGTCTGCTGCCTGCTGCCCATTCACAGCAATCCACTCCAGGCCTTGCTCTATCCATGCAGGGTATAAGTCCTGCAGCTCCACCACTGAGCATCAGCAATCCAAGCGTGGGTTGCAACAAAAGATACACCGTATGCTTTCTTGCATCAGCTGCCATGGTGTGTAGAAGCTGCTGTGACTCAACATGGGTAATGAATTCTTGGGCTGCACGATATCATACGCCATGTGCTTTGTGGTTGGCAGAAGCTGCTGCAACGATATGTGACAGGTGAGCAGTGGTCAGTGACTGCTGTGTTGGTCTCAGAGCTGTGCATTGAGTGGCTTGAGGCGCTGCACAGCCTCGGAACCATTGTCAGTGAGTTGCTGCTGTCTGGGTCGTGAGAAAGCTCGTGATCTGCTGGATCAGCACAGATCTGGAGTCTGTGAGCCTTGTCAAGGAATGCTGAGAGCAAGTCTGTTGACGCAGCTGTTTACCAGATCGCTGATGCAGTCAGGATGGCAATCGTATGCAGGCTCAGGCCATCCCCCCAGCTGTCAGTAAAGTCTTTGCACAGAAAGCTGCTGGCCTGACATCCAGACAAAAGCTAGACTTCCAGTCAAACACCAACCGCACCTTGCGAAGTTCCAGGGTTTCGAACGGCAGCAATAAAACACACCTCGGGTCTAAAGTCTGGGTGGCCTTGGCACGGTATGCTGCCGGAGATGACGTCCAGGCAGAAGTCTGCTGGGTTCTCATTGGGCGGCAGCTCAAAGCCTAGGCTGTTGAAGTAGGGCAGGGCTGCTGTGCTGGGGCCCTGAAAGACCGTACGACCAGCCTTACCCAGCAGTAACACCTCATCAAACAGGACGAAGATACCATACCGAGGCTGATGCACCACTGTCACAATCGTCATCCCCAAGTCGGCCATCCTGCAAACATGATGTTGTTCAAGTCAAGAGAGCTACTATGTCTAGAGTCTTTCATCGAGAAGACATTGAGTGACAATGTCCAGCAAGACTTTCCAATGCAATAACTTGGGAGAGTGTTTAGATGCCAGCACATGGCAACACTACTGCAACCGTGAGGAAGCTGTACACGTGCAGCCGTGAGGAAGCTGTGCATGTGCTGCAATCCTCACACACAGGCAACATACACATCCTTAGCAACCTGAGCAGGCCATTGGTGAGTCTTCACTGCAGCCAATGGACTCTTGATAGCCGCAAGGAACCTTTGTCAAGACAAGCGAGTGCTCTTTTGTTTGTGCCATCTACTTTCTTTGTTGTCTTGAACATGCATCACTTGTCCTTATACTTTCCGTACTACTGCCTGACAATTGATCGGTACTGCTGCCTGGTGTTCATCAGCCACAGATTGGTACATTGATTCTAAACGGCAGAAATTTGAACAAGGAGCTTGCCTCTTCAGAGCTGTGAGAATGTCTGTAGCAGCAGTAGCGTCCAGGCCAGAGGTGGGCTCATCCATGAACAGCAGTGAAGGCTTGGAGACTAGCTCAAGGCCAATGTTGACCCTCTTGCGCTGTCCTCCGCTGCACATCACACTGGCACCTATCAGCAAGCTTAGACACTGCTTGTAACCAATCAGGTTCTCACACAGAAATTGACACGCTTTGCAACATGCAGCACCTTCAGCTCAAGGGGCAGAGCCGGCACAGCAAAGTGCAAGACAGCCCGAATAGACGAGACACTGCATTCACTATAAATATATAAATAATAAAATCAAACAAATAAATAAATAAGTAAATAAATAAATAAAACTAATATAAATAAGTCACATGAATGAATAATATACATTTATTATGTATCACTATGTGTGGGCACAGATCTCGGCAGGCATGCTGCTCTGTCAGCACAATCACCTGATGCCTCTCTTCTCGGCTGTGCCAACAACAGAATGCTGGACTGAGCGCAGGTTGAGGACGTCAATCACATCATCAACAAGATCCCCTTTGGCACGTGTGCGCATGTACTTGGGGTTCCTCAGCCACGCGCTGTACTCTAGGTTCTCTCTGACAGTCAAGTCCTCATGCACGATGTCATCCTGCAAAACATGCTCTGAAGCCCCGAGACATGCACTACATTCACACTGACAGCACCGTCAATGCTGGGGGTCTTCAAATAGACTCTTCTCACAGCTTTTGTGCATTTGAGTTCCCAAAGAAGCGTGAGACCGCGGCAAAGAAGAGCCATAATGTACAAGGTTTTTGCGCCTGCTTGAAAGGAGTGTGGCATGTATGCAGACCAGGAGGAAGAGCCTTGACTAGGCAACAAAAGCTGAAGGCCCTTTCTGACAGTAGACATCAAGCAGCATATGCAAAACACTGGCATGGGACAGCTTGTATGCACAATGTGGAAGCACATGTTACTCACCACTATCAGCAAGATCACTCTGAACTCAGCGCAGGTATCTTCACGTGTGAAGCACCACTGTTCATGATGCTGGCAAGACTATAATGTGCAGACTATGCCCAATGCCGAGTAGGCAAATGCAAGGAGGGTTGATTGCACGCAAGGCTGTGTATGCAATCCATGTGTCAGTGCGACAGGACCTCATTCATGTAAGCAGCCAGGGCTGCACATGCCCAAGCCTTTGGAAAGACTCATTTTCCAGGCATGCGTGAACGCAGGCCTTGGTGAAGGAACGGAAACTGCAATACCTGGGGCACAAAGCCCATAATACGGCGCAGCCTAGACATCTTCATGGCGCGCCCATTCACCCAGACCTGCCCAGAAATGGTGCCGTACTTCACTGTGCCCATCAGTGCATTCAGGAAAGTTGTCTTGCCAGCGCCACTGGGACCCATCACCGCAGCCACCTGTAGAAAGGAACCATCAACAGTGAATGACATCTGGAACTACGCTGGATGATGCCGACTGGTAACACACAAACTAGGTCCATTCACAATGTGCATAGCAATGTGCAACACGTATGATGCTTTCTGCCACAACAAAAGCATGACATGCAAGGCAGTCATGCGCAAAGCAGCAGCTTGTGCCCCATAAGCATTGCAATCTCCTCCAGATGCCAGCACACAAAGGCAAGAGAGCTGGAATGTGTGGTGATACACAGAAGCAGCAGACATGTGCATGGGTACCTTGGCATTGTTGAAGTGGCCTGTCACGCCCTGCAGAATGATGGTGCCATCTCTCAGGGTTGCCCCAACCTCACTGAAACTCAGGTTGAGTTTGGGCTGGATGGCACCTAGCGCTTGCAGGCTCAGCTGGTGGGCATTGTGCATGGTCAGCAGTGGAGCCACCAGCTTGTGCAGCTTCTCCTTGGCCTGCTGCTTCTGAATCACCACCCCCTGCTGCAGCCTGCACACAGATTCACTGCAAACTCAGATGCCAATGGTGGTTGAGTGCGCAGCTGCGCTGGCATCGCCATTGGCAGAGCAGCAGCAGCAGCAGCAGCTGCGCTGGCATCACCATTGGCAGCAGCAGCAGCAGCAGCAGCAGCAGAAGCAGTGGAAGCAGCTGTGACAGGTTTTGAGATGTTTTGTAAATCCTAGCATCGATTTCAAGTCTGCATCACAAGCTACACTCCCCAGCCGCAGAAGCAGCAGCAACAGCAGTAACAGCAGCACCAGCATCCACAACAACAGCAGCAGCAACAACAGCAGCAACAGTGGCAGCAGTGACAGCTGCAGCAGCAGCAGCAACAGCAGAGGCGCCCTTGACAGCTTTACATCTGGACATCCAGCCATGTCTTCATGAGTACTTGCTTGTTGGACGTGTGTCTTGGCAGTTCAGACATCATCAGCAGCAGCAGCGACAGCAACATTGACAGGTCAAGGAAGGGTTTGCAGACGGCAGCATGAGGTGTGATGTCTACCTGATGTAGGCGTCACAGGCCATGTAAGCCAGCCACAGCAGCAGCAGGATGAGCAGCATGAAGAAGAAGCCTGCCAGGGAGAGGTCAGCTGATGTGGAGCCATGGGGGCAGGTGGCTAGCCAGGGGCACAACTTGGGGCGCCGGGACCACCACTTGCAGAACTTGCCCTCAGGACAGGGCAGAATGGTGGTTGCATCTGGACAGTAGAAGCCCTACAGCAGACAAAAGTATCAAGCTTGAATCTCATATCTTATAGGGGCGAGTGGGTGCAACTTGCATCGAGAAACTTTTGCTTGGGGCATGGCTTTGCAAGCATGGTCGAGGAACGCTTGCTTGGGTATAGACAGTAGCAGCCCAGCACAGGCACTGGGGTGCTGCAGATTGTCAAGCAGGATGGTGGACCCTGACACAAGGACTGCCCTTCTTCTGAGACCCAAAGCATGCACTAAATTGAACGTTGTGCAGGACAACTTCATCATCTGTTTCTGAACAATATCTTGTGAATATTCGTGGGACTGCTTCTGCTTTGCAGCACCACATAAAGTGGCATATTAGCACATGCATATGGCTGACAGGACCGCTTTGACCAGCCAAGGGTCTGTTGCACATGGTCAAACTCCGACCCCAAGCAGTTGGTCATCTGCTTTCTGCATCATACCTTCTTGCATGGCTGCAGGGGCGTGCTGGAATTGAACGGGCAGATGTTGCCGCCAAGAGGGTCACCAGCGTCATGCACCCGGTCATACACTGTGAATGGCCGCGCTGGAATGATGGTGTCTGGTGCCTGATCTATCAGCCTTTGATAGTCACATGTTGTATGCCCTATAGACCCCTGCATTATAGCAAACAGCATTCCCAACATCACAACTGCAGCCAAGTGGTGATGGTGTCTCTTGACAAGGCTGGTGTCAGACAACCAATGACTAATGTCACAAAAAGACAACGCAACAGCAGTATATGTGTGCCAAATGTTGGCAGCCTGCATTGTCATTATGCACGAAGCAGTTTGCAATTTGCAGACCACTTTGGCAGATCTGACTATGCTGCAAAGTCAATTTGAAGCAGCAAAAAGATGTTATACGCAACATTTGTTGCACACTTCATGCACTATGGGTGATACAGGACAGACGGGCAGTGCTCTGCTTCTGTTTCACGTTGCTATTTGCCTTAGGACAGAAACTTCCTGGCGGACATGGCAGCATGACACCGGAGGACGGACAATAATGCCCAGCACTGCAGGCAACCACATCCACACATTAAATTTGAGGTGGCACTAACAATGATAGACAGATGCCACTCAGCTACTTTGATGCCGCTATACCTGCATGTGTGGTTTTCCACAGCTTGGGGCAAGTCAGCTGAACGTCCAGAAAGGTAGCTGCCTGCAGGGCAGTATTGTCCAAAAGCACAAGGCCAACACTTGGCAGTGGCATTTGGAGCGGGTGCTGGTTGCACTAGCATTGCAGACCAGAGCGCTGTGCATATGAAGCCTGCCGAGCATGCCCCTTCCTTAGCTCCCTCTTCTGGAGAGCATGGGCAACCTGGACCTGGGGACAACGAATTGCAGGCGTTCTGACTTTTGTCCATCGCGTCGTTCGCAACTACAACCTGCACAGTGTGTTACAGGAAGCATAGTGATCTTGACTGAGCTGAATACATGACCTTGTTATGAGCCTCTGTTCGCAGAGGCGGAAATGGCGCACAACACATGTAGCATGTACTGGTATCTGCTGCCGGTCAGTTTTGCGGCACCGAACGTACCGACATAGCCTGAAGTGCAAAGCAGACAGCATAGATCCGGCAGCTGAGGTACACGACAGCAGAAGACGTGACTCTCGGGCGGATCGGCATGCTGACAGATTTGCGATAGCTCGGCTGTTGTTCACAGCCTTGTTCCGCCGGGGACGTTCAAGAGTACTTGACCTAACGCCATCCAAGCAAATACTCAGCCCACAACCTCACTTGTCTCGGTAGCTTATGTGTCTCGTCTGTTCATAAGTGTAGTTGTCTGGCCTGCCCTCAAGAGCACATGCGCAAAGTTACCAAGCGCATCAAGTTGACCATGGCCTTTTCCTGCGCGTAAGCGGGATACGCAATAGGCATCTGTCAAGGAAGTGAACATTGGGAATTTGTCCACAGCCGGGTTGACCAGATTCCAGCCGCTTTGACCGGAATTTCTCCGTCACGTGCCCGCCAAGAAGACGAAACGTCACAGTGGTGGGCTGCACGGAGCAGCACGGAGGTCAGAACTGCCAACTCACCAGGTCGTGCACTGACAATTGCAAGCTTCAGCTGCTTCTAAAGTCTCAAGCACAGCTGTGTGCTAAGCAGCTGCACAATTTCAGACGAATTTGATTGCGCTTGGTCAGAGCGCACGCACTGCTGTGCTGCCTTCGAGAGGGATCCGCGTCTTTCAGCTTTCCTCCGTACGTGTCACCACCGACACAGGTAATCAATAAAAGCACACAGAGTCTTCAGTGACTGATGCACAGCTGCATTCTAGTACTTGGGCTTGCTGTTCCTGATGTTGCCTGCTGTTGGTGTAGATGTCTGATGAACGAGACAAGCTGAAGTTGAAGATAGAACAAGCTGAAGCTGCTGTGGAACATGCACATAAAGTGTACAATGAATCAGAGCCCGGTTCAAACAAAGAGTCATGCCTTCAGCTCCTTCTGGCAGAAAAAAAAGCTCTGGAGCAGTTGAGGGAGAAAGATTTACTGCAACAGCGCGCAGCAGGTGTGGGTGAGAACCATTGCTGATATTTTTGGGGTCTATAGGACATGCAATTTTGTCTGTTCATGCTGAACTCGTGACTGTCTTCGCAGTGCTGCATACCACACAAATGCATATCTGCATGTCAGGTGCACAACTTGAATTCGGCCTCCTAACCTTTTCTGTGGGTTGTTGTTCTCACAGCATATCTAGAAGGTATTGTCACATAGTTGTTGACATTGCTTCTGAGAACATGCCTTGCAAATTCTCAGCCTCGTCTGTGGCTTGAGGGTTTGCTCGTGAATCTCACAGCGTATCTAGAAGGCGTTGTCACAAAGCAGTACAGCAGAATCAGCTAAATTGGACTGTCACTTGAGAGATCTGCATCAGATTCAACTGCATTGGTTGAGGGCTTGTCACTGATTGCATACCTTGCTGGAACGCCCCTACATAGCAGTAGGTGTCTTTACTTTCTTGAGTTGTCATGGCTGACCCCGTTGCTTTTGTGTTGCAGAGCAGTCAGACTTCTTCGTATCTCCTCATGTCCAACAGCAGGTGGCTTCAGCTGTGTTCATTATTGAAGAGCAGTTGCATGCAAATCAAGACTCTGATGGGGTGGGAATGGGTGTTTTCTTTGAACCAAGACGAGCGGTCACAGCTGATCACAATTTTCCTCAGGAATGGCAAATCGGGACCCAGGTGACCATCAGCTTTCCAGGTATGCCTTTGGTACGCTTAAGTATGTGAGCAGTCATTGTTTGTGTTTCAACAATAAACATGGGTGCCATGTGCCTCAAAATGTAAAGTGAAGGGGATTTGAAGGCCCATTGTACTCATTGAATGACCCTGTCATCATATGTGGGCTGCATTCCTAATTTTCTCTCACTTGCAGAGACTGGGATGAAGTCCCTGGTGACACTGGCAAAGCGTAGGGGAGAGCTTGATTTTGCTATCTTGGAGGCTGCCATGGATCACCCGTTCACTGCATTGACTG
>JAABUO010004283.1_pt1 | contig 16817 bp, 17 predicted proteins | sample 5559291 | NCBI WGS metagenome assembly JAABUO01 (sample SAMN10711878, study PRJNA513372) | rock metagenome | isolation source: Antarctica rocks | place: Antarctica: Victoria Land, Finger Mt sud | reverse complement strand
CAGGCAGAACGCAACAGCAGCAGGACAAAGAGGAGATCACAAGGACAGTGCTTGTGATTTCAGCGCACCTGTGACAAAACAGGTATACATACATCCAGGCAGACAGGCATGATGCAACAGCAGCAGGACGAAGAGGAGATCAATGGGAAGGTGTTTGTGTCTACAACGCACCTGTGACTGCAAGCGTGCCTGCTGTGTGTCGAGCTGCTGCCGCAGCTCTGCTAGGCGTGTTTCAGAGCTGTGCTGCTCTTCTTGCAGCACAGCCAGCTTGCTCATATTTTGAGCCTGCACAACGCAGATCACGCTTCACACGCTGATGCCATAACATCTTGTGTTACTTGTGGGTGTTGCAAACTACTTCCCATGCCATTGATGAGACTGTTTCAAAAAATCAGGCATCCTGAAACAGCATCCAATCCAGGTGACAAAGCTCTGAATGTCTTGATTGGCATCATGTTCTACAAGAGCTTGTGCCAGCTAGGCGTGACCCACCTGTGGCATGTCGGTTTAGCCAGACCTTGCACAGTAGCAAAACTTGATGTAGTCATAGTATCAGCATGTACTGCTGCGTTTCAAGTAGAAGCGTGTGCTGCGGCGTCAGCTGCTGGCTTAGTTTGCTGGTGGTGGGTTTACACACATGCATGCATTGCCGAGCAAAACTGAAAATGCAAGCCCTGACAAAGCTGCAAATGCTCTGCTGTCAGTCAGCTGTAGGTGCACAGGCTGAAGACATCATCACAGCCGTATACTGATACAGCAAGGGAGCTGAGTACTTGTATCCCAGTGTTTGTCCTCTGGAAGAATTGAGCACGGCTGCTGGCACAGGCAGGTTGCTGTTGGCTGCACAAGCTGACCATGAGTGCATGTGTGTGAAAAGAAAAAAGAACAGAGAAGAAACTAAAAATCTACGCTTTTCAGCGATTGTAACAGGAGCCTCCTAAGGCAGCAGCCCGGAGCTGTGCATGCATGTGTGCTACAGACTTACATTCTAGATCTAGGCAATAGGCATGGGGACATGTAGAACTGGACATTTAGCACTATTCCCAGTTGTGCTAGGAGGTTTGACAAGCCAGTTCAGGGTCCTAGACAAACATAGACCCTACTTAAACCCTACATAGACCGACCAAACCTTCAAGATTCTGCTTTTGGTTTGTACATGGTCTGTCACAGTGTGCACAGGCAACACACCTGGACAGTAGCACAGCGAGCCTCCCCTTCTTCACGGGCAGCAGCCTCCATGCGTCCTGCCTCAGCAGTCATGCTTTGCAGCCGTGCTGCGCTCTGCTGCTTGGCCTGATCCTCTTGCTTGGTCAGTTCAAACTGCAAGGCCGTCAGTCGTTCCCTGCAAGTACCACCATGATCATGCAGCAGCCGAGCACTGCTGGTCAAAACAAATATGAGCCATACAGCTTCAGCGGCAGGGTCTTGCAACTCCAAGGCACGCGTGTCTGCTTTGCCTGCTTTACCTGCTTGGTTGCTTCACCTTGAAGAGTGTACCTCCCTGTCTATGCACAAGAGACTCTGAGGCCAAAGGCAGGAATGTGCAATGCATGTCATGCCAAGCATGCATGTTTCAGCAAGGACATAGTACGCCTAGCTCTAGAGACTTGTCCGCCTGGTTTGCCTTTGTGACTAACTGGCTTCTGACGCAGCTTCAGCTGCTGTATACGCCCCATAAAGCCGCTCAGGGTGAGTACTCTCAGCACTCAGCTATAGTATGTGTGTCTCAACGCTTTGTGTCTATGTGCTTGCTGTGCATGACTGGCTGCTACCATGATGGTGCAAAACTTCAGCATGTACTGCTGCAGCAGCATTCTGCAAAACGCTGGTGCAACTCGATAGGCAGGGCAACTGCAGTAAAATGTACGCCTACTTGTACTCCTTTTCCAGCTCAGCTCGCTCAGCATCTTCTGCTGCAAGCAGCTCCTTGCGCATTGCTGCAAGCCGCCCTTCGGAGTCAGCCCTGGCCTGCTGCAAGGCTGCCTCTGTGTCCTGTAAAGAGCGAACAAGATGACAGGATGGTTAGGTGTTGATGAAGAAGATAACATGATGGTTAGGGTCAGGCTTGTGACAGGGCAGTTTACGACTCATCACTGTGCAGCAGAGGTCAGCTGTGTCAGACCATCATCAAAAGCCATACATGACAAGCAACAATCATGAATCGCCTTGGTTTCATCAGCAGCTGCTGGAAAGGCCAGGCATGATTGCCTTGGCTGTCAAACTTGAGCAAGGGCCATGGTCTATTGTTTCACAAGACAAAGAAAGTATGTAGCAACACCTGCCATGGTCTCATGTCTCACCAGATGATGAAATGGTGTAGCCGCACCTGATCTGCTGTAGCACTCCTTTGCTGGCTCTTTGAACGCAGTCCCAAAGAGTCAAGCCCTGCCTGGGATTTCCCGCCTAGGCTGTTTGTGCTGCCTGCTGTTGTGCTGACAGCTGGTTGGCTGGTGCTGGCCTGGGCAGGGGCACTGCCACTACGCATGGACAGGGCAGGGCTGCTACTGGATGGCCCACCTGAGGCATGCATCCCTTGTGTCAATCTTGTACATGCCTTGTATTGCCAGATAAGGTCTCTATGCAGAATTGTTTGAAGATGTACAGCTGTCTGGATATCATCAGACGCAGTGACTCTTATCACCAAGATCAATCACGAGTTGGCTGTTGCTTGTGCCTGATGCACACTGCACCATTGCAGTGCACAGGCGTCTGCATTGACTCCAGTCTGTATAGTTTGCATTCAGGCTACAGGAGCTGGCACAAGCTACGCTAAGGTCCAATCTACCGTGTGTAACAGCACTGCTGCCAAGCTGCTGAGCAGTATTGGTCCCAGCAGGGGCTGAGCCGCTTGCTTGAGATGATGCAGGCGCCTGCAGGGGTTGTAAAGAGGGCTTGTTGAGAGGTGGAAGGGGGGCTTTTGCACTCAGAGGGGCCAGCTGTAGGGGTGGAAGCACCTGAGGCAGATGCAAGGCAGCATCAAATGAAGAAGTAGGGATGCGACCTGTAGAAAGACTTTGCATGGGTATGCTTCAGTCGTGCTTTTGGGCATGCAAGCTCATATCAATACCGTATGCTCCAATGCAAACGCAGATCTAGGTTCAGCATGCACTGCATAGTTGAGGTTATGCTGCAGGCATGAGTACAGTGAAAGTAGCAGCTTCTGAGCCAGAAAGTTTGGAATGCAAGATGAAGCTATTGACAGGGCTTTTCCAATCTAATTATGAGTACATACGCACATAACTGTGAGGATGCTTTTCTGCCAATTGCAGCCCCGTAGTCAAATGCACATTTTGCAGAAATGCATCCATCATCTGGCTATGCTGCTGTTCAGTGCTGTTCAGGAGATACAGGGAAGCCACAGCTAAGTGGCCTTTCATGAGCTGGGTTCGCAGCGTGAAGTGAAGGCGCTCACCCCAGGTTTTACTTTGCCTGCCTGCGCTGATGCAGACTTTGCTTGGTCTTTTGAGTTTCTCCTAGCTAGCAACTTGGCTTTCTCATCAGCATAAAGCTTCCTACAGACATGCTTGGCTTCTTTCACCTTGCTCAGGAAAAAAGAACGCTGACGATAGGTTCATGTGACAGGGAAGCTGGTCATGCTGTCTGCTTTTGTGTATATTGTGTTTATGCTGCAAGCAGGTGCAGCATGCATGTGATAGCCAGCAGGCAGGTTTACACACAACATACGTGTTCTACATGCATAAGTGTGGAAGCAGTGACATACATGAAGCGCTCATCACAAGGGTGCTCCCACGAGCTATCTCCTGATGTGGCATTGTAATAGTAAACCTCTCCATCGTCAGCTGTCCGGCTGCAGCAACAAAGGTCTGCAAAATCAACCTGTGGCAAGGCAAACTTGGACTGGGTGTGCCTTACAATGCCTTCCAGTCAGCTGGTAGTTTGGCTTTGAGGCCCTCTCGACAGATCCACACGAGGTCTTTCTCGGATTCCAAATCAAGCCCAAGCCACTGGGCATAGTCAGCAATCTCTGCGCAGTGGTCAGCAGTGTTTGAGTGTCAGTGGCAACCTGCAAAACACATCATGGTATTTTCTACAATTGGGTGTCTCGCTTGATACCTTCTGCTGAGGGCTCATAATCCGGATCGATGTCCTCCTGCAGGGGGATGCTCTTGCCTTGCTTGAGCGCCATCAGGATGTCAAGCTTGGTAGTTTAAACGCTTTTCAAGGTGGCTTTCGAAAGCTCGCAAAGTAGTCAGCTCCATGCCGACTGTGCTACATCTGACGAACCAACGATTCCGCTGCACCAGCAGCGGGAAAGGTTTAGAGCACTGCTGCAGCGGTGGTCAACGTTGCCGGTCAAACCAGGCAAGTCTACCGATGCTTCTGGTCCCCGGACAAGCTTTTAGGGATTGGGGAGGGGGTCGAACCAGCTAGCTGCATCGCTTCAAGGGCCATAGCCGCTGCGCGGAGAGTCGTTACGATCAGCACAATCCCACAGGCTGCCGTTCGTCGTTTTCGATGCTCGTGGTATAGTGTCGGGGTGGGCGCAGTCCCAAGCTTGGAGGCGGAGGCCAGGCTGCGATCAGCCGTGCTTGCAGCAGCATTCCCAATCTTCGGCCGGCATCAAACCACTCAGTAGCAGTTTTGGTACAAAACTGTTATCATGGCGCAGTCGGTGGAGCGAAGTTGCACCATGCTGGTGCACTTCGACAAACCCTCCTCAGGCAACGAGATAAAGGAAGCGCTTGAAGGCAACGATGGCCCTGCCAAAGTGGAGGCTTTGCAGAAAGCAATCATGATGCTGCTGAACGGCGAGCAGCTGCCAGCTCTGTTCATCACTATCGTTAGATATGTCTTGCCATCAGAGGACCACACTGTGCAGAAATTGTTGCTGCTCTACCTGGTAATTTCCATCTACTACAAAAGCAGTTCGCTGGGAAAAGACAGTTCAGCCCTGGAACCATGTGGTTATGTGTGCAGGAAACGATCGAAAAAACAGACTCTTCTGGCAAGATACTGCCTGAGATGGTCAGTCCTTGACTCTGATGCGCTACACTGCTGAGTTGAGGGTTCTTGCCGTTTCAAGTGCCCAAGCAGTTGCTGAGATTGCTGCTTGCTGCAGATCTTGATCTGCCAAAATCTGCGGAATAACTTGCAGCACCCGAATGAGTACATACGGGGCGTCACACTCAGATTCCTCTGTAGAATACGGGAAGAGGAAATTTTTGAGCCACTCATCCCTTCCATTCTTACATGCCTGGAACACAGGCACTCATACGTGCGCCGCAACGCTGTGCTGGCAATCAACTGCATTTACAAGCTTCCAAAGGGAGAGCAGCATCTTCAGGACGCGCCAGACCTCATAGAGAAAGTGCTCAACAGCGAGCAGGATTTGTCCACCAAGCGTAATGCATTCCTCATGCTGTGCAACCATGCACAGGACCGGGCAGTGCACTATCTGCTCAGCCAGATTGACAATGTAGCGCACTGGGGAGACATTCTACAGATGGCTGTCCTGGAACTCATTCGTAAGGTACTCATGTTAAGTGCTGAAAATGGCTTCTTGAATAAGCAATATTGCTTTTCCATGTGGTGTCAGCTCTTTCATTACAGCCCATCTATCATTCTGAAGTTTGTTGACCTCGTGTGGACGTTGCGGTGCCTGCTTGTGCAGACCCTGTCAACCCATCACAACGTGTTCATCAAGTAAATAGCAGTCGCAGCATTGCAAGCAGTCAGGTATCATCTCATAGCAGACATCTTGCATGCTGGCTCATCAATTCTCACAGAAACAGTGCCATAAAGAAACAGCACTGTGGACCAACTCCTTGCTCCTGCAGGTGTGCAGAGTGAACCCAGGTGAGAAGGGGAAGTACATCAAGATCATTCTGTCTCTGCTGCAAAGCACCAGCTCAGCTGTGGTGTATGAATGTGCTGTCACCCTTGTCAGCCTGTCCCAAGCCCCTACAGCCATCCGGGCAGCTGCCAACTGCTACTGCCAGCTGTTGGTGTCACAGAGTGACAACAACGTCAAGCTCATTGTGCTGGACAGGTTACAGGTCAGTCATCCCTTGCTGAAGTCGCCAGGAACCAAAAACTTGCTTTGGCTGTTGACCACAAACGAGCATTGGTGTTGGCAACCAGTGTGTATCTAGTTAGCGCATTTCAGCTTTTGGTGTCCAAAAGTCATGTGCAATGGTGTGTGCAACACTTCCCTGACATAGCAGGTTTGGAGCAACTTTGTATAAACAGAAGCTGTATCAATACAGAGCAAGTATGCAAACACTTGCTGCAGAGGCAATGCCTTGTTCTGCCCACACTGTCACCGAACAATAATGCTGTTGCTGGCAGATGCACACCAAACATGTCTTGTGTCCCGCCTGTCCAGGAGCTGAAGGCAAAGCACAGGGAGGTCATGCAGGACGTCCTGATGGATGTGCTGCGTGCCCTGACCTCCCCCAACATGGACATCCGCAAGAAGACCCTCGACATCGCCCTGGACCTCATCACGTCACGGAACATTGATGAGGTGGTCATGGTGCTCAAGAAGGAAGTCATGAAGACCCAGAACAAGGAGTTGGATAAGGGGCCAGAGTACCGACAGCTGCTAGTGCAGGCCATTCACAGTTGTGCGGTCAAGTTTCCTGACGTGGCAGGCAGCGTGATACACCTGTTGATGGACTTCCTGGGAGACACCAACACGGCAAGCGCACTGGATGTGGTGTTCTTTGTGAGGGAGATCATGGAGACCAACAGCAAGCTGAGGGCGTCGATTTTGGAGAGGCTGTTGGACAGCTACAACCAGATCAGGTCGTCCAGAGTGTGTTCGTGCACTCTGTGGATCATTGGGGAGTACTGTGACCAGAAGGATGACATCTACGCTGCTTTGGAGGTGAGCATCTAAGGCAGTTTTGTGTTGCACGTCTGACCTCTTTTGTTGGTCCTCTGTGCTTGCGTAGTGACTTCTGACATTGGATTGGTGCACACGAGTGCTGCTGCATGGTTGCCTGTGCAAGGTGGCAGTAACCCACTCTGGCTGCTATATGTAGCTGCACAACGCTGCTGATTGCCACTGCGGCAACTGCACGGCCTGTTGCAGGTGGTGCTGATCTGGTAAACAAGCAGCGCCACGGAGCCTGTAATTGCACAGTACAGGCGGCAATGCATGGCCTGTGTTAGAACACAGTCCAGCTGCCTGGTCACAAATTACCTTGCTGCAATGCAGAAGGACTTAAGTCATGTGTGTACCCATGCCCTGTTTACGTACTGGTACAGTAGGCGTCTTCTTCTTCTTCTTCTTCTTCAGTTGTCATTGATGTCATGTCTGCAGACCATCAAGTCAGCTCTGGGCCCTTTGCCTTTCTTCCATGATGAGGATGAGGCTGAGAAGGGGAAAGACGACAAAGGCAAGGGCAGCACCAAAGGGGACATTGATGCAGAGACCCCAATCCCTGTTCAGCAGGCTTCCCATCGGCCTGCAGTGCTGGCAGATGGCAGCTACGCCTCTCAGACTGCCATCACGGACACCGTTACCACTAGCAGCCTGTCTTCAACAGCGCCCAACATCAGGTTTGTGCACTGGCCCTCTGACAACTTGATGCAGGATCTGCCCCAGCCCTGCATGCACAGCTGAGTCTGATGTGCAGCCTGGAGCTCTGACCAACTTCGTCATGCACCTGCTGCTCTACACAGAAACGCATCAGCCGCTGCTGGTACTGTGTATGTTTACCCAGCAGGGCATTGCTGCTGGCTCGTGACTACTTTCTTGGTGGGGTAGTAGCAGGAGCTTTGATCAAGCTGCTTGTGCACTTGCTACTCAACTTGGAACACATGAACAGTTGCTGCTATTGCATATGTCTGCCGCCTTAGGAGGCTCCCGTTATGATCGCTGAAAAGCGTAAACTTTTCTTTTCTTTTCTTTCTGTTGCTGATATTGCATGTGTCTGCCATGTAGGGCATTGCTGCTGACTGGTGACTACTTTCTTGGTGGGGTAGTGGCAGGAGCTCTGACCAAGCTGCTGCTGCGGCTGCGCAAGTCTACCAATGCAGATGAAATGGAGGTGAACAAGCTCACAGCAGAGGCCATGCTGTACATCGTGTCCATCCTGAGGCTGGGAGAATCCCAGGCTTCCCTGCATCCCCGGGACGATGATGCAGTGGACAGAATGGTCACATGTCTCAAGGTATGCTGCACATCCATCTCACTGCATCAGCTCAGCTACTGCTGGCCTAAAACTCTGTATAGGACGCAATCAGAAGCACACTTGCTACATGAGAATGCCATCTAGTTTAAAACTGTTCCTGTTTCAGTCCCCACTCATTTGAGACCAGTTCTTTGACAGCTTTGAGATGAGTTCTTGAAACCAGTGCTTTACAGCTTTGATACCAGTATCTGACCTTTTGACTGTTGGTGAATCTGCTGCAGCACAGTCACTGGACGCACATGCCATGCAACTGAAAGCAGGCAGTACTTTGGCTTTGCTGGCACCTCCCAACATCCAGGTGCTGATATACCCTGGCAAAGAGGCAGCAACAGCAAGCATGCAGCACCATGGCTTATGATAACATCTCTCAATATCAAGCCTTGCAGAATTTCAGGCTGATTCACACATGTGCTTGCATTTCCAGGTGCTGACACACCCTGATAATGAGGCAGCCAAGGTCTGGCTGGAAGACTGCCGACACTCTTTTGCCCAGATGATCCATGACAAGCTCACCAGGGATGCAGAAGAGGCAAAGACCAAGGTCAGTGCCCTGTCTACCTTGTCTACCTTCACCCCAATAAGCTGTGCAGCACTACTCAGATCAGTGCTAGTGGGCATAGTGTCATGCTCATTCACTGAAGCTGAGTCATGCCCAGGGTCAAACAAAAACACCCCTGAGCAGCTCTGTAATCTACATGCTGTTCTCTCACATCAGTAACTGTCCTGATGTGGCTGTATGTCATTGCAAGGCTCGTGCACATCATCAGAAAGTGGCCTACAGATTCAGACACAGCAAGGCTAGCTAGCAAGGCAGCGAGCAACACGGAACCCAATTGGGTTTCGAGATCCTTGCCAGTGAGTAGATCGTCTGCTGTTGTGCACCTGGGCAGCCCGGTATAATACTTGGCTCCTCATTAATTTGACGCCGAAAGGCGTAGTCTTTTCTTTTCTGCTGTTGTGCAGGACTCCCAGTCTCAGGCTCAGCCAGATGAGCTGATCGACTTCCACCATCTGAAGGCCCGAAGAGGCATGAGCCAGATAGAGATCGAGGATCAGGTGCAGACAGACCTGCAGAGGGCGACTGGCCTTGCAGAGACGGGCTCTGAAAACGCAGCTCGCCTCAACAGGGTCTTACAGCTGACAGGTGCCTCGCTGTCCCCTGCACAAACTTTGGCATAGCCTCTTCAGTCAAGGGGATCCTGGGCAAGTTCTTTCCTTTCTGCCCAGAATCCCCTTGCAATCCATGACTCAGTCAACATTCTGCATAGAGATGGGTGGTTTCTAAAGCAATGAGCAGCTCAATAGTAAATTCATCGAAGAGACAGACTCAGATCAGAGTTCAGATGGACGCACATTGGTGCACAAAAAGCATCGCTACAGTGCATCCCTATCCGCAAACGAATCAAATAATGCAAACAGTAATAAGCTAATGAGAACATTAATCATTACAATGTTGAACTTGATGACAGCATCAAGAACAAGAATAATAGTTTTACGATAATGCTAAAAGTAGTCTTGGTGAGGAGGATGATGAGGATAACAATCAGTTGAATTGAAACGGGAATGTCTGTGCTGAATCCTTGACACCACAGCACCTGGCTGGCTCCGGGCTGCTGCCTCAGGAGGCCCCCGTTATGATCGCTGAAAAGCGCAAACTTTTCTTTTTCTTATCTTTTCTCTTTTCTTTTTTCTTTTCTTTCAGCACCTGGCTGTGCTTGCAGGCTTCTCAGATCCAGTGTATGCTGAGGCATACGTGACCGTGCACCAGTACGACATAGTACTGGATGTGACAGTCATCAACAGGACTGCCGAGACGCTGCAGAACCTGTGCTTGGAGCTGGCCACAATGGGTGATCTCAAGCTCGTGGAGCGTCCCCAGAACTACACCCTGGGACCTGGCGCCCAGAAGAGCATCAGGCATGTTCTTGTATGACAGCTGTTACAGCTGTCAAAAAAGTCATTGCCTTGGTTCATTTTTGTGATGACATTGTGCAATTGGGCAGCAGTGTGCAACTGCTCAACATGGCACAATTCGTCAATTGGTCTTAGCTGGTTTTGTTGCAATGTCTATGATATTGTGGGCTGTTTGATTGGCGTGTTGCTGGTTGTAGGTCTTACAAGAACAGCATGCTCTTCATCAGAATGCAGCCTTTTGTCCCATCAGATGACAGCTCATTGCAAATGGGCTACATACAAAACCCTGCCCTCTGCAAGCATTACAGCCACTCATAAAATCTCACTCTATGTAGCTCACTTTTCACCCCTAATTTGATGTTCGCCAAAGCATGTCATCAACCTTATCTTTGCCCATAATGTTCCTGCACATACCTTGCTCATCATGAGCTGGAAAGCGTTTTAATCATTATTATTATTATTATTATCATTGTTGTTATTATTATCATTATCATTATCATTATTATTACTACTATCATAATGTGCAGGGCCAACATCAAGGTCTCATCAACAGAAACTGGTGCCATCTTCGGCAACATTGTTTACGAGTCCACAGCCTACGCCGACCGCAGTGTGGTGGTGCTCAATGACATCCACATTGACATCATGGACTACATCAGCCCTGCCAGCTGCCCAGACGTGCAGTTCAGGAGCATGTGGGCAGAGTTCGAGTGGGAAAACAAGGTTGGTCACAGCTTTGCAGTTGTGGACAACTAAAGTTATCTTTGCCCTGCATGCAGGAATGAGAGGAGGGGGAAAAAGTACTCAGAAAAGCTGTGTTAAGACCCTGTGTTCTGACTGTGAACAATGCCTGTACTGCTACCTGCATTCCAGACTGTGATTCTAAAGATTTCGATGCACTTCATATAGTTTGCGGCAAAACATTCCATTTACTTTACCTCAAACAATACTGCTTGTGCAACTGCCCAGATCTGCGTACATCCGTACAGCTCTCTAACCGAGGCTCGTGCTGCTTATGATTTTGCTGGTGAGCCACTGACCTTGCTGGACTGCAGAACCGTGTGTGCAGCTTGCTCATCTGTAACTGCCAGCAAGCCATGATCTGTTGTGCATTTTGCAGCCATGGTCTCAAATAAAGCAAGCCAGGGAATGTGGTGCAGGTGGCCATCAACACAACCATCACTGATGTGTCAGAGTTCCTGGACCACATAGTGGCCTCTACCAACATGCGCTGCGCAACCCCACGCAGCGCGCTGGAGGGCGAATGCGGATTCCTAGCAGCCAACCTGTATGCCAAGAGCGTATTTGGTGAAGATGCCTTGGTGAACGTCAGTGTGGAGAAGCAGCCTGACGGCAAGCTGGCTGGTTACATCAGGATCAGGTGTGTTGCTTGCTCCCCCATGGCTTGCGTTGTATAAAGCTTTGGGGGGAAAGCCACTGCTGTTGTATTATTTAGCAGACAGTATATGTGCTGAAAGCCTCGCTATCTGCTGCGGCTGTTTGACAATAGTGTCACCTGGTCTGTGTGACTGTGCAGGTCCAAAACTCAAGGGATTGCTTTGTCGCTGGGCGACAAGCTTATTTTGAAACAGAAGGGATGAGTTGGAGTGGAAGACAAGTCTGCAGGGCATCAAGAACGGCTCAAGCACGTCAAGCTAATGCCTGGTCTCACTGACCACATGTGTCCGTTCTGCTAATGGCTCTCATATGTATCGAGTCTCTCGACACATAGATCATATACCACCCTATATATGGCTGAACAGTGGCTCCATTTACCTCATTGTCAATCAAACTGCAATGCACAGCAACCAAATGTGTGCAAGCTTTGTTGCTGTCAGTGCCTCGTTGCATTGACAGGCTTTACAGCTCAGCCGTGCGTTAATGCTCAGCGCGTCGAGACTTGCGTATGGGGACAACAGAGAGTATCAATGCTCATGCCTGTGCAGCATTACTCATCAAGGTAGCATCAAGATACGGGAGATCGGAGTGTAACTTCTGTAGCGATCGCCTATTATAGCTTGGACTCTGAGACCTCAAAGTTGTTGCGGATCTCAGTCGCTGGTTAGGTGGCCGGTTTCGAAAGTCTACATGAGGGGTACGCAGCCTTCCGAATTCCGGACCTACTTGTGCGATGCCCTTCAATCAAGCTCAGCTAATCGAGGAGACGCTGGTTCAGCCTCGAGGAGTAACTCAGCAAGCTGAAGCAATAAAGGTTCGCGTATGCTGATCCCAAGTGCCTCCGCATCAATTAGACGCGTGCTAGCCATTGCCTGCGTGTCTGCAGCTGTGCATACTTGACCTAAGAAGGCCAACCTTGACCGAGCGTGTGGCGGTGCTTTTTACTTTCCCGAGACATTCATCCGCTGCACTTTGGCAACGCTCTTTGCAGGACCTGCTTGAAGTAAGCTTGCATAAATCTATCAACACAGGTGCCGTCGTTAAGTGCTTTCTCGCCTGACTTATTCGGAATCCTTCTCACTGTTGTTGTTGGGTGTACCTTGCAGAAGTATCCAGTTTGCTGCGGCAGGCTGCAATTTGATGGCAAAGATGGATACATTGCATGCAACTCGGCAGGTAACAAGATCCCAGAAACATATTAGCATTGGGTGCACTGGCACCTCTAGCCTGTTTGCTTTGTACCCTTGCTTGAACTGTACCATCTCTGCTTTACTTTTGGCAGCCAGCAGGACCTTGGGTATGCAGGCATACCTTTCTATGAGGCGGTGCGAGCCGATGCTATCAATGCACATGAGGCAGCTTTGCCAACAACTGCAACTGCGTTTACACAGGTAAGGGCAAGAACGCTGCTTTGATGGCCCCAGTGTGCGTGCTGCCTTGCTGCTGACATGCCAGTGTCCAGCAGTGCTTCATGCCTCTGTTGTCATGTTGATGAGTAAGCAATGCTGCCTTTCCAAACAACAGCAATGCAATAGTTGACACCAGTCAGGTGTCTCAAACATCTTAGGAGCTTCAAAATTCAGAGTGAGCTAATACAACAGTGCTGTACAGGTCATTGATGCCGAGCAGATGCTGACTGGGCAGCAAGCACTGCTCAAAGTTCAGGTCACGCATTGTGGTGACGATCAGACAATGTTGGGCATCACAATTGCGCAAGTACTGTCAGGTAGCCCACAGTGCAGAGTAGCTGCAATGCTTTGGCTGAGCAACATTCAAGCGTTTGGCTTGTTGATAGCCACAGCACTGCACATGCGTCTCAGCAGAAGTACAATGGCGTCTGTGAAACACAAATCCACAGCTGAACAAGGCAGAGTACTTGTGGTTCACTCACCAAGTTGCTGCATCTGCAGACCTCACAGGATTAGTTGATCTGCTAAAAGACTGGATGAAGCTGCATCAGCAGCAGCTATCACAAGGGCTACCAATGCCTGTATTTGATCGTCAAGTTGTTCAGCCAGTAAGCACACCCTCTTGACCCCTCTAGTGCCCCACCTGCCCCACCCCAAAAGAGAGCTCTGCATTAAAACCTAGTGCATCGTACTTTGGCAAGATAGCACGTCATGTATGGTTATGCTTTGATTTGCCATGCAATGTCTTGTGTGCAGACCTTCCGGAATCTCAGAGCGAGTCAAGCATGTAGTGCACACTATCTGTGGTACATGCGTGAAAACTCGACTGATTCTGCTGTTTAGGTTCAGAAGATCAACAAGCGTCGCCCAAACAGCTCAATTTTGCAGCTGTTGGGACTGTTTGGTGCGTACATCAGCGTCATGTTTCAGTTTCTTTGGCAGGGTGCTTTCTCTGCCTATCCTCCAACAGTCCTTGTCATTCCATCACTCACTCTCCAATACTTTAAGGTACGCTGAACATTCCAATCCTGCAGCTCCCATTGCTGCTGTCCTGTATCTTCGCATGAGATATCACATTTATGCATAAACATCCTTTCTGTGCATCATTTCAGATGCACGGACCACCAAAACTTCCAGCAAAGCATGCAAAGATGTCATAGCACATCATGTCGGCGTATTGTCTGGCTGTCACAATTGATACATCACACACATGACATGACATGTGACATTTGTTCATATGTGGTGTATGATATGCCGACATATGTGACAGACAATTGTACACAAACACATATGTAGGCAGGGGCTGAGATATAAATACGTATTCATGTATGTGTATATGTATATGTGTATGTATGACGCCCAATCTTGCTCTGTACCAGACCCTGGTGTGTTTTTAATACAGGACAGAATCAACAGTCTTCCATTGTCTGGACCACATCGCCTGTCATCCAATGATTTGCTATGCTCCATATTGTGGCATGTCAGTTGCCTTGTCAGGGACAGAACCAACAGCAGCGGCACATTCTATCTGCCCTTTGATTTGAGGCAGATGCATGTTCCAGACGCCTATTTTGGCAATGCTCACAGTATGCTGAGCGTCCGGGGTAAGTTTACAGGATTTCCAGCTCTGGGGGACTCAGAAATGACATTAGTGTTAGAGAAAAGCTCATTTCCTACTGCAAACCCTATGCAAAGGAAAATGGAGCACATTACCAGATCATTGTACTGTCATTCTGACTGGTCATGCTTAAGTAGCCAATTGACTCTGCATTGCAGCATCAAGTTATCAAGGCTGCTTTTTGTACTCTGACTGTCAGCATCATGGTCGAATAAGATTCTTCAGGCTACCTCTTGCAGTTGTGTCATCTGCGAGATTTACATGACTGGTGGATAGTACCTTGGCTGATGCTGCAGACCCAGATAGGGCGCCAATTGACACCCAGTCAGTCAGCAAAGAGGAGACAGAGGTCTCTGTTGTCCTCACTGCGCGCTTAGTAAGGCGTGCAGTTGTGGACGCAAGGTGGGTTTCTCACATCTCAGGAACCCCATCACATTTTGTAAAGTTGCATCAAACAACCGATGTTTGACGCAGTTTTGAACGGCGCTCACACTCTCAGCCCCCCTTCTTGAGACCTCGCCTCCCACAACCCTCCCTCTTATGACATTCACCCATCATGGCATGATTGGACCTTGACTACATTGCAGGAATGAAGGGAAGTCAGCTCAGGAGGTCTCTCAGCAGCTCAAGGCACCTTCCTCTTCCTGGCTCACTCGCACTGCCACATTGTTGGACAGAGTCATCAACCATGATGTCAGTCTTGCATCCTGGCAGGAGCTGTATAGGCTGGTGTCTGCCTTGGATTTCGGCGCTGGTCTGCCAATTGGGTTGGCAACTGTCAGACAGGTGACTTCCCCAGCTAAGCTCCATCAACCTTGATGAAGCTAGTGCAGCCTGCTTTGATACTAACCTGCCTGGGCAGGTGCAAGATGCGCTGGATTTGCCAGGCTTAGTAAGCAGCTCTCATAGAGATTCTTGATGTGAGCTTTGTAGGATGTTTTGCACACAGGAATAGCAATGCCTGAACAGTATGCTGTCATTGCCCTTGCTCACAGTCATCAGAGGACATGACAACAGATAGCATCACAGCTTTGGTGAGTAAGCCACATCAATTGGCTTATAAGGGACTTATTGAGGACTTCAACAGCTGAGGGTTGTATGCTAGTGAGGCTGCACGTGACGAGTCGTGTATTCTGCAATGCAGGGCGGTGATGCACAACCATGGACAGCATGGTGGGGTCAGAACCCCCTCACGGGCAAAGCCTATCTGCATGTGTGTGTGCCTCCGAGAGCACAGAAGTCATTCAAGAGTTGTCATCTGTGGGACATGCTATTGCCCGGTGCATATTTTGCATAGAGGATTAACAATTACTGAGGACTGACAATGATGCAGTACTGACGTCCGTGATGGGAGGCTGGTCAACTCAACATCTTGGTGATGTTCACATGGATAAGCATTGCAATTACACAGTTACGCAATGTTCCCCATTTATATACAGTAGTATGTATATCCAGCATAGGGAATGTAGGTATCCTGTTTGGAATCTGATTACCGTTGCATTGTTGTGACCTGATGTACCCCTATATCGGTCAAGTTTGCTAATTCTTTGCATCTGCTGGTGAAGGCTTGGTTGCAGTGTGTACACGGTTTCTGACAGTGTTTGATTTGGGACTTGAGAGTCATGCATCTGATGCTGCCTAATGCACAGCAGCTCATGGTGGGAGTTGGCCTTAATACCATGAATAACAGCCTTTTGCTGATATGCTTGTCTGCGCACACTAAAGCCATGAACACAAGACACAGTTTCCCGGCATGACATGCTATTTTAGACTAGTCTGTACTGCGAGTATATCATATAGTATAGTTTGAGGTAGACCACCTGTAGGGCAGTACATGCTTAGATTTCAGACTATCTGTGTGTCTCGGGCATCTGGCTCTCTGCAGGGGCAGATAAGTAAGTTCTGCACATCGTAACATTTCCGTGATACATTTCTCCGTATACCGGTATTCTGTAATACAGCTTGTTGCAACATATGACTGTAGTTGAATGTCTCTGTATAAAACAAGCAGCAACGCCTGGAACTTAGATGTAGCTTTTACATATTGTTTGTGTCCAGCATGCACCCGTTCCCGAAGGGGTTGCCAGACGTAATCTGTGGTTGTTGTTTATGCAGGCACACGTAACGATCAGGACGGAACACGTGCGGAGCACTGCGGAGCACTAGTCTATCTAGAGTTATTATTGTTGCGATGATGAGCCCGCAGCTGCTCATTCCACCCCATAGCGTGCAAGCAGAGGCTTCTGGTGGCACCGTGGATCATGAAACGTCAAAGGGCGGCCCTGCGAAACTCTAAGGGCTTTGTGCGTCCCTCGA
>JAABUO010004278.1_pt1 | contig 16827 bp, 12 predicted proteins | sample 5559291 | NCBI WGS metagenome assembly JAABUO01 (sample SAMN10711878, study PRJNA513372) | rock metagenome | isolation source: Antarctica rocks | place: Antarctica: Victoria Land, Finger Mt sud | reverse complement strand
GTCCGGTTCGACGTGGTTACGGTGTATCTTCACGGGGGCAGAGCGGAGTTTGAGGTGTATCGGGGGGCTTTTGGGTGGGGGTAGGGCTGGCTCCTCGGGGGTCGGTTCGGTGTCTAATACGGTAAGGAGCTTGAAGCGATGACGCTGTTGAACGCACCGAAGTATGACGAGCGTGGAGAGACTCGCAAGCTGGGCCTGCTCATCAGTGTCGGTGTGCTGGTTGCGGTGCTGGCGCTGGCGGGCGTTGGCGGGTTTCTGCTGGGCCATGGGTGGTTCTTCTCGAACCTTGGGGCGGAGCACCGGGTGGACCGGTTCTTTGGGGCGCTGGAGGCGAAGGACTACGGCCAGGCGTACGGGATCTGGATGAACGATGCGGGGTGGCAGCAGCATCCGCAGAAGTATGACTACACGCTGAAGCGGTTCACGGAGGACTGGACGACGGCGAGCGACCTGGGACCGATCACGGCGCACCATGTGGATATCTCGAAGACGGACGGCACGGGTCCGTTTGGGAGCGGCATCATCGTCGCGGTGCGCGTGAACGGGGATCACAAGGTGTTTATGTGGTACGAGCGCAAGGACGGGACCCTGACCTATCCTGCACCGCACATGCTGGACTACTAAAGTCAGGCTAGACCCGGCAAGCAGGGTTCGGAGCGTTCCTGAGCGGTCGCTGGAGGTTGGCCCCCCTCCCCCTACTTTTCCGTAAACTCTCTCCTTTGTTGAGGTTAAATTCTTGTAAATATACAAGACTCATCAAAACTGGTATTTTCCTAATGTGCCGAGATGCGGTTTCCCGGATCGGGGGCCGCGTATGATTAGCGCTCCCCATATTAAGGCAAAGACAAACATCATGAGCATAATCCAGGTCAAACACATACAATCCGCCTGCAAAGCAAGGTTCTCTTCTCTTATCGATATGTCGGATGTGAAGTCTTCCGATGCAGAGAAAGAAAACAAGTTTCTCAGTCGCGCCGTGGCAGCGTTTTCCCTCGCCTCCATAGCGAAAATCGATGACACAACAGCTGCGCAGGCTGTGACAGATGAATATGGAGACGATGGCATAGACGCTTTTCACTTCGATAGGGTAGAGCACATTGCCTACATCGTTCAGTCGAAATGGTCAAAGGACGGGACGGGTTCTATTGATGTAGGTTCTGTTCTAAAGTTCGTTCAAGGCATTCACCATATCCTTGAGGACAAGATTACTTTGCTTGGCAAGAAGCTTCGAGCAAAGGGAACCGAGATTCAGGAATCCCTATCCGATTCGCAGGCGACGTTCATCTTACTCATAGCCTACAGCGGCAAGTCGCCGCTCTCAGATGAAGCCAAGACTCCACTAAACCAACTGTTAGCTGAACTGAATGATGATGGAGACATGGTTTCGCTTCAGGTAATGAAGCAAAAGGAACTCCATGCCATCGTTGAGAAAAGTGCGATGGGTGTCTCTGTTGACCTCACCGTCATGCTCCACGAGTTCGGAAAGATAGCCGAGCCCTACACCGCCTACTATGGGCAGGTGGATGTAACGGACTTAGCTTCATGGTCACAGTATGGGGACCACCTTTACCACAAGAACATTCGGAGCTTCAAAGGAAGTACGGATGTAAATGACGCGATCGTAGCAACGATAAAGGAAAGCCCAGACAACTTTCTCTATTTCAACAACGGGATAACTCTGCTGTGTAGTGAACTTGATAAGAAGCCTCTAGGAGGAAAAACAAAGACAAGCGGTGTATTTGACTGCAAAGGAGCCAGCGTTATCAATGGTGCGCAAACCGTAGGGAGTATTTTGACAGCCCTTGCGGCGGCTAACAGCTCAGTAAGCGCTACTGGATCGACTGCTCGTGTGATGATACGACTAATTTCACTTGCTGATTGCCCTCCAGACTTCGCATCTGATGTGACACGTGCAGCAAACACGCAGAACAGAATTGAGAAAAGGGATTTTGCTGCCCTCGATCCTGAGCAAACCAGGTTGAGCAATGAGATGTTGCTCTCATTAGGTAAGGAATACGTGTTCCGAACGGGAGACCGATCTCCATCTCCGGATAAGGGGTGCACCATAGATGAGGCCGCCGTAGCACTGTCGTGCGCTCATAGTGATGCGACTCATGCTGTAAATGCGAAACAAGCGATTGGCCGTCTGTATGAAGACATTACAAAGCCTCCATATACGCTAATGTTCAACTCGTTCCTCTCAGCCGTGCGGCTATGGCATTCCGTTGAAATATTACGAGTGGTTGACGCGAGGCTCAAAATTGAGCAAAAAGCTCGCGATGGGAAAGAGAAGCTGTGCGCGATCCACGGCAACCGCGTCATTCTTCATCTCGTCTTTAGGGAATTAGCCAGTTCTAGCTTCGAGGACGACAATTTCGATGCTTCGCATGTTGGAGACTCCGCGTCTGGCTACCTAGATATGATTGCTGGAGAGATTGCTAAGAATTATCAGGCCTCTTACATAGGCAACATATTCAAGAACATCACGAAGTGCAAATTGATAGTCGGGGCTATCCACATATGAGTTCTACTGTGAAAATTTCCGAGTTCGATGCTTTCTCGTCTCTAGTCTCTCGTGTTTTAGCCGTTCCCAAAGCGGAGTTATCACGGCGTGAAGCTGAATATGAGAAACAAGCCGCACTCAATCCAAAGCGCCGAGGACCAAAGCGGAAACCTAAACCCTCCGCTTCCCCCGGCCCCAACGCTTCTTAGGCGGTACGTTTTTCTTCTTCCTTACCGGTGAGTTCGGCATATGTAAGGCGCTTGCCGAGAATCTGAGTCACGGCAAGGTTGAAGCGGTCTGCATCGGTCTTATTGCGGCGGTTGTTGTAACGGAACACTTGCTCATCCACGTAGCGGTCCATGTGGAAGGGCTCGACGGCAACATAGGTGCCATTCAAGCCGCGCTTGAGTAAGCTCCAGAAGTTCTCAATGCCCTGAGTGTGAACTCGACCATTAACGTACTCGTTCACATGATTGACGGTCCGGTGAGTATAGTTCTTCACCTTATCCAGGCCGTCGTAACCAACCCATCCATCGGTGAATACGTGAGCATTGAAACCAACGTTGCTAAGGATTTCGGCTTGGTCTCCCGCTTCGCGTTCGGGATGACCTTCGCTCGAATCTGGCGACTCTCGCGATTGAGCATTCCCATGACGATGGTCTTGCGCTCGGTCTGCTTGCGCTGGGAGAGGTGCTTGTTCTTTGCCTTACCGCCGAGAATGTTTCGTCGATCTCGATAGGGTTACCCCAGTGGCTGCCGATGGTGTGAATACCATCATCCTCACGCATCGCGAGACGGATACGGTGGACCATGTGCCATGCGCTTTTTTGAGTGATGCCGAGCGAACGAGACACCTCGTGACTGGACACGCCGTTCTTGGAGTTCGCCACCAGCCACATTGCCGTCAGCCACTTGTCCAGACCAATAGCAGAGTCCTCAAAGATCGTTCCGACCTTGATGGAAAACTGGCACTTGGCGTGGCGGGTCTTGCACTGCCATACGCGGCGCGTCGGAACGTATTTCACTGCGTCAGAACCGCACGTCGGGCACTTGACCACACCGTCGGGCCAACGGCGGGAGACCAAGAAAGCAATGCAGTTATCGGGATCGGAGTAGTGAATGATGGCTTGCTGTAATGTCTTCGGCATGTCCATGAAAAGAGAGATTACAGGGGGGATGCTTGATGAGTCAAGTATATTTACACCCTTAAAGTCACCCCATACGCTAAAGTCCTCAGCTGAAAGGTTTATCGGCAAAGTCTTGTGCGATTAGACTTAGCTCGATCTGACGAGCACCACCGGGTGAGCAAAGTCTCCTGCTCTTCAATGATAGAGCTCCGACAGAGCGAGTTGCGCCACGGGTAAGAGCTTGCCTTCCATCATGTTTCAGCGTTTGGGGGATTGACAGAAGAGCGTATTGCCCCGTGCCGGAGGATGGCTCCCAGAGACCTGGGTTCTGTGCTGAACGTTCACGAAGGTGCGGGGTGGTGGAGCGTGTGTACCACGGACGCGGATGTGGTGAAAGCGTCCAGGGATGCGGACGCACACGGATGTAACGTGACCTCCGTCATCCGTGTTATAGAAGCTCGATCCTTCCTCGGCTAGGCTCTTTCTAGCGCATCTGCGCTTTGAGGGCACTCCAGAATGAAATCTATACTTCGTGTGGCTATCGTCGCCTCCCTTGTTTTTGCAGGAAACACGAGCAGCTATGGACAGGCGGGCGTGAACGCAGTTGGCGGAACCAATCCGTATCCACGACCACAGGCGGTTGGGGGAACGAACCCGTATCCACGGCCGCAAGCGGTTGGCGGGACCAATCCGTATCCGCGACCGGCGGGCTGGAGCGATTTTCTTTCGGTCGTAACAGCTTACCTAGGCTTCTAGCGTTGCAGAGGGACAGCGGAAGACGGATAGTGGACTCATGCATCTTTCGCTGATGGATACGGTGCTTTGGGGAACGGGGTTCGTGGCGAACTCCGTTCTTCTGCTGGTGCTGATCCGTTGCGGCCGGTGGAGGTTGATTCCATGGTTTACGGCCTGGATCGGGTACCAGGTGCTGTTCACGGTGATGCTGTACGTGGGGCTCCGGTGGGGGTCGCGCGGGGTGTATGCGGGTTTGTATTGGTCTGGGGCGCTGATCGATTTCGTGCTGCAGATCGCTCTGGTGATTGAGGTCGCGCGGATCGTGCTGCGCGTTCATGGGGAGTGGGCGGAGGGCGCGCGGGCTCGTTTTTATGGCGCGGGGGCCGCGGGGGCCTTGTTTGCGGGACTGATGGCGTGGTGGATCGCGCCGACGACTCCGGGGTCGATGGATATGTGGGAGAGACGCGGGACGCTGTTCTCGACGATGCTGATCTGTTGCACATTTACTGGGGTGATGCTGGCGTCGCAGGGGTTGGGGCTGGTGTGGAGGGGACACGTGATGCGGCTCGGATATGGCCTGATTGCCTGGTCGTTTGCGGCGTTTGCGATCGATACGCTGCACAGCTACTGGGGCGACGTAACCTATTTTACGGCGCTAGAGCATACGAGACAGTGGGTTTACGTCGGGGCGGTGATGTATTGGGCGGTGACGTTATGGCTACCCGAGCGCCCCCCGAGGGAAATTTCCCCTGCGATGGGGGCCGATCTGATACAAATACAGGCGAATGGAACCGCCCTGAACAGGAGAGATTCCCGTCCATGATCCCTGTCGCAATTCTTGGTTTCGGTGTGTTGTCGTTGGGTTGTTACTACGCCTATTTTGCCTTGCGGGAGGGTCGCGAGCTGAGACCCTGGTCTGCGCTGGTGGCGGGAATTCAGCCGTTGGACATGCCGCAGATGGAACGGCTAGCGATGTCTTACCTGAATCCGGGCAAGGACCAACTCGGGATCGAGCCTGCCGAGATGTGGGCTCTGATCGGTGGGTATGAGGGTTTGAACCGGATGCGCGGGAACGCCGAGGCGATGCTGGAGCTGGCGCGGCACGTCCAGCGCTGGAATCCGACCGAGGGCCGGGTGGTGGCGGAGATGATGCGTCGCGACGCGGTTCGGCTGCGGACGGCGACCAGGAAGATTGAGATGGCGACGTTGACGCAGAGGTATGCGGCGCTGGCGCCGTTCAGCGTGCAGGAGGCTTCCGCGGCGTACTACCTGATGCGGCAGCGGCTGCTGGCGCTGTACGAGAGGAACCATGCCGGTCTGCGACCGCAGCTGGAGTCTGTGCTGTAGTCGCTGCGCTTCCGCCGGAGGTGTTGAAGGAACAGGCGAACAAGCATTCGGCTTGTGGTAGCACGGGCATACCCAGCGGCTAAAGCCGCCTTCGAGATCAGCACTTACGGCACGGCTGAAGCCGTGCCCTTCCAGCAAAGCTGGCTTTCGGCAGTCTTTTCAGCCCCTACCCTTCCGTCTGCCTGAGATTTCTGGAGTTTCGGCCCAGGCTGGGTCTGGGCTGGTTTGTTGGGGACAGGCCGTTGACCCTGAAATGCTGCGCTGGCCGTCGACCCTAAGATCCTGCGCTGGCCGTGAACGCTACGCTGCGCTTTTATTGCAACAGGAGAGGTGGGATGGGATGCGGAGACTTGGGGTGGTGACGGTTGCGGGCGTTCTGGGCGCGGGTGTGCTGGCGGGCTACGGGTGCGAGGCGCAGACGGCGGGGGGAGCGATGGGGAATTCGAGCAGGATCGAGGCGGATGGGACGGCGGCGGTGACGCGGGTGGTTCCGGTGCCGAAGACGGTGAGCCCCGAGGCGCAGAGGATGCTGGGGAGGCCGGCGTCGGACGCGGCGGCGCCGCAGACGCTGGAGATGCGGCGGGTGCACACGGACGAGTGGCAGAACCGGACGGGGGAGACGTTTCGGCGGATGTATCCGGCGACGGTGACACCGCAGACGATGGCGGGGGTGCCGACGCGGGTAGTGACGCCCGGGACGATGACGGAGGCGAAGAGGGGGAGGGTGCTGATCAACCTCCATGGGGGCGGGTTCGACTCGGACTCGGGATCGCTGACAGAGTCGATTCCGGTGGCTTCGCTGACGGGGACGACGGTGATCGCGGTGCTGTACCGGCTGGCGCCGGAGCATCCGTTTCCGGCGGGGCTGGACGATGCGATTGCGGTGTATCGCGAGGTGCTGAAGACGCATAGGGCGAAGGATGTCGGGATCTTCGGGACTTCGGCGGGAGCGATCCTGACCGGTGAGGCGGCGGTGCGGATACGGGATCTGGGACTGCCGCTGCCGGGGGCCCTGGGGATCTTTTCGGGGATGGGGGACTTCAGCAAGGGCGGCGACTCGACCGCAATGTATGCACTGAACGGGTTATCGGGGCACCTGGACTTGCCGCGGGCGGATGGAACAGGGAACGGGGCGTATGTGGGGAAGACGGCGGTGAACGATCCGACGTTGTCGACCGTGTATGCGGACTTGCGGGGGATGCCGCCGACGCTGTTTCTAACGAGCGGACGGGACCTGCTGCTGAGTGGGACGACGATCCTTCACCGCGCGTTTCTGCGGGCGGGGGATGAGGCGCAGCTGGTGGTGTTTGAGGGGCTGCCGCATGCGTTCTGGAACGATCCCTCGCTGCCGGAGACCAGGGAGGCGCACGATCTGATGGCGAGGTTCTTCGACGCGAAGCTGGGCAGGTAGAGGTCAGGGCGCGGGATGGCGGAGGCAAAAAGATGGGCGGCAGAGGATCCTCTGCCGCCCATGGTGCTGCTGCCTGGTTGGGGATGCCGGTTATTCGGAGCTGACGAAGACGGCGGTGGTGAGGGCGGGAACGATGGCGGTGGCGGACTTCGCATCGAAGCTGGAGCTGCGGAGGATGGGGTCAGCGGAGCTTTGCTGGATGGGGTGGAGGCGGAGGTTGAGGCCGGCGAGGGTCGTGGCGGTGAAGCTCTGCTGGGTGTTGGTGGCGTTGAAGAGGACGACGATGTGCTGGTAGGGGCGAGCGGCGGTGATGGGCAGTCTCGCGCTGGGAGTGGCGGTGCTGAGCTCCATGACGATGAGGCCCGGCGTTTGGGAGACGCCGGTGTTGAGGAAGTGGAGGTGGCTCTGGATCTGCGGGAGGGTTTCAAGGCGGAAGAGGTCTGAGCTGCCGCGGATGCGGAGGAACTCCTGGAAGGCGGCGGTGGTGGATTGGATCTCGGCGGGTGTGGGTTTGAGGGCGGCGTTGGCGAGCAGGGGCTGTTCGAAGGACCACTGGTTCTGGTTCTGGCTGGCGATGGGGAGGCCGATGCCCCAGTTGTTTCCCTGGCCGGTCCAGTCGATTTTGTTGAACCAAGCGCCGGAGTCGTAGCTGTTCTGGTCCATGTCCTTGGAGCGGAGGAGATCGTCTCCGGCCATGAAGAAGGGGACGCCCTGACCGAGGGCGACGAGGCTCATGGCGAGGACCTGGCGGCGGGCGCGGACGGCGGAGGAGTCGCCTTCGGCGGACTTGACCTCCACGGTGTCGAAGAGGTCCTGGTTGTCGTGGACGGAGACGTAGTTGACGGCTTCGATGGGGGTGGCGGTGTAGCCGGTGGGCTGGCCCTGGTAGTCGAGCTGGGCGCCGGTGATGGTGGCACCGGAGCTGTCGGTGAAGGTGTAGTCGCGGAGGTTGCCGGTGAGGCCGACGCGGATCCAGTCGGAGCGGTGGAGGAGGGTGGCTTTCTGGTCGAGGGGGGCGGTGTGCTGGGTGGTGTAGGTGCTGGGGTCGGTGAAGAGGCCGGTGGCGAAGCCCTGGATGCGGAGGTCGTCGAAGGGGCCGCCGCCGCGGACGCCGTCACGGATGCGGTCGTTGAAGGTGCCGATGCCGTTGCCGTAGAGGTTGAGCTGGGAGGCGTTGATGCCGAGGGCGTTGTTGGCGGTTTCGCCGAAGTTGAAGCCTTCGCCGTAGATGTAGATTTTGGAGCCGTCGACGCCGTCCGAACGGAGGTTTAGTTTGTTGAGGGCCTGCTGGATGGCCTGGAGGTTTTTGACGAAGGTGAAGCTCATGATGTCGAAGCGGAAGCCGTCGATCTTGTACTTCTTTGCGTTGAAGACGATGGCGTCCTGCTGGAGCTTGCCCATCATGAAGTGCTCGGTCGCGGTGTCGGCGCAGCAGGAGCCGGTTTCGAGGCTGCCGTCGTTGTCGAGGCGGTTGTAGTAGTTGGGGACGACCTGGTCGAGGATGGAGTTGGGGGCCTCGCCGAAGCCGGAGGTGTGGTTGAAGACGACGTCCTGGATGACGCGGAGGCCGGAGCGGTGGAGGGACTGGACCATGGCGCGGTATTCCTTGACGCGCTGGTCGGGGTTGAGGGCGTAGCTGCCCTCGGGGGCGAGGTAGTGGTTGGGGTCGTAGCCCCAGTTGTAGGCGTCGGCGCCCTGGATGGCGGCGACGGCGGCCTGCTGCTGGGTTCCGTCGGGCGGGTAGATGCTGAGGTCATGGGTGGTCTTCCAGGTGCTTTTGTCTTCGTTGACGCTGTTGAAGTCGAAGGTGGGGAGGAGGTGGATGGCTTTGAGGCCGGCGCCGGCGAGTTGGGAAAGGTGCTTCATGCCGTCGGAGGCGGTGTCGGTGAAGGCCAGGTAGGTGCCGCGGTGATCGGCGGGGACGGTGGTGTCGCCGACCGAGAAGTCGCGGACGTGGAGCTCGTAGATGCTGAGGTCGTTGATGCGGGCGAGGGTTGGGGCGACGTCTCCGTCCCAGCCTGCGGGCTTGTTGACCTCGGCGTCGATGTCGGTGAGGCGGCTTTTGACGCCGTTGAGGGCGAGGTCGATGGAGTAGGGGTCGGTGACGAAGTTTTCAACGACCGAGCGGGTGCTGGGGGCGTAGACCTTTTCGTCGAAGAGGTAGAAATGGCCGATCCAGGCTTCGTCGATGGAGGCGCTCCAGACGCCGGTGGTTTCCTTCATGGGCACGGACTTGGCGGGTGTGGTGTCGGCGGGGTTGGTGAAGAGCTGGAGGTTCATGGACTGCGCGGTCGGGGCCCAGACCTTGACGGTGACGGCGGAGGCATCATCCTGGGCGTCCGTGGCCTCGTCGGCTGCAGAGGAGCCGTGGCGGACGATGACGCCGAGCTTGCCGGTGTAGGCGTAGAGGTCGTCGAGCACGCCCGCGTCCTGGACGCCGGTAGCGTAGGCGAGGGTGCCGTCGGCGTGGAGGACGGAGACGCCGAGCTGACCCTGGAGGAGGGTCTTGTAAACGCCGGGCTTGAGGTCAGACGGCAGATGGAGGGTGCTGTAGCCGGTGGCGAGCTGCGGGAATCGGGCCAGCTGTGCCGCAGTGAGGGAGCCGCCCCCGGTGAGGGGGACGGACGTGCCGCCGGTGATGCCGTTGGGGGTCAGCTTGAGGGCGGCCGCGAGGTCGCTGAAGAGGGCGTAGGTTCCGTTGGTCTGGAGGTAACCCGCCTGGATGGCGATGGTGGTGCGGTCGATCCAGAAGGCCTGGAGCTTGAGAAAGTTGGCGTTGAGCAGTTGAGCGGCCGTGGGTTGCGTCAGGTAGACGGTGGGATCGCCGGAGATGATCCAGGCCTCGTTGTAGATGGCGACGTTGAGGTGGAGGTCCGCGGGGGTATTCTTGGCGTCGCTCTGGATGTTGTGGACGATAAAGCCGAGGTCGTGCGGGTTGGCCGAGAGGGGAACGTCGTAGAAGACGCCGTAGACATCGGTTCCGGTGACCTGGATGGGGCCGCCGGGGTAGTTGCCCTGATCGGAGGTGGTGTCGTTGAAGGCGTAGGTGGTCCAGTTGGTGTAGACGCCATCGGGCCGGTAGAAGTGGATGCGGGCGACGTTGGCGGGGATGTTGGGGTTCTTCTGCGAGGATGTCGGGGGGCGTGTGGTGGAGAGGCCGACGGATCCCGAGAGCTGCCAAAACTCGTGGCCCTGGGTGGAGGGGTTGACGTGTTCGTCGGGGCCGGGATCTTTGATATCGCCTTTGTGGACGATGATGCCGACGTCGGTTGCCCCGGCGGTGATGCCGACGTCGAAGAAGACGCCGAAGCTGTCAGTGCCGGAGATTTGGACGGGGCCGCTCGGGAAGTTGCCCTGGTCCTCGGTGGTGTTGCCGAAGGCGAAGACGGTCCAACCGGTGTAGGTGGCGTCTGGCCGGTTGTAGTGGATGCGGATGTCGTTGGCGGGGATGGGGGCGGGCGTCTGCGCTCTCAGGGGGGAGTCACCGAAGAGGCAGAGAGCGGCTACAGCTACGAGCAGAAGGCGGAAGGGACGCATGGAGGAGCTCCTGAAGCGGAAAGAGTGGGCGGCGCGGATTGAGGCGGCCGTGTGCCCGCGTGATTCTATGGTGCGGGCGTTCCGGCTGTCCAATGGGCTGGACTGCCGGGGGGTAACTTCCGGTTTTCGGCGCTTGGAGGGACGTCCGTATCGACTCGGGCATACGGGTTCTGCAAAACGGACGCGCCCGGCAACAGAGCGAGGGTTTCAGGCGGGGCAGGGCTGCATTAGGCTAGGCGCATGCGATCGACGATGACGAGGTTTCCCGACGGGATGCGAGCTGCCGGGCGCTGTGTGGGTGCGTTGTTTTTTACGATCTTCGGGGGATGCTGGTTGCTGCTCGCCTGCGCCTATGCGAAGCGCTTCGACGCGGTGCCTGTGTGCTCGATCGCGGCGGTGGCGATCCTTTTGGCGACGGGTGCGTTGCGTCTGCGCAGCCGAGCCGCCCGAGTGGTTGAGCCTTCACTCCCCAAAGAAGGGAAGCGGCGAGATGATCGCGTGTTCGGCGCGATCAATGCGGTGACCTATACGGCGGTGTTTCTGCTGTTCCTGATTTTGCCGAGATTCGGTTTGCAGAACTATATCTTTCCGGGCTTTGTGCTGCTGGTTGGTCTCCACTTCTTTCCGATGCCGCCGTTTTACCAGCACGGGGCGAACCTGGTTACGGGCGGATTCATGGTGGTGTGGGCGGTGGTCTGTGCCGTTGCGTTCCGGGCCGATGGAAATCGGATGGCGGCTTTCGTGGCGGGCGGGGCCGGGGTTGCGCTTTGGTTGAGCGCTGGCTGGGCTTTGCGGACGGCTGGGGCCCTGCTCGCAAGAGCGGGAGTTTGAGGGAAGGCAGCTCAGGGTTGGGGCGGGGCCGGTGCGGGCGGGGAGTTGGGATCGGTTGGATGCGGGGCTGAGGCGGGGTTTGGGGAAGAGGCGGGCGCGGTGACGGGGGTGCTGCCGGGCAGCATGGTGGAGGTGACCTCCAGCTTGTGGCAGTTGGAGTAGGCGGCGGTGTAGCGCCAGCGGGCGGAGTTGCGGTCGGCGAAGGAGTAGGACTCGGTTCTGGTGGGGAGCCAGAAGGGCTTGCCGCCCATGAGAACGCGACTGTAATCGACGGACCAGGTCCAGGTTCCGAAGAGGGAGGGAACGATCTCGTGGTTGCGGGTGGTTTGCTGGATGTGGAGGACGCGCATGAGGGTGGGATCGATGAGCGCTCGGCCGCTGATGTCGGCGTAGGGCGGGCAGGCCGGGCCGCGCAGCTTTTTGGGGAGATTGGTGAAGACGAGCAGAAGCGGGTCGCTCTCGTGGCCGGGGCGGACGTGCTCGAGGCGATAGGCGTAGCAGGCGCGGCCGAGCGCGGAGGCGACCTTAAGGGACTCGCTGAAGCCGCCGATGAGGAAGGTTGGGCCACTGAGGTCCGGGGTCTCCTCGTGCCGGGCGGGGAGGGGTTTGCCGTTGACGGCCTCGACGACGCGGGACTCCTCGAGGGTGACCTGCTGGGTGGGCATGACCTTGCGGCGAAGCCGGAACTGGGAGTCGCTGACCTGGTGGACAGAGCCGTTGAGGAGGCCGGGGTGCTCGCTTTCGCTGAGGACGTGCTCTGAGCAGAAGAAGCTGGGGATGGAGCTGTAGTACTCGAGGACGTTTTGCTGGAGGCGATCGAGGACAAGATCGAGGGTGAGGGAGGCGGCGGCGGGGGTGGGGGCAGGCGTTGGAGCGGGGGAGTTGGCGGCGGGTGGGGAGGCGGGCTGCTGGGGCTGGCTGGGGAAGGGGATTGCGGGGGCAGCATGGGCGTGGAAGCAGGTGGCTTCGGCGAGGGTGAGGGCCAGGGCAAGCAGGAGGCGGAGGGGAGGGGTCATGACCGGGGCTTCTTGGCTGGTGCGGTTTGGTGCTGCTGCAAGCATAGGCGATGCGGGAGCCCTAGAGAAGGAGGCGACGATTTCCGAGGATGGGGCTGTTCGGATGTGGGTCGGTTCGCCTATGCTCCTGGTATGCAAAACAGGACTTATCGGACGTTCGCTCTCGGGTGTGTTGGTCTCGCCGTGCTGGTTCTTTGGCAGGGGGTGCGGGCGGGTGTCGCCCAGGTGCAGGCGCCAGTGGAGACGCAGGCGCATGGCAGGGCGGGGGCGGCGGCGGCTCCTGGGGCGGGGAGGAGCTTCGATCGGTCGGCGGACGCGGCTTTGCTGGCGATGCGGAGGCGCGCGGACGAGTTGAAGGTGAGCGGTGTGGCGGTGGTGGCTTACTTTGACGGCGAGCGCGTCCAGTCGTGGACGTCGAAGATGGCGGTGGTGGGGCGGATGAAGGATGAGCCCTCGGCGACGGACAAGGGATCGAACCTGGTGGCGATCGCGTACTCCAAGGCGGCGGAGATGGCGGATACGCTGAAGGACAGCGGGAGCCATGTTCGGCCGCCGATGACGGGGGAGGTGGGATGGAGCGGAGGCGTGATTGCGCGGGGGAGGGCAGGGTACCTGATTGCTGCGTTCAGCGGCGGGAAGTCGGAGGACGATGTGCTGGTGTCGCGGGCGGGGGTGGCGGAGATGCAGGCGGGGGATCGATAGGGGAGGCGCGTTGCGGGGGCCGGTGCGTGGTGGGCCCGGAGGGATTTGAACCCCCAACCAAGGGATTATGAGTCCCCTGCTCTAACCGTTGAGCTACAGGCCCTGCGTTGCTGCTCCAGTGTAGCGGACGGAGGCTGGCGGTCTGGGCTAGGTGGACCTGCTGGTCAACCTTCTGACCAGAGGCGATTGTTGTTGTCACCGGTGTTTTCCGCCATAAGCAGCTGATGGTTGGAGATTTGGTTTGTTGAATGCAATTTGTCGAGGTGCGGGATGCAGTTGAAGCCTTTTCTGCTGGATATGTGGCTGGACAACTACGAGCATGAGGTTGACTTCAACCTGGCAGCGAGCACGGGGCCGAGTTGGACCTTGCATGAACTGTTGGACCTCGCAGGTGAGGAAGAGCGGCGGCGGTTTCTCGGCCATGATCTGGTTTATAGCCGTCCGGCAGGGGCGGACGGGCTGCGGGAAGCGATCGCGGAGATGCAGGGTGTGCGTGCGGAGTGCGTGCAGATCGTGACTGGCGCGTCGGAGGCGCTGCTGGTGCTGATGTGGATGGCGGCTGAGCCTGGGGCGAATGTGATCGTGCCGCGGCCGGGATTTACGACCTTTTCCGCGCTGCCGGAGTCGCTGGGTTTGGAGACCCGCTTTTACGGAGTACGCAAAGAGAACGATTTCCGCATTGATGTGGACGAGATCATGAAGCTCGCGGATGCGAGGACGAAGCTGATCCTGGTGAACAGCCCGCACAATCCGACGGGGGCGACGATGAGCGACGCGGAGATGGAGAGCTTGCACGAGTTTACCGAGGCGCGTGGGATCCAACTGGTGAGCGACGAGGTGTATCACCCGATTTACCACGGGCGAGCGACCCGATCGGCGTCGCGACTGCCGCACGCGACGGTGATCCACGATTTCTCGAAGGCGTTCTCCCTGACCGGCGTTCGTACAGGATGGATGATTGAGCATGACCGTAAGCGCCGGGAGCTCTACTGGAATGCGCGCGCGTATTTTTCGATCTCGAACAGTTCGGCGGGGGAGATGCTTGCCGACATCGCGATGCGCCGGCGCGATGTGGTTCTAGGGAAGACCCAGGAAGCCGCGAGGCAGAATCTGGAGCACCTCGATCAGTTCATGGCGAGGCATCAGGAGACGCTGGGGTGGATTCGGCCTCAAGGTGGAATGACGGCGTTTCCCTGGCTGGTGAACGGGGAGGACGCCAGGCCTTTCTGCCAGGCAGCGGCGGAGCAGGGAATTCTGCTCGCCCCGGGGGACTGCTTCGACGCTCCGTCGCACTTTCGACTTGGCTTCGCGGCCGCTGGAGACAAGTTCCCAGTGGCTTTAGATCGATTGGGTGAATTTGTGAACAGCTGGGCAGCGACGTCGCGAACGGGCTAGAGGGTGGTGAGTGGAAGTTCGTTGAGGGGGTGGGTTGGGTGTTGGTGAAGAAGAGATGGAGAGTGGGTTGCGCTGACCGCGGTGTGTCGGTTTGGGTAGGATGATGCGCATGGCTCTGCTTTCCTCTCCTTCCCTCTTTCGGTCGCTTGGTTCGATTCTTGTTGTCTGCCTTGGTGTGTGCCCTGCGGTGGCGCAGGGTGGAGGGGCGGGCCAGGGCTCGCAGCAGACGGTGGTGACGGCGGTGCCGCATGGGGTGGAGGCGGTGCGGGGTGGGTTGACGCTGCGGGTGACGGCGCTGCGGGACGATGTGCTGCGGGTGCGGCTGTGGCATACGGGGAGGGAGCCCGAGGATGCGTCGTGGGCGGTGCTGCCGGCGGCGCGGACGGCGACGGCGCCGGTGACGGCGGAGGTGCGTGGGTTCCACACGGGATCGCTGCGGGTGGTGGTGGGCAATGAGCTGAAGCTGACGGTCTCGGACATGGCTGGCCACGTGCTGCAGGAGGACGCGGAGCCGGTGGCGTGGAGGGGGAATGATTTCCGGGTGTACAAGGCGAAGACGTCGGCGGACCACTTCTTCGGGCTGGGGGATAAGCCGGGGCCGCTCGACCGGGCGGGGCAGGCGTTCGTGATGTGGAACACGGATACGTTTGGGTGGCAGGAGTCGACGGATCCGATCTACAAGAGCATTCCGTTCTTTCTCCATATGCGTGGCGGACGGACGCTGGGGGTGCTGTTCGACAACACGTGGCGAACGTTTTTCGATTTTGGGAAGGAGCTTCCGGGGGAGTACAGCTTTGGCGCGCCGGATGGGCCGGTGGACTACTACCTGATGTACGGACCGGAGCCGAAGCGGGTGGTGGAGACGTATGCGTGGCTGACGGGGCCGACGCCGTTGCCTCCGATGTGGGCGCTGGGGTTCCAGCAGTCGCGCTACAGCTACTACCCGCAGGCGCAGGTGCTGGAGATCGCGGACCGGCTGCGCAAGGACAGGATCCCGACGGATGCGCTGTATCTCGACATTGACTTCCAGAAGGAGAACCGGCCGTTTACGGTGGACGCGGAGAGGTTTCCGGATTTCCCGGGGATGTTGAAGGAGCTGGCGGCGAAGGAGTTCAAGGTGGTGACGATCACGGATCTTCACATTGCGAAGCAGCCGAATGCGGGGTATGCGCCGTATGACTCGGGCACGGCGGGGGACGAGTTTGTGAAGATGCCGGATGGGCAGGTGTTTACGGGCAAGGTTTGGCCGGGGCCGTCGGTGTTTCCGGAGTTTACGCAGCGGAGATCGCGGGAGTGGTGGGGGTCGCTGTATGCGGGATTTGTGAAGGACGGGGTGGCGGGCTTCTGGAACGACATGAACGAGCCGGCGCTGTTTGGTGTGCCGTCGAAGACGATGCCGGACGAGGTGCAGCACCGGATCGACGAGCCGGGGTTTCGGAGGCGGACGGCGGGGCACCTGGAGATCCACAACGTGTTTGGGATGGAGAACACGCGGGCGACGTATGAGGGGCTGCTAAAGCTGCAGCCGAATGTGCGACCGTTTGTGATGACGCGGGCGAGCTACGCCGGGGGGCAGAGGTACTCGGTGACGTGGACGGGGGATAACAGCTCGACGTGGAACCATCTGCGGCAGACGGTGCCGCAGATTGTTAATCTGGGGCTGAGCGGGTTTGGGATGACGGGGGCGGATGTGGGCGGGTTTGCGGGGTCGCCCTCGCCGGAGCTGCTGACGAAGTGGATTGAGCTGGCGGCGTTTCAGCCGATCGATCGCGACCATTCGGCGAAGGGGACGCGCGCCCATGAGCCGTGGGTGGACGGGCCGGAGCAGGAGGCGATCCGGCGGAGGTTTATCGAGGAGCGCTACCGGCTGATGCCCTACCTGTACACGGCGGCGGAGGAGATGTCGCGGACGGGTGTGCCGATGATGCGGCCGCTGTTTCTGGAGTTTCCGCAGGCGACGCCGGACGGGACGCCGATCGACCTGGAGGCGGGCGGGAGCGAGTTTCTGTTTGGGCGGGACCTGCTGGTGGCGCCGAATCCGTCGCCGGAAGAGGTGGCGCCGTACGAGGTCGCGCTGCCTTCGGGGGTCTGGTACGACTATTGGACGGGGGAGCGGCTGGACCGGCGGACGGGTGCGGGAGCGGGGGCGACGGACCGGGAGCAGAGGGATGCGGTGCTGGCGCGGAAGCCGCTGCTGCGGACGCCGAAGCTCGAGGAGCTGCC
>JAABUO010004277.1_pt1 | contig 16829 bp, 16 predicted proteins | sample 5559291 | NCBI WGS metagenome assembly JAABUO01 (sample SAMN10711878, study PRJNA513372) | rock metagenome | isolation source: Antarctica rocks | place: Antarctica: Victoria Land, Finger Mt sud | reverse complement strand
GCCTCCAAGGCACTGGCAGGGGGGGGGAGGGGGGGGCTGGCCCCGACTCTGTGCCCTTGTCAAGACATGTACATGTCATGAGACATGACAGGCTTTGCCAACATCAGAGGTGCCAATTGGTCAGGTTTTCATCCTGCTCACAAAGGCTGAAACAGCTGAGAAAGTCTGTGCACTCTGAGGAGTAAACTACCAGGACAAGGGCAACAAACAAAGTCCTACAGTGCAAGACGCTACATCAGGAAGTTGCTGAGCCTACCAGTGTATACAACTCAGTGTTACCTGGGAATTGACGAGGCCATCTTGGGAAGGGGTAGCAGCCCCGCTGCTGCTTTTGGAAGCAATGCCCTCTGCCACCCAGAGCGCATATCTGGCTAGCAGCTGTAGCACAAGGCGTGCAAACTTGTCTGCCAGCGGCTGAAGATACACTCCGTCTGCTGTACACCTGATACACCATGCAGTCATGGCAGATGTGGTTTGAGCCAGTAACTCTGTAGTAACTCAAATTAACACGTACACGTTGACTCTCGCATCGCTCATATCCATGTAAAATTGTACTGAAAAGAGAAGAAAGGTCTATGCCTCTCGGCACTCATAACATGAGCCTCCTGAGGCAGCAGCCCGGAGCACAAGTATAGTGCGTAGAGACTGAGTGCGACCTGACTATAACTCCCCAGGAAAAAGCACAGATGGTGTCTTCATCTGACTGTGAACAGCAGGTTGGACAGCAACAAGTTGACACGGCAGCAGCACAGACTGCAGAGACTCAATCAGATGCAGCAGGGTTGGGCAACAGTGTACCTTTGAAGAGCGTGCCACAAGGATAGGCTGGGTTGCAGCTGCAGGTGCAAGCTGTTGCTGCTCTGTTGCTCCTGTGTGACTGTGGTCAGGCTAGGCAGTGCCACACTGGCCTCCAGAGGTCCAGCAATCTCCTGCACAAGCATTTTCACACATGAGCTTTTTTTGTTTAATTGTTTTTGGTTTGCATTTTTCCGTTTCAAAAAGCATTTTGTTTCTTGTCAAGCATTTTTTATCGCACATGAGTGTCGCCTTCATGTGCATCTTGAGATGGGCTGGTGTCTCTTTGCATCTCATTTGTATCTACCTTTTGGTAGCTGTTTGCATCCCATCTTGCATGTGTAGCGTTTGAGCATTGTTTTGGTTTGCAACAGGTGCATTTTACTTGGCCTCACAAGGAAGTAGGCAGCTGTATGCTGGGCAGAGCAGTAGCTGATGAGAGAGGCGATCACTGCTTTGTCACGGCAACTCTATGGTTCAACTGTGATGCTTGGCAGAGCCATCATGTTGCTCTGATGTGATCTCCACAGCCACACTCAATCAAATGAGGGTCTGGTCACCTGCTGACAGATCATCTATGAGGTGCCATGCATATGCTCTTACATCATTGCTGTGACTTGGTTACAACGTGCTGCAAGTCAGCAAGATGGAGTGTGGTTTTTGAGATCATGCTGCAGAGCAAAACAGTGGTGCTGATGCCTGTTCCTGAAATCGAAAATATGCCGCAGGGCAAAACAGTGTTGCTGATGCCTGTACCTGAAATCGAAAATATGCCGCAGAGCAAAACAGTGTTGCTGATGCCTGTACCTGAAATCGAAAATATGCCGCAGGGCAAAACAGTGTTGCTGATGCCTGTTCCTGAAATCGAAAATATGCCGCAGGGCAAAACAGTGTTGCTGATGCCTGTACCTGAAATCGAAAATATGCCGCAGAGCAAAACAGTGTTGCTGATGCCTGTACCTGAAATCGAAGCGAGAAGTAGACAGACAGCTTCCAGCGTCTCAGGAAGCTGTCATACGCTGGGCTGTCCCGCAGCGCCTGCACAATCACAACAAGACAAGAAGAAGAGGAAAGTCGATGCTTTTCAGCAGTCATGATGGGAGCCTCCTAAGGCAGCAGCCCAGAGTGCGCAATCACAGCCCAGTGTCACAGAAGCACTCAAATTGCAGAAGAGGCGCGTGAATGGATGGGTACGGCAAGTGGAACAAGCATGGGATTGCGACGCATTTGAGCAGGCCTAAGGAGTGGATTGCTGGGGGCTAATTGGGCGCTAAGGCTGCAAGCTTGACCTTGACTGTATGACACAAAGGTACCTGACTGCTTTAAGCAGAATGCTGTTCTACAAATGCATTGAACCATAGAGCCGATTTCCCTGTCTTTTCAAGACTTAATTCATGTCTGGCAAAATCTAAGTAAGTTGTTTGACCTGAAATGCTGTGTCATGTATGGAGGCAGGCAGCACTGTCACCAAGAGTGATGACATGGAGCAGAGTGCTGGCTACACAAAGAAACCGCCTACTTGACCCAACACAACCAGACCTAAAGTAATGCAAAGTAACCTGACTAGCTCAAGGTGGATCACAAGCAAAAGGGCAGTGTCCAAGGCAGTTCATGATCAGCACAGATGTACCTGAAAGGCAGTCTTGGTGGTGCACATGGACTCCAGCTGATCCAAGAAATGCATTGCTGCTCTGTAGTTGGATATGCAGGAGGTGGGGACTCCAGGTGAGAAGGCACCTGCACACACATACACACGAACTCAATGCAAGCAGCGCTCGTGTCCAATGATGGTGATAATGACAATAGTGACAAATGGCAACAACACAACCTTAATGATGAACGTAAATATTAAAAATAGCAGAGTTTATGACAACAGTAACAACAACAACAACAAGCACAACAGTAATGACTATAACTACAATCAAGCTTTCCATTTGCTACATGGTCACGCAAGGATATGGACACATCCTTTCACATAATACAAATTTTTGACGTTGATTTCCTGCAAAACGGCCTGAACCTTGCAAAGAAGTGGCAATGGTATTTGCCTTGTCAGCACACTCCTCTGAGGGCAACTCAATGTGCAGAGTTGACACGCGGAAACAAGGTTTCACACAGTGAACCTAGTAGGTGCTTAGGGTTTCATGTACACCTAGTAGGTGCTTATGGTTTCACGTACACCTAGTAGGTGCTTAGGGTTTCACGTACACCTAGTGGGTGCTTAGGGTTTCATGTACACCTAGTGGGTGCTTAGGGTTTCATGTACACCTAGTAGGTGTTTAGCAGTGGGTCAGACGCCTGTCACAAGTATGTGTCGGGCAGCAGGCACTGATAAGGTAGCTGATAGATTGCTGACTACTTGTTGGTCTTCAGCACTGAGCCGGAAACCTGTCACAAATCTGTGAAGTGAGCAGCATGCAGTGGCAAAATGCCTAATGAACTGCTGACGACTTGCTGGCCTCCAGCAACGAGCTGGAAACCTGTCACAAGTCTATGAAATGGGCAGCAGGCATGGGCAAGGTACCTGGTAGACTGCTGGCGACTTGTTGGTCTCCAGCAATGAGGTGGAAACCTGTCACAAGTCTGTGACATGGGCTGCAGTCATTGGCAAGGTACAAGGTATTTTGCTAAGGACTTATGGGTCTCAAACAGTGAGCTGGAAACCTGTCACAAGTCTATGCACTAGGCAGCAGGCATAGGCAAGGTACCTGGTAGACTGCTGGCGACTTGTTGGTCTACAGCAGCAAGGATGGAGTTGCCCAGGAAGTCAAATGTCTGAAGGCCTGACTGTGGGGCCATTGTCGTCTGCACCAGTTCCCCGCATTGCTCTTGCACCCGTGTAAGCATCGTCCCTAACACCTGATGCAAATGCACAGAACATTTGTTACCCATCCACATTAAGCCACATGTTGTTGTCTCCAGCAGTTCCCCGCATTGCTCCTGGACGTGCATTGTGTCTAACACCTGATGCAAATGCACAGAACATTTGTCACCATCCCCAACTAGCCATATGTTGTCATCTCCAGCAGTTCCCCGCATTGCTCTTGCATCTGGGTAGGCATTGTGTCTAACACCTGGTACAAAAGGACAGAACATCTGTCTGTTGTCATCATCCACCATGAGCCATATATGTGTTGGCACTGACTTGGGGGTATGTTTTGTATGGGTCTGCCTCTCCTGCCAGTACGCTGCTGTGAATGCTGCTGTGAATGCTGCTGTGAATGCTGCTGTGAATGGATAGTTTCTGCCTTACGTCAGCTCAGCCTGACCTGATACTTCATGCAGTGGTAACGATCCAGCTGTGGAGTGTGGCCTCATCGTGCCATGAGTGAAGGCAAAAATACAAAAGATATCTGCACAGTAGGAGTGCATTGGCAGTGCATCACCAACAAGCGGCATTCGCAGTGCGATGATGACAATACAAGTATTGGAGCTTTGCAGCTCATGATGAGCTAGATACTTGCAGGAGTTTGCGGTGCAAAGGAATAACATGCAAGGGTATCTGGCCACTCACTGGGGCCAGCTGGTCTGATGCAGGGGCTGCTCCAAGAGCCCTGCCCTCCTGCTCTTCTGCAATGACAGACTCCACCAGTGGTACAACAAGCGCTTGCTGGACAACCTGCAGCAGTCACCACATCTGTTTATGCCATTGCAGATTTGGAAGGGGGGGCAAGTTGTTCTGGTAGTCACTCAGCTCGCTTTCAGTGGATTCTTACTCGATTGATGCGTATCCGGAACCTGCCTGCAATACTCCAACCTCTGACTTTGCTGCCGCTGTGGGGATACACATGCAGGTGTGACCATAGCCTATGACTGACTCCAGCAGAATAAAGTCATGAAGCAGCAATGCTCTCATCAACAATGCATGGCGTGCCATGACAAGCAGATACTACAGGTATCCTGCTGCTCATTGGCCCCTTTGGCCGTTTAGCGGGAACCATCAGGTGCATTACCTGTTCTGCACTGTGTGTGTCGCCCACTGCAGTATAAGCCTGAAGGCAATGCAGAACAGCAGACTGATGGCTCTCCCTCAGAGCTGCGTCCAACGCTTGGCTCAGTAAACTTGACAGCCTTTCGACAGCGCTGTCTGCCCTTGGCTGCAGCTGCTGCAGGATTGGCAGCTGATCTCCCTTTGCTAAGAAGTATTTGAGCCTGCTGACTTCGCTGGCTACACGCTCATACAGCCGAGTGCGGCTGTCAAGCGCATCTCGTGTGAGATTGTCATGGCCTTGCTGTGCAATCAAGGCATCAACCTCTGCAAGAAGCTTCTCAATCTGCAAGACAGGGATGAAAGGATGGGTTGATGACCTACTTTTGTGTACATAGAGAGACGCATCTTGCTAGCACAACTAGTGCTCTTCAGGCATGTCCAACGCAAAGCACACGACAGCTCTCGATGATGCATCTGAGCCTGTGCTTGGGTATGGGAGGGATGCGCGTCAAGAAAGCTCAATCCTATACCTTGGACATGACATGTGCTGTGTCTTGCATGACTTCCAGCAAAGCTTTGACTTTGGCTGCCTGCTGCCGCCTCTGCAAACCTTGGTTCAGTGCATTCAGCTCAGACTGTACTGCTGCTTGAGCAGAAATGAGCTTGTCCTGCAGTCATCCGTTTTAGGGTCAAACAGAACAGCCTATCTTTGCTGTTAGGTTTGTAGGTCGACCATGCAGCGTTGTCATGGCAGGAGGACGTCCATGGCAGAGCGGTGCAAAGCTCATACCTTGAGAGTCAACAAGGGCTTTTGCATCTGTGTGACAGCTCCATCAACGTTTACTAGCTTTGTGCTGAGGCTCACAAAGTCATTGTAGTCCTCGTTGATTACTTCAACCAACTTGCCCTTCAACACTATGAGATACTTTTGTAACTGAGAGCTCAAAGTCTCCAACGGTACCTGCATTGAGCATGTCCGCAAGGTGCAAAGGATCTGCTGCGCAAAAAGCCGTACACAAGTAGAGCATGGCTACCCCTGTGAGGGGGCAATTGTTCACTCACAAATCGTCTCAAGTCGGACACATACGCGTCCGCGTCAAATTCAACGTCTAAAAATCGTGTTGGCTTGAACCAGGACGGTAGGGAACTGTCGCCGTCAAGCGAGACAGCATTGGCCGAGCTAGACATCGATTAAAGAGTTCAGCACGTGAAGTTTCTGCTGCACAAAGTGGAAGTAACGTGTAAAGCACAGTTATTTTGTCACGCGGCAGGGACACAGACAAACATTCGCTATCGTTTCTACAGTGGCAGTCGCCAGGAGCAGATATCAAGCTGTGTATGTGGGCGTCACGCCCTGTTCCTACACGATCAGAGGCTGCGGAAGCGCTTCACGATCACTGGAAATTTCTTGTAGCATGCGTTCAACAATGCATCTTGTGTAGATGTCGCGAAAGCAGGTTGAGCTGGAGAGAGAGATTACAATGGGCAAATAGCAGGACATAGGGAGCAAGAAGAAGAGTGCAAATGCAGGGGGGGGGACCTGCCATGTCAACAACATGCGGACTGTCTTGATGTCTTCCAAATTTGACATTTGTGTTCTTCTACATGTGATCAGACTTGCTGGCTGGCTAAAGCATTGTAATGTCTCTCTCTCCCTCTCGGCGTTGTGTCCTGGCGTCAAGCTGCTGAGATGACAGACTCATGGACGCCGTCAAGCAGACTGTGGGTAAAGACCATAAGCTTACCTAGTCAGAACAACTAATCACCTAATTAGCTCAGTAGTCAACCATGGTTATAACCTCTGAGAGAGAGACAGCGTACAGAATGGTTTTGCCTGACGAGAAAGTGCTGTCGAGTGAGAGGCCATCAACATTGCAAGCTTTAACTGACTAAGTATCGCTATCTTGCCGTATATCTGTGGAGAATTTCTTCGATTGTGATTTGGGCCGATGGGAGCGGACTAAACATTTGGTGGCTTTCATCTTGCCCAGCCAACAGAGACATGTGGGATAGTCAAGGGCTCAAGAAGGGCGCGTGGCTCTTCCATGAGTAATGACGTCATCTTCTGGAATCTCAAGATGTATCGTTGTGTGCCGCGAGCAGCGTGCGCCAGGCTGGCCCTCGGTCTGCAAATCTTGGCATAAAAGGGCCAGCCGGTCTTGACCTCAGAGCAGGTGATCAGTCAGCTGTACGATTTCTTTTTGCCAGAAAGCTTGCGTTCGGTTCACGCGATAGTTATGGCGATATGGCTGCGCATGCTGACAGTCGTAGGGCTCGTGCTCGGTAAGGCAGATTATCAGATGCCAGTAACCCGCTACTGGATGCAGCATTTGACTTGCCACACTCAACGCTGCTTTCCGCTATTGCAGGCGAAACATTTGCGGCTCGCTCGACAGTTGGGGCTGCTGGCCGATCTCTGCTGCAACAGCAGTCCGCTATGTGCGGTAGCCAAGGCTACATAATCGGCCAGTCCTACTGCGTGTCAATCCGTAAGTCAACTCCCCCTTTCGTCCGGCTTGACCACTACGACTTTCGCTGGTCGCTGGTGATCATACAGTCATACTGATCTGCAGCCACTCGTCTAGTCAGCTTACTCGGATAGCTGTATATTTCCTTCCAACTGTATCCCAAAGAAGCAGTGATGCAATGCTACACCAGTTGTGCTTGGGCTTCCTCTCTCTAAAGCCTATTTGACTTGTGGTGACAAGCAGCAGCAACTGTTCGCACTGTAACAAACTACAAACAAGCCAATGTGCATGGTGTACATGATGCAACTTCTTCACATTTTGGGATTCAATTGAGGTGCTGTCACAGTGGCATAAACACATGTTTGTTTGCATTGTGTGTTACTGCAAACAAGCCAGACTGTATGGTTTCAACTTTCTGACCATGTGCCACTGTGCTGTGCAGCAACTTCTACAGGAACGAAGCAATGGATCTGCCCTGCGGCTCAGCCCTGCGCTTGCCCCACAACACAGACAGGCCTGAACCCCTTCAGCTGCTACGACCCCACTGCATACTCGTGCAGCGACACCAGTCCCAATTGGCCCAAGTCAGGCCTCATAACTGGAGCTGGCATGAGTGACCAGGGTGCTTGTCCCTCGACATGTAAGCTCCCACTGCTTGCATTCTGATCCTTGTATTGTGTCATGGCTGCGTCATTTGTATGCTGCAGTAAGGCTGCTTGCAGTGCAAACTGCCAGGCTTGGTCTGCATTCTCAGCTGCTGCCTGGTTATCAGCCAAGCTTGACTCCAGGTGCAGGCATGCCTGGTGTGACATGGCAACAGATCAGCATCTGATGTTCATAGGTCAGAAATGGGCCACAGGCATGTTTGGCTGTACATGCAAGGTCCATGATGCAGCGCATATGCAAAATCATTATGTCGTTCCTGTGTTGCAGCAAGCGCAGCACCAGCTCCTGCCCCAGTCCCAGCCCCAGCTCCAGGACCCTCAGCTGCAACAGCCCCCATCAGTCAACCTGCACCATCAATGGGATGAGCCTTGTCTGCTGCAACATCAGACTATTGTTTGGCCCAGCAACCACACACACAAATGATCCAGGTCTCAGCTTCAACAGCTACACATACAGAAGCCATACAGCAGCTTACTCAAATCAAGGAGATGGTGATGTAACAGAAGTAGATGCGCCAGTACATTCAGAATAAAAAGTTTAGGTAGCAACTTCGGAGACAGTAGATGAGAAATCTTGTCTGATTTGCAGCAGCCTTTTGGCCAGGCCTGCCCTAGGGCATCTCATAAATTTACGTATCATATTCATTGACCATCATGTGACCTTTGCAAACAGTAGTTAGATGGATCATTTCACAGCTTGTCTCTGTGTGCAAACGTATGAGTAGTGCGACAACTTTATGGGCGTTGTCTTCTGTAGAGTATTCCACTGTCATGTGTACAGGGCATTGAGAGTTGGCTGATAGCAGGTTGAACATGTAAATTATGATGCCAGTTAGCACCTGACTCATCTAGGTGGACAACTTGACTGGGCACCTGACAAGTTATTGCCTGTGGAGACCAGGGTATGCAGCCAGGTATGCAGCGACATTACTTGCCCTTGTGCGGAATTAGTTACCAATTGATACTGCGACATCCATGCGTTATTGGCCCCTGCAAGGAGCACGTCTCCCGTAGTGCGTATAGACTTCACATGCACAATCATGAAAGCTGGGATCTTCTACATAATAGCCTGCATAGCATGGCAACGCCTGTAGTGTCAATGTACCTATGTTTCCCGATGATGGTCTTGACTGCATTGTGACTCAGCTTGGCATGTCTCAACAATGATTCACACACTGTATGAAAATCTGCATCATGCTTACATGATGCTGTGACCAACATCAGCCATGCAAAGACAGTGCAAGGGAGTGACCATTCACACCAATCTGGAGCACAAGGTCTGCAATACACACCTCAGGCAGCAGCAGCAGAATACCGCTGCAAATAGCAGCACTCAAACTGTCAGCAATTATCAATATGAGGGGGGCTCCAATTGCAAATGAGATTGCTTCCTACAATCCAAATTACAAAATTGGGGATATGGATATTGCAAGCACAAAGGGCAGTGCTGCACAGCGGACGCCACTAAAGTGGCTTAGAGAAATAGAGAGCATGCCATCGATACTCTGTCGGCTGAGCAGAGGGAATAGCATAGAGCACATGCACAGTCTGGTTGGAGCCATGAGACTTGAGACAAGCATTGCGACAACTGGGGTGATTGAACATGCTGGTTGTCACAATGTTTGGTTTGACCTAAAAGTCCTGTTCCATGTCGCTGACTTGCACACCATTGGCAAACATCTGCCTCCAGTCATTGACAGCTGCGCGCAATGCCGGGTTAACTTGGAGCTTCAACAACTCCAAGTCATGCTTCTGCTGCAAAGGTTGGCCAGGACCCACATCCGCTGGCCACAGAATTGTTTTGGCATTGAGCGTCACAGGGTAAAAGGTGTTGCCAGATACTCCTGCCCAATCCATGTCAATCAGCTTCATCTGCTTGACATTGCATGCCTCTACCAAGACCATGATGTTGTCAGGTCTGGCATCCCCATGAGCGGCAAACGACCCAGAGACATGCACAGAGTGAGCACTACGCAGGAGCTGCTCTGCTTGCTTGACTAGATCGGGCATATGGGCAGGCCCAAGAACGCAGCTTGCAGGAGCATACTTCAGCTGTTCTTTGACAGGCAACATGAGAAAGCGCATGGTCAGCCAGCCAGCGCTCGAGGGCAGATACTCCATTTGAACGCGTTGCCAACTGCCAGCAACAACTTGGTCTGGAGATGACAACAACTTTGGAGCAAGATCAGCTGCAGCCCATGCACGGTGTACGTCCCAGCCATACCGCTTTGTAAACTTGATCACTTGCTGCTGATTGTGCTGATCTGTGGCTACATACACCAGCCTGTGCTTCTGAGCTGGTCCCAACTGGCGGGGATTGGACCATATCTCAGGATCCCATAGTGGGTATGGTAGCTGCTCATGGTCTGGCCCCAGGAAGTTCAGCTTCTTAGTGGAGGCAGCTGCATGCCGATAATGACTGTGGAGATCTTGCACCTGCAGTCACAGGTACTGTTTGAGCAGCTGTAGCAGCCAGGACAGCTGTGTTGCAGTCAGTGTCTAGCACACTTGGCTGAGAGGGACTAGGGCAGCAGTGTCGCAGATGCCTGACAAAGACAGATGACAAAGCCATGGTTGCACCATGAATCACATGACCAGCAGTTCCTCACGAGCTGCAACAGCTTGTCAAATAGGTGTCACATCCAGACCGCCTTGCCGTAGCAAAATAGCTCTGCAGCGTGGCACACGACACAAGAGCTTCAAGCTCTTACCAGCTGAGGCATGGCTTCAAACATGCTGGCCAGGGCTGCAAATGAGTCAGGAAGATGTGGGATGAGGAGCATATCCATGGCAGACGTCAGGGGCTCGCACACAACAGTGGCAGTTGCATCCACACACATGCCAAAGGCACGCACACTCGGACCCACCACCTGTACAGCAATGCTTACAGCAGCTGCTTCCAAACATAATTTTTCGAATGGATACTGTGCACAACATGAGTGATATCAATTTCAGGCGGCTCAAATGGCTGACACATGATGTCACATGTCCATAGACTGCAAGCTCAGCTGCTGTCTGAAGAAAACGTCTCAGGGGTCGAAGATGCCATGAGGGCATGAAGAGGACACAACAAGATCTGTCTTAGGAGAGCTACAGAAGTGGCATAGACATGAGTCTATGCTTACCGTAAAACAGACCAGCCATGAGGCAGCTGGTTGCATCGCACAAATATCATTTTGCCCTGGGAGAGCTACAGAAGTAGCATAGACATGCCGTGCACCAGACCAGCCACGAGGCACCTAGTTGCTTTTGTACGTGTTTGTGCTCAACAGTGATTACATTCAAGACAACTGGAACAATTGTGTGATGATGTGGCAGGCCATGCGACATGTGATGTGCACTGCAAACACTCACTCACCGTGATCAGCAGAGCTGGTCTGAGGGTCGGCCATGATGACATGAACTTGTCTGTTGCACAATCCTTTAGAAAAGAAGCCATTCCCTCCTGCTGTGCATCCCCACCGTGGCCTGCCTCACTTTTGATTTCCATGTAAACTAAGGTGATAAGATGCTCTGCCACCTACAGCCTCAACGCTCTGAATGGGTGTGGAGGTCAATCAGCATTATACTGAGCATTGCAATGAGCTTGTGATGATGCAGAAACACAGGATTTGACAGGCTCATTGCACATGTGCATGCGACCTTGGTTGTTGGCGTATACCTTGACTTGGAGCTGGACATCAATGATGCTTTCGCCTCTTGTTTGGTGATTCGAGGTGAGCACATCTGACAGATGGCCTGTCAGATACTCACGGACAAGCTTGGCAAAGGCAAGCTCCCTGTTGATTTCTTCAGGGGCAAAGTATTGCATTTTATTGCACAACTCCAGGGTGAACAAGCTTGTCCTTAATGGGATGTCTGCTGTGCTTGCGCACCTCAGACAAAAGTCTTCAAATTCACGATACAACAGAGGCAGGGGAATTGGCAATTGTGTGGAACGATAGCAGTTGAATACATTTCCAACAGCCAGTCTTCCTTGTCTCTCAATGTCTTTGGCATAGTTGGATGGTAATCCAACCAAGCCCATAGCAACATCAAGCTCTGCAGTCAACACTCTGTTGAAACACAAAGCCATAAGAGTCAAACATCCTGCAAGCGTTTCTTGCTGCATCACTTACTCCTTGTGCGCTCGGTCTGAAAGTCATCTACAGCACACACACTAGGGTTTTTTGCAGCAGAAGCATATGTGCGTTTAGTAAGTACCGTAATGAAACATCTACTTGCTCAAGCACTTGAGCTACGCATGCCATAAGGTCAACAGCAGACCCCTCAAGCTGCAGAAAAGGGCAGGAAGACATGCTGTCAGCACGTCACCTGAAGGGGCAAGCTTCAGAGTGTACTGTTGGCCGTCATCCAGAAGGTCTGAATAAATTAACGAGACTCCCGTAGAATCTTGCAGATCGCCTACAAATCCGCCAGCTTGCAAACGCTCTAGAATTTCTCTCGCTCTTTTAGGTGGATTTATGAAAGTGTTGTCATCCCGACAAGTGCCATCCGCTTCGACCACTTTCACCTTGATACACGGAATAGTCATAGTACACGCGCACCTATCTGATATCGCAATCTGAAGGTGCGACTCCGCCGGAGACCATGCTAGAATTGACGTCTGAGTATCAGTGACGTCTGTAACTTGCATGCTTCGCCTGCTGAGGTTCGGCTCGGACAGTGGAGATATCGCTCCACACACATGCTGGCGTCTTGCAGACTGGTAGGGGCTTCTGCAAGCCAGTATGCTGCCAGATAATCCGCTCGGCCTGCATGCTGCGCACAAACTTATGAAGAACCAGCTTGGATCACTCTAATCTTTGCACTCCACGCTTTGACCTAGCAAGTATGAACTATAAGATAGCTGCTTACGATGTCGACTTCCCTCACAAGGCGTACGGTGTGCAACTTGGATTCATGGAAAAGGTGCTGAAAGCCTTGGACAGCAAGTCAAACGCTCTACTCGAAGCACCGACAGGCAGCGGCAAAACCTTGTCTCTGCTTTGCGCTGCACTAGCATGGCAGAGGCAGCAGAAAATTGACATTGCCAAGGGAGAGTCTGAGTTTGATGTGAAAGCCGAGCCAGACAGCGAAGTGGATGAGCCTCAGGAAGGCGATGCAGCTGATAGCCTGTACCCAGAGGCCAAACAAAAGCAGAAGAAGCGCTGCACCAGGATATATTATGCCACACGCACACATTCGCAGATAGCACAGGTACATATGATGCTGCGCAATGTCATGCAGACCCGTGTGTTCACCTGGTCATGCATAATCTTGCAGGTAGTGCGGGAGCTCAAGCGAACGTCTTACAGACCAAAGATGGCCATCCTGGTGAGACAGACAAACTGTGTTTAAGTTGCAAGTACCAGCATGCGTGTATTGGTTTTGTACATTTGTAAGTTTGCAAACAAAGGCATATTGCCACAACAGAACTTGCTCTGGTCTGCAGGCGTCAAGAGAGCACTACTGCATTCATCCTACAATCTCAAAGAAGGCTAATAAGGATGAGGAGTGTCAAAACATGCTGAAGGATGACCCTGGCTGCAAGTTTTTCAAGAATGTGAACAAGCTTTACAGCATGCAGTCCAGTCATTTCCTGATGGTATGCTATCTCATCAATGGCAACCTGGTGTTATGCATCTTGGATCTCCTGCTGAGTCCTTGTACACTGTGTAACACTTATTCAATACATGTTTTGCTGTTAGCTGAATTCACATTTGCAGCCTCTTCAGCACAAGAGTGTGACACTAAATTATCAGGTGTCGTGGAAGCATTTGTTCACAACAAACTTGAAACCAGGCGCATTGCCTTGTTGCTGTCTGCAGGTGCATGATATCGAGGATCTGGCCAAAGTTGGCAGGGACCACAAGGCATGTCCCTACTACGCCGCTACACACTTTGCAGGTGATAGTTGTCAAGAACCTATGATGCACATCTGCTTTCTGTAAGATGCTGCTGCATGGGGTGTCCTTGCACATTGTCAGACCTGAATGGCCTGTCTGTATAAAGGTCAGTGTAGAGAACAGCTTGGGGCAGTATAGGGATGATAGGGGGTGAGGGGTTGAGGTGCAGAGAGAGTCAGAGTGCACCCTAGAGGTGCACAGCCGACTCTGTCATCGCCGCTTATCCCTCTGGGTTTGACAGCTCTCATGGGTTGGGTGCAGTGCAGGTGAAGCAGATCTTGTGTTCTGCCCATACAGCTATCTTCTGGACCCAGTCATCAGGAGCGCCATGGACATCACGCTTGATAAGTCTGTGCTCATATTTGATGAGGCTCACAATATAGAGGACACTGCCAGGTACACAAGCAGCTCCAGCCACACTGACGCCCTGATGGATGTCACACATGTTCTCTTGTTGCCCTGAAAGACTCCTTGCAACTTGCACAGTGTAATTGTTACCAGGCAAGTCAATGCTTGCTGCATGACTGCAAAGCACATTGCCCTGACAAACCACAAAGCAAACAACTCTTAAAGCCGCAGCAATCTCAGCGACGCACAAGGTGAGGATACAGTCACAGCAATCTGCTGAGTAGTCACACAGCACAGAATCCACAGCACAAAGGTCTGAGCACACACTTTGCAGCGTGAGCATAATTCCATTGCAAATTGGTGCAAAAATCAAAGGTTATTTTCATAGCACATCACAAAGCCAAACCCACTTCCTGGTTTGCATCTGCCATGCCGTTGCAGGGATGCAGCATCAGCAGAGCTGGAACTAGACCAGCTGCAAGAGGTCCAGCTAGCATTCCAGAAGATGGACATCTACTCAGGGGCGCCTGGCTCTGTCTATCAGTCTCTGACAGAGGCCATGGCCTGGTTGCTGACATGGCTGAAGGGCAAGGCAGATGGAGGTGCCCTGCCCTCCAAAGGGTATGAGAGATACGAGGGTGTTTGGGCTGGTCATCAGGTCTGTCAATGCATACAATCCTTCTGTAAGCGTGTTACACATCCTACACCTTGTTGCAGATGAGTTAACATACCCTGCCAGGGATATAAAATGTGTGAGGGCATGCAAGCTTGCACCAGATGCATCGTGACGCGTAGTGCGTTGCAAGGACATCGTGCACAACAGAAGATGCTGACACAAGCACAGCTTGAGGTGTCCTGTCCAGTGATGATAAACAGCTCTTTTCAATCCCGAAACGTCTATTTTAATTCAGAATCGTCATCCCTACACTGGAGATCTATACTCAGAAACGCCTAGGGGTGTGTTTCTACATTGTGGAGATGTTTTAGATGGCATTAATGATGCAGTGGTGAAGCTGCATGCACCACAGCCGGCAGTCCACACGACACATGCACAGCACAAATCTTTGCCCAGTTATCGCATGCATGTACCTGGCAGGCCCTGGCAGAGCTGAGTGAGGCAGGCTTGAGTGAGGAGAAGGTTGAGGTTTTGTGGGATTTGTACTCAGAGGCAAGGCAAGCTCAGGAGGACCGCTCAGGAGCTGGGGCTCAGGGTGGGGTGCAGCCTGCTGGTCCCACCCAAGCTGCACAAGGGTCAGGCCGTGTGGGCATGTTTGCCCTGGGGGTGCTGTCACGGCTGCTGACTGTTCTGCGGCTGATGTACTCGGTGCGAGTATCTTTCATGTCATGTCGCGAGTGTAGACCAAGGTGTCATACCTGACTTCTTGTGTCCTATGGCTTGTATACTGCTCACTGTGATCAGTGCCAGGATAAGATCCATAACATGAAGCAGAATCAGGCACTGACATGTAAACTGCTGTCCAGCATAGAAGAGGCTCCTGGCTCATTGCAGCTTTGTAGCTTGCTGTTTGACAGCTGCTCGCTGCATAGCATGCAGGCTTGCTGCAGTACTTGCTGTCCTGGGCAGGGTTATGATGCACAAAATTGCTGCCTTCTGTCACTTACATTGCCTGATGTATGCAGGCCGGCGCTCACCATGTGCATGACTACCGCCTGGCTGTCCAAAAATGGGTCAGGCATGCTGACAGGCAGCCAAGCCGTGGCAGAGGCAGACGGTAATGCCTCGCATACCTGTGTCGACGTCTATTGTGTGCTTTTGGTGGTTCCTGACTGCACGCCGCCACTCCTCACCGCCTGCTGTTCACCACAGTCTGCATGCTTTGGACAGATGGTGCTTTATGGTGCTTTCAGCAGGGCTGATACCAGTGCTGCAATGCAAGTGAAGTGCCCATAGCAATGCCACCAAAATAGTAATGTTCACGATAACCTGGTCAGTCAGCTGGGCAAGGCCCAGCACTGCAATTTGTTCTCAGGTCTGTTGAGGACGAGGATGAGAGGTCAGTCTCTGGGTGGGTCGTGCAGCTGTGTCTGTGGTCTCTCAACCCTGCTGTAGCCTTCAAGGAGCTGACAGACAAGGCACGCTGTGTAGTGCTGACATCAGGCACCTTGGCGCCCACAGACTCCTTTGCATCTGAGGTCGGCCTCCAGCCAGTTGTTGCTGTGGCTGCTGAAAGTGTTTCCTGCATGACTACGATGACCATTATCAGTGAGTGGGTGCGCACCTGGGGCTACTTGGTGTCCAGGAGGGTTTGGGCTGAGTGTTCTGCAATCAGCCTGTTGGTGCCCTCAATTGTTTTGGCCAGGATTGACACTTGCTGTGTGCTCTGGTGACAAAGTTGACACCGCAGTGTTGGCTCAAAGCAGGTGTCTTTGCACCTGAGGATTGACAAGACTGATTGCTGATTCTTTGAGCCTACACCATAGCATGCACACATGTCAGACCACATGTCAGACTGACAGAGCTGATTCAGCTTATCTCATCCCAGTGCCCAAAAGCCTGCTACAGCTTTACAACCAGCACTTATGGCTGTACAGTAACCTGCCGACACTCAAGGGGTTGCTGGCTCACACCCTGGTTGCTATGTTGCAGTTGGGCGCCTCTTTTCCTGTCAAACTAGAAGCCCCACATGTGGTAGATGTCAGGAAGCAAGTATGGGCAGGCGCCATAGGTAGAGGTGCAGACGGTGCCACCCTTCAAGCCACCTACAAGCAGGCA
>JAABUO010004275.1_pt1 | contig 16834 bp, 20 predicted proteins | sample 5559291 | NCBI WGS metagenome assembly JAABUO01 (sample SAMN10711878, study PRJNA513372) | rock metagenome | isolation source: Antarctica rocks | place: Antarctica: Victoria Land, Finger Mt sud | reverse complement strand
ACCTGTCCTGCTACCTTGAACGACGACTTGCTCCTACTACCTGCTGATACACTCACCGTTTTGCTCATCAAGGCGTACAGCTTTTCCATTCAGCCCTTCGACGACAGCTCACGCCAACCAGTTTGCAGTCCAACTAGCCTCTTAGCGGCGCAACAACTAAGTATTTGTCCGATGGACCCTTACTATCCCCATCACAGCTACAAGTAAGCTTGCGTGACCGCAATGCCGCGCGATGGACAGCTGTTGCATGAATAGCTCCGTACCAGTCTGTGTTCTAAAGCTGAGCTATGTTGCTTGCAGTCTGAAGAACAATGTAGCTTCTTTGAGTCAATGGCCGCTTGAAAGTCCAAACTTCTTGTGGACTCAAGATGTCACGGCACTCGGACATCTGACGGTGAGCACGTGCTTGTTTCTGTCCCTTGCTGGTGCACTCCTGACAGCTTCAAGCTGGCACCAGCATAGAAGCCTGTTCTGCGCTGCATTTCAGTGACCCCGCGACTCATTCTTGAAACACCTTAATCTGCAGATTATCCATGCTGCATCACACTTCAGGCTGAGTGTACAGTGTGGCTGTCCTGCAGAGACATGCACTAGTTATGGGCAACACTTGGGGATTGCTCATCCCAGTGACCATTCTGATGGCATCATTGAGGCACAAAAAGAAGGGGTGGTGGTTTCAGCTGCACAGAGCGCTTGCTACCCTCAGTCTGATTCTGGTCATTATTGGAGTCATTCTAGGCCGCCGGCTACGCATCTCGCATCCTCCTGTGACATTTGCAGGCAAATGCCATAAAGTGATGGGGTACAGTGCTCTTGCCTTCATTGTCATTCAGGTGAGCTGTCAGCAGCATTTTGCAAGTGTACACCTGGCATGTACATACACTTTGCAAGGTATGTGCTCTTGCACATGTACAGCAGTAAAGGTGCCCGTGTTTGCTGAACCTCACATATTGTTTGCATCATTCTTCATGCTCCAGAAGATGTTGAGTATGCCTGCAAATCAGCTGGTCTGTATTGTTGTCAAAGTTTTCTTGCACATTCATACACTGCTGAAATGTGAATACGTCATGCTGTAGCCCTTTCCCACCTTTCCCAGAGTCACCACCTGCTGATGAAATGCACATGTGCTGACTGTTTGAGATGATGTATGCCTGAAGGCTGTATCCACCTTGCTCTGGAGGCCGCTCGGCAACCATAGCTTCCGCTCATCATGGAATGCAATGCATCAGACTTGGGGAACGGCCACCATGACTGTTGGGTTTGTAGCTGTCAACCTGGGAATCTGGGTGGCAGGCGTCGGCTGGCCTTACTACCTGTTGTTTGCCCTGGAAGTCACAGTCATTCTGGGGTTTGCATCTCTGCAAAAGCCACAACAGGTCAGCAAAGCTAGTCCACACCAAGACCTTGCAACCTGTCGTTCATTACACCATTGTGTGTGGTATTTTGTGATTGGTGCCACCTGTTTCTTTTGTACATTGCATTTGTACCAATCTGGTGTACACAGCTGACATCATGATTGGCAGATGTTGTGGTCAACTAAGACAACTGTCCACATGTTCAATTGGAGTACTTGTATAATGCATATGTGCTATTTCTGGGCTGCGAATCTGGGCTCAAAGGCCTTTTGTCAGGGCAAGAGTGGGGCTGCATGGCTTTGCCTCCTGCCTTGCTTGACCTCATGCAATGTTGCCTCAGGTAACCAGCAAGGCATCCGCACAGCAAGCAACCACTAATGGTCACATTGCAAAGCCCAGTGAGGAGTCAGTTGCCCAAAATGCTGGAGGCATCATCCCTTGGTTGATCAAGCAGCAGAGCAATGTCAAGCAGGCGTGATGGCTGAGCAAAGCAAGGTGCAAGCTGCTGGCTTGAGTGGGCATGAGTGGAGAGTACTGATTACGCGTGTCACAAACACAGCCTGATGAAGGGCAGAGAATACACATACTGTCGTTGCCATTCTTTCAAAGTTATTTGCTCGATGTATAACAGCCGGACTCAGAATGACCATTGTTTGTACGGTACAGCCTGGTGTATGTCTTTGCATGGTCGAGGAGTGATTGTCTGTTTGTCAAGAGTATTAGGTGTGAGTGATAGTGTTGCAGTCACTAGTTCTGAGTGCTTAGTACAGCCCTACTATCTTACTGGTACAGTCAACAGCAGCAGCTTCAGGTTGGTAAATTCTTGACAAATGACAAATTGTACACATGTGAGGCATGTGATCAAAAAAATTCTTAGTGTTTTCTCAGTAGCTACAGAGTTTGGAGTCAACGTAGATGCGTGTTCACAGGATGCATCTAGAAAGGCTGTTGTTAACAACGTTGTAGCAACCAGAGCAAAGTTTGCTCTGGTTGCTACTGAGTGTCATGGTCACCTTGTCTCTCGGTCACCTCGTCTCACCTTCATGAATCATGTTGCGGATGTCATTGGTTGCAGATTTTCTCTCAAATTGCTGTAAAAGAATGGTATGTGGGACCTAAGCAGTCTATGCCAATAGCATGCAAAGCTGTCTTCGCCTGCTCTTTGGCAAGGGGGCTGCATGTGCTGGCTAGCAACGGGATGATTGTACACAGCATTTGTGGTTCCTGTCTGGCAGTTTCCTGTCTGCTTCTTCTTCGCCAGTGCACAGGTCCACATCGAAAAGCCCATTCTGACGTTTCTTCTACTGAGTCCTGACGCGCCATGACTTGCGCTCTGGAGCTCGATCTACGAGAAGGGTATGAGATATACAACAAGATGGTATTGGCAGATTCGCCGATAGTCGACCATCGTCCGGTACGGGAGATTAAAATAGCTACCAGTTTGTCCTTACTGTTGTCCCCAGTCGCAAGCCTTGACGCGCAGAGCGTGGACTCACGGCCGAGCTGTGAAGCCTGTCTGTGCCGTGCTGAGTCTGTGCACAATGTCAGCTGTGTCCGGATGCTAGATCTGAGCTGAGCGCTGCTGGCCACGAGTCATAAGACACAAGCAAATGTCCGTGGTGCAATGATACCAGTTTGTCCTTAGGTCTGCACATGGCAGAGTCTGCGGCGCAAAAAGTATTAGGCTGTGGTGTGCTGGAGGCCTTTGAAGTCTATTTCTGTGTTGGAGGGGCAGACAAGACTGAGGGTGGGCTGCACAAGGCGAAGAGGGCTTGGCGCTTGCCACACAGTAATCTCGAACCATTGTGGGGCCCTGTGCATCCACGCACTGAAGAGTCTTTTCGAAAAGTAGCAGAAAAGAACATGGCAGAAGCCCGTGCTGATGCTCCCACCAGGCCTATGTCAATCGGGCCTCTTGGTTCGACCCAGATGTTCTTGCTGATTGTGCCCAAAGGCACATGCAACTGGTGTGAGCAGCCAGGTAGCACTAAATCATGCCCATGTGGCTGTGCATATTGCTCCAAAGACTGTCAGAAGAAACACTGGCCGACTCAAAAGCGGCTGGAGCATTAAGATTGAATCTGTGTTGTGGCCTGCGCTTCGGCCAATTTTATCTAGTCCAGGAAAGTGTGCAGACAGCTGTATCCTGTCACTGCTGGATTTGAGCTGTACAACAACGTTCTGCCTATGACTGGTTGCCAGGTCATCTCTGCAAGCACACATCATGGAATGCCATAATTTGTCTGCCTGACCTCATTTGTATTCAAGCAAAGAGGGCTGTACAGTGTTTTCATGTGAGCCTGTTTGCCGATCAGTGAGCTGGAATGGAGCAAAATTTGCAACGTACACATCAACGTTTTCTATAACTTGACGTGCCTAGCGAGCTTTGGCAACTGGTGTACATACTAGCATGCTTACATGTACGTGACGTATGCACATGTGCTAGCATGCATGCATGCATGCATATGGATCACCAGGCAACCACGTATGCAGACCCTTCTGTCCAGGCAAGCTTGCTTCACAGCCAAGCTTGCCTTAAGATCCAAGCTTAAGCTTGTCACTCGAGCATCAGAGAGAGACCCATGTCACACTCCACAGACAATGGCCTCATTGGTGACAGTGTTGTAAACAGCATCAATTTCAAAGTAATCTGCTGAAGACGGACCTGCACCGCATCTTCGGGTTGTTAGTCACTAGCAGCTAGCCATGTCGATATCAGCTGAAATATGGAAAGTAAATGAGCTCTCAGTAAGTCAGGACCTCTGCATGTACATGAGCCACAACAAGTACACTTCTTTGACAGCCACCTTTCATTTACAGCTTCAGCGGCCTGCTTGGTCAGCAAGTTGTGACAGTGGCTTTTCCATCACCTACAACATGGCAAAGGCTGCGTCTTTGGTACAATGCTTTACAGCTGTTGTACTCTGCACTCTGATACTCTGTAACTTTGGGTGAACATGTGTATTGGTCACTAACAGACATGTTGAGCTCAAGGGTCCACTAACAGAGGTGCCTGCATCAAGTTCAGCAAACGGAGAATGAGCGCACTGCCACAGGCCCGCTTGCGATCGCATCAAGTACTAGATAGAGTTGCACAGCTGCATGACAACCAAAACAAAAAGAAAGCAAATCAAAACTTTGCCTACGACTGGTTGCTGCATAGCTCTGCATGCGATCACATCCCATGCAATGCCAGATCCTGCCTGGTTGATCTCAACTCAAATTCAAGATTAAAATGAAGTGCAAAGATTATAATGCAGTGTGTTGAGGTGAGCTAGCTTGGCAGTAAGCGGGCACACAGCAAATTATCTGGCTTACATACCAAACTGTACATGCATGGAATGCTTCAACAGTCTCTGTACATTTTTGTGATAATATCTGTAGTAACTAGTAATACCATGTACATGAACACTAACACATTGGTGTATAGATATCTGTCTTACCAGCACATAGATTACCAAGCAACAACCAGCGACAATGTGGCTTGTTCTATTCCTTGCCAAATGCAACAAGTCCTGCGTGGCAGTAATGCACAGCATAGTTTCAACTAGTGGCATTGGTGTGCTCGAGGCGCTTCAATACAACACTTGTGCGAGGTAAATGTATGGCTTCTCCATCAGCCGAGAGCGGGTGTGCTGGCATTGTTGGTGAGCCCGCATTTGACCAAGCAAGCCTGGTTCACAGTGAAGGTGGGCAAGCAGCTGAGCTGATCACTTGAGCAGCAGATAGATTCATGCCATACTCCACAGATGAGGGGCTCATTGCAAACAGCGCCGATATCATGGCAATCTGCTGGAAGCGGTCCTGCACCGCATCAAGGCTGCATGGTCAGGCCTTGAGGTGTGAGAAAAGCAAAGAAAAGTTTGCGCTTTTCAGCGATCATAACGGGAGCCTCCTAAGGCGGCAGCCCGGAGCGCCTTGAGGTGTAATTTATCCAAGCATCTTGAGATCAGCAGAGGCATGAAACATAGTTCACAAGAGCCGATGCCCCCTCATGGGGTAGGGCCTTAGCTTCAGCAGGACTTGTAAATCTATGCTGGCAACCATCGGGTCATGCCTTGTACAATAGGCCTATCACGACTAAATAAAATGAAACATAGTTCTGGATCTTTGCATGTAGATGAGCCACAAGAGCTGCTTGTCCAGCTAGCTGCAACTTTGACAGTTTGGCGACACCCATCAGGCTATTCAGCTGCATCATGGTCAGGCTAGCACCTATGTGGGTGAATATCCTGAACACACGGTTGGTGGTACATGAGGTGCTTACCGCGCCAGAGAGAGCTTGCATAGCTCTTGTCGGTGTGCAGCCTGGGTTCTCAGCAGAGTGTAGTGTGTTAGCAGGCACAGCCACCACGCCGCCAGCAGAGAAGTTCTGGCAGCCGGGTCCATCATTTTTGTCTAGAACGATACATCCCACAAATTCTCCTGCAGAGGATATGCAACACCATGGTGTCAGGTTGTTTGCCCTGATGCATGGAGCTTATGGAATTATGGTACAACGATACTATATAATGTGACCGAATTGCTTGCAACAGCTCAGCCCAAGGCTACTTTGTCGCAGTACCAGTCACTTAATGCTGTTCGATGGCTTGGCTGACTCATGGGTTGAGTCAACCCAGCACCACCGCTCATTTCATGCATGACTCATCTCAGATCAGGGAGAGTAGCTCCGAAGCATGCTGTTTTGAGTCACAAGTCACATTGTTTCAGGTGTGGTGAGGGATCATCATTCAGCTGCCAACGTTGCAATGTTACGCCAAGCACACCGTACCATAGTACTTCTCTGACTTCGGTGCAAAGTGCAGCCTCGACGTTTGGTTACCCTAATGCTATGGTCCCATGCTACGTCAATTTGTTTTCCGGTATATGCACATTGTGAGTTGAAGTTGGTTGGAGCATATGCAACTCACCAGCACAACTGTGACAATACATGCATCATGCAATGACATGTAGGTAGTCTGAGTGTGAATCTCATTGCAACAAGCTACAAATCATTAAAGTACCTAATTTACTTGACGCCAATAGAGATTTCCTATTAGGCTAAAGTATGGGATATTCCTGGCTGAACAGACTTTCAGCACTGCATATTTGAGGAGCTGAGGTTGCAGCAGTGAGCCAGCAACTGGACATACCATCAGCCAGCAAGTATCATGTACACTGCCTTGTCAGAAAACGTTTGAGAGAGCAACCAGGGAGCACAAAACTCGTGCAAACACACTGATACTGCATACTGTGAAAAGCTGAAGCTGATGGCATCATAGTGTTAAGGCAGTGTGCACAGGCTGCACTGATGACACATGTTTGCCGCAAAAGGTCATCGATTTCAGAAGGAGGGGGGCTGATCAGTAGCATCCCCTAGGGTCCCACCTCCTGGGGTCAGACGCCGCAGCACATCCACAATTTGTCTAAAGGATGGTCTCCTGCAAATTAAACAGTACCATAGCCATCTGACTTTTCTTGATGGCAGAAGCTGCCACTCAGCAGATGTACATGGATGACAAAGACCGCACCTGCTGCTGTGAATGTACAGCCTTGTCTTGGCCTTGCTAACAGCAGGCTCAAACATGTCTGCAGCTGCACCTTCATGCAAATCATACAGCGTGCCTGCAGACGCATGCAGTGACGCAACATGCAAGGGCAACTAGTGTATGAGCTGCCAACTGACAGACGTCAGCAGCCTGCTTGTGCAAGCAGGGTGGCGAAGAGGCATGGCGACTTACTTCTGTGCCTCAAACTGGGTGCAGTCCACCACCATTTGGCTGAGTATCCGCAGTGTGTATTTGCTGTCTTCCGACAGGCCTTCTGGGATGGTGACAGGTGGCAGCTTCACCTCAGCACCCATGATCCACTGCGCAGAGACCTGCAGCACAGACACACACACATCCACAGAGCTGCAGCATGCCGCAGTATCATGCCAGAGCTTTGGCAGAAAGTTGCAGCAGAGCAGGGTTGTGATTGTGGTATGAGCCAAGGTAGTAGCGCCAAGCACCGCAAGCACACTCTGCTGTACTTCTCAGCCTAGCTGCTCAAATGGCATTTACCTTTCCATCCAGCACAAGGTCCCCAAGGACAGACAGACATATAGACAGACAGACAGTAGCAGGCTGACTCAACACCGCATGCTGCAGCTTTCTGAAGCATTGTCTGCTGCAGACAACATTCACAGCAGACACCTATGAGCCGCTGGCGTACAAATGCAAGAGCATGGTGCAGCATGAACATGGCGTGAAGTACATGAATACCTGGTAGGCCTCCATGCCTTCAAAGGGTCTCTTCCTTTCCAGGATCTGCCACAAAGTCACGCCAAAGCTGTATACCTGAAGTCATGACAGCACAGGTTGTATCAGCGGTACTGTTTGCAAATCTTCAGGCTGTCAACCTTTTGGAGTTTGTGTTTATAGTTTTTGTATAAACAGAGAAGCAGCCAGGACAAGCCTAGATGCATGGCAGCCTTGCTCTTCACCCCAGAAGTAAGCACAGAGTTGACATAGAGTAGAGTTGAGAACCACAAGCACAGAGTAGAGTTGGGAAACAACTTCTACAACATTGCTGATTGCACAGAATGGCTTCTGCCATGCAGACAGCACAATTCGCAAATGACAACTCACATCAGACTTGAGGACTGTAGCAGCGTCCACTTGGTTCTTCTTCACAGGTGAGTCAGCCAGCAGCAGCTCAGGAGCTGAGTAGGCAGCTGTGCCGATGACATTTGCTGACATGGCACGCTCCAGGCTGACCTCATCGCCAAGGTGGCGCATGATGATTTGCCTGCTCATGCCAAAGTCACCAATCTTCATTACCAGTCCATGCCCTGCATCACCGCAGAACCTCTTGACAGTGTCTAAAGCTAGAAAGGGAAACTCCTGTTTGTAGGTGTACACTGACTGTGCTGGGTTTCCAAGTACAGTGGGCAATGATTCTAAGCATGCTGACCACAAGACATGTTCAATGCATAGTGCAAACTAGAAACAGATTTCCGTTACTTTTGATTTTTGCTGTACTTTCAACACGGAAAAGCCTTTGGGAGCTGCCCTTGTAGCCTGAAGGAGGTGCTGATGACTGCAAAGGGCGTCTGCGGCCTGGTAGCACCTCCAGGGATGGGACTCTGCAAGCTGTTGCAAGCAGAGCAAATGCAATAGGATCAACGATACCATATTTCTGCAGAATAAAGAAAGAAGATCCGGTGCTCTGCCAGCAGCCTTACCTACAAAGATGTTTCCAGGCTTCAGGTCCCTGTGCAGCATGGGCGGCTTGCGCGTGTGGAGGTGCAGCATGCCCCTGGCGATGCTGCGAACCATGGACACCAGCTTGGCGGAGTCCCATCTGGCGGCTGCGCTGTGGTGCAGCATGACGTCCAGAGTCCCCCTGGGGCAGTACTCCATGATCAGGTACAGATCATCCCCATGCTGACACAGACCCCTCAAGCCCACTATGTTGTCATGAGACCCTGCAAGATGCAGGCATCATACTTGGGTCTGTTTGTTCGTACGGAAAATGTACTGCGGTTTCTGGTTGTGGACACAACATCTACAGAGTTGTTATCAGACGACCCCTTCATTGCTATTCTGCACCGCTGTAGTGTGCATGATTGGGTCTGTTTGCATGAGATATGCACTACATTGTCTGGATGTGCTCTTGCATGAGGCTGCAGAAGCGGCTTGCTAGTAACGCTGCTACTTTGGGGGTTTCAAGTCTGATGAAATGCCAGCAGACAACATCTACAACGTTGGAATCAGACAACTCAGCCAGCATTGCTCTGCATTGCTGTAGAGTGCATGGTGGGCCAGGCACCTCATGACTGCATGACATGACATGGTGTACCTGAATGCAGGTTCATCTCAACTTCAACTTTGGATTCAGGTCTTTTGACAGCCACTGGTGTTTCCAGATACCAGGCTGCATACACAGCCCCCTCGGCCCCCCGCCCCAGAAACCGACCCCACTTCAACTCTTCGTACGGTATCAACTCGACTGACATCTGCACAGGTGGCAAGCTTGTGTCAGCACTGAAATGGGCGCTGTGCATTAAGAGGCTGTCAGAAGCTACTTTTCTGGCAATGTGAGACGTTATGCACATTCATTCATGCACTCATTCATTACATGTCTTCTTCTCGGGTCAGGTGCGCACAGTCCTCAGTAGCTCCCTGTTTGAGCTGCTGTTCTGGCAGTCAGCGTAGCAACAGCAACATGTGACAGGTATACTCTGAGTTGGTTATCTCTTGATTGCACAGGACACATACCAGCACCGCTGACAAGAGACCATAAACAGGTCACATGCACAGCACATGGCATCATCCATACACTCTGGTGCATTAGCCACTGTGCGTGGGTACCCACCCTCGACCCTAGCAAGGCTCATTTCCTTACCTGCAGAGCCATGCCTTGTATGCTGGGCCGCGGCTGCCAGCTGCCATCACTGACTTGAGTGTTGGCACTGACATCACTGGTGCCCGGTTGGCTGTAGGAGGTGTCGGTCATGGCAAAGGGTGTTTGCTGCCTTACGGCAGCTCCAGGAGTGGGAACCTGCAAAGGAACCTCCCCATTGCTGAAGGGGAGCCCAGCCTGCATGCACAAACTTTTGGATTGAGCCAATTGCAGACAGTGTATCAGTGCAGTCATGAACTAAATCATTGTGTTAATTTGCAAAATAGCTCTGGGAAGAGGGATCTGCATGATCACCTCCCCACTGCTGAAGAGCAGGGCAGCATGCATGCATTCCTGCCCACAGTGAAAGAGTGCATTGTTCCAGGCACTGTGAGCTAGCACAAAACGTCCCTGCTGAATCTGAGCCTATGCCAAGCCAGCATATCTGAAGGTGCCACGTCTGACTGTGCAGCCCAGACCAGTCGTTCATTGCAGCAGCCCTCAGAGTTGCTGCTTGTACCCACATACAAATGCAAGACACAGCATGCAAGGATGTGCCAGCAGCCTATCTTGTCTGGCAAACCAGGAGCTCACAAAGGGAGCTACTCAGGACTGTTCATACCTGATCCAGAGGGAAGACACAGATCCAATCATAGGACGCATGAATGAATGAATGAATGAATGAATGACTGACTGGAAGAATGAATGTATGGATGAATGAACAGCTCACCTGTTGTGTGCCTGTATCCGAGGTGCTGGCAGTGCCGCTCAAGCGCTGCAGGGAACTGAACCTGGCATCAGTCACAGCAGTCCTTTCGGCGGCCGCCTGCAGCTGGTCGGCCCCAAAGGGGGACATGGGTGGGCTGAGGCTGCCAGTCCTTTCTGTCATGCCACCTTGACTGGCAGCAGGTTGGTTTTGCTCACTCTCCTGCAGAAACTATGGTATGGACTTGCTCATCTGTCTACATACATTCATCTTTGAACAAGTGCCTTCCCTGTAAGGTCAGATGTGTACAGCCAGCTAGCAGTGATGCCTGGTAGCGCCAGGGCGACTGCAGCCCAGCTGCATTACAGTGGGAATCTGACAATAAAGGCAAGGGTTAACATACGCAGCACAGACAAACTTGAACAGAGTCAGAAGCGGATTTGCCTCGAATATCAGGATAACACCGATGTGCTGACAGCTTTACTGTCCTCATGCAGTCCCAAAGAGCAACAGATCATGCAAAGTTCCCAGGCAAAGCAGACGTCAAGATTCTTTTATATAGCACTTTTTTTCCACCTCACTGTTGCTAGTCAATTCTGTAGCAAACTTTTTTTGCCACAATTCAAGATTACAGCAGACATAGGCCTCACCAAGGGCGTGACTCTCAGCCTTTTGGGGCTAGCCTGCCCCTCTGCCTGCTGGCCCTGTGCCTCCTCCTCCGCCAGGCTGGCCTCCATGGGGGTCATGGGCCGAGCAGGGGGGGTGTCCACATTACCCACCTCTGACAGCTTGTGATGCTTGCCGGGCCTCAGGCCACCAGCTGGGCTCAGGCAATCTGACACCAGCTGCTTGAACTTGACTGGAATGGTGGACGTCCTCTTGATGCCCAGCTGAACCTCCTACACAGTTTGTCGGAAACACTCATTTCATTTTGCATTTGTGACATCACAACTCATTTGTCACATTGTACTTCATATCTGACTTCAGACTACATCGGTGACATTCATGATCTTTCCATCAGCAGCAGTATGAAGTTGGCTGTAATGGCTGGAGGGGCTCTTGACCCCCCTTTAAGCCTCCTGCACATGTAAGCAAGCTGCTGTGCTTGTAAGTCACACATGCAAGCCATGTAGGATTCAGGGTTCGCTGGGGATCAAAAAGAAATGTTGCTGGCTTGCAGAAGCAAGCTGCAGAACCTCAAGCTGGTTGATTTGGTTGATGTCATCTTCCAACCTAAGGGAGCCTCCTAGGCACATTGCACAGGTGGATTGTCAGACAGATGTCGCCCCATCTCAAGGCAGACATTACAGAGCTGTCCCTGCATGCCTATCGGATTCTGAAACTCCCAGGGCAACCACTGTGCATTGCTGCACATGCATGTAGCTTGCTTGCTTAGCCCAAGCTTGCAATGTAAAGACACTGCTGTGGTACTGATGTTGCTGTGGCTGTGGCCCTCTTGCCAGCAGACAGACACAAGGCCAACTGGCGCTGCAGAGGGTCCTGACCAGAGATTAGGTTCACACTCACATTCCCCTACAACATCTCTTTAATGTAAAAACGCGTTTTTACTGTCCCCAGGCATTTCTGAGTTCAGATTTCCAATGTAGGGACGACGATTCTGAGTTACAACAGACATTATGGGATTGAAAAGAGCTGTTATATTGGCACTGAGTGCGTGATACGTAGTGGTTTGTCTTGATGATGGCTCACCTCAAAGGTCTCAGGCTCAGTGCGGTCATTGCCCTCATTGAGGGCTTCCAGCAGACTTGCCACCGGCATGGTCGCCCCCCTGCGCCCTGGTTCATGCCCCTGCCGCAGCCCCACAGGCGCTGCAAAGGGCCCTGGTGCCTCCTCTGAGATGCTGTGCACCCGGGAGGGGGTCCTGGAAGGGTTTCTGGAGGGGGTGGCTGTGTTGGTGCCTGTCAGCATTCCTGAGCGTGCCCTTTCAGCCACCTAGCAGTGAACATGTCAATTGGCAACAAAGGGCATGCCAAAGGGCAGTGCATGCCTATGAGCTACTCATGGGGTAGCTTAGACGTACCCCATCAGGGGGGGGGTCTAAGCAGTAAGAATTTGTTGATCCTCAGTGCATGTTGGTATATTTTCAGCTATCTACAGCTGATTTGTGGCTGTGTTTCAACTGATAACACTCACTGTGGCTGGACACACAATTCTCGAGCATGCATGGTCATGAAGAGAAAAGTAACAGTCTCTTTTTACTCAGCAACATGACGGCTTGTGATGTCATGTCAGCCACAATGAGTCGTATGAAGTGACATTTAGGATTGGCAATGACAGCACAGCTGCTGTGTAAAGCCACAGTCACAGAGCGGCAAATAGGACTCACTGCTTGGACTCGCTGGTTGCTGGGGTCTGCAGTGCTGGGCCGCCGGGACAGCCTGAAACCCAAGATGTTGTGGGGACTGGAGACTTGGCGGCCTGCAGGCAGACGTCACAAAGCACAGCGTCAGCACACTCATGAGGTGTTTGAATAAATTTCATTTTCAGATATGTGTACTTTGCCTGCTGCAGCAAACAAACAGTGTGTGTCAGTCCTGTTGCATGAGCAAAAGGGTCTGGTAGCCAAAAAATAGCATTTCTGCATCCGTGTGCCCACTTGCACGCTTTTCTGGCCGCTTAGCTCAGCTGGTTAGAGCGTGGTGCTAATAACGCCAAGGTCGGCGGTTCGATCCCGCCAGTGGCCACCTATGCTTCTGAAAGTTTTTGTGAAACGTTTATCTGCCTGAATACTATGACTATCTGCCTGAATACTAACGCAACACATACAGCAAACATCCTGCTTTTGCAGTGATCAAGCAAAACTTTGGCATGCGCGAAATGCTTGGAGGCAAGTGTGCTCACAAGGACTGAACCGGTCATAATCATTGTTTTGTGCAGAAGGATGTGCATTGCAGGATCAGGTGGTCACCTTCAGAAGCCAGCTTCATGACCAGATCATGGCGCTCTGATGCATCCCCAGCATTCTCAAAATCAGTGATGTCACCCAGGTCCATGGTCAGACCCCTGCATGCAATCCTGCCATTTGAATTCTAAACAAACATAATTGCTGGCTCAACCAATGCTGGCTTGTGCATGCCTGGGAGCTGTGTTGTTGAATCGCATTTGAGCTGGGTCAGTATTTCAATTTTGTAGACTCTTTCAAATTTCGATTTTGTTAGGAAAGTGGGATATGATGTAGTGGTTAGGGTTTTAGGGTGTTTCAGAGTTTGCATAGTTGGGGTTTGAGATCTGATGCAGAGTCTTCCACAAAATGTTCGAATGGCAGGCATGCACTATCTCATCGCCCTTTTCCCATACCATGAATGCCTATGTAAGGTGAGCTGCTTAAGAGAGTCATGGTCATCCTGGTGCTGAGGGTGACCGCACTGCCAGGACAGATGCCCAGGAAAAAATTCAGGTACATTCTAACCGGCATCTTGGTGCTTGACACTGGTCCAGACTTGCCTTCAAGCAACTTCTGACACTTTTGGGTTTGAAGATGGCTCAGAAGGGTACTCAAGCAAGATGTGATATGTTGTACCTTTGTGCCGGCAGCACACAACTGCGTCATGCAACCTGAGGTCTAGCTCCCAAGCAACAACAAGATTTGCCTGAAAAAGAATATGGCAATTTGACATAACTGCGTCATGCAACCTGAGGTCTAGCTCCCAAGCAACAACAAGATTTACCTGGAAAAGACTATGGCAATTTGCAGCGAAGTCTACTGAATAGTATAGGACAACAAATATAACTCTATACACTTTTTAAAAAAGTGAGCTCAGGCCTAAAAGTCTAGCTACTCACCCTGGTGAGAACAGCAGTTGCTGCAGGGTCTCAAAGCCCCGCTTCCAGGTGCTATAGTGGGCAGCATCAAAGAAGCGCAGCCTCAGGTCCGGCTCCAAGGCCATCTTCAGAGTCAGCTGCAGGTCGTCATCCTGAGCCTCGATGTCCTGCAGTCACAGTGCATCATTTGAGGTGACCAGACACAAGCAAGCAAGCTAGCTTGCAACTGCATGGTGGACCATCTAGCTGAGAGGACAGCCTTTCATGTGCAGCTGCAGGTCATCATCCTCAGCCTCAATGCCCTGCAGTCACAGTGCATCATTTGGGGTGATGAGACACAAGGAAGCTAGCTTGCAACTGCATGGTGGACCATCTAGTGCAGAGGACAGCCTTTCATGTGCAGCTGCAGGTGATCATCCTGAGCCTCAATGCCCTGCAGTCACAGTGCAGCATTTGAGGTGATGAGACACAAGGAAGCCAGCCTGCAGTTGCATGGTGGGCCATCTAGCTGAGAGGACAGCGTTTCATGTGCAGCTGCAGGCAGTCGTCCTAAGCTGCAATGCCCTGCAGTCACAAGGCAGCTTTTTGGGTGATGAGACACAAGGAAGCCAGCCTGCAACTGCATGGTGGACCATCTAGCTGAGAGGACAGCTTTTCATGTGCACCTGCAGGCAATCTTCCTCAGCCTCAATGTCCTGCAGTCAGAATGGATCGTGCAAGTAATCAGGGCGTGCAGTTGCATGGTGGACCATCAGGCTGAACACACAGCAATTCATAACAGACAGCAACGTCTTGCCACAGGTTGAGACATTGAAACAGCTGATGGTTTTTTTCTCTCTCTTCCACATTGAAACAGCATTGAGAGAATCTGGCAGATGCAGGCATTGAGTGTGACAATACAACAAGGTCGGGCCTGCTGTTGAGGCATTGTGACATATCACTGTTATGGTGGCATATCATTAATGTAACTGCATATCCTCACATTGCAACGACCTCTGGCCTGCTGTTGAAACATTGTGACACATCATTATTATGGTTGCATATCATTAATGTAACTGCATATCCTCACATTGCAACAAGGTGTGGCCTGCTGTGTAATACTGACCATACACACTCCATGACGTGGAGATCAAGCTGCACAGCATGCATTTAGGAAGGATGGAGACACACCTCAACATAGTACATGACCACGTACTTATTCCAAGACCAGCGTAGAGTGCTGCCATCATGGCTCAACTGGAAGAAGCGTCTCTTCTTTGGGGCTTTTGAGGAGGGCTTGCCCTGCATACCAACACTCACATGTGATGTGTGGAATCAGGGCATGTTTGGACACTGCATGCTTTGCTGTACTCTGACTTATGCAGTCTTAACAGAAAGCTCATTTGTCAGAAGGAGCAACAAAGCAGACATGCAAGCAAAAATGTTTCAGAACATATTAGCAGATGCATTGGGTGTGGGCACAACCAAGGCTGACATGCAAGAATGGTCTGAACAGATGCAAGGACTGTACATTGTGCATGGGAGGAAGAAGGGGTCTGCAGTTACAGCATCCCTCTTTGACAGGGCAAGCCTAGTCTGATCAGGCACGAGCCATGCATGCATGCGTGAGCTTTACTATGTCAGGAGCAAAAAGAGCAGACCCACAATGCATCCACAAGCCTCTCAAGAGAGCAGCAACTTTTGGGTAACGTGGACGAGCAGGTGAGAGCCCATTTGCTATGACATAATGCATATGTGAGCAGTGAATCAGCAGGAAGCAAAGGGGGCAGACTTACAATCCAAGCACCCCTCATCAACGGCGTAAGCTCTATGTGAGGTGTAGGAGCGGGCGTGAGGCCATTCGCTGTGGCGTTCTTGCCCATCATCAGCTGCCGTTGCAGCGCCACATACTCAAAGCGCTTCTGCAGGACGTGCATGAATGCCCACACAGCTGTGCGAACTACCATGACCAGTATTGCGGAAAAGATGAGGGTCTCTTTTGCGTTGGCTGCCGTGTTTCCATATGCATATCCTGCAGGTACGTATCCATTTCGGCTGCAGTTGGCATAAAGCAAATACTTGCAGATTACAGAAGCTCTGTGAGTACCCCAACAGGTCGTTGAGGGCTGGTAGAGGGGATTGTCATGAAGGTTTCTCAGGTGCATCTACAATGGTGTCTGCTTTGTGTGGTAGACTGCAGCAGCAACAGCAAATAGCACAGCAACGTTACTGCTGACAGCAGTGCACTGCCTGATGGCAGCCGTAACATGGAACAAACCCAAAAGATGATATGTTTTGATTGGCACATGCCGAAGCGTGACACAGCTGGGGGCATGGCAAACACAGCTTGAAGAAAGATAAGAAAAGAAAAGAAAAGAAAAGACTACGCCTTTCGGCGTCAATTTATTGAGAAGCCATGTATTATACCGGGCTGCCCAGGAAAGAAAGCTTGAAATTGAATGCTGAAATTTGTGCCTGATGCAGGCTCACTGGTAGCAGCCACTCAGCAGCAGTCCCAGTGTGCATATGCCAGCTTGCCTACCACAAATAGCTTTGGGGCAGCAATGCAGAAACCAGAGCAAAGCCCCAACATTTATGGAATGCAGGATGCACATGTGTGGCAGAAGGATCACAATGCATAGGGCGC
>JAABUO010004274.1_pt1 | contig 16836 bp, 24 predicted proteins | sample 5559291 | NCBI WGS metagenome assembly JAABUO01 (sample SAMN10711878, study PRJNA513372) | rock metagenome | isolation source: Antarctica rocks | place: Antarctica: Victoria Land, Finger Mt sud | reverse complement strand
CATTCACCTTGGCAGTTCATTGGTTGCTGAAGACGCGTATGACTGGACTCTGCAGGTGCAGTCCATCGTGGGGACCCTCCTAGAGGCTCTCCCTACTCCCTCCTACTCTGTGCAAGAGGCTGTGTCAGACTGCCTGGCGCCTCTCATGTCAGGCTTAGCCACTGACAAAAGCTATGTCCAGTCACTTGCTCAGCGCCTGCTGGATGCCACCCTGTCGGGTCCAGATTACCCTCACAGGTACTGTATTGCTTCTGCCAGGTTGCCTTGTTGCTTGCTGAGTCCAAGCGAGCCCGCTACAGTGGTACAGCTTTCAACAGATGATCGTCTTGTGTGTAGCTTCTCTGAACTCTTGCAGCCAATTGTGAATCGGGAGGACGCCAGCTTCACCACTTTCAGAACGTGCGATGCATATCTGAATCAGACCTATGAGGATCCGCTGAGCCATGTCGTGAAGCTATCACACAATGTCTTTGTCTTGTTCAATTTATGTCAATGACCGTCTCCCTAACAAACAAGGCATGTATCCTAACATGTTGCAGGTTGATTTTTGAGAAAGCTCATTGTTTCTTCACTACTGCCACTTCTCCCTGCATGTGATATAAGCAGCCTTTTTTTGCTGGAGTGGTCCAATTGCACACACACATGGATGCTGGCTTGCTACAAGGCCTAAGCAAGGCTGCAACATTCAGGCGAGGGTCAGCTTGGGGCCTGGCTGGGCTGGTGAAGGGTCTGGGAATTGGCTCCCTCAAGAATTTTGGGATCCTGGAGCGCATCAAGGATGCCACTGAGGATCAGGTCAGCTGGCACATCAACAATGTTCTGATCATCTGTGGCAACTGACATTTTCAGTGCTTTCTCCCTGATAGATATCTTTTCTCTAGCTCAAAGTCTCCTGTCTTGTGGCTGTGTTCTCCTCAGCCTGCAGCAAGCGTCTGCACTGTTGCTGTAGATGCATCACTGGTATTGTGGTTAAGACTTTGATGCTGTGCTGCAGAGGTCAGTAGATGCACGAGAAGGCGCCTTGTCAGCAGTGGAGTGCCTAACATACAAGCTGGGCAGGTTAGCATCGTCACTCTGTGGAAAGTCACCCATGGCAGCAGTATTTGCACCTGTTGTGGAATGCTTTGCTGTGCGCATCTTGAGCTAATTTGCAATGCCTCCCTGGCCAGCACACAGTCCAGCAGTCTTCGTAGAGGTCAAAGTCTGCCTTTATTGCCAAGCATTAAGCCGACGCTTTGAAAGGTCAGATGCGTCGCAGCTTTGACACGCGTTGGCTGCAGAGCGTTGAGTTTGTCATGGCAAAATCTAAGCATACATGTTTGTGGTGATTTGCAGGTTGTTTGAGCCCTATGTCATTCATGTCATTGGCAAGCTGCTGAACTGCTACAGTGACTCAGCCCGGCTGGTTCGCGAAGGTGCTCATGCAGCAGCCAGAGCCATCATGGGCAACCTATCAGGACAAGGTTAGTGGCACATGCATGTACTACATTCAACATGGATCCCCTTGATGTCCGTTCATGATCTTGAGGGCTGCATCTCCATCCTTTCAAACTAGGTTGGAAGTCCCCTTCAGCAGCAGGCCAAGGGGCTCATGCAAGATGCACCCTGTGTCACTCACATCTTTCTTGTACGTATGTGAAGCTTTGACTCATGCTGCATGCTGCACAACTGGCCAAGCGGTTGTCACAGTACAGCATGTCAAGGTTGATGTGGCACGAGCCCTGCCTGCACTTCGTTTCACTGCAATTCTGCACAGTGATGCTGCCAGACACCGCTGTCTGTCAGCAGCCCTGCAGCCCTGTTGTGATGACTGCATGAATGCAATGCAGCAGATGGACTGACGGGTTGGGGTGACGTCTCGCTGTGTGGTTGCAGGCGTGAAGCTAGTTCTGCCTGCAATTTTACAAGGCGTGGACGACAGTGCCTGGAGGACGAAGCAGGGCAGCATTGAGCTGCTGGGCACCATGGCCTACCTGGCCCCCAAGCAGCTCTCCACCAGCTTGCCTACTGTTGTACCCATCCTGGGCAAGACCCTGTCTGACCCCCATCCCAAGGTCCAGGCCTCTGCCAAGAAGGCTCTGGAAGAGGTATGCTGTCAGTCCGTCTAAGTTGTCCATTTAGCAAATACGCTTCTTCTCTAGCGTCAGATACGTACAGTCCTGAGTAGCTCTGTGTATGACCGTCAGTATGTGCATGTCTAGCTTGTTCGTGATAGGTACTGCTGTGTTGGTCATTGTGGGGCAGTGCTGCTTGGATGGCTTGTGGTATCATACACCTCTGTTATGGCCAGAAATGTTGATGCTGTTTGCCAGCGTTAGGATTGTAGGAATCTGCAATAGTGATGTGTCTTCTGCTGCCTTACTTCTCCTTGCGTATGCTTCTGTCATGGCAGCAGCCGCAATTCCCCATTTGACATTACTTTCCCAAGGGCACCTTCATGATCAAATGTGCTGCGCAAAGCAAGGTTTAAGCAATTTGTTAAGTCACCTGGCCTTCATGTGGCTGGACTGATTGAAAAAGATTGCGACATAAAAGCTTGTCGGCCCTTCATTCTGACACTGGTCTGTAATCTGTCAGACCTGTGTACTTCACAGGGGGTCACACTTCCCAACCCTTGCTGCAACGCATTGCTCCCACCCTTGCTCCAACCCTTGCTCCAACCCAAGCAGTATTTACACTGATCACCTGACACTTTAGCAGCCTCAGCGCAGCACATGCATGCGCACAACACAGAATCAAGGCTGTTGCACAACATAGGCAGTATATCACCATATTGTTCTGTCATTCCTGTTACCAAAAGTAAGTGCCAAAGCATCGCTGCTGCTCTTGCTCAAAGGCATCTATTGGATGCACTCCAGACCCTTACATTATCCTTGGAATATTTCACAAACCTGATGATTTTCAGATTGGTGGTGTGATCCGCAACCCCGAGGTTCAGAAGCTGGTCAAGCCTCTTCTTCTGGCCATTGCCAACCCCAACAAGCACGCCAAGGCTGCCTTGGACATCCTGCTTCAGACGGTCTTCATCAACACTGTGGACGCGCCGAGTCTGGCCCTCATTGTGCCTGTCGTGCACAGAGGCCTGCGCGACAGGTCTGGTGATGCCAAGAAGAAGGCAGCCAGGATCGTGGGCAACATGTGCGCCCTCATCAATGAACCCAAGGTACTCAAGCTGACTCCCTCCACCCATCATGAGCTCACTGAGTGTCAACTATCTTGTCACTATGTTTGGCTGCAAGCTGTACAGAATATAACCAGAATCAACAGCAGCTTGACCCAAATGATCAGCCTTGCCATGAGAATTCAGCAGGAGGTCTGACCACCTCTCTCCTGGCAATGATTGCTCATGGGGTGTGCTCTGCTCCCTCGCAACAGAAGCTTTGCCAGGACAAGCTTTCATGGCAAGGCCTTGGGAAAGCTTGTTTTGTGAAGGAGCAGGGCACACTCTAGGTGAGCAATCCTTGCCAGGAGAGAGGTGGTCAGCCTCCTGCTGGCAAGGCTCATCAGTTGGGTCAACCTGCTATTGATTGCGTGTATTCTGCACAGCTTTGGGTGCAAGCTGAGCACTATACAAAGCCTGTTGCTAAGGCAATAACACATATCATGCACATATGTCATCACCTTAGCAACAGGCTTTGTATACCTTAGGGATGTGTTATCACCTTAGCAACAGGCTTTGTATACCTCTCAGCTTGCACCCGAAGCTGTGCAGAATACACGCAGTCAATAGCAGGTCCTTCAGGGGTGCAGCACTTGCATGGTGAACAGGTGTAGGTGATGTCAGTGTTGGCAGTGATTCAGGTTCTCTGCTATTGAAGGTTGCACTTCGCGTTGCGCTCAATTCCCCTGTTTGATAAAGCTTGGCCTTGTCACCTTTTGTGTGTGGGTTCTGCTTGTGAAATTGCATTGAAGTGTTTGGAGCTCTGCATGCTTGAGTTCAGAGCCTGCTGTCTTAAGTCTCGCAACCACTGTTGTGAGGAGTCATCCTCAGGATACCAGCAGACTTGCAAATGTTGGGGCAAGCAACATCAGCTCTTATCGTGGTCTTTAGTAATCTCAGGGTCCCTCAACTCACATGGTACATACTGCACTGACAGGACATGGCGCCGTATGTACCATTGTTGATGCCAGAGCTGAAGGCGGCCCTCATAGACCCCCTACCAGAGGTGCGAGCCACAGCTGCCAAGGCCCTGGGATCCCTCCTCAAGGGCATGGGCCAGCACTACTTTGAGGACGTGCTGCCCTGGCTGCTTGAGACTCTCAAGTCTGAGGGCTCCAGCGTTGAGCGCAGCGGTGCTGCCCAAGGTCTTGCAGAAGTGCTGGCTGTGCTGGGTCCTGCTCACGTCGAGGCGCTGCTGCCAGAGATTGTGGATGGCACCAAGTCTAAGTCGCCTTTTGTGCGTGAGGGGCACTTGACGCTGTTCAAGTTCTTGCCTCTGGCTATTCCCCAGACTTTCCAGGTAGTTTGAAATGACCAATGACTGCCTGCTGAGTGAGAGACATGCTCATGGCCTGCAGGCCAGTCTGTTGAGTGACCAAGTCTGCATACATGTCTTGTCAGCTTTGCTGCCACCATGCAGATGATTCATTGCAAGCTTTGCTTGGTCATGACCATTGGCATATACAAAATAGTATCAACTACGGAGGGGCTTGGCATCACTTTTGCCTTGGACGTGAGCTGGCAGCAGCAGCACTTCGACTGAATTGCAACAATTGCCCGCAACCTCACGTGTTTTGTATGTCTGTCCAGGAGCATTTGACAGACGTGCTTCCGTCCATCCTGGATGGGTTGGCTGATGAGGCGGAGGGGGTGCGTGACGCCGCACTAGCAGCTGGGCGCACCTTCGTAGACCTGTATGCTGAGACAGCCCTGCCACTGCTACTGCCAGCTGTGGAGGATGGTATTCTGAATGACAACTGGCGAATTAGGCAGTCCTCTGTTGAGCTGCTGGGTCAGCTTCTGTTCAAGGTATTGCCCCACGCCTCCACCTTGAGGCCTGCAAACACATTGAGCATACTGCAATGATGCAAGGGACATGGCTGCGTCTGTATCAGTGCATCACTCACATCTAATGCTTGTAAATATTTCTAGACGACAAGATTGGCTGCAGGCTTGGCACATGTTATTCCCCCTGCAAGTTCCCTCTTTGTGAAAATGTTGCCGCCACTAAGGCTTCATGCTAAAAACCTCACCACGTCCCGGAAGCTGTGTACAGGAGCCAGCTGTCATGATCGCTCTGAAAGAAAACAAAAGACTGTGCCTTTCAGCATTGATTCTAGAAAAGCCTGAGGGTGAGGTTCATTGGGCTTCCCTGTGGGTGTGATTGCTGTGTATGACAGCAAGGTATTGTGGTACAGGTTGCTGGTACATCTGGCAAGGTGCAGCAGACTGCAGATGAAGATGCTGAGGGCATCTCCTCAGACGCACACGGTGCAGCCATCACAGAGGCCCTCGGCATTGAGAGGAGAAATGAGGTGGACCCCCATGCATTAGATCTGCCTGTCATTGCGTCACATCGTGTTCTAGCAGTCATTCCCAGCACATGCTGTCGAAGTCACGTGTTGCCACCACAAAAGGAAGCGTCCCCAAGTCTGGGTGGTGTCATTTGATGAGTCGCACACGTTGCCACTAAGCCACTTTCTACATGTATGCCTGTGCTCAAGTTGTTCTCATGTGAGTGCCAGCCTTGCTGAAATGGTTGTGATGGTGCCCAGGTGCTGGCACTGCTGTTCATGGCCAGAGCTGATGTTGGCTACACTGTGCGCCAAGCAGCTGTTCATGTGTGGAAGACCATCGTCACCAATACACCAAAGACGACTGGCGAGATCCTGAAGACCCTCATGGAGCAAATCATCACCTCCCTGGGTCACTTCAGTAAGCACACTCCTTTGCTGCCATGTACTGCCTGATGATGGCTGGTAGTGCACCACAAAGCTGTCCCGACTTTTGAAAGAGGCCTAGTAGTGTTCTTTGGAAGCGGCAGATGCCAGCTCTTCTGTGGAGTCGTTGCAATCAAAACATCCTGGATATACTATAGCTCATTCTGCACTTGCCTGCATCTACTTCTCTGCAAAATACAGCCATCTCATGCTGTCTCCTTGGTCTTACTGCATGTGTTAACTCTCATCACACCATTGATGTGATGCAGTGATTGACATCAGGCACACAGCCTCTTCCAGCTTCTTGACAGCCCTTTTCAGCTTCTTCTTGCTGCGCAGGTGAAGAAAGGCAGCAGATGGCTGGTCGTTGTCTAGGCGAGCTGGTACGCAAGATGGGTGACAGAGTGCTGCAGCAGATTATCCCCATTCTGGTGAGAGGGATGCAGGACCCCGAGGCCTCCACCCGGCAGGGGGTGTGCACGGGCCTGAAGGAGGTGCTGGACAACATCAGCAGGGAGCAGCTGCAGGAGTACCTGGCACAGCTGCTGCCCACTGTGCAAGCCGCCCTTTGTGACGAGGACACCACTGTCAGACAGGCATGGCTTTTGCCCTGTGTTTGCTATGCCTGTTGCCAAACCACCTTCCATCCTGATACTTTGTCCAGCCAGCATTCAAAACCTTTTGCTGTATCATCACCATAAGTTGTGCATTACTGAGATTTGCTTGACCATCACGGTAGGAGGGGTCTTATCTATGTTTGACACTTTCCTATTTGTGTCAGCTGTGGCACTCCCCGCCTGATGACAGCATAGCTTGTCATCTCATGTTGTCAGCAGCATGTTCCGATGACTTGTCGATTGGTGTGCAGGCTGCTGGAGGAGCATTCAGCATCTTGTTCAAGGGTGGCACAGGAGGGGCTGTGGACAGCATCATCCCCACCCTGCTGCATGGCCTTGATGGCAATGCTAAGCAATCCGCGCAGGTCACACCACGCTTCCATATTTGCATACCATGACATTGATATATGTATACATGTACATACAAATGTCATGGCAATTGGATCTCGTACTTTGTAGTGTCACTGGTGTTGCCGTGCAGACAGCAAAGGACATCGACATTGTGGATCCCTTGCAAGAAGTGCAACTTTTCCTGCTAACATTTTCGCAGCCTCTTCATGCCTCCCAGCACTGCCCCAGCATTCATGCAACACCACTTTCATGTAGTTTTGGCAAGAAGGTGCAAAGCAGTGCTTTGTTCAAATCCTGCATGTGTATGTACAGGCACTTGAAGGTTTGCGCGTCATTCTGGGAGTGCGGCCCCAGACTCTGGCCACCATGGTGCCCAAGCTGCTGCGGGGCACAATGACCTCCACCAACTGCAAGGCCCTGGGCTCACTGGCAGAAGTGGCAGGCCCTGCCATCGCACCACACCTCTCCAACATCTTCCCGCCGCTGCTACGCCTTGCCAGTCACCCCAATGGCTCTTCTGCAGCTGCAGCTGCAGCCAAAGATGCTCTGCTCAAGGTACACTCGGCACTGGAACCTTCTGCATGACATCCCGCCCACCCAAGCTGTAGTGTGAGTTCTTGTGCACAGAGCATGCACAACAGCGGCAGAATCAGGTGAGACTGCATGTCACTCTCAGTCAAACTTGGTAACTTTATGCAGCAAGAATGACAATGTGACAGCAGCTGGAAAAAGTGCCACACACGCCCTCATCAGGTCCCAACTCCAGTAAAACAATGTAGTGCTGCACACCATGTTTCTGTCTCATCACTTGGCTATGCCACAAGTTCCGCCACAAAGCTGCATTCCGGCTCCTGCTGCCAGCACACCCTGTTTCCTTAGTCACCTGCGTCACACAGTGCAAGTGTCGGTTGGTCAGGTTGTTAGATGTGCATGGTATGCAGGTGGCTGGATCAGTAAGTGAGGACGCTCTATACCTGCTGTTTGCTGAGCTGGAGAAGGGGTTGGAGGACCCAGTGCGCCGCCCTGCTGCAGCAGCTGTGCTCACCCATTTCTGCGCCACCAGCAAGCTGGACTATCAGGAGCACGTGCCTTCACTGCTCACGGTGTGCCATTGCCTCACAAGCCTTGCCTCTCTTGCACGCTTTCTTGCCCCTCCTGGCAGCTATCCATTTGTGTTGAGGACGGGCCTTCACTGCTTACGGTGTGCCATTGCCTCACAAGCCTTGCCTCTCTTGCACCGTTTCTTGCCCCTCCTGGCAGCTGTTCCTTGGTATTGCTGTGATGCAGCATGCTTGCGCTTCATCCGATGGTCTCTTTAAGTCATGACAGCATGCTTGTGGCATGAACATCAACCTTGATGCATGTGCCCTGGACAGGTCAGGCTTGCTTCCAGGCAATGCTGATCATGCATTACTATATTCAGCATTGCCGTGCATGCTGCAAAGCATGGCAAGCGCAACTTTGAGGCACCCCAAACAAAACACGCCCAAATGACATGTCTGCTTCTCATGCACATGATTGACTGCATGCCTCATGTGCAGAGTCTGGTTGTACTCATGGCAGAGGATAGCAATGAGGAGGTGCTGGTGACCTGCTGGCAAGCCTTAGCAGCAGTCGCAGGCAGCATTCCCAAGGAGATGATGCCTTCCTATGTGCGCACCCTAAAGGAGGCTGTCAGCACTGCCAGAGAGAAGGAGAGGCGCAAGAGGCGGCCCCTGCCCTTGAGGGTGGCGGGCTTCTGCCTGCCCAAGGCCCTTCAGCCCGTGCTGCCTATCTTCCTCCAGGGTGTCCTTCAGGTATACCCGTCTCTTCTCTGCGCTTCTGCTTGATATCAGCACTGTGCTTGTCGGTGGATGTTCCCTGTTCAACTTGTCTGCAGAGGTCTGGCATGTGGTGCGTTGAATGCACCAGACCAAATCTCAGCAGCACCTGCGTGCCAGTCAGACACCAGGTTGTTGGACTGCCTGACAATGGGGACATTTGCAACTGGTCCCAGGTAGACCCTATTGACATGCTCTGTTACATCATGGTTACTGGTACGGGCTGCAAGGGTTGTCACAATATGCTATGTCTCACAGTGTGTCCTGCGGATCCATCAAATCGACAACATACTGTTGATGTTGTTGAGGTGTATGTGTAGGCTGCCTCAGCAGAGCTGCGTGAGTCAGCAGCAGAAGGGTTGGGTGAGCTGGTGGACATCACCAGTGAAGAAACCTTGAAGCCATTTGTTGTTCAGATCACAGGTTTGCCCATGCTTCCTCACCACACCTGTTGGACCAGCATACCCCAAGCACTCACTGACAGTGACCCAGCTTGTTTTCTGCTGCAGTGTCACTCCTGTATACCACAGCGATGCTTGCTTGTGTCTTCAGGCGACTGTTTGTGTTGCATTGTGTATAAACGTCTGTCAAGTCCAGTCCTGCAACAAGAAAAGCAATTGACAGGGGGACCAAACGTGTTTGCAGGCCCAATGATCAGGATTATTGGTGACCGCTTGTCTTGGGAGATCAAGGCAGCCTTGCTGCACACCATTGGCTTGCTTATTGCCAAGGCGGGTCCAGGCCTCAAGCCATTTGTCCCCCAGCTTCAAACTACCTTCCTCAAATGCCTGGGAGACCAGGTGTGCTTCATGGACAAACATTCATACATCAAGGCTGAACAAGCCACTTACCTGTGCTGATGTTGTGGATCACAGCATCTGCAGCCTCTGCCACATATTGATCAGTATTAGTTCTTTGCCACCACAAAAGCTTACTGTACTGAGCAGTATTAGTTCTTTGCCCGTACAGAAGCTCACTGCTTGCAGTAGAATGAACCAGATCTGTTCCTGACAACTGCAAACAAAAGCCTGATATGCTTTGGATGCTGTAGGCTCGGCAAGTACGGCAGAGTGCAGCTGAGAACCTGGGTGAGCTGACGCGCATGAGCATGCGAGTGGACCAGCTGGCCACAGACCTTATCAACAATGCTAAGCTTGCGGACCCCGCCATCCAAGAGGCATATCTGACAGCCTTGCGGGGCATGCTGCTCTCCACTGGGCACCGCCTCAACCCAGCTGTGCTCTCCAAGGCTGGGGAGACCTTGCAGAGCATGATGGCCGGAGCAGGTACACACTCTGCTGTCGATAAGTGGCACTGCAGCATACTGGACGTCATCTGTGTATGCTGTTGCAGACATGTGAACGGCCAGCAGAAGTGGTTGTCATGACCAGAAAGCTGTCACAGACCAGAATTTGATTACTACTCTCATGATCGGCATCTGTCACTATTCGGTGAAATCAAAGCAGTGCTGTGTATAACTGACGGCATTTGGTGTTGCTTGTCTGTAGGAGAGAATGAGGAGATCAGGGAGAAGATTGCTGCTGGGCTGGGCGCATTTGCACAGCACTGCAGTGTAGAAGAGGTGCGACAGATGCTGGCGGGGCCTGTGGCAGCGCCCTCAGGGCAGCCTGGTGCGCGCATGGGCTCAGCCCTCATCATTGCCAACACTGCACAGTTTGCGCCTCAAAGGTGAGAGCAGGCACCGTGCCTATGTAATGATCAGATCACCTCTGCACAGACGAGCGACAAGGAGTTATGATGCGTGGAAGCTGCGCAGTCATTCTCAACGTGACATTAGTAAGCTCTGATGTCAGGTTTGGACTTCTGCTTGAGCGCACACTGCTGCAGTCAATGTGTACAATGCAGGGCAAAGGGCAGCTTTTTTGACAAAAGGCCCAGCGCATAATTTGTTCCTGAGATACACCTTGCAGTACTCTGAGCTGCTACGGGCGCAAGTCAATGACAACATATGTCAAAAGGTGCTTTGCAATGCAGGCTGCAAGAAGCTGAGCTAAGTGAGCAAGCCGTAGCAGCAGTGGTCAAGCTCAGCAGAGATCCCCACATACCCACCAAGCTGGCTGCTGCAAAAGCAACCGGCAATCTTCTTCTGGCTGAGTTGGATGGACATGTGCCTGAGGGCTGTGCTATGGATCCCCTCGTCCCGGTGCTGATGGCCCTGCTGGGCAGGGATCAGAACTCAGAAGTACAGCGGCAAGGCTTGCAGGTAAGCTGGCTCACACCACTTATACATCAACTCAGGGATGCGTCAGACACGTTCCTTGCATGTCTCTTTCCTGCTTTGTGTGCCTTCTCTGATCCTTTCCATGTGCAGTGAGCATTTTGATCTGCCAAGTTACATCACATCATCTGATAGCCAAGCAAGCTTGAGGTACATGGAAGCCTATACAGTCTCTTCTGCAGCACAATGGCAGGGGCTGTGATCACAGTGTGTGCTACCTCAGGTGATACGGCGCATCTGTTCAGCAAAGTCATCAGCATTGGAGCCCCACTGGGCAGCATTGCTGCCAGCCCTGTGCAGTCTTGCTCAGGACACGGCTGGGCCCACTAAGCTAGCAACAGAGAGGACCTTAGCTCGTATCCTTCAGCTGGAGGACAGCACTCACAAAGCAGAGCACTTTGTGAATACGCCTTTGGCTGGTTCACTTGTCAGAGGCTATTTGACTGACATGAAGCTGCGGTCCTTGTCCAAGCTTACGCCAGATGGTGATGATGCCTTGTAGACATGCTTATGCCTCTCCTGAGCGCTTCATGTGAGCTATACTTTTCTGGCATCTTATTCGCTCTTGAGCTTTATGCAGTACGTACCCTTACCTTCTAGTAGAGCAGAGCTGATGCACAATCTGTGGTTATATGACCTTCATTACGTGTGTGTCGCTAGCAGGCTGTTGTGAAACATGTGCATCATAGACGAGTTACAGCCAATCAATGGGCAGTGCTTTCTCCAAACCAAGTGCTGCTATAAATGTGGGCCAAGCTGATGGCTACTCAGCCCATGGCATTGTGCATTGCCATTGAGGCACCTGTTTCTGATGGCGTAATCACATGCCAGATGGACAATGTCCTACAATTCAGATTGCAGTCAAGTTCAGGACTTGCTGCTGCTTGCTCTGTTTTGCCAGAGGCAGTCCCACAAACGGCTGATGCAGTCATGCGCTTCTGAGCATGGCAGCTGTGGTACAGTATGAGCTTAATTTGTATATCTGCGTTGCTGCAGCTGTTCACTAGAAGTCATGTATTGCTTGCATCCTAAAATATGAATTGTTAAGCTGCATGTAGTAAAACATGTAACACTCGTGAAACTTTCTCCCTGTTTCACACATTGCAGACATGACAAACTGCATACCATTCACTATCTGTTGAATGTATTCCTATTTAGCACAACATCTTTAGAAGCTTGTTACAGCTAAACTGTATTCTTAAGACTGTCATGCGCTGCAAGCGTGCTTGTTTAGATAGCTCAGACAGACAACGTTGAGTTCACTGTGAACACAAGCTTGTCATGATTGGACGAGCATAATGGTGGATTCTGGCTTCTGTTTAGCACAGCTTCTAAAATAAAGTTTCTGTATCCAAAGAGCTGATTGCATTTACAAATGGCTACGTAGTATACTTGGCTACCTGCAGAAGCCTTAAGCCCGCTCGTCAAGAAGAACGAGCGCAGTCGTGCAGGTGCAGACTGCTATAGCTGAAAGGCACTTCTGCAGTCAAGGCGGCTGCAGCTGCGGGGATTGCAGGGAGATGGTAGAAAATGCTGGCAAAAACGTAGTCAATTACTGCCTAATTCAGTACATTGTGTCTGCACATACAACAGCATTTGGGTCCCAATTTGTATCATATGGGCAAATTGGGTTCCACCTGGACCGGCTTCAAGCAACGTTTTGGCCTTGCCGCAGATCTCCGCAGCTTGACCTGCTTGCAACTTTTGCCGCAAAAGCAAGATCAACAAGCTTAGCTTATCCCGACTTGCACTTAGATCCGACACGTACACGCCTAGCTGGCAAAACGCGCTGTAACTGTCGCCGGTTTGTTACCCTTCACGGCCAGAAAGTTGTCTTGCAGACCAGTGTTTGCCAAAACAAGTCTGATCAGAGCGAGCGTAACGCTAGTTGAGACAGCACATGGAAGGTGTGTGCATGACATCCACGCACGTCATACTGACAGATGAGCCTGATATGCGTTTGAGCTTGGAAGCGCTCGTCCTTTCATTCATGTCAGTGGGAAGGGATCTGTGTGCACCAGCAGTGCCTTCAGCTGTGCTCATGTGCTCGAGTGTCACTGCGCAGGAGGATATAACCCTGCTGCAAACCTAGCTTACCCACACCCAGATAGGCAAGGTAGTGTCACAGTAAAGATCTCAACTTCAGCAAAACAATTCTTGTGCACACCTGCGACACAACATCAGTTCATTCGTTAAACTCGACCTGGACTATGCATGACGGCTGCAGGCCTCGACATGAATCTTGCTGGACCAAGTCAGCTGCAATCAACCCCTGGTCTGCTGCTGACAGACCCACACGGCTCTGGGCATGGTCATAAAAGGCAGCGAACATCAAATGATGATGATGATCCATCTGGTAGGTATGGTTGGTCACACCCTGAGTGCGCAGAGCCTTGTGCACCATTCATGCTGCTTCTCAGCACACCTCCTGACTGCAGGCGTGTTTCTGAATGCAGGGGACAGTCCTCACCCCAATGGTGAGCGGAAGGCAAAGGGGCCATACTTTGAGTTTGCCAAGAAAAAGTGGGAGACTGAAGACACATTCCGGTACTTGCTGACTCACAACTGTGCTTGCTGATATTCCTTGTCTGTTCCTTGTCTCTCGCTGTTAGCCTCTTACACCTGTGTCTGATGTTGTGATACAGGTTGCCAGATGGATCCTTTTGGCCTGAAGTTCAGGAAGGCATGCATCAAGTGGATCATGGCGTCGTGATCTGCAAGCTCTGTCAGCGGCATCACAAAGCCAACAACTTTGCTGGAGAGGGCTACAGGTTTGCAGACCTGCTTGTCACATGCAACGCCTTTGCTCCTCATGTCTGCTCTCATTGCATCTGCTGAAATATCTTCATTGATACATATGTTGCTGTCATTGCAAAGCGGCCACAAGGACAGGATATTGTGCATTTGCATGCACACATCACCCTACAGCAGATCAGAGGATTTGGGATGCTTGTGAGCATCAAAGGAGTTCCTGCTGTAAGTTCAGCCTCCTGGACTCCCTGCAAATGCCGCCATTGACTCTCTGCTTCTCAGCAGAGTCATTTCTACCTGTGCGCTCTCTTAGCTGTTGAGCTAAGCTCGGCATTTGTCATTGCAGGAAGGGCAAACGCAGTGCACTAGTAGATCACCAGACCAAGAACAAGGAGCACAAGCAGCTAGTGCAAGATATGGAGCTGGGCTTGAAGCGTGTCATGTTAGTAGGAGGTGTTGCCCAGCGCCTTCTTGGCAAAGTTGCAATTGTCACAGGCGCAGCTAAGGGAATAGGCTTGGCATGCGCTAGCTGCCTTGGGCATGAAGGTGCCAAGGTGGTTGTAGCTGATATTGATGAAGAAGGTGCAAAACGGTATGAAGCACAGGGGCTCAGCATCTGTTATGTTGGTGCACTGTTACACAGGTTGCCCTTGGTGTCAATCAGCGTCCTGGTCTGCTGCAATGGTTGCATTGAAAGGGATCCATGCCTGGCTATATGTGAAAGCAAGCAGCATGCATATGTGCACATGGCCAAGCAGTTCTGCTGCCAAACACATTTCAGCACATCAAGTGTAAGTCATTGTCCCACACATTCAATCACGGGAACACTTATGATGAGCCAGCAGCGTTGCTTCCTTCTCTGCATGACAGCAAAGAGCAGCAAGGACTGTCTTGTTAAAATTTGTACAAGCTTGTTCTTCCCTTTGCATGCAGCTCTAACAATTACCAAGCATGCTGCGCCATCACAAGGCCAGCAGTGTCTGCATTCAAATGGGCTACTCATGGCCCAGCATTCCATTGACTCTCATTCTTCACTGCTGCCTCATTTTGTGCACTAATGATGTAGGGCTACAACACAGCTGCAGTTAGAGGGAGTGATTGCTTCTGCTGCACACTGTGATGTCACCAACAAGGCAGAGGTTGATGCCCTTGTGAATTGGACAGTGCAGACGTATGGGGCCATTGATCTGCTAATAGCAAATGCTGGCATTGTCAAGGGCGCTGACTTCCTAGACATGACAGAGAATGACTTTGATGACGTCGTCAGAGTCAACCTCAAGGGAGTGTTCTTGGTAAGTGTGCTGCGCCCACTTGAACTGTGTGCAAACAGCAACTGTCAGCACTGGTGTGTGCATGCTGAGCTTCAGATATTGCTGTGGATCACACTTTACGTTTCTTCATTCATTCAGTCACTAGACCTGTGTTTTCCCTTAGGGTCAGGTACGATCAATCTTGAGAATGATGTCCTGTTTTGGCAGTCAGCGTACCAGCACCTTACTGCAGCAGTATATGCGTGGCCAGCCGTGTATGCATGTCATATGTGACCGGACTGGTTATTTGTAAACGCCTTTTGCCCTTTGTTGCCTCTGCTGCCCTGGTCAGCGCAAGCAAACTGAGAATGTAGGAAGCCAACAATTCCAAAGTGCCACTGCTCATCATGCAGTGCTGCATGTCTTGTGACACATGGGCTTGTTGTAGACAGGACAAGCATCAGCCCGGCAGATGGTGGAGCAGAACAAGATGCAGCCGGGACGAGGGGGATGCATCATCAACATGTCCTCTGTAAATGCTGTCATGGCCATTCCCACCATTGCTGGATATAATGCATCCAAAGGAGGTGTTAACAACCTCACCAGGCAAGTCATGTGCTACACCTCAGGCAACACGCTATATACGTGTATACGTGTATGTATACATGTATCAGGCGATACGCTGTAATTGGCTGCATTCCTGCTGTCAAAGCTGTGATCGAGTCAAGTGGTTAGTCATCATGTTTGCTGACTTGTTCTTGAGTCAATTTGTTCTCCGCTGTGACATACAGTTGGAAAGCAAGGCCTCTGATGGTGGCTTGCTTGTGTATGCTTGGGCTTTAGATATACTTGAGCTGGGCACGCAAAGCTGCAGTTTACTATGTAGGTGTATGGCTCTGGCTCTGGCGCCACACAATGTGAGGGTGAATGCGATAGGCCCAGGCAGCATCATGACTGATGTGCTGGCGGCAGTTGCCAATGACAAGGCTGCCATGAACAAGTAGGGACACACTGCAATAGCGCATGGAGCAGCTGCCTGGCTTCTGTCAGTCTGTTGCTCAGCCAGTGCATTTGCAACTCCTTCTTTGACAAGTATTGGTGCAGATTGCCTAAAAACAGCCTTCACAATGCCAATATGCTGCCTGCACTATAGCTTGAGAAGAACTGCAGCTTAACTGCTGCTTGTTTACACAAACGCTTTGTAGTGCATTTGTGCTGTCCCTTCTGGGAGGGAACAGGGTTTTGTCGCATGTCTAATATGGGCTTCATTGGGTCAGCTTGCACATTGATGTGGACGACATTAGGTCTGCTGATCATATTCAACTGTGCTTGCAGGGTCTTGACAAGGACGCCGTTAGGTCGTGTGGGTGATCCGCTTGAGATTGGGCAGATTGCTGCATTTTTGGCGTCAGATGCTGCCAGTTATGTCACTGGGCAGATATTGTATGCTGATGGCGGCCGCATGGCTTTGAATTACACAGTCCCCACACCAGGTGGTGATTGAATCAGTGTTGAGCCTGTCCTCAGGCCCTTGTGTATTTTAAGGTGTTACCGCGCCTTTGTATGTTTAGAAAGCACACTTTTAGTGTGCAGCTGCCAGGTTGCATGCGTGATGCTGAGGTCAGCTTTCCAAATGCAGTGTCAGCCCTGGACATCTGAAGTGATCATGACTTGAGGCCCAGGTTGCTCACAAATAGCCTTCTATATGATTGCAGACCAAGTGCATGTGTAATCTGCCGTACATTGTGCTCTAACTGACCTGTGTGCTACCTGGCATGTTGGTTCACAAGTCACTTGATGAAGATTTGCTAGATGCGGCAGTTCATTCATTTCATTAGATTTTAAAGGTCGTTGGGGCCAACCATGACCATTGGACCAGTAGACTGAAAGTGTCAGACAAAGATACCCAAATGTTCTAAAGCACTTAT
>JAABUO010004272.1_pt1 | contig 16839 bp, 18 predicted proteins | sample 5559291 | NCBI WGS metagenome assembly JAABUO01 (sample SAMN10711878, study PRJNA513372) | rock metagenome | isolation source: Antarctica rocks | place: Antarctica: Victoria Land, Finger Mt sud | reverse complement strand
CTCAGGGGAGGGGATAAGGGCACCCAGTATGTTCTGTTGAGGCAGCGCAGGGGCTGGGGTGACCCCATGGATAAGGCAAGAACCAGCAGTGTGTCTCATATGTCACAGGCAAAAGAGGCAAATATAAGGAGAGACCCTCATGATTCAAGACAACATGAGCAGGGCTTGGCCAAGCTGAAAAAGGGAAAATCAAGAGAATAAGGGGGAAACAACTTTTGAGGATAAACATCAGTACTTTTAGCGAAATGTCCATTTTGCAGGACTAGGATCAGGCACTGATGGACACATCTTAGCAGCATTCAAAGCTTACTTTTGCTGTAGCGGTCAATGGCAGCCTGACGGTCTCGGCTGCTGACGCTGCCATCAATGCGCTCCACTGGATACTTGCGCAGCCTCAGGCTGTCCTCCAAAACGTCCATCATGATCTTGAACTGACTGAAGATCAGCACCTGCGATACCGCTTGTGAATTGTATTCAGCATGAGTTACTGCAAATTGATGTTTGAAGGTGGAACCAGAGTGTCAGGGCTGGCTGCAAGATGGCACATAGGCAGTGAGTGCATGACGCAGCCCTGGGCTGTCTTCCAGCAATCCCATGGAAGTGAAAGGACTGGAGATCAGCACTCGAAGCATTTCTTGGACTACCAGGCAATGATGACCAAAGGCAGAGGGCAAACATCACTGAATGATCCTGTGGTGCAAGTCTCTGGTAGCTGCATGCTGGCATCTGATTGGTATGGACAGGGCCTCTGTCTTTTGAGGATGGCAGCAAAACTGTATACAGAGCCGACAAGCCTTGTTTGCAAAGACCGCCGCAGGATTGCAGGTGTAAGGTATGAAATGTTCAAGCTTGCAGCCTGGTTAGTAAACAGTTCTGTCATTGTTTGTTACCTTGACGTAGTAAAGTAAAACGCTTTCACAGCTAGGTGCAAAGCTTGATGCCACAATTGAACTTGATCAGTCACACAGCAGGTGTGTGATGGCATGAAGGGGATGCACTGATTAGGATGTAGGGTTTATATGTAGGGTCAAGGGTTAGAAATGAAGGTGTGTACCTTGTGGCCTTCAGCTTTGAGTTTCGGCAGCAGCTTATGCAACAGCAGCATCTTGCCAGAGGACTGCACCAGCAGGTCCAGCTCTGATCCGGCATCCCCAGCTGCATGCCGCTTCACTGCAAAGTCCTCCTCCAGCCCATTGCACAGGAACTGCATTGCAGCATCACAGTCACATTTGAAACCTGGGCGGTGATTGTATGGCAAAGTGTGGAGCTGCATGGAACTGCAATACAATTTGTACCTTCTGCCAAAGCTGCAGAGCAAGCGAACCTTGCTGAGGGCTACTGTCATGAACATTGGGCTAGAGATGGCAAGACAACAGCAGTTCAGGTCAACTCTGAGCAAGCCTGCATTTAGTTACTGCTGGCTTTTTTCCAGTACCAGGTCACCATTATCATACTGACTGGGGAATTGGTCACAGTAGAAAAGAAACTGTCGAAGCTCAAAAGGCTGCAAACTATGATCTGAGGGTTTTTGGTGTGACACTGCGGATGCAGCATGCAGGTTTGCACAGCAGTGGCGAGTGATCAGAGGTAGTGAGTTGCAGCTTGTCTCACCGGGTGGCAGCAGACTTTGCGCAATTCCATTGCCAGGTTACGCAGGTTGGGCAAGTTCTTGGCGCTGCAGCCATTCAACAATGCCCCGATCTGCAGCATTGAGCCATCTCAATCAGGACACTTACTCGCATGGCTGTGCGGTGCTGGACCATGCATGCATGCATTCAAGAGGTAGATCTGATGTAACGGTTGAATTGTGCATACATTTTTGAAGGGTAGAGTGGGGGCAACGGCCAATAGCCCTTGTGCCACACAGCTTGTAACTGCGCGCAAACTAAAAGCTGCAATGCAGGCTGTTGCCAGGTCTGTCAGTGCCCAAAGCAATCTTACACACGTAGCAGACATCGTACAGCATCATGCATCAGGCCTGCACTGAAAAAGTCTCAAATTTTAACCGCTTAATTGACTAGGACGCCTACAGACTTACGACATAAGCAGGATGACAAAATGTATGCTGATGGCAAGGTTTGCATAGCTGTGCATCCTGAGGGGCTCACCTGGTTGCTGTAAAGAGCTTTGTAGTAGGCACGTTGCTGGTGAGTCAGCTGCACCCAGACCACCACTTCCTCCTTCTCGGGCAGATTCTCTACATCTTCTTTCATGCGCCGCAGCAGAATGGGGCGCAGCTCCTCCTGCATATCCACAGCAAATGTTGTGTGATTCACAACAACATTTTCGTGCCTCTGATGCTGGACCAAACAGTTTTATCAAATGTCTTGTCAAGACTCAGCAGCAAAACAGCAGGAACTCGTTTCTGGCCTTGTCACTGCAAGAAGGCTGTGAGTCTGATCTAGTGTTGCTGACCTCATACAGGTTGCTATGCTCAGGGCCGTACGATAAATGCTGAATGACTGAGTGAATGCATGAGTGAGTGAGTGAGTGAGTGAGTGACTGAGTGTGCGAGTGACTGAGTGTGTGAGTAAGTGAGTAAGCGAGTGAGTGTGTGAGTAAAGCAGGGCTGCCCAATGTCTCCAACCTTATTTGGCCTGTATATCGATCAGCTGGAGACTCACTTGCAATATCATGCGCAAGATGCTCCAGAGCTTCAGGGACAGAAGGTGTCTATATTGCTATATGCTGATGACATTGTTCTGATGTCAAGATCCCCGGCTGGTTTGCAGCACTTGCTATATGTACTTCAGCTCTTTTGTGGTGAGAAGCTGCTTTCAGTCAATATGTCAAAGACCCAGGTAGTCATTTTCAATGACTTTCGGCATTCTCATTCAGACGCGAATGCGCGAGTGAGCGAGTGAGTGAGTGAGTGAGTGAGTGAGTGAGTGAGGGAGTGAGTGAGTGAATGAGTGAGTGAGTGAATGAGTGAGTGAGTGAGTGAATGAGTGAGTGAGTGAATGAGTGACTCAATGGAAGACCAAATGGAGGATGTCATGAATGAATTGAAAAATGAATGAATGACCGACCTGCAGAGCCTGGACTTGCTCCAGAGTGATGGCGTCCTTGTCCCCTCCAAACTTCTCAAAGAAGTCCTCTTCATCACCATACTTCTCGTCATCCAGCAAATTCATCAGCCCAAAGAGCTCCCTCATGTTGTTCTGCACAGGAGTACCTGCAGCAACATTGGCAGTACGGTTGTTGATTGTGCAAACCTGGCTGTGTGCACAAAGATGTACATGCGTCATCCAGCACAGGGACAACCTGCCCTCAAGCCTGCAGCGTCAAAATGCCAAGCTGGTGGACCCATACCCACAACATGCTTTGTAATGTACCAAACACAATCTTGCTCTGCCTTTGCAGATGGTGCAGTGATCATATGCAGAACAGTGCAACAATCAAGAGCAGCAGCCCTTGCATGCTTGTGCATGATATGTGGTTATGTCTCTGGGTCCACACCCTGAGTCTGCATCCTTTGTGAATGAGCACGCCTGTTAGCTAGGATGCCAGCTGCTGATTTGGCTGACATTGCTGTTCTGTCTGTAGCAGCAGTCATAAGCTTTCCATGCCACCAACAGCAATATGTGTCACATGATAAGTAATGTAGGCTTTGGCAATGGACAAAGACTTACTGACGTGACAGCAATCAAACCAAATGCTGACCTTGAGGCTGGACATGCAGATGACTTGTCAACAGCAGCAGCCACAGCACATGTGTCTGATGGTCTGTTGTTTCAGCCTTTTCAGCCTGTTTGCTGCAACATTGTACACATGTTCATGCATCAGTCACCCAGCTTGTGGCTCGCAGATCGCAAGGCTAGAACTGCTGACCTGTCACCAGCAGCAGCGGCTGCATGTTTATGCCAGCAACAGCCGTGCTCGTGTCTGACTGAATGTCCTTAGCATGTGTGCCTGGGTGTTGTACATAATGCAAGCATCAGTCAGACAACAGGTGGCTTGCAGCCGGCAAGGCTGGAATTGCTGACCTGTCAAAAGCAGCAGCCACTGAATGGTCATGCCAGCAACCGCCGCCCGGGTGTCTGATGTCGTGTTCTTCAGCCTGTGTGCCTCATCGATGATCACCGTCTCCCAGTCAATGTCCTGGAAGACCTTCCGGTCCTTGCGCACCATCTCGTACGACGCCAGCAACACGTCGAACTTGAGCCGGCCCGCGGCTGCCCGCGTGGTCTTGCCCTTGTAGCTGCTGCTGCTCTTGTACCAGAACTCATGATCGCGGATGATCTCTCTGTCCGCTGCACTGCCATTGTACAGCACCACATTCTGCAAGACAGCCACTGTGTGCGAGTGAGCTGTGACTGAGCCAAAAGTGGCATCATTTCAACATGTGGCACACCATGTGGCACTCATAGTGCTGTAATGCAAGTGCTGTAATGCAAGTATACATGCAGGGTTGACGCATGAGGGTGCAATAACATCCTAGGAAAGGGAGCCACTTCTTAAAATACCAAAATTTGCAAACGTTTTGTTGAAAATTGAAGGAGGTTCTGACTTATCGCTGACTGTCACGTAAGCAGGTTTCACGCACAGCAGGACCACTTGGACCCATGCAAGCAAAATTGAATGTATACATGCTTGCCTTTCCTTCACCCTAATCACCATCTGAGACAATCATGAGGATCATAAAACACAACAGTACAACTAGCAAACATGATGAGGTATGCAGGTGATTAATGGCTGACCATGCTGGTCCAGGTCTCCACCTCGCGCTGCCAGTGCCCCAGGGTGGTGAGGGGGGCCACAATCAGGAACGGCCCTTGGATGTCGCACAGCTGGCGTTGAAACTCCAACGTGCTGATGGACTGTGCAGTCTTGCCCAGCCCCATCTGCATGTCATGTAGCAGGTCAGCCATTGCCTGCTTGCGTTCTGAATATCACAAGATGTGGATGGTGGGTTCATTGGTTGTTGCAACTCCAATGTGCTGATGAGCTTCTTGCCCAGCCCCATCTGCATGGCATGCAGCAAATCAGCATATGCTTGCTGCATGTTGTGGAACACCACTAAACATTCTGGCATATGATACGGGGGGTGCATCATGTGTTTGTGTGTATTAACAGCTATGTGCAGGTCAGGCAGCAGGATTTTTGAGTACTACAAAGTGATGTGATTCCATGAAGTGTGCCCTGATTTCCTGCGGCATTGCTCGGCAGCTTGGAATCATACTGACTCAGTTGCAAGGATTCTGGCACTGGGTAGGCATGAATGCTACCTCTCAGCAAGTCACATTGTCCGGACCATGTTCTCTGAACCATGTTCATGAAGGTATACGCAACTGCAAATTCCTGCTGCCTGATGCCAAGCACAAGACAGGATGCTTCATCTGATGCTCAAGCAAAGAGGAATGCAGACATGACTCACCTCATCACCCAAGATGCAGTTGGTTTTGTTACCCCAGTTGTTCATCATCCACTTCAGACTGAGCTCCTGCCAACAACACAACGGCTGCATTAAGTATCAAAGACGTTTTTCATGCTGTTGTAAGTTGGCAGGCTTAGGTTTTTACCTTTCCAAGCTACAAGCAAAGCATGACTGGTAAGCTCACAGGCCTTGATAAGCACTAGCGTCTCTGCTTGACACCTTGACCACCTTGCATCTATATGCCAATGTATTTTGAGTGTTGTCACACGCCAAGCCTGTGGGCAGTATGTGGGCAGTACACAAGCTGTATACAAGCCAACATGAGCATTATATCAAATGCGATGCAGGATCAGCACTGTACCTGCAGCAGAAATTGTGCAGACTGCTTGTTGACTGTGTGCTGTGCAACCCTGCACATAATAGCATTCAGCCTCTGGCACATTGCCACCATGCCAGAGCTCGATGCAGCGTTGCAGCATTTATCAGCAACTGCCAGCTAACCCACCTGGTAATCACGCAGCATTCTGCCATTTAGGAATTGGGGCACCTTGTCCACCGTGGCTGGCTTCCTGTCCTTGTACCCTGGCGCCTTCTCCCTCTGCTTGAATGCCTCAACGTGATGCTGCAGTCAAGCAGCTTTGCCAGTCAATGCCAGGCATCAAACAAGAAAGGTAGCTTGTAAGAGTTTCATGCTACATGGTTGCAAGCCGCTTGTCCTTGTGTTGTAGTGCCTTCTCCCAGTGCTGAAAGGCCTCAACATGATTCTGCAGTCAGGCAGCTTTGTTAGTCAACAAGCTGCAAGCTACAAGCTACAAGCTGCAATGTGACTCTACAGCCCACTAGCTTCTGGCATACAAGCGTTGACGCAAACACAGCTTTGACGCTGACAGTTACGCTGTGAAAGCTTGATGCAGGATCCTGGGTGATCTGCAGGAAGCCAGCCAGCAGGTTGTAGTCATGCACAGCTGCACGTGCATGGTAGCGTCCTGTGCATTGTTGCAGTCTGCCTGTCTACAAACATCAACACAATAACAGCATCAGATTGCACCAACTTTCCAATGTTGTCGAGTGCACAAGACCCCAGCACGTCATCCTTGCGTCCTGATTCAGACTCCCAAAGCAGCCCTAAAGTACAACACTTCACGCTACCTGGTGCCACTCAGGCATGTCTGTCCATGTGCAGTAGGCTTCAGATCAAGCTGCAGATTGTGCTTGTGACGCACATCCCACCGCTACTACAGACTGATCAAATCTCACCATGTCGTTTTTGAGATCTGCCTCAGACTCCCAAGTGGTCTCAGAGTATGCCAGTCCACGCCACTTGGTCAGGTACAGCTGCCCATGCACAGTGGGCTTCTGTGCAATGACCCTCTCCACCAAGAGGTTCTCGGGCAGGATGCCGTCCACCAGCTCCTCAAACTCATCACTGGGGCCATCATGGCGGCGCTGGATGAAATTGCGCAGCAGCTGGGGCTTCTCTTGCATGACACGGCTCTGGGAAAGCCACTTAGCCTTCCTGAATGACTGCTCTGCAACAGATCAAGGAACATGCTTCTGATCATGTCAGGATCCTGTGTTTTGGCAAGACACGTGATGCAGCATTGGCATGCCACATGACTTGAACGATTGCTTTACAGCCAGTCAGGCACACCAGGTGATGGTCAAGTTTGACATTGCTTGCTCTTCCTTGAGATGCAGCCTTTTGAAGTCACCCTAGCCTGCAATAAACAGACACAGCACTTGATATGTACGTTGGCAATAAGCTATATGTTCTGTTGCATGCTGCACCTCTGAGGAACAAACTTGGCTACCTTCAACAGCAACGCCGGAACGGACATGATGTGATTGGACATAGTTACTTGCAGTTGTGCAGCATGGCCAATGTATCATGCTTGTAAGCAACAGCATCAGCATTGGCAGCAGCAGCAGCAGCAGCAGCAAGCAAGCTCATATTACATGACCTCCTTTCAACGATGGCTGGCATGTTGTGTTCAACAAGCAAAAGAGATGGCATTGTCTGTACACACGCTTGAATGTGTATCACTTGTGGAGCTTGTTGTTGGCATGCAGACGGCAAACTCCTGTGCTGGTGGCTACAGCAGAGCAGCCTTGTAGATATTGAGACAGACATGTGGCCCTTAGAGACTACCAGCTGAAGCAAGAAACCAATGCTCAGAATGTGGTAGCAACTCATTTGCAGACGCTGTCACCTTTTAACTTCACCAAGAACTCCTCTTGCTTTGTATCAGTGTTAGGGCGGCCGTGAAGCACCCTTTCAATCTCCAAACCCTCAGCCTCATCTTCTGAGCTGGACACTTCCTCCTCTTCCTCTGATTCGCTGCCGCTGGATAGCACAAATGGCTTCTTCTTCCTTGACGGTGCAGCTGCAGCCTTCTTGCTGCTGGTTTTCCCTCTTTGGGTTGCTTTGCCAGCCGTGCTTGCACCCTGCATGGGAGCAAACCTTAAGACATGATTGTGAGCTGGTCAAAATGAAAGGGCAGATACTGTTCTCTTGACATCTTAGAACCTGGAGACTTTGTCATGCTGCTGATCGTGTTGCTGACCAGCCAGCAAAGCAAGCCACCCTGAAGTCAGGCAACAACACCCCACTCCAGGAGTGCACCACCATTTAAAGATCTGAAGGCACAACGAGAACATATCTTGCACCAATAATGATGCAGTGCATCAAAAGCAGTTACAACAGCTGTTAGATAACAGCACAGGAAGTAGGTCAGGTTGACAGTTTTGAACATCCCACCTTTGCTTGTGCTTGCTTCTGCTTCCCGGGGACTTGCCTGGCAGCTCTCTTGAATAACCTGAGCAAAACAGCAAAGTAATTCAACTGTAAGCATGACAGGGCCTCTACAGCAGTATATGCTTGCTGGCAAACACAAGCGACGTCATAAGTTTGGAACAAAGTGTTCACTCAACAGGAGCACATGTTGTGCGGTTGAATTGCACAGAGTGCAATTCACAGCATTACATATATGGCAGCTGAAAGAATACAAGAGTCACTGTACGACATTCTCAAAACCACAGTGACGATGCCCAAGACCACAACAACCTTTCATGTTCACAGGAGGTTGAGACATGTACTTGATCGCAGCAGCCTCTGGTGAAGCTGGCTGATTCTCCTTGTCAGACTCATCATCTGACATGGCCTCACTGTCTGACACTAGCCCGAGTTCTTTATGTGTGTTGGCGGCATCTCCCATGCTACAATCACTGTCTTCTATTACAGCTTTCTGCCTCTTGACTGTGGCTTTGTCACTGCTCAGACCAGTCCGCTTCCTGTTGCTGCCCTTGTCTGCCTCATCAGGTGAAGAAGAGGTGTCTAAGCTGCTGTCACTGTTCGCTTCTGCCAAGCTGATCTTGGCAGCAGCTGTTCTGCTTGGCTGCCTTCTGGCTGGAGCAGCAGCAGCTTTGGATTTGCTGCTGTTGCCTCTGAGAGTTCTGCGGGATCCCTCTGCTTGTGCAGGTGAGGCATCACTGTCTGACGCAGGCTGGCTGTCGCTGATGTCCACCGTATAGGCTGACTTTGCAGAGCGGCGTCTGACTGGTTGCTGAAATTCGTCTGCATCATCACCAGCATCAACCTCGTCTTCTCCTTCATCACTGCTGCTGTCAGCTTCACAGTCATCTTCTGCTTGGCTGCAGCTGCCACTCCTGCAGCACTAGTTTGATCTGGTTGCTGCTCACAAATACTGCTCATGTGCGGAGCATGAGCAGGTGTAAGCAGGTGTTTCTCAGCAGTATAAACGTTTATGCAAGCAAAGAAAATACCTGCGGCGCTGTGACCTGTGACCAGCCTCTTTTCTGCCTGAACTTCTGTTTCGCTTGTACTGCTTGATATCTGCTGAAGCTGCTTGCACTGCGTTGCTCTTAGCTGTGTTGTTGATGCCTGTGCGCGTGAACCTTAGCAGCGATCCGTGGTCTGTATTCTCATCTTTGCTGACTGCAGAACTGCTCGCTTCGGCCGACAGCAAACTTTCGTTGTACGTGACTGGCTTGCGTTGTCTGAGCTCTCTGCCCATAGCTGCAATATGGTTAGCAGCACGACCTCAGAACGCTGCAGGAAGGCTGGCAAGCGAACACCTGGGGAATTAGGGCTGTTTCTTCAAATTCGAACACGAAAGGTGCTGATTTCTTTCGTGTCGGGCAAAGCTTCCTTGAAAGCTTCCGAAAGTTTTTCTCCGGAACAGGAACAATGCCTCAGTGGACTTATCCTGCAACATCTGCTCGACGTCAGAGCATTGGGCTCATTTGCGAGCGCGAGATCCATGCAAGCCCCATGCGTGCAATGACCTCGCTCGCTTGGCGTAGACGTACTTGCTGCCACCTGCTTGTATACACGTGCGTATGGGCCCAGTGTTCGCAGCTTTCACATGAAAGCCTTGAGATGCTTCTGCCATTTGGGTTCGCCTCCTGGTGATGCTTCTTTTTGACAACCAAGGAACGAGTTGCGATCTATGCAACCAGCCTTGTTGTGATAGAGGCAGATGAACTTCGATAAGCCTTCGTCGAGAGCACTTCGTGGCAAGGCTACCAAAGAAGCCACCAGGTAAGTCAGTCAAAGTGACTGCAACATGTTCACAATTTCTGCCATGGGAAAGTGAACTGTTTGCACCAGGGAGGAGCTGTTGGCAAAGGTTACTGCAGACAGAGCTAGCCGCGAGGCAACTCGTCGGCAACTGAAAGCTGCTGTTGCTATTCAGCGCATCTATAGGTGACTCAACATTACTTTCACAATCACAATGTTCCAGAGGTGCATACAGGCATATCAAAACAGCTTCAGGCCGCAACTCACAGGTTGTCGTTCTGCTTGCCAAACCAGTCTGACTGTCTATCAGGGGCTGGAGAGCAAGGTGCTTGGTCAGGCGCAACTGCATCCACAGCTGGCTGAATCAATACAGCGCTGCAGCAGCTGATGTGTCCTGTCATCTGTCTGCTGTGGAAGTCACAGGTGACTCTGCCTGTGCATGCCAGGCAGTGACCTGCCAACTCAAGAGTCTGCACGCGTTCTCAGCGTGCAAGTCTGCCCCTGAGGCATCAGAGTCAGAATAAGAAAGAACCCTATATTATTCCGGAAAGCGTCACATATGAGTACTCTTTGCGTGTTGTCCCTGTTAGTGTTGATGTGATCAATGTACTTGTTGCATCATACATGTACCATGACAGGCTTGTGACAGCAGTCTACATGACAAAAGATGGTGCTTGTCTTGCAGACTCAGTGCTGCCACCAATCCTTCAGGCTTTCAGCCAATACTTGAGCCTTGACTCCCACAGCAGAGAATGGCAATCAGGTCAGTCCAGCTTTGTGGCATCTGAACATCATAGAGATATACCAATTTGGGCAACGCGTGTCCCATATGGACAATGTGAGTTTGTTGAAAGTTGCTGAATTAGGCCAGAATTTTGCTGCTTTTTTTTCCAGACTTTTCAGCTGTGATACATTAAGCTTGTGTGCGTACCATATTATTGCAGAACAGTCTGAAAACAAGTGCAGCAAAAGTAATGCTTGAGTTCAGCAACTTCAGTGCACTCTACTGCAGTACATGGTCTAGTGGTTGCAGGCAACAAGGCCATACACCGGGACTGTGTCTGATTGTATGTGCATCTCAATCACCCACATGTGCAGGGGCTGCCCTGAAGGCAACTTCTGGGGCACTTGCCCTGAGAGGAGCAATGGCCCTGATGCTTAGAAGCATAGCATCCCCAAAGCAGGAGCTGAACCTCTGTGGCCTCTGGTTGAATGATGACTACAGGTTCAGTCCTTGCCCCTTTACCAGCTACAGGACATGTCAAATCAGCTTGCTAGAAAAGGACCTCAATCAGAGTTTCAATTCTGTGTTCCATTGACAAAGACCACAAATGCGTGCGCTGCTGCTGTTTTATTGCCAATGCCAACATTGCCATGAAGGAATCTTGCTCCACAGCACTCACATGGGAGCAAGGACATCAGCAGCTGCATCAGCCATGTTTGCAGCTGCTGATTGTGAGTGGTGGTAGCACTGCAACTGGAAAACTGTTCAGGCTGGATTCATGTCAGGCTTGCCGAGTCAAGGCTGCATTGCTCTTTTGACCCAGACCTGTCATTGAGATGAGACTTGCCTTGCTGAACAGGTGCGACTTGACATTTATTCCGCGACAGAAAATACAAATAAATCAATAAATAAATAGTATCAGTAATAAAATAAAGCTCTGTTGCTGAATGCAGGTTGCAGTGGCACCGGCAGAGCTGCAAGCTGGTTGTACTTTGCTGTTTTGTCCTCAGGAGTCACCCAGCTGGCAGCCCTACAACAGCTGCCAGTCGTGCAAATGGTGCAAAGGGAACTTCACCTCCTGCGAAGGGCAGCCCCAGCCAGTCCAGCAATGGGCAGGCCCACCAATTATTGCAGACTGCTGCAGCACGCCTGCTCATGGTGCTGACAGACAGCTCCCTTTGGAAATGTTTCCTGCCAGGTAAGCAAACAAAGACAACCACAGCACGTTAGGAGTGTCGGCGCCGGTTATGGGCATAAAGCTGTGCTCAAGCTGTGGGAAACATAGCCCACTGCTGCTCAACAACAGCAATTGACCAGCATAGAGGTTCTGTGTTGGACCAACACTGTCTTAGATCAGAAACCAATGAGAAACACACTGTGTCAGTCAGTTGCCTCCAACAGTCAGTTTGCTTTCTGTTTTGTCAGCTGAACATTTCTGGTGGGGAGCTGGGCTTCCGTCTTTGGGGTGTTCCTCCAAAAATGCCAACAGACTCACATCTTTGCTTGTCTCCTTTTTTAACAGGAGATCCGGACGCTGCACAAGCCTGTTCACAGCTGCTGGCTGCTACCAGCCCCTCACCTGTCATCTTACTAGCCCTAAGGTGCCTTGTAACCCCAACAGACCCCGGCAATAGCTCCACAGACCCCAGCAGCATCCCCCCTCAGGAGCCTCAAGGCACCATGCCAGCTCATGCGGTAGCCCCACTGAGCAGCAATGCTCAGACTCAGAGTCCTGAGCAAGAGAAGCAAGCGCTGATCATCCAGATGACTACACATGCTGCCCTGCGACCCCTCACTGCACATGTGCCTGACAGCAAAGCAAGCATTTCTGGCAGTCACATTTGTTCTGCGGCACGTACTGAATCAAATTCCCAATCAGAGTCTGGAGCTTGTCAGCTGTGTGGCAATCTAGATGGGGTTGATTTGGGAGATGCAGTACAAGGAGGAATTACAAGTGATGTCAAGGCAACAGCTCCAATTGCAGCTGCTCATTTTGCCTGTTATGTGCTTACTGCGCCTCAGCTTCTCAGGCAGCTTCCAGCAGCATCATGCAAGCTGCTCACGCAGCAGTCCACACTGATGTCCCTCATGTCAGCTTTGCAGCAAATTTCTGCATCAAACGGCAGCAGCAAGACACCAAACGGTAAAGCTTCCCTTGACAGAGGCAACAGCCTAGCCTCCAGTGGGAGAAGCTGCAAAGTCCCCCTTCCAGGAACTGTTTCGAAGGGCAATCATCTTGGAGGCATCAGACTGGATGGGGCCTTGGATGCTCTGATGGCTTTGGGCAATCTGGCAGGATTGTTGGCTGGAGAACGTATCACAAAAGCTGCTCAGGTTTATGCACTGCCTGTCTGCAAAGCTCTTTTGTCCTTACGTGTTATGGCCACGGCTTTGTGAAGTCTTCATGTAGTGCTGATGCTGCTTCTTGATTGCCGTTACCCAGCAAGGTCTGCTGAAAAGCGGATCTGTGTTGTCTGTGTCTGCAGGGTCCCCACTGGGGCAGTCCCCACTCCATTGAAAGCTCGGCTCGATCTGTATGCATAATAATGCATGGCAACATTCAGATGCAGCATGTTTTACACCATGTATTGACTCCTGGCGCCATGCAGCATGTATTGCGCTGTGTATTGCTTCTTTCACATGCAGCATGTATTGCGCTGTGTATTGCTTCTTTCACATGCGGCATGTATTACTCCGTGCATTGGCACCTGACACTAGGCATGATGGTCCAGGGTACTAAGACGCTGCACTATTTGCGCAAGTCACAGCTGTTGGCACTTCCTGGTGTCGCAGAACACTTCCTTGAGACTGCAACTAGCCTCTTGACATTTGCTGTTGCCAGTCAGGGCAGCTCTCCACCTTCTGCTGGTACCTCTGCAGCTCTGATGGGTAAGCTGTCACAGAATGTGCCTTCCGATGTGACAGTTGCTGACCATTTGCAGCAGTTTCTGACTTTCTGCTGGCATCTCTGCTGCTCTGATAGGTATAAGCTGTCACAAACTGCTTTTTGCCTTGTGACGTTTGCTGTAACCAGTCAAGGCAGCTCCCCAACTTCTGCTGCTGTTATGTTATGTATGTGTTCTGCTGTTGCAGAATGTTCTGTGCCTTGTGAAAGCTGCTATGACTTCTGCTAGTACCTCTGCTGCTGTCAAAAGTAACGTCTCCATAGATATTTGCCTGCCACATTAGTGTATGTCCCTTCCAGGCATACGATTGTCAGCATGCTCTTCTTGTATGTTGCTTATGCAGAGGGGCAGAGCTCCTGCACTTGCCATGATGCTTTTCGCCTGATATTGTCCCTGTTTTCATCCTTCAGATTGGGCATGGCGTGTAACACAGTGCCTGACGTGACCGTTGTGGTTCTGCAGGTGTCTGCAAGCATTTGAAGTGGCTCACAGTAAATTAACATCATGCCGCAGTAACCAGGCAACAAAGCTCATCTGCTGCAATTCACAGATTTTGACAACTGATATGGAGTCTATTCACATCTGCATTTCAAAGACTCAGCATACACCTTGGGTCATGCAGGGGCAAAAGAAGGGCTATGGCCCTTGGGTGAGGGCACTTTCATCAAGCAGCTGATGGAGAGCTGTGGCAGCTCAGACACAGCTGTGGCAGCAGTGGCCAGCTTTTACCACTTGCTGCTGGAGGCATTGCCATTTTTGGCAGGGGCTGGAGAGCAGGGCAATTCCACTGTGAGTGCGCTGGCTTTTGGCTGCAGGATACTGCAACAACTGTGGAGGTCAGTGACTGTCAAACCCATTCCATGTAATGACTAAGCAGCCAACAGCCAGGGACAGATGTATATATCCATAAACATGTATCTATATACCAAAAAGCAAGCCGGCAAGAAGTTTGAGTTGCATGCATACAACCTGCTGCTGCCTCCATGGGCTTTGCACATCTGCACAGAGTAGTACAACCTGTGCCTAGCTAACTCAGCTCGGTAGGTGCTATTCTCATAATCGTCAGTATTATTTCTTTATGCCTGCATGAACTCAGTTTCACCTAATAAGACACTCTAAAACCCTAAATCCAGATAAAGCTGTTTTTGAAATTGGCGCAGGTGGTGTGCTATGACCATGGGGCTACCCCTAGAGGCCCCCAAGGAGGCCACCCGGGGGTGGGACATTCCCACTCTGAGGGCAGGTCTGCAGGGGCTAGCCCCAGAGCATGCTCCAAAGCTGGGGCTCTTCTGCAGGTGTGTCTGCCGCCTGCTTGGTCATATATGAACTGGATGTTATTACTAAATGCATGGAATCAGTCCAATCAGGCATGTTGCTAGCGCTGTTTTGGCCTTTGGAAACAGCCATATAGTTGGGTTAGACAACGTGACTAGGCAAGGTCCTGTTGTCAACATGATGGCAATTACCCACTGAACAATTAGACGCACATGGCTGATTGGTCACTGTTTGCCAACTTTGCCTACAGTGAGCTTGCAAGGATTCACAGGTTCATTCTTTTACTGCAGAGTGTATGCTTATGCACTTTTGGTGCTGGACGACACCGACTTTCACGAGCGTCAGGACACCTTTACGCTGTCCCAGCAGAGGGGCATTGCAACAGCCCTGAATGCCCTAGTCTTCAGAACCTACTGCCCTACTGTCTCAGGTCAGCATGTCCCTCATCCATCAATCTTTCAACCTGCTGCAAGTGCCCTGGTGACTTTCAGCATCTAGATCTGCTGCCATATTCTCCTAGGTCAGCACGTCTCTAAACCCTCGGCCTCTGCAGGCTGCCTTCCTTTTCTTCTCGACTTGCCTTTTCTGTCTGTGCAAATCCAGCCAGCATCAAAGTGATAAGGCATGTCCAAAACTCAAGTGCCTACATCAGTCTGAGTCATCACTGCTTTGCTTGTTTCAGGTGCATCTGCAAAGAACAGCAAGGCAGCGGGTGCTGCATTGTCAATCATTCCTCCCACAAAGATGCTGGCAGAGTGGGCACCTATACTGTTACGCGGATTATACGAACGCAACATACGGCGTCAGTACTGTCCAAGCTCATTGTGGCTGGAGCCTTTTCTTGCCACTGAAGCCACACAGGAAGGGCACTTCTCAGCAGGGGCAGTTGTGAGAGCTCTCAATCAGGGCCCAACCACTCTAGTCACCTCTTTGTGAGTATCACTTTGCTCATGCAAGCTCAAATTGGGCCATTTTTCATGCATGATGCGTACATCAGCCATCCAGCTTGTGAGACAAATGCTGGACACATTGTTTATATTCAGGAGCAATCTGGACCACCAAGCATGCATACACAGCCTAAGCAAAGATTCAGGGGACTGATCTGAAATCAAGCAGGGCTGCAGATAGCGGCCCTCGTCATGTCACTCTTGCACTGAAACGAAAGTGTCTGTGTCTCGATACTGCTGTTCTTTCTTCGGACCGTGTCTTTATCCTCCTGCAGATTTTGTCATGTCTGCTTGTGCCACTGCTTCCTTTGACTTCCAAAATCAGCTGTGCCAGAACTGCTGAAGCTGTGCCTTGATACTGCTGTGCTTTCTTTATGCTTTCATCAGCTTCTTCTTGTTGTCCTCCTCCTTTTGCCATTTCTTCTTCTGCAGCTTTTTCTTCTAACGCTACTTTCTTTCAACAAAATCAGCTGTGTAGGAGTTTGAGCAGGGGGCCAGGCGGTTGGCCAGGGGCCCATGCAGGGCTGCTGGCAACAGCCCCTCAGTGCATCCCCTTTGAACAGAGGCTACTGGTGTTCCGAGCTCTAGTGGCAGCAGACAAAGAAAGGTTGGTACATAAGACCTATGACCAATGTCAAAACCAAACAAACAGCACACTCAGCATGGAGGGATTGTCGCATCTCACCCAGCATCACAGTCTGCGGACCTTGCCAGGCAGACGTGTTGCACATCCTTGCAAATCAGTAAGATCCTTGTCAGCACCTGCAATGTGTTTTCAGGGATCTGCAAGCCCAGCCGCTTTGCCTTTTGGCATTTCTTTGATCCAAGACTTGTCCTGCACATACCTAGCTCATCATGAGCTGGAAAGCGTTTTAATTATTATTATTATTGTTATTATTATTATATTATTATTATTACTATTTGATCCACATTCACAGGCACAGCCATCTCCACTCAGCTTCTGCACTCTTCTTGGACAACCACATAAGCCTCTTCTTCTTGCTCCTCTTTTGTAGGGGCCGCTGGGACAAGCCCCCAAGTGAGGGTGGCCCTGCCCCTCTGAAGTTCAC
>JAABUO010004271.1_pt1 | contig 16841 bp, 23 predicted proteins | sample 5559291 | NCBI WGS metagenome assembly JAABUO01 (sample SAMN10711878, study PRJNA513372) | rock metagenome | isolation source: Antarctica rocks | place: Antarctica: Victoria Land, Finger Mt sud | reverse complement strand
CCTAAACACTTGACCGAGCAGCCCTTGTCGGTGCCCCAAGGCGGGAAGACAGGCTTTTAAGTGCCTCCTCCAAGTGGATATTTTGAATTCACAGTACCTTCGGGCAGCTTCTTTGTTTTTCACATCTTGTTGTCGTATTGTTCTCGTTGTTGTCGTTTGTCTCGTATCGTTGTTTCCCTGCCAGGATCACAAGCTGAGTTGTAGGTTGGAAACAGGTTCCAGGTTGGCATAGAGGACAACAGCCTTTGTCTACTGCTCGCCCTGTTGCTCTCATGGCAAGGGTGTGAAGCCAGCCGTTGGAGTCTGCCGATGCTGGCCTGTCTGCTGAGGAGAATAGTCAAGGACAGGGCTCGCCAGGCTCCATGCCTGAGCTACTGTTCGTTGTGGTAAGCATGAGAGCTTTGACTTGTTTGCGCACCACTATGTCGGTTTGCTGTTCCGGTCTAACACTTACATGCCGTGCAGGGTGGCAGTGTACCTCCGTCACGACCCCGATGCAGCAGTGGTCGTGTCGGAGGTTTGGCAGCTGTTTGTCAGCCTTTGCGGTGCAGTGGACACAGCCTTTGTGGCCTTTCTGACAGCCTTTGGAGCAGTGGACACAGCCTTTGGAGCCTGGCACGGTGGACACAGCCTTTGGACCTCAGCTGTGGAGCAGAGGACACAGCCTTATGGAGCATTGCGCAAGTGGACATCTCCCCTGGGATCTGGACCAGGTGAGGATCGGGTGCCATACAACTCTGCAAAATTTACTGACTAAATTTACTGTTGCAGGCCCCAAAACTCCCCTCCAAGGCTCAAATGACACCCAAGACGTGGCTTAATTGCTTCCTTGGGTTGATGAGTGGGATGCGCTATGGCCACACGTCCACGTCGTGCATCCTGGGCAACGTTTGTAGCTGTGTACATTGCTGCACAGCTGCAAACGGCCAAGATGGCCATACTGGTTTAGTATACCAGCACAAAATATACATTCTGTGTTGATTCAACATGTTTATGTCAAGGAACAGAATACTGCTGCATTGTAGCCTGTTCAATTTCTTGTTTTCAGTATTTGTGTGCAACTCTGACGTGATTACAATCAATAAGCAAACATAGGTATAGCAGTCAATAAGCAGACAGGGCTAGAGCAATCAACAGGAGTATGGCAATCAGTTTGGTGGTTACATGTATGTATGCACCAACATCATGCAAGTCAGACAGTGTTGCCACGTGACTTGTGGAGACGCCTTGCAGCAGCAGATGAATCAGCATATCATGCAAGTCGAGTCTAGCATTGACACATTTGGTGTTAATTGTATGTTGTGTATATATATATATATTCGTCAGCTTAAACAAGCAAATACCAAACTTTATAGCTATGCGAGCCAGCTTGGCAACACTTTTAGACGGCCTGACTGTGATTGTAGCCTCTACAATGCATTTCAATGCATTGCACAGCCTGAGACAAACTTGCATAACTACAATACATTCCTTGATCACACTTATCAGGCTCTGCAAATCAATGCATTCTCATGAACATGTATCTGAGATCCAATTCATCAAGAGATGCTTCCAATACAGATTGACGAGACGAAGTGCGCGTTACACATACATTGCTCGAGAAAGGATGCACGAGAAGAGCAAGGCTTGCTCAGCAAGCATAATCTTTGTGGCTTGTCATGCATACTGTGAACAAAAGCTGAGTTACTCAACACGGAAACAGTCAAGCATTTAAAAGCCCCAACCACAACTGCAACTTGCTTGAATTGTGTTGTTCACAAGAGCAGTCTACCAGTAGCTGAAGGCAACTTGTGAGCATGCATGGCGTAACACAGAGCAAATCGAGGATTGCAGCCAGCGCGTAAGCAGGTTTGCTTGACGTGCTGCAGGTCCTGGCAAATAAGGGAATTGCAAATGTGCAAAAATCGCTTGAAAGCTCTGTTGAGCAGCTGCAAATCAACAAGGAGTTTGGCTAGACAGTGTATCTGAGCACCTCAGTCATGCTGCATGCATCATACAATTGGATGCAGCTGCTGAAGGCCACTATCGGCACCAGTCCTGGCCAAGCAACACTGCAGAACAAGGCCTTAGCCAGAAAGCCAGGCTTTGCCTTTCTCTGCGACGATGAATCAGCTCTAAGAGGCGTGTCACTAGCTTGCAGCCTTGCATCATAAGCATTGCTGGTCAGCAGCTGCTGTGCAGCTTCTTCTTCAGAAACTGGTGAAGATGGCGACGGAAGAAGAGGACCCGACGTGCCTTGACACTGCTTCAGCACCATCAGAAGGGTGAATGGGCCGTTGCTCTTCTTCTGCCGCCTCAGATGCAGACTGAGTGAAGCCCTGCTCATCTTCTTCTCTGAGAGGGCTAGATGGAGGAGTCTGCTGCTTGTCCTCCTGAGCTGCAGACTGTCGCAAGCCCTGCTCTTCTTCTTCCCTGACAGGATCAGGGCTGCTGGACGACTGTCCTTCCACCATTGTTTGAGTCAAGAGGGCTATGCGCTCCTCTTCTTGCCTGCTAGGATCAGAGGCAACCTTGCAGTCCTCCACATCAGTTGATGCATGGTGATGTGCGTCGTGTCCAGTGGATCTGCCTGGAAGCTGCTGCTGCTCTTCTTCACTGATTTGACGCTGAACAGCATCACCATCATCTTCATCCTTGGAGGTACTGGAGGAAGCCTGCTGCTCCCTTGCAGTGGCAGCATCTAGGACCTGCTCCTCTTCTTCAGCAGCAGACTGCTGCAGTGACTGATGAGGCTGCACAGGCGCAGCTGTTTCAGTCGCCGGCTGAGCCTCTTCTTCAAAGGCAGCGCTGCTTGATGTGTGCTGCTTCTCGACAGACTGCTGTGCATTGGCTACGGACTCAACACCTCCCTCATGAGTAACACTGCTTGAGTCCTGCTGCTGCTCCGAGCAGAAAGCCTGCTGCTGGGAACTGACCACCGACTGCACCTCTATCGCTTCACTGCTCCAAGATCTCTGCACAGTGTCATCTCCATGAGTACCACAAACAAGCGCTGCCAGATCAGCAGCAGTGGCTTGAGTAGCAGACTGCAGCTGTGCAGCCTCCCAGGCAGAGGCTGAGACCTGCTCTGCTGCTGCTGTTGCACTGCTGCCCACTGCTGGGGGCTGTGCCCCGCCTCCCCCAGAGAGGCTGTTGGGTGTCGGCTTGGAGCTTTTCTCCCTTCCACTAAAAACGTCTAAAGGGGGGTGGCTGGCACTCTGAGCAGGGGTGTCCACTTCAGTCTTCTGAGATAGGCTGCTGAGCGTGGGCTGGGCATTCTTCTCCCCTTTGACAAAGGCATGCAAAGGGGGCTTGCTAGGACTGTGAGCAGGGCTGTCCACCACACCACCTTGAGAGATATCGCTGACCATGGACTTACACCCCTCCTCCGATGCCCTGACTGCACCAGTGCCTTTTCCATCAGCTGCTGTGAAGCTGCTGACATCATCCTCAGCTGAAGTTCTGGCCTGTGAGGGCATTCCACTGCTGCTGATGTGGCCAATCACAGACTTGGCAGCGGTTGCAGCTGCTGCAGCAGACTCTGGCTTGTCTTCAGCTTGACAAAGCATGGATCTGCTGTCAGCCCAGTGAGTATCAGCAGCTGTGGGTGCAGGGCTGCTGCTGCTGCTGCCTTTGGGCCCTGACAAGACGCCACTCATACCCATAGAGGAGCTTGGGGGGCTGTGAGGCCCTGACCGGGCTCCACCAATACCCCTCAAGGAGCCTGGGGGGCTGCTAGGCTCTGACTGGGCATCACCCATAGGAGTCACAAAGGAGCCTGAAGGGCTGCTGAGACTTCTGATGCCTGCCTTGGGTGCAGCTCCAGGTATGGAAGCTGCACTAGAACTAGTCAAAGCTGCAGAAGTGCGACAGCTGCTATCTGCAAGCTCTGCCACAGCTGTGGCCGCCTGGCCACTGCTGACTGCTCCTCTGGCAGCCAGATTGTCTGCTCCAGTTGAAGCATGAGCAGCACCAGTACTGCTGTCATGTGATGAAGGCTGGGTGGCTGATCCAGCCTCAGCTGTGGACGCATATTGTTGGATGGGCTGTGCACTGCTGCTGCTTGCTGCAGCAGTGGGACTGTCAGTGTCACCAGGCACAGGTGACAGACCATCTATGGCTGCACTTCCTGGAGATCCACTGCTGCGTGCAGAGGTCTGCTCCAATGCAGCCTCTGTGCTGCAGTCACTGTCAGCCAGGTCCACAGCTGTGGCCACCGCTGGCTCAGCTTCAACAGCAGCGCTGGCACCATGAGCAGTACAGGATGCCGCAGCGTCTGTCTGCAGGTGTGAAGCGTCTGAATCCAGTCTGCCACTGGCTTGCTGGCCATGATCAGTGACACCTCTGTGTGCACCCAGCGTGAAGCTGCCAGCTGACTCATTCACAGAACCCTCATTTAGTACACCAGCCTGCATCGACAAAGACATCATCAGACATCACAAATATGATCTTGAACAGAACAAGACACAGTCCACTAACATGTGGCAGAAAGAATACTGCGTCAGTCGCATTTGGTTTGACATCTGCAGCGCTCATTATCACAGATGACATTTCACCCACATGATGTAATTTGTTGTGGTACTTTGTGTAACAGCAGTATCAGTCTGCTAATTGACTGAGCTGATTAACTGAGCTTCAGACAAGTCCTTGCGGTTGCTTCTGGCCGGCAAGTGGAACCAGAATACAGCTATAAAGCTGAGCAGCAAAACTGTGTCACACCAACTGTTGCAGTCCTCTTTGGCTTGCAAATTCAACACCAGCATGTCATATGCAGCAAGAGCGTAGGTCAGAACAAGCGGTGAATGTCGTATCACAAGTAACAAGCAGCATGGCAATACTCAACCAGCATTTGGCGACTGAACTGGCTACTTTTATCTAGGGACAAGGGTCCCTGCAGAATCCCCACAGAATTGGCTATTGAACCAAATTGGCTACCTTGATACTTGATGACGGTGTTGGGGCATCATCACTCCCAACAAGGCCCTTCTGTATGCACACATATGGCCCATGCTCAGCAGCAGCAGATGTCGGAGTCCTGGTGCTCAACGGTGGCGCAGTGACATCATCAGTTGCAAAGGGGACCTTCTCCACAGGCACAAACGGCACACCCTCAGCATCAGCAGATGACAGCAACCTGGGGCTGACACTCTCAGCGCCTGCACATCACAGGCAGAAAAGGTTTCAGTACATGCAGGGGGCTGTATGCCAGCAGGGGCTTGGAGTGACTGAATTCCCCAGGCAAGACTGCAGCAATGTGCATGGACATGAGGAAAATGTCATGTAGTGGTGTAGGACAGGATACTACACAGCATGGACTGCAATACTGGTGCATTTGTCCACAGTACAGTAGTAGTACATGGTACAGTAGTAGCACATAGTACAGTAGCGGTACATAGGACATAGTGTAGGATTGCTGCATAGCATCTCATTTGTACATAGTACAGAAGCGTTGTTCCAACACTGCTCTAGGGCACAGTGCGATGCCCTGTCAGCTGTTGAGGCATTGCAGGGGTATGAAGGTTGTGGTCACAACACAGATCAGGTAAGGCACACACTGGGAGTGTTTAAACACAATCAGTCATGAGCACAGGGGTCCAACTTCAGGCAAACAGGAGCGATCCTGCAACTTTATGCAGAAGTGCACCCTTGTACATTTACTTCGCTCTGGGGTAATTTTTGGGTGTTGTCATGCAAACACCACTGGGACTGCTGTCCTGTCTTTGCTTCCTTTGTAATCTGTATGTCTTGTTGTAATGACTTTGATTTGGTCCATGACTGAGCTTGAATTGTAAAACCTGAATCTTAAATCCTGCAGACATGACCAAACAGTGCAGCTGCCACAAAGCACAGGGCATGCTGTACACAAGATTTGAAAACTGTACCTGAGCTGAGACCAGTCTCTCCTGATGACTCAGCCAGCTCGGGCAGCTGCTCTTGCGGCTGCTCTGGTGCCTGCTCCAGCAGCTTCTGACACAGAGGGTGTTGGCCTACAAGTTTGGACGTAGGCTGACCCCTTAAAGCAGTGGGCTCAGGAAACAGCAGGTGACGCACACTCTCAAAATCTGTTTCAGGCTGCAGACCAGGCTTGACCGCCGAGGCAGAATCCTGCGGCAGATGTGACACAATCAAGCGTTGTATCAGCAGAGTCACAGGGTACACGCTCTTACACACGCACACGCACGCACGCATTTGGTCATTCACTTTCATTCAGTCCATCTAGAGCATATTTGCTTGGGCAGATGCGTTCTGAACGTTGAAAAGTATGTGGCATGCTCTAGCCATATTCATGAATGTTGTATCGGCTGCCACTGGAGAAAGGCTGTGAAGTTGAATGCAAGGGTTGCTGTGATTGCACAAGGAGGGCTGAGGAATGCGCCCTGAAGCTGGGAGACAGTAAGGGGCCACATCTGGCAATGGTTGATGTGTGCCATGCATGGAGCAGAGTTCTATGTCTACATGGAGTAGGCATGCAAGCAGAGGCCAAGCAGCTGGCTTGAAGTGGGAGTGCAGAAGGTGAGCGTCTGAAGTGTATTCCCAGGTACACTACCAATCTGTGTGCAATGTGGTCAGCTAGATCATGAATGGCAGATGCATGAAGAGCATGACACTGGAAACACCTGTGCTGCAACATGGAGATGCAGTTCTGGATCTGTTTGCCCGTCCTCTTGTGCATTGCGACTCAGGGACTTCTGGGGGATGTAGGCCCGGGCAGAAACATTCAGCTGTTTGTCCACACGTCGCTGGTCTAGCTGGCCTATACAATCAAGTTACTCCACGTCATGTCAAACCATCAAACCGATTTGGAGATGTACAACAGAGCATGCAGCTTTGACACCAGGGTCTGCAATGCAGGAATGGGGTATACATGTTAAACCAATTGGAACAGGGCACAAGGTGTGCAACCATTGCGATGCAGAACATCATGTCATTAGCGTTCCTTGCACGTGATCCTCGTTCACCCGCACGAGCAATCACGCCAAGTCTGTGATAATCTGCACAAGTTAGTTTAGATGAGAGCGTGGATGCAACATCATGTCATTGCACAGCCTTGATGCATGTGTTACACAAGTTACTTACAATGGCTTGAAGCCGGATGGCAGGCAAAAGGATCCGACCTGTTGCAGCGCCCTGCAGTGGTGAGCTGGTGCTAGGGCTAGTGCAGCTGCTGCTGACATCAGAGCCACTTGCCTCGCTGTACGCGTCTGCTGCAACAGATGTTGAGGCTGAAGCCTTTGCAGACCCCACGAAGGGCCTGGCGTTGCCATTCAGTGATGACTGAGTGCTGAAGACCCTCTGCGGTGCTGTCTGCTGAGTGACATGCTGCACAGATGGCTGCTGCTGTGGCCGCGCATGGGCATATTGGGGTGAAGGCAGGCTGTGAATGCGCATTTGTGGGGCCATGCCTGGCTGCTGAAGGACTGGCTGGTGCTGAGCCATCTGCTGGGGCACTGCTATTTGTTGCTGTTGAGAGTAGGATGGCTGACCATATGCAGCCTGCACCCAGGCGTGATGACCTTGAAAGGGCAGATTTGGCTGGTTCTGTCCTTGACCAGGCAGAAGCCATTGCTGCTGCTGTTGCTGTGGTGAGTGCAGGACTGCCCCATAGTGGCCGGCAGCCTGCAGGTGACAGTCAGCCCTCTGAGCCTCCAGGTAACAAAAATCCAGACCTATCAGCCTTGCTATACGTGAATGGCCCATGATGCTTCTGTGGAACAACTATTCCAACTCCTAGACTGACCTGATGAACAGCAGGTTGGAGCGAACAACCACGGCTCAGCGATATATGAGCCTGACCCGTCACAGACAGCGCTGCTTGAGCTTTAGACAAGCCCCTACGAGGAGGTGGAGGGGGTGGTCGCACAGACCGAGGCAGGCCTGACTCGAATTCTCCTGGATGAGCTGTTGGCCTTCCAGACGGCATCAGGAGAGGCGCTGAATGGAGCACGCCACTGGGCAAATACGCTATATGAGAGTATGGTGTTCGCTGTGGGGGACGTTGCCACTCTGCTTGGTCGCTTGCGCGGCGGAAATACGCCATCGCCGCGTGCTGTGCAACGTTCTGCCAGACGTTCTCTGAGACGTTCTACAGCAGAACTTCTGCTGCGCAGTGTGTTACGCGGCACAAGGCAGTTTGTTACGTGGCCCAAGGAATTGACCCTAATCTACCATTTTCGGTATATCGCAGGCTAGTAGGACTTTGGCACTTAGACGTATTTTGACATTCGCACCACTCAGTCACCTTCGCGAACATTGCGCCCGACGATTCCACGGCAAGACGCTACGCTTTTGTCCAAGTGTTGCCGTAAGTTTATTCTTCCATTTGGCGTGCGCACGGCGAGATTGTTGCGCCCGATGTGACATGTATTGACTTGGCCCTGCACTGATCACACTCAGTCTCAGCTTGCTGTGCGCAATACGACGGTCAGCTAGTTGGCACAAGCACAATTACAACACTTAAGTCTAACAACGCCTTGCATGAGTCGGAATGTCGCTCAAGCGAACCACTCAGACCAGGTTTGGTTGACATGTAAGGTAGTTCATAAGCAAAACACCTTGCTGTGCTGTCTGCCTCATAGCGTATCGCTTCACACCAGTCCGAGCAGTCCAAGCTTACCTGATGTACTGGTCCTGCACTATCACCAACATTGAGGGTTTAAATAGATTGTGAGTGATTGACAGAGGCGTTGACACTCTTGCAAGTAGACACTCTTGCAAGTAATCAAGGTCCAGTTTCTCAAACAAGGCATGTCACCCTCAGGGGAGGTTTGCGTGACACAAAAGCAACAGATTTCAGGCACCTTACCAAGAGCAAGGTCAAGAGAATCAGCAAGCACATGATCCAGTCAAAGTCTGTGTTGAATCATGACAGCAGTGCTGCAAACAGATTTTGAGACTTGCCAACATTGTCTGAGAGAGTACTGTGTGACACTGAGCTACACTCTGTTTTTATTCACAATCATGCTCATGCCTACCATTTGGTCAACAAAGCCTACCATCACCAATGCATTGTTTGACTAGCTGTTGGTTTCTGCTGTGGCCTCCTGCTGTGAGCTGATCAATGGGCTACCGTCTGTGCAGCATCCTGTGCCTGAGCAGTGTGACTTTGCTGCTGCTGAATGACAGCCTTGCGTACAGCTGTGTCTGCTATCAAAGGCTTTCTGCTGATAGAGCACAAGTCTGGAAAGCTGCCTGAGGGTACCTCACCTTGACTTAAGCTCAGCTGAGACATTCAATGCTGTGCAAGACTTCAACAGCATTGCTGTCTGGGTGTTTCTGCCTGCCTGTAAGCTGACATGTGACTGACCAGCTGCTACATATGCTCCATCAGCTGTGACCTGTAACTTGTCTGTCACAACATCCTGACTGCTGCCTGCAGAAGTCGCTATGCCTCTTATGTCATGCATGTCAAGATGATCCATGCCCTGCTTGGCTGACTTCAGGATCTGCTGATTGTTAAACACATCAAGACTGTCTGCTGTGGGCTGGCCACCAGCATCTGTATCATAATGACGTTCACTCAGTATCTGAAGCTTGTGAGACCGCAGAACAGTATCCTTAAGATTGCCTGCATGCCATTGAGCAGCCAGTCAGAATCAATGATAGTGCAAACAATTGCTGTAATGCGGCAGATGATAAGCAGTTTCTCAAACACACAGGTAATGGTATAACATGCATGCATGGCTAGTCGTTTGGTAGCATGCAAGCCTCACTGCATTGATCCATCTTACCTGTACCATATGCATATTCAATGCACTGCTTGCAAGGCAGCCGGCAAACAGCCACATACCATGAAGGCTCTGCTTTCGGATGGGGCATTTGGTTCACCTTCATGTCAACTTGCAGCTTGCGACGGCCTAGCAGAAGTCGAGTCGAGTGGGATGCTGTACTGCTGCTTTTGGCTGGAAGGACATGTAAACTTTTGACTCTGTATTTGCCAGGTCTGGCATACATGCATGTTGAGTGTCAACATGCTGCTGACATTGCTGAACATAAGCTGTAATATACTGTTTGCTGATGCGAAACTGTTTGCCTCTGACAAAAATTTTGTTTGTCCAACAGATCCATCACAGCCTCATCCTTTTCAGCAATAGGCTTTCACTTGGTGCTGCTGGCCTGTGCTTCATAACCAGCGTATGCTTGTGGAACAGCAGGGAGCCATTGATGCGTGGGCAGCACTTCCTTTCTGTCATAAAACAGCTCTGGAAAATGCACAGGATCTGAGTTGTGCTGCTGCTGTGTGGCACCGATCAAATGTTGAAGTTTGGCTGCTTACACTCTTCCCTGTACATGTTCAGGCAGCCGCTCCCAATACCAAACTCTTCAGCAGGTCAACTAGCATGATGGCATCACTGCTGTCAATGCAGGGGTCTTCCTCTGGACTGCCTGCAGCAGCAATGTCACTCATGCAGGTTCACACTGTACTACTACCCTAGTAGGGATGCACAAAGCTGCAGATCTGTACCAAGTTCAAGCACTGCAGACAGGCAGCGCTTTCTGTGAGTAGCTGAAGAGCCTGCTTATCTGCACAGTACACCATGGCAGCAACTACAGGGACCAAAGCAGTTTTGCTGCAAAAGCCAGTACTGACCATAAAGACAGTGCTGGCCATAACTCTGGCTTGCAGGTGGCTTGGTTTCAGCTGTGCACCAGTCCCTTGCTTTAGTATGCCTGCAGCTGCACAGCAGTACAATCGCTGCAGAAGATTGTCTAAAAGGACGTGTGGATCTAGGACAAGAGCTCGTTGAGTTCTACAGACTATGCCAGGAGAACAGGCCAGTTATGCCATCCCTTAAATGTTTAAATCTGCACTTGAGGCAGCCACACGGGACGCTGGGTCCGTGGGCAGTAATATCTTCGTGTACGGGAGGCTGAGCCGCAAGCTTGTGCGCCAGATGCAAGGGCAGCTGACACCGGGCTGTTGTTTGATCAACGCATGACATAGCGCAACGGGTGCTTCACAGTCGCCGTGCGCACGCCATATGGAAGAACAAACTCAAGGCAACACTTGGGCAACATGATCGCGCCTTGCAGCGAAAATGTCGGGCGCAATGTTCACGGAAGTGATTGAGTGCTGCGAATGTCAAAATTCGTCCAAGTGCCAAAGTCCTACTGGCCTGCGATATACCGAAAATGGTAGATTAAGGTCAAGGCAGGTAGTTACGCGGCACAAGGCACGTCGTTACGCGGAACAAGGGTGTTGTTACGAGGCGCAAGACACTTTGTTACGCGGCACAAGGCAGGTTGTTACGCGGCACAAGGCAGGTCGTTACAAGGCAGCTTGTTACGCGGCACAAGGCAGTTTGTTACGCGGCACAAGGCACTTTGTTACGCGGCATAAGACAAGCTGTTACGCGGCACAAGGCAGTTTGTTACGCGGCACAAGGCATTTTGTTACGCGGAACAAGGCAGGTTGTTACCTGGCACCAGGCACTTTGCGCGTGGCAGACACCTCACGCGGGATGCTGATGTGACTAGCCTCATGAGGCTAATCAATGTGTTTGCACCGTACGATGCTCATCTATATACAGCTTTTTGCGTAAGACCAGCTGACCTTGCGCGCTGACTTCTGCACCAGGTACAAGCGTTGTGTGCTTCCCTGTTGTCTTTGGAGTGCATCATTTGTTTACAAGTCGGCAAGTGTGTTCTGTGCACTGTTGTGTTCTCCGATGCGCTATGATATGCAATATCTGTTGTTCAGGTACAAGCCTTATGAGCGAAGTTTTCATAAATGACGAAGTGGACCCATATGTATTGGAGATTGACGGCACCCTAGATCTTGCTGGGTTGAATCTGCAGCCTGCAAGCATCGTTATCAACAAGTCAGTCACATTTCTATCCCAAACTGCAGACAGCAGCTGGCCAACTGGTGCTGACTCGAAGCAAGTTGATGTATGCAGTAAGAAGGGTCTGGTTGATGCGCAAACATGCAAGACTAAGAGGAGCCTTGCAGATATTCAGCAAAACGTTCTGCACGATACTGCTGCTGGAAGTAAGGCAAGCCCCTCTTTGGGACACCTGTCACAGGTAAAGCATCGATGGATAAATTACTGTGCTTGGTCATGCAGCCTACCATGCAAGTGCATCATTACAAGCATCTAAGCAGAGCCAACCAACCTGTCAGCCTTGGGTCTGCCGCTGATTTTGGTGTATGGTCAGCTACAAGCCAACATGGCATTTGAGGAGTCAATGCAGCTTCTCAGCTTTCTCTGTGGCTTGAGGGTTTGCTTTTGATCAATACATACGCAGCTGCCTGCATCTTCACAAAGCATCTGAGCAGAAGCGATGCGGCCTCTCAGCCTCTTCTGTGGCTTCAGGGCTTGCTGTGGAATTTCACGCATACTAAGCTGGCATTTGTGCCTCTCTTTGTCATTGGCCTGGGGAGTTGAGTGCGCATTCTTGTCTTGAACGATCAGCTGACGACAATGATCAGCTGTAATAATGATTTCAGCTTTTGCACTCAAGCAATGCCTTGTGGTGTAGGCCCAGAAAAGCTGACCTTGCTGCAAATTGTGGACAGCACAGCGCAGCCTCTGAAGCCTGCAATGCTTATGAGCACAAGTACCAGCATGCCCTCCTTACATTTAAGGCATGTGCCGGACCAAGTGCTGCCCTGGCCTGACGTCGTAGAGGAAGCCTGGACTTTCAGAGAGAGCCTGCCTGCTACACCAGCCTTGTATGACGCCTATGTACCGGCAGCACAGCAGCCAGGTGGAGAAGAGAGCACCTTGATGCTTTTGGATTATAGCCTCTTCCCTGTTGTCAACCAGCTGGAAAATGTACCAGGCCTTGCAGCCATAAAGTTCAATGAATTCCCTGAAGGTTTTAACCTGCCAGGTAAGCGTGTTAGCTAAGTATGCGTGCATCTAGGAATCATTCTTGCAATTTGCTCGTTTACTTTTGAGCCGTAATCTACAAATAGCTTGGTCCCAAGTTGTAAGCACTTGTTTGTGTAACTAATTGCTGTTGATTGTTCTCAAAGTGTTGCTGCTGTCCTCAGCCTTTTTGTTGGGTATGCAAATTGGTATGATAATTGGTGTATAAATGGAGCTGAAAATAAGTGGTTTGACTTTACGTGCAGTCAGACCAGATGGAGTGTGGACTTGCAATGGCAAGATCATCGGCGTGGCTGAGGGCAAACAACCACGCTCACGACCAACCCTTCTTGGCCATGAGCTGGTGAAACGGTACAAGCCTCAAATGCCGACCGGCGAAGTGACTGCACAGCTGCAGCAAGTGTGTGGCCAGCTGCACCACGACGGCCTAAAGTATGGTGTGTTGTACACCGATGAGTGTTTTTGGTTCCTGCGGTATGAATCAGACTCTGCGCAAGGGATACTCTACGTGTCAGAGGGTGTCGTGGTCAGCCAGAAGCAACCGACAGTTTTCAGCATGTTGTTGTTTGTGGGACGCCTGGCCCAACAGCATGCCGCTACTTTAACACCCTCATTTACAGCACGCCGGCAGTCTCTGCCGCTCATGTTGGCTTTCTGGGGCAGTTTCCACCAGATGATCATGAACAAAACTCCACCTGAGTCAATGCAACACCAACTCCGCATGGGCGCTCTACTTGGTCAGGGGAGCACAGGCTCAGTGCGTGTAGGCCGTATTGAGGATGTGGACGTCGCTGTCAAATTGTTGGAGGAGGCTGATGACCCTGATAGTACTTGCCAAAGACTACACCATGAGCTGAATCTGTACCAGCGCCCCTTGCATTCGCTGCAAGGCATTTCTGTACCCAGACTGATGGCGTGTGGAACAATTGCAGGGCCCACTGGTAATAGACAGCCTTTTTTGGCTTTAGAGTTGCTACCTGTTAGCCTAGCAGATGTGGAAGCCCACTTAGGTGCATCTGAGTGTGAGTGTGTGTTGGAAGCCTCGAACCATGTCCATCAGCAGGGGGTGTTGCATGGTGACATAGAGCCCCGTCATGTTGTATACAGCTCGCTGCACACCTTGGCACAACCCAAATGGATTGACTTCAGCAGTGCTCGTCAAGCAGAGAGCAGCAAAGAGTTGACAGATGAGTTCAACCAGTGTCATGGTATGTTGCAAGGGTTGCGTAGGGCACGTAAAAGGCCGAATCGATTGCAAAGATCTGCTATCACACGAGGCTTTTGCCCAGCAACACCCCGGTTGCCTTGCAGGAGCTGTGTGTTGAGCACCTTTTGAGTAGACAACGTGTCATAATGACTGTCTCAGTCATGTTTACGGAGATATAACCTGCACCCCACCAGGTCCCAAGACAAAACTTACATAGTCTCTTATGTCTACCTGTCCTGCTGTTGTGAATGCAATACAATTTCTGAGGGATTCTCGTCTCTGGATTCTGTGTGATGACTAAGTTGAAGTTGATGGTAACAATGCTAGACATGTCATTTTACCTTACACAGTTCTCCATTCGCCAACCCAGTTGCAGACGGCTGCTTCTTTCAAAATGTGAGTCAAATGGTGATTTGTAATTGCAGCTGCTGCATTACAATAACTACAGTTGCGTATTGCAAGTGCATCACATCAGGAAAGATACCAGACGCTTGCTGTATGCACGACGTGCAGTCATTATCCAGCAGAAATGAGTCCGGAGGCTTTCTGACACTGGTAAACACCGAGATGAAAGCTCTGTTGTTTGATACAATGTTGATAGCAAGTGAGTATTCAATCAATCAATTTACATTTCTTGTCGGTAGGACTCATCAGGGGAGTCAACAGACAATAACTGGGAAAACAACATACACTAAGCACTGAATGTTCAAGGCGTTCAACAATAGAGCACCGAAGAAATTGCTGGAGTGATGCTGTAACGAAGGAGGGCGCTAGTACCGCGACGCCACACGCTCTACACTAATCTAGCTCTACAAAGTTCAGAAGCCAAGCTAAAAATGGATTGGCCAAAACAGATTGCAAAACAGGTCTTGAGATAACTGCCTACCACATTGGGTTGGTCAGTAGCCAGAAAAGCTGCTACTGAAGGTGAAGCCTGATGGAAAAGGTGGTTGTACTGCTGATGTATGTGACTGTACGTGGGGAACAGGCAAGAGAACAGGCAGGAGACTGCTGCCAGGTGAGAAAATCTTAAAACTGTCACAAAACGCAAAAAAAACCCTCTGCGGGGTGAAAAGGAAATTCAGCTACACCAGGTCCTGCTATAGAACGTCACCTTTGATGGAAAGCATACATATGATAGCTGTGCATAAGCTGTAGAATAATTCAATGCTCATGGTATTGGTTGAGCTTCTTCCGTGGTTGCCAAAGGGCAAGTTCAACGGTGCCATGCGGGTCACTTGCAAAATTTCAAGCATGTGAATGTGTGCTGCTCTCTGACTGCTATTCTGCCACTGACACACCGCAGACCTGCACTCATTTGTAAGAGAAAAGCATTTGCACACATGTCGAAGTCATTCAACAGGAATACATCACCACAGCAATGATCTTGCAATACGATGTATGTTGCAACTTCAAAGCGAGACGCAGATTCCATGCTGGGCTGTGCTTCTCAGCGCCTCAATATCTCCTTACACTCTGCAGCACATTGCACTAATTTCAAAGCTCTTGTGAAAGGTGTATCTGGTTTTCAGCATGTGCACAAGTCAAGCACTTTGAATGATACACGCAGCTTAGGACAAAGAGCACACAATCTCATCATGTCACTGTGACATTGGCAGATCTAGGATCAAACCTCAAGCATGGCATGGACATGACATCAGGACAATCACAAAGCCAAGCATTGACCAATGGTGCAACATTACATTGTGACCACTTTGCCTCTCAGGGATACTAAGAGCAACAGAGATCTTTGCGATATGCCAGCCTTGTACAACAAGCAATTTGACACTGTGCAGGAAGGGTGGCAGTCACAGCAGCAGACAGGTAGCATACAATGAGAACCAGATTCACGCAGCAAATAAGCATCTCAGCTTAAGTACCGGATCAATGCAGCAAAAAGGCGTCTCAGCATGAGTACCAAAGCAATGCAAGCAGGCATCTCACCATGATGTCTTTCCAGAATCTCATGCACGCTTGCAATGCATGCTGCAGTGATGGCCTCTATGGGTAGCACTTCAAATGGCTCTTCTATTTGTATGCCAATGTTCTCCACACCCAGTAACAGAAAGGTAACCACAGCCGTAACAAAGGGGGTCACCCAGCCGTAGCTTGACCAGGCAGCAAATGGGAATCCGGTGAGCCACCAGAGCAGGAATCTTGATGTATGTCTGCATGACAGCAGCTGATCAGCCATACAGCCATGCAAAAGTACCAAGGCAAGGCAGTGACCTTGTGTACAGTGACAGGGTGGCATGTTGCATTCTGCAATTACACATAAAATGGCACAGCGTGAGACAGCCCATAGAGCAGCACCAAGCATCAGTCACATTTTTTGTTTACTCAATGTACAATAGCCAAATGTTGTGCCCAGCAGGGACTCTTTTATGACAAAGGTGGAAAACTGACATGTTTTGAACGAGGCACTTTTCAATTTGCAATGAAGGTCTACCAAGACTTCACAAGGACAGTCAACTCTGTGTCAACATTGGTAAAACACAAAAGCCTTTCTAAAGGATCCCCACAGCACTGCCCAGGACAATGCCGGGGACCACGCCTCTGTTCAGCATCCATCATTCAGCTTACTACACAAAGCTCACAAAGTATAGCAATCCTATCAGGGCCCTTCCCAACAGGTGCCATTTGTCAGATCTCTAACCTGGTGTAGGCGACAGGAATTGGCTGCTTCTGAAGCCTCTCGCATGCAGCAACTGAGTCTATGTATTGTACAATCTGCTTATCGATGCTGATCTGGAGAATCTCAGGCAGGTTTGCTGAAGCTATCAGCTGTGTCAAGACTGTTGCTGCCATGTTGGGTGGATGCT
>JAABUO010004270.1_pt1 | contig 16844 bp, 20 predicted proteins | sample 5559291 | NCBI WGS metagenome assembly JAABUO01 (sample SAMN10711878, study PRJNA513372) | rock metagenome | isolation source: Antarctica rocks | place: Antarctica: Victoria Land, Finger Mt sud | reverse complement strand
AATCGACCATCGCCGCCGCGTCCATCCCGGGCCCGCCCGCGGTCGGATAGTACACACCGCCGCCGTAGAACTCCGCAGCCGCGCTGTCGAGCGCGATCGCGATCCCGCGGCCGGGCGTGTAACCCGCGCGCTCGATCGCGGCCACGAGCAGCTCGAGCGCCTCGTCGAGCGTATCGAGCCGCGGCGCGTAGCCGCCCTCGTCGCCGACGAGCGTCGGCTGGCCCCGCTCGTGCAAGATCTTCCCGAGCGCATGAAACGTCTCGGCGCCCGCGCGCACGGCCTCGGCGAACGTCGCCATCCCGAGCGGCACGATCATGCACTCCTGGAACTCGAGCCCGCCCGCGGCGTGCTTGCCGCCGTTGATGACGTTCATCATCGGCACGGGTAGCATCGCCGCGCTCGGGCCGCCGAGATAGCGAAACAGCGGCAGCCCGACGCTCGCCGCCGCCGCGCGCGCGACGCCGAGCGACACGCCGAGGATGGCGTTGGCGCCGGAGCTCGATTTATTGGGCGTGCCGTCGAGCTCGATAAGCGTCGCGTCGATCTCGCGCTGCGCCGTCGCATCGAGCCCCTCGATCGCGGGCCCGAGCACGTCGTTGACGGCCGCGACCGCGCGCAGCACGCCCTTCCCACCGTAGCGGCTCGAATCGCCGTCGCGCAGCTCGACCGCCTCGTGCGCGCCCGTCGACGCGCCCGACGGCACCATCGCCTCTTCGACCGCGCCGAAGCTCGTCGCGACGGAGACCGCGACCGTCGGATTGCCGCGCGAATCCAGGATCTCACGCGCGAGGACGCTTTCGACGAGCGGCCGGCCGGCACCACGTAGCGATTCGTTCACGACCCTGCGCGTTGGCGCTTTGGAAGCGCGCTCCCCCGGAGCATGGAGGGGTCGCCCGCCCGTGGAACGCGAGCGCGCGGAGGATGCACGCACATGGGCTTTCTAGACGACTTCAGAGGCGCAGCCGACGCGATCTCGGGCGAAACCCGATCGCGGACAGAACCGGCCGCCGAACCTTCGCGGCAATTCCACGCGCCGCCGAATGACACGGCGCTCGCCGGCCGGCTCGTCGCGAGCGTCCCGGCGCTGCCGCCCGCCGAGCTCTCGTCGCTCGGCCAATCCCTCATTCACTACTTCACGAGCGAGGACGCGTTCCCGGGCGACGCGCACGACGCCGCCAAAGAGGCGAGCCTCTTCCCGGCCGACATCGCGAACGGCATGCCGGGCGCCGTTCAAGCGTTCGTGTCGTATGCGAAGAACTATCCGACGATTCTCGAGCTCGCCGCACGCGCGTTCGATCGCAAATATCCGGATCGCCTCGGCGGCGTCGTCGGCGGCGCGAACCCGCCCGCGACGCGCACCTCCGACCTCGAGGAAAACGAACCCAATCTCGGTCAGCGGCGGGTCTGACATGGGCTTCATGGATCAGTTCGCCAAGATGGCCGAAGGCATGGCGGGCGGCGGCGATCAGCAAGCGGCGAACGCCGCGAGCGAGCACGTCGAGAATGCGGACCCGAGCGAGACGGCGGACCATCTCGCGCAGAGCGTGCCGAACATGGATCGGGGCGCGCTCGTCTCGCTCGGCACGCAGCTGCTGCACCACTTCACATCGAACTCGTCGTTCGCCGGCAACGGCAACGACGCGGCGCAGGCGGCGGGGGTCGATCCCTCCGACGTGAAGGCCGGCGACCCGGGCGCGATCCAGTCGCTGCTGCAGTACGCGAAGCAAAATCCGCAGGTGCTGCAAAGCGCGGCGAGCGCGTTCATGCAGCACAACCCGGGCGCGATCGCGTCGCTCGCGCCGGGTCTGCTGCAGGGCATCATGGGGCGCTTCGGCGGCGGTGCGGCCGCGCAGGACGAGCGCTAGTGTGCTGACCCAGTGGTCAGCACATTAGTTCGCGACCAGCCAGCGCGCCATGTCGGTGGTCGGCCGCACGAGCTCGGCGGCTTTGAACCAGATGACGATCTCGCGCGCGGCGCTCTCGGCGGAATCGCTGCCGTGCACGAGGTTCCGGCCGATCGTCTGACCGTAGTCGCCGCGGATCGAGCCGGGTGCGGACTTGATCGGGTTCGTCGCGCCGATCGTCGTGCGGCAGCCCTCGATCGCATCGGAGCCGTCGATCACCATCGCGAGCACGGGCGCGCTCGTGATGTACTCGACGAGCCCCGCGAAGAACGGCTTCCCGTCGTGCTCCTGATAATGCTCGCGGGCGAGCTCGTCGCTCACCATCATCAGCTTCATGCCTGCCAGCGTGTAGCCGCGCCGTTCGAACCGGGCAATGATCTCGCCGGAAAGCCCGCGCGCGACGGCGTCGCCCTTGCAGAGGATGAGCGTTCGTTCCATAGCCATAGCGCCGCGTAGGTTACGCGGGACCGCCGGAGGACGCCTTGCGCTTCACGATCCGCGAGCTCGCGGTCACCGAGAGCACGAACGACGATGCCGCGAAGCTGCTCGGCGACCCCGCCGCCGCGGGTTCCGTGCTCGTGACGAACTATCAGCGCGCGGGCCGCGGCCGGCGCTCGCGCGCCTGGATCGCGCCGCCCGGCTGCTCGCTGCTCTTCACGGCGATCCTGCCCGAGCCGATCGCGACCGCCGCGCTGTGGGCGGTCCCGTTCTGGACGGCGCTCGGCGTCGCGAACGGCATCGAGGACGCGTGCGGCCTGCGGCTCGGGCTCCAGTGGCCGAACGATCTGCTGCTCGGCGGCCGGAAATGCGCGGGCATCCTCGGCGTCTCGCGCGTGGCGGGTGACCGGACCTGGGTCGGCTGCGGCGTCGGCATCAACGTTCACCGGCCACAGACCGAGGATCCCGAGCTCGCGGCGATCGTGCCGCCGCCCGCCTTTCTCGCCGACATGATCGTGGCCGATGCCGTCGCGGCACCCGAGCGCGAGACCGTTGTGCGCGGGACGCGCGACGCGACGGCCATGCTCGCGACGCGCAAGAACGCGGTGCCGCTGCGCCGCGACATGCTCGTCGCGATCCTCGATCGCTTCGAGGCGACGCTGCACGACTTCGACGATCCGCTCGCGATCGCGCGCGCCTGGGAAACGCGCGCGAAGCTCGCCGACACGCGGTACCGCCTGGCGATCGACGGCGAGCCGGTACCGCTCGTCGCGACGGCGTTGCGGCTCGCGGACGGCGGCGCGCTCGTCGTCCGCGAGCACGCGGGCGCGGCCGAGCGCCGCATCGCGCTCGCCGATGCGCGCGTGCTCCGCGGCTGAGCACCGACCGACGATCGTGAAAATTCACGACTGAACCTGTGCGCTGCAAGGCGAACGTCTCGCGCGTGAAGCCGTGATCGCGCTCCCCGCGTATATCCCGCCCCTCGCGATTGGCGACGTCGTGCCGGACGCCTCGTTCCGCGATCAGTACGATCGCGCGCGTTCGTGGAGCTCGTGGCCCGGGTCCGTGCTCGTCGTGACGTTCGTCTACACGCGATGTCCCGACCATACCGCGTGTCCGCTCGTCTCCGCGAAGTTCGCCGCGCTGCAACGCCGGTTGGCCGGCACGCCCGCTCACTTGATCGAGCTAACGCTCGACCCGGTCCACGACACGCCGCTCGTCCTCCGCCGCTACGGCGCGACCCTCGGCGTCGACGAGCGGCGATGGTCGCTGCTGACCGGAACGCCACGTACGATGCGCGCCGTCGCCGAGCGATTCGACGCCGTCTCGGGCGCCGATGCCGACGCGACGAGCGCGCACTCGGACGACGTCGTCATCATCGGCGCCGACGGCCGCATGTCGGATCGCATCGGCGGCAACTCGTGGCGGCCCGAAGGCGTCGCGTCGCTCGCTTCGAATCCGTGGGAGCGGCTCGTGCTCGCGCTCGGCCAAGGCGTCGGAGCACTCTGCAGCCGCGGCGCCGCGGGCCTGCCGCTCGGGCTCGTCGTCCTACTCTTCGCAGGGCTCCTCGGAATCGGCGCCGCGATCGCGCGTCACCACGTGCGCATGCCGGGCGCGAGGTAATGCGCCTGCGACACGTAGTCGTAGACCGGGCCGGCGTACGACAGCACGGCGAGCGCGAGCGCCGCCATCGACCATTGTCCGATGCGATCGAAGATTGCAGGCGTCGGCATCGCTCGCGCGTCCGACCGTGGCGAACGCGAACGGCACCGGCTCGGTCGCGAGATCGTTCCGAAGCCGCGTTCCGACGGCGACGACGACGAACATGACGATGCTCGCGCCCGGCTTCGCGAACGTGTAGGCGACGGAGCTCACCCAGCCGGGCGAGACCATCGTGTTGACGCCGGTCTTCGGAATGCTGAAGCCGTGGACGACGTCGGTCGAGGTCACGTAGAACGTCACGTGCGCGCCCGCCGGAACGGCGAGCTTCGACGGCTCCCACGCAAGATGTGCCCCACGTAATACGCTTCGTACTGATTGTTCGCGATCCGGTGCAAGCCGGGACGATCGAACGGCGGCGTCGTGGAGACTTTCGCCGGATCGATGCTCTGCACGCGGCTCGGCGGCACGAAGCCGTCGACCACCGCGGCGGTCGTGATCGTCGCGAGAAAGACGACGAGCATCACGACGCCCGCGAAGAGCCAGATCTTCTCGTACTTATGGACGTGCACGCCTTACCAGCGCGACCAGAGCAGCGCGTACATGGCGAACCAGCCGACGAAGAACAAGGCGCCGATCACCGAGACGAACGTGAGCGTCGCCGGAAGCGGCTCGTCGCCGTCCTGAACATGCTTTTCCATCGAGAAAACCATAGCCGCGACCGGCGGCTCGGCACCATCGATGAAAAACGATGGACGCCGCCGGGCGACGGCCGATCAGGCGGGCGGAGACTCCCGGGAGAACTCCCACCCGAGCACGCGCGCGATCAATTCGCTGCGATTGCGGCTGCCCGTCTTCTCGACCATGCTCCGCACGTGATCTTGCACGGTCGAAGACGTGATGTAGAGCCGCGCGCCGATCTCGTCGAGATGTTCGCCATTGAGCAACAGGGCGAGCACCTGCACCTCGCGCGGCGAGATGTGGTAGCGCGCGGCCGGACCCGCCAGCGAGTTCGGCGTTTTATAGCGATCGATGTGCACGCCGATGAAGAGGCCCGTCGGCCCCGACATCGGCTGCGTTCGAACGACGAGGAACGGCACCGGTCGTGCGACGCCCGAGGCTTGCCCCTCCGCAAGCGCACCCCAGCCCCCGGTGAGATCGCGTACCGTCTCTTCGAGCAAGGCCGGTAGGCGATTCGCGATGCGCGTCTGCAAGCCCGTGATCGCGATACGCTCGCGGTCTTCGGCGTTCCACGCGAGCACGATCTGCAGATCGCGATCGAGGATGTAGAACGAGCCGTCCTCGACCGTCGCGGGCGGCGAAGCGTCGAGGCGCCCGCCGTGGCCGTGCGCGTCGTCGTCGGCCGGATGCAGCCGCAGCGCGGAGAGCCGATCCGACGTCGAGACGAGCGCGAGCGTCAGCATCCCGATCTCCGCCGAGGTGAACGAGCCGAGCTCCGCGGTCCGCAAAAGCGTGAGGATCCCGAAGGTCGACCGGTCGTCCGCGAAGAGCAGGGTCACGCCGCTCTCGAATTCGCTCAGCGGTCCGAGCGCGGCCGCGATGCGTGGGCCGGTTCGAACGTCGGCACGCTGGCGTTTGAGCTCGCCATCGAGCTTCTCGAGCGATCCGCCGCTGGCGTCGGATTCGAGAAGCTTTTCGAGATCGCCGTCGGCTTTGAGCCGGGCGAATGCCCAACGCGACGCGGGGACGACTTCCAAGATCGCGGCGATCAGCGGATGGGCGGCATCCGAGGGGGCCACCGTGTCGACGAAAACGGCCGCGTCGAACGGAGCGTGGCCGGATTCGTAGGACCGACCGCGGCGTTTCTTGGTGGCGGAGTCATCCTTCTCGATGGTATCGCTATATCGGACTCGGTAGGAATTCGCCTCCGGATCGAGTGGTCGACTTTATCACGATAGCGCCGCGCGGGACCATCGTGATAGCCTTCGGACGCGCGCATTTCGGTCCGCGCTTCCTCTCGCGCCCATCAATCTTATGAAAGCGTCGCTCGCGTGGCCCAAACCGCGTGCTTAGCCGGCATCGACCGCGACCATACTCCGCTGGTGCTACGGGCGCTTGCGAAAGCCGCACCGCATCTGCGCGCCGAGATCTCGCGATTCGACGTCGCCGAGCTGCGAGCGCTCGTCCCCGCACTGCTGATTTGCGATATCGACGGCGCGCCGACCGATCCGCTCGAGTTGCTGCGCCAAGTGCGCTTCGTCGTACCGGCTTGCGTCATCGGCGTCTACACGAAAACGGCGGAACTGCCCTGGGCGCTCGCCTGCCATCTCGCGGGAGCAAGCGGCATCTTCTTGCAGCGATCGACCGTCGACGAACTCGCCGAGGCGTTGCGAGAGACGCTGCGTGGAGGCTGCTTCACCGACCCGCGCTTCGCCGCGGTCGCCCGTGCGCCGACGTGACGCGCGAATCTCCGGTATGCACGTCACGTCGGTCGAATGGGCACGACCGAGTCAAAACACGTCTGAGGCCACCCGCCATCTCGAGAGGCACGCCCCCCCGATGACGACCACCGTGATCCAACCCGGGACACCGACCCCACCCGACGCTGCGAGCGCGTCGCTCACCGACCGCGAGGTCGCTGCGATCGATGCGTATTGGCGCGCGGCGAACTATCTCTGCGTCGGCATGATCTACCTGTACGACAATCCGCTGCTCCGCGTGCCGTTGCGGGCGGATCAGGCTAAGAATCGCCTGCTCGGCCATTTCGGTTCCGATCCCGGACAGACGTTCATCTGGGCGCACCTCAATCGGCTCATCAAGAAATACGACCTCGACATGATGTACGTCGCGGGGCCGGGCCACGGTGCGCCGGCGACGCTCGCGAACGCGTATCTCGAAGGGACGTATTCCGACGTCTATCCCGACATAACGCGCGACGAGGAAGGCATGCGCCGCTTCTTCCGTCAGTTCTCGTTTCCGGGCGGGATCGGCAGCCACTGCACGCCCGAAACGCCCGGCTCGATCAACGAGGGCGGCGAGCTCGGCTACAGTCTCGCGCACGCGTTCGGCGCCGCGTTCGACAATCCGGACCTCATCGTCGCGGCGGTCGTCGGCGACGGCGAAGCGGAGACGGGCCCGCTCGCGACGTCGTGGCATTCGAACAAATTCCTCAACCCGATCCGCGACGGCGCCGTCCTGCCGATCCTGCACCTCAACGGCTACAAGATCGCCAATCCGACGATTCTCGCGCGCATCTCGCACGACGAGCTCGATCATCTGCTGCGCGGATACGGCTGGACGCCCTATTTCGTCGAAGGGTCCGATCCCGCCGTCGTTCATCGCACGATGGCGGCGACGCTCGAGCGGTGCATCGGCGAGATCCACGCGTATCAGCGAGAAGCGCGACGCACCGGCATCGCCGCACGGCCGCGCTGGCCGATGCTCGTCCTGCGAACACCGAAGGGTTGGACGGCGCCGAAAGAAGTCGACGGCCACCGGATCGAAGGGTCGTGGCGCTCACATCAGGTGCCGGTCGGCGGCGTCAAGACGAATCCTGAGCACCTCGCGATCGTCGAGCGCTGGCTGCGCAGCTACCGGCCCGAGGAGCTCTTCGACGAGGCGGGTACGCTCGTCGACGGACTCGCGGCGCTCGCACCGTCCGGTGCCCGCCGCATGAGCGCGAACCCGCACGCGAACGGCGGCGTGCTCCGCAAGCCGCTGCGCCTGCCGGACGTTCGCGCGTACGCCGTCGCTGGGGACGACCACGGCGTCACGAGCGCGTCGCCGACGGCGACGCTCGCCGCATTTCTCCGCGACACAATGCGCGCGAACATAACGAACTTCCGTGTCTTCGGGCCCGACGAGACGGCATCCAATCGCCTCGAAGCGATCTACGAGGCGAGCAAGAAAACGTGGCTGGCCGAGTATCGTCCCGAGGACGCCGACGGCGGCGAGCTCGCGACGGACGGCCGCGTGATGGAGATGCTGAGCGAGACGACGCTCGAGGGCTGGCTCGAGGGCTATCTGCTCACCGGCCGGCACGGACTCTTCGCCACCTACGAAGCGTTCGCGCACGTGATCGACTCGATGTACAACCAGCACGCGAAGTGGCTCGAGAAGTCGAAGCAGGACGTGGCGTGGCGGGCGCCCGTCTCGTCGCTCAACCTGCTCATCACGTCGCTCGTGTGGCGCCAGGATCACAACGGCTTCTCGCACGAGGATCCGGGCTTCCTCGACGTCGTCGCGAACAAGAGCGCCGAGATCACGCGGATCTATCTGCCGCCGGATGCGAACTGTCTGCTCAGCGTCGCGGACCACTGCCTGCGCAGCACCGACTACGTCAACGTGATCGTCTCGGACAAGGCGCCGCATTTGAGCTATCTCGATATCGAAGCGGCGGTGGTGCACTGCACGAAGGGCATCGGGATCTGGAACTGGGCGAGCAGCGATGCCGGAGCGGAGCCCGATGTCGTCGTCGCGAGCGCCGGCGACATTCCGACGATGGAATCGCTCGCCTCAGTCGCGATCCTGCGCGAGGCGTTTCCCGAGCTGCGCCTCCGGTACGTCAACGTGGTCGATCTGTTCCGGCTGCAGCCGAGCACGCAGCATCCGCACGGCCTGAGCGACCGGGACTTCGATAGCCTCTTCACCGTCGACAAGCCCGTGATCTTCAATTTTCACGCGTATCCGTCGCTCGTCCACAAGCTCACCTACAAACGGACGAATCACGCGAACTTCCACGTGCGCGGCTACATGGAACGCGGCAACATCAACACTCCGCTCGAGCTCGCGATCCGCAACGGCGTCGATCGCTATCATCTCACGATCGACGTGATCGATCGCGTCGTCGCGCTGCAGGCTCGCGGCGCCCATCTCAAGGAGCGCATGAAGGACGCGATCGCGGAGAGCATCCGCTATGCGCACGAGCACGGGATCGACCGGCCCGAGATCCGGAACTGGACGTGGCCCGCGATCGCCTGATGCGGGTCCTCACCGTCAACGCGGGCTCGACCTCGCTCAAGATCGAGACCTACGATCTCGACGAGCGGCTCGCGGCGCTCGCCGAACCTCCGCGGCCGGTCCATTACGCCGAGCCCGATGTGGAGCGCGCCCGCGAAACGCTCGCCGAGGCGCTCGCCGCCGCGGTGGACGTGGTGGCGCATCGGTTCGTGCGCTTGCCCGATGCGGCGCCCGCGACGGTGCCGCTCGACGCGGCGAACGTCGCGCGCATCGCCGCCGTCGGCGCCGACGATCCGTTGCACGACGCGACGGCGCTGCGCATCGTCGGCCTCGTGCGCGAACTCGCTCCCGGCAGCGTGCAGCTCGCGGTCTCGGACAGCGCCTTCCATCAGACGATGCCGGCCGCTGCCACGACATACGCGTTGCCGCGCGAGGTCGTCGGCGACCGGCTGCACCGCATCGGCTATCACGGCCTCAGCCACGAGTACGCGGCCGCGCGCGGCTGCTTTCTCGCCGGGCTCGACGTCTCGCGGAGCCGGGTCGTTACCGCGCATCTCGGCGGCGGGTCGTCGCTCTGTGCCGTACGCGACGGCGCGAGCGTCGACACGACGATGGGTTACACGCCGCTCGAAGGTCTGCCGATGGCGACGCGGAGCGGGTCGGTCGATCCGGGCTTGCTGCTGCACCTGCTTCGCACGGGCATGACGCCGGCCGCGCTCGAGGAGATGCTCGAGCGGCACTCGGGATTGCTCGGCATCTCCGGCCTCAGCAAAGACGTGCGCGAGCTCGTCGCGGCGCCCGAGCATCCACGCGCGCGCTTGGCGCTCGACGTGCTCGCGTGGCGGATCCGCGCGTCGCTTGGCGCGATGATCGCGACGCTCGGCGGCGCCGATCTCATCGTCTTCACCGGCGGCATCGGTGAGCACGCATCGACCGTCCGGGAAGCCGCGCTCGAAGGCGGCCTCGGCCTCGGCGTACGGATCGACTCGCAGCGAAACGCAACCGTCGCGGAGGGCCGCATCGATGACGGCGCGTCCGCCGTCGCCATCGCGGTCGTCCCTGCGCGCGAGGGCTGGCAGCTCGCGCGCGCCGCGGCTCGGAGCTCGTGAGATGCACCGGACCTTCCGCCAGCCATGCGGGTAGCATCACCGTGTGCAGATCGGTATCGATAGTTTCGCGGCGGCGGTAGCCGACCCGGTAACCGGCACGGTCATCGCGCCCGCGGACCGCATCGCGAACCTCCTCGACGAGATTGCGCTCGCGGACCGCGTCGGGCTCGACGCCTTCGGGATCGGCGAGCATCACCGCGAGGAATACCTCGATTCGGCACCCGCGATTCTGCTCGCCGCGGCGGCCGCGCGCACGACGCGGATCCGTCTCGTGAGCGCCGTGACCGTGCTCAGCGCCGCCGATCCCGTCCGCGTCTTCCAGCAGTTCGCAACGATCGATCTCATCTCGCGCGGCCGCGCCGAGATCGTCGCCGGCCGCGGCTCGTTCGTCGAGGCGTATCCGCTCTTCGGACTCGATCTCCACGACTACGACGACCTCTTCGCCGAGAAACTCGATTTACTCCTAAAGCTTCGCGCGTCGCCGCGCATCACGTGGTCGGGCCGCTTCCGACCAGCGCTCGACGACCAGGCGGTGTATCCGCGGCCGCTGCAGGATCCGCTCCCGGTGTGGCTCGGCGTCGGCGGCACGCCCGCCTCGTTTGCGCGCGCGGGCGCGCTCGGCTTGCCGCTGATGATCGCGATCATCGGCGGCGACCCGCGCCAATTCCGGCCGCTCGTCGATCTCTACCGCGCGGCGGGCGCGCGCGCCGGTCACGAGCCCTCCGCACTGAAGGTCGGGCTGCACATGCTCGGCTTCGTCGGCGACACGACGGCGCAGGCCGCCGACGACTTCTATCCGGGTTACGCGAAGGCGTTCACGCAGATCGGCCGCGAGCGCGGCTGGCCGCCCGTGACGCGCGCGGCGTACGACGCGGCGCGCGGTCCACGCGGGGCGCTGCTCGTCGGCGACGCCGCCTTCGTCGCGGAAAAGATTCGCGCGGTCGACGCGGCGCTCGGCGGCGTCGCACGCATCAACTTCCAGATGACGGTCGCGACGATGTTGCACGAAAAGATGCTGCACGCAATCGAACTGCTCGGCACGCTCGTCGCCCCCGCGGTTCGCGAAGCATTCATCCGATGATCGAACACGAGCTCACGAGCGCGGACCGCGTCACGTTGATTTCGGCGCGCTCGCTCGCAGCGACGCGAGACGCGCGCGACGCGCTCGAACGGTGAGGGCCGTGCCGAGCGCCGCGAGCGCGAGACATGCGGCGAGCGGATACGCCGGAAATGCACGCGTGCACACGCCGCCCGAGCAGTGCGCCGCCGGCGAAGCAACAAATGATCGAGCCGAGCGTGCGAGACTGCGCGAGCCGGTCGCGGCGTTCGGCGCCGCGTATCGCATCGACGAGCGCGATCGTCAGGCTCTTGAGATTTGCCGTCGTCATCACGGAGTTGAACGTCCAGGCTCCGATCGTGCTGAAACTCGTCGACTGCAGCGCCGCGACGAACGCGACGATCGAGATCACCGCCTCGCCCGGAAGCCGCGTGCCGATCGCCACCAGCACCCCGAAAATCGCGAGCTCGATCGCCATGCACGTGAGGGTACTGCGAAACGTGCGCTTCGTCGGCTTCGTGCCGAGCAGCTTCGCCGCGGCGACGCCGAGGCCGAACGCGAAGATCGGCGGCACGTGCTGCATCGCCCGCCCCCATTGCCCGGCCGAGCCGTCGATCGCGAAAAAGAGCACGTTCCCCGTCTACGCGTTGGCGAAGAGGCCGTGCGTGATGAACGCGTACGCGTCGGTGTAGCCGCCGACGGCGGCATAGACGCACGCAATCCCGAGGAGCTCGCGTTCCTCGCGCGCCGGCAGTCGGTCGCTCAGCGGCGGGCGCGCATCCGTTTCTCACAGCCCTCGCAGAAGTGCGAGAGCTTGTTGTCCGTATCGTAGATCGACGTCGAGAACTGCATCGCGCAGCGCATCGTCGAGCAGTGCCGCAGACCGAGCGCGTGGCCGAGCGCGTGTGTCGATTCCTTGAGCGTGCGTTGGAAGAGCGCGTTCGTATCGGTGCGCTCGCCGTAGAACTCGTTGCGCAGCCGGAAGAGCGAGACGAGCGCGATGCGCTGATCCTCGCTCGCGTCGCCGAAGACGAAGTGGTGCGAGGTCTTGTAAAGATCGTAGTCGGTGATCGCGAGCCGGACGGCGTCGGAGGCGATGCCGGAATCGGCGACGCGCGCGATCAGCGTGCTCGCGAACATCTGCTTGCGGACGCTGTTGAGGACCGCGCGCGGTACGCGTACCGCGCGCTCGACGTGCACGGCGAAGAGGAAGCGTTCTTCCAAACAAAGCGCGAGCCGCTCGAGGAGACCCGCGTCGAGCCCATTGACCGGGACGATGCTGATCAGCCCCACGCTCGACCTATACGCGCTTTTGAGGACCGAACCTGTGTGCGCCCGCGCCCGCCGCGGGGTACCGTCGGGATATGATCGTCGGCATCGGTACGGATCTCGCGGAGGTCGCACGCTACGCGTTCGAACCCGAGCCGCTCGCGTGGTTCGCACGCAAGGTCTACACCGAGGAAGAGATGACGTATGCGATGCGCTTCCGTCACCCCGCGGAGCGGCTCGCCGGCTTCTTCGCCGCAAAGGAGTCGGCGCGCAAAGCGTTCGGCCACGCGATTCCGTGGCGGCGCGTCGGCGTCTCGCACGAGCGCAGCGGCAAGCCCGTGCTCCGCTTCTTCGGTCCCTACGAGGATCTGCCGGCGTCGCGTGGCGTGACGCGCATGCACCTGACGATCACGCACACCGCGTCGATGGCCTCCGCCGTCGTCGTGCTCGAGGACGACCGATGCGCGTCGTAACCGCCGGCCAGATGCGCGACGCCGACGCCGCGGCCGTCGCGGATCGCGGCGACGTCGCGCTCATGCACGCGGCGGGCGCGGCCATCGCCGATGCGATCGTGGCCCTCGCGCCCGACGCGCGGAGCTTCGTCGCCTTCGCCGGCCCCGGTAACAACGGTGGCGACGCCTACGCCGCCTTCGCCGCGCTCGCCCCGCGGATCGACGAGCGGCTCGATGCACGGGTCTACGCGGTTCCGGTCGGCGAGAAGTCGCCCGGCCGGCGTGACGCCGAGCGCCGCGCGCACGAGTTCGGCGTGCGCACGCTGCTCTTCCCGGGCGACGAGGGCGAGGCACGCGCCGCGCTCGCGGGCGCCGACGTCGCCCTCGACGCCATGCTCGGCACGGGAGCACGGCCCGCGCTCGACGCGCCGATGCGTGGGATCGTCGCCGCGCTCGCCGCGAGCGACACGCTCGTGCTCGCGATCGACGTGCCGACGGGCATCGACGCGACGACGGGCGCGGTCGGCGAGCATGCCGTCCGTGCGACCGCGACGATCGCCCTCGGCGCGCTCAAGATCGGCCAGCTGCTCGAACCCGCGCGTAGCCGCGGCGGCGAGCTCTGGCTCGGCAGCCTCGATCTCGACGCCGAGCTCGCGGCGCAGGGCGGCCCGCGCTACGAGGCTCTCGACGACGCGGGCTTCCTCGCCCTGCTGCCGCGGCGCGCGGAAGCGGGCGACAAGCGGGCCTCGGGCGCGCCCCTCGTCATCGCGGGCAGTGAGCGCTTCCCGGGCGCGGGCGTCCTCTGCTCGCGGGGAGCCGCGCGCGCCGGTGCGGGCTACGTCACGCTCGCCGCGCCGCGCGGCGCGCGGACGGCGCTGCAAGCGCACCTCGTCGAGGAGATGGTCGCCACCTACGATTCGAGCAACGTCGACGGCTCCGTCGCGGCGCTCCTGGACTTCGCGAGCAAGACGGCGGCCGTGGCGATTGGGCCCGGCTTGGCGACGGATGCCGGCATGGCGGCGATCGTGCGCGGCTTCCTCGCGCGGCTCGACCGGCCGTTCGTCGCGGACGCGAGCGCGCTTCGGATCTGCGGCGGAGCGAACGTCGACGTCCTGCGCGGGAAGCGCTGCGTCGTCACGCCGCACGACAGCGAGTTCGTCGCGCTCGACGGCGGCGGCGCGCTCGGCGACGGCGAGCGCCTCGAGCGCCTGCGTGCGTTCGTTGCGCGCACGGGAATCGTCACGCTGCTCAAGGGCAACACGACGCTCATCGACGACGGCGGCACGATCCACGTCAACGTCACGGGCACGAACGCGCTCGCGACGGCCGGCACGGGCGACGTGCTCACCGGCGTCATCGGCACGCTGCTCGCGCAGGGCCTCACCCTCGTCGACGCGGCGCGCGCCGGCGCGTACTGGCACGGTCTCGCCGGCCGCGAGGCCAAGCGCGAACGCCCGATCGGCGTGGTCGCCGGGGACGTCATCGACGCGCTCGGACGTGCGCTCCCCGTCCGACGCCCGAGCCGGGACGCTCCGAGGGCCCGCCGGCTTTCCTAAATCGCAACGCGTAAAATTTGTAAAATTTCCGAAGATCCGACGGATGCTACGCCGTGTACTCGCCCGATTTGTGCTCAGAAACGACGAAACCGATCGCGTAAAATTTGTAAAATGAACGTGACACGAGCTAGACTGACGTGTGGCTGAAGCTCGGAACCCGTACCGGACGGCGCCCGGCAGCACGCCTCCCGAATTGGCAGGCCGCGGCGAAGCGCTGGGTGCCGCGCACTATGCGCTCGAGATGGCCCGGTACGGCGAACCTCCCAATCCGATCGTCTTTCTCGGCTTGCGTGGTATGGGGAAGACCGCACTCCTGCGTCAGATCGTCCGTGACGCCGATGCGAGAGCTGGACTCTCCATCGTCGTCGAGGCCGATCGATCGTTACGCTTCATCGACGTCGCACGACGCCGAATCGACGAAGCGCTCGAACGGTCCGAAACGATCCCCGCGAAGCTGCGAGCCTCACTCAAACGCCTCGCCGGCGCATTGCCACGCGTATCGTACGAGCTTCCTCATGATGCCGGAGCCATCGCGATCGAAGGGCGAGACGATCCCGACGCCGAGCCGAGCGACTCGATCGAAAACGTTCTCCTGGACCTCAACGACCGTCTCCACGAGCACGGCCGGTTCCTGACGATCGCGCTCGACGAAATCCAAGAGAGCGCCCGGCTCGATCTCCTGCGCATCGTGCGCGTCGTCCATCGTACCGCCGGGACGACACGCCCCATCTTCTTCGTCGGTGCGGGCCTGCCCAACGCGGCCGACGTGCTCAAGGCCGCTCGAACGTACACCGAACGTTGGGCATACCATCGGCTCGAGCTCTTGAGTCGATTCGATCTCGCGTCCGCCGTCGATGCGCCCGCCCGAGACGTCGGCGTCCACTGGACGGAGCCGGCGCTCGACGAGCTCTACGCACGCTCCCACGGGTATCCGGTTTTCGTTCAGGCGTACGCCTCCGCGGCGTGGCGCCATCGGCGCGGCGCGGTCATCGCACTGGGCGATATGACGGCCGTCGGAATTGGCGTACAGCGAACGCTCGACGAGAGTCTGTACGATCGGCCCTTCGCGGCGCTATCGGAGATCGAGGCGGCATATGTGCTCGCGCTTTATCGCCTCGGCGCCGGGCCGCATCGTTCGGACGAGATCGCACGCGAGCTTGGGCTCGAATCGTCGGCTGCGATCGGCTCGACGCGCGCGCGTCTCATGAAAAAAGACGTGCTCTTCGCACCGACCCGGGGACTTGCGGAGTTTCGGATTCCACTGACGTCGTCGTATATCGAGCGGCATCGCGCACAACTCGAGAAGCGGGCGAACCTCGGCTCGGGGCGCGGGCGGCGCTAGCGGCTCGCGTCGAAGCGCGCGCGGGCGGCTTCAACGTCGGCCTGATGCCCGAACGCCCACGCGCCGAGCGCCCCGACAGGCTCCCGCAGCGAACGGCCGAGCGCGGTGAGCTCGTAATCGACGCGCGGCGGGATCGACGGCGTGACGGTGCGCGTCACGAGCCCGTCGCGCTCGAGGCCGCGCAGCGAGAGCGTGAGCATGCGCTGCGAGATGCCGCCGATCGAGCGCTTGATCTCGCTAAAGCGGCGCGGACCGTCCGCGAGCTGCATGACGAGCAGCATGCTCCACTTATCGCCGACGCGCGAGAGAATCGCCCCGACGGCTCGGCAGTTGGACGGCATTTGCTCTGCCCAGGCAGTTCCCTCACTGTGCCTCAGTTCCACGACTGTCACTCCTTGCGCACGGCAAGCCCGTCTCGCATACTGCCTAAGGAACAAATCCATACTAAGGAAGCGATCATGAACCTGCTGCATCTCGATTCGAGCGTCACCGGTGACGAGTCCGTGACCCGGAAGCTCTCGGCGAACATCGTCGACCGCTTCGTCGCCAACGGCGACGTCCGCGTCACGTATCGCGATCTCGCTGCGAAGCCGCTCGGCCACTTCACGCTCGCGGACTTCGCCGACTCGACCGTCGTCGACGAGTTCCTCGCGACCGATATCGTCGTGATCGGCGCGCCGATGTACAACTTCTCGATCCCGAGCCAGCTGAAGGCCTGGATCGACCGCATCTACATTAAGGACAAGACGTTTAGCTACGGCGCGACCGGCCCCGAGGGGCTCTGCATCAGCAAGCGCGTCGTCGTCGGCATCGCCCGCGGGGGAGTGTACGGCGAGGACTCCGGGAACATCTCCGCCGAGCACTGCGAGAGCTACCTGAAGTACGTCTTTGGTTTTCTCGGCATCAAGGACATCGAGTTCGTGCTCGCCGAGGGCGTCGCGATGGGCCCCGATGCGAAGGCCGCCTCGATAAAGAGCGCCGACGAAGCGACCGCGGGCCTCGAAGTCACCGCCTAACCGGTGGACTCGGCCTCGCGAGCGGGTCGACGACAGGACCGCCAAGATAATCCGCCTCGAAGGCGTACGTTCCGGCGAATCGGCTCGCACGTGCGGGTCGCTGGAAGGTACTTCGTGGCGAG